>PPYF01421259.1_pt1 | contig 66608 bp, 69 predicted proteins | sample 1559871 | NCBI WGS metagenome assembly PPYF01 (sample SAMN08240021, study PRJNA423297) | Human gut metagenome, whole genome shotgun sequencing project. | reverse complement strand
GATTACATTCTTAGTGACAAAGTAAAGATGTCTAAAGATTTTTCTGAAATAAAAACTACAATACTAGATAAAATATGTAAGGATAATGGAAAGATTAAAAAAGGAGGAGGACAATTATTATACAATATAGATAGAATTGTAAATCATAATATTTTGGATAAACTTGATGATTTTTCAAAAGACGAAGTAATAATATATCCAATACTTGTAATCAATGATAAGAGTTTTTCAGCAATGGGGATAAACTATGTATTCACTCAAGAATTTATCAATCTTGCAAAAATAAAATATGCTCATTTAAAGGCGAATATTGCTCTACCTATTATAATAGAACTTGACACACTATTTTTTTTAATGACAAGACTACATACTGGAATTATAACGTTTGAGAATATAGTAAAATCTTATCTGGAAGTTTACAAACGCCCCCAAACAGCAATGATGCCTTTTAGCACATTTGTTTATGATTATTATCCTCTTGAAAAATATACTAAAGAAGAAATTGATTATATGTTTGATAAAATGTTACAACTGATAAAAGAACATGATTAAAAAGAAGTTACCTGCTGGAATTTCGGTAGGTAACTTCTAACTTTATTTTGCACTCATACTCATGTTATCTGCATAATTACTTCTGTTTTTCATTCTTGTTATTTTCATTGTTGAACGATAGCGAAAGTTGCTGCATCTGCCCGAAGCTATCAATCACATAAATGTCAATCGTCTGCTGGTCGGTCGATGCCGAGGTGTAGTAGAGCCTGAACGTTTCTTTCTCCAGCGGGTAAAGGTCATTGGGCAGGAACACCGTGCCGTTATCCATTTCCAGCTTCCCTTTGCCGTCCGGCTGGAAATAACGTATTTGATAGGTAGTCGGCTGGTAATAGCCGCCACGCACCAGTTGGCAACGTATTTCGGCGGTTTCCCCGACTTTCAGTTTCTTGGGCACTGGCAGCGTTTCGATGCTGAACGGGTACGCCTGCTGAATATCCAAGCTGTCATTACAGGCGGCGACAAGCACAAGGGCGGTCACGATGTAGCAGCCCATGATGATTTTATACATTCTTGTTTTCATATACATCTATTGTTAAATCCAAACTCATAATACACTCGTTTATAAATCTCTCCTGCTGCAGACGAAAATAATGCTCGTCTATTTCGCATCCCCAAAAATCAAGTCCCAACCTGTATGCGGCAATACGGCTGCTTCCGCTTCCTACATGGGTGTCCAATATTTTATATCCTTTATTTGCATATCTGCCAAGCAGCCACATATATAAAGCGACTGGTTTTTGGTTCGGATGAATACGGCGTTCTTTTTGCTTCATGTTTTCTTGTAGCATACCATTCCATTTATACCTGAATTTTCGTACAGCTGAATGAAATGAAGTCCATGCAAGTTCACAATCTGCAAAATGGGAATTGCCGTTATCCTTGTCCCATACAAGCCAGCATGGGCTGTCAATAACAAGTGGCAAGCGGCTTATGAAATGATTAGCTCCCCATATTATCTGATTTTTACTGACCCGTTGCAACTCCTTAAAGAAATTCACTGGTGGTGCTTCAATGTCTTTTCCATAATAAGGCTTATACCTTGTTGCCCGTGCAGCATGGTTGCGTGAAGCATTTTTTTCTCCGTCTTCACCAATACCGTATGGAGGGTCAATTACAGCCAAATCAAAGAAAAAATCGGGAACATCTGCCAAGTAGTCCATACAATCCATGTTATATACCTGATTAATCATATTTCTAATTGATGATAAATTTTACCCCGAAAGAAACCTGCGTGTGGAACTTTCCTATGTCCGAGCCGAACAACGCCCGTTCCCTTGCATTGACAAGCAAGGCTATCCGGTCTGTCAGGTAGGCTTCCAGTTCCAGCGTCAGCGCACCACCGTAAATAAAGCAGTCCTTATCCAGCAGTGTAGATCCGTCCGGCAATAACTTTTCGCTTTTGTTGCTCACCTCATACCCGGCGAGAGCCGATAAACCTAATGAAAGGAAAAAGGTCTTGCGCCTATCTGATAAAAATTTCAAGTAATAGCCGCCCTCTGCGGTGAACTGTTCTACGGGTATCTGCATATCCTTGTAGTCATACTTCTTGTGCAGGTATTCCCCGCCAATCACCCAGCGGTTGGCGTTCTTGGTGTAAACGCTGTATGCCGCCCCGATGTGGTAGGCAAAATCCGTGTCGGAGTTCCAATGTACCCCGTCCGCCATGCCTGCCGTGACCTGCAAGCCTTTCATGCCCGGCAGGTATCTTTGTGCGTGTGCCTGAAACGAGGTCAGGCACAGCGCAAAGAGCATCATTATAAAGATGTGTCTTTTCATTCCTTATTTGATTTTGAGTTCGTCAATCACTTCCGCATTCACGATGTCGGCGTTCTCCACCCGTATGGTCTGATGCCGCCCACCGTTCTTTTCGTAGAGTTCCACCAGCAGCAGTTTGTCGTCCGGTATGGTGAACTTCGGCAGGGCGTACACCGTGCGCACGGTCGATTTCCCGGCAATCTCTATCACCTCGTTGTAGCTGCGTACCGCATCCAGCACCGTTTCCTGAATGGCAGTGCGTTTGGGTACTTTCTTATCGACTATCTTAAACTTGATGAAGTCCGTGTCGAAAGGCACGTTGGAGCTGTTCTTCGTCTGCGTGTGTACATAGAGCATCCCGTTATAGGTATAAATCCCCTTGATTAAGAACTGGATGCCGAAACGCTTGCTACCCAAGTGGCGCACTTTTCGGTCATTGTTCTTGTAGATCCTCTGCATTATCAGCTTCACCAGCAGCGGGCTTTCATTACCCAGTTCCCGAAAATAGATATTCATGCGGGTATGCGAAAAGTCGCTGGTGTCCTCGTTTTCCAAGAAGTCTTTCATTTCGATGTTGAGCATTTCCGGTTCACGGGCGTACTTGGCGTTGAACGAAAAGAAACTGCCGTCCTCGCAAATGACAGAAAAGTTTGTTTCGCCCGGAAAGCCCTCTGTCGTGGCTTTTACCCGGATTACATTCTCCGCACCGTCCGCCTTACCCGCTATGATGTGGTTGCTTCCCAAATCCACATAGCGGACGGCGGCGGGAAAGATGATATGTACGGTTTTGGCAAAGGTCACTTCCACGCCGTAGGGCGTTACCATTTGACGATAAGGAAGTTTCTGGGTAATCCCCCGGTACAAGTCGTTGCCAGCCACATACTTCACGGTGTCTGTTTCCTGTGCGTTTGCCGCACACACGCCCAGCAAGAGGGCAAACATTACAAAAATCTGTTTCATTGCTAATTGAAATTTTAGTGGTTGATAAAATGGTTATTGTTGTTTGGCGTAAAGCATCACCTTGTACCCGGCTTTCAGCTTCACTTTCACGGTTCGGAACTTCTTGGCGAGGTAGCCGGACGTTCCTTGCAGCAAGCCCCTTGTCACGTCCATAGCCACCTGCTGCCCGGCACTTTGGGCAAAGGATATGCTTGTACCCAGCCCGCTGCCGATATTCGCCATAGCTTCGTTGAACGCTTCCTGCTCCATCGAGGACGGGACGGACAGCCCCTTTTGCCCGTCCGTGTCGAACACGGCGAGTTCCACCGGGATGATGTTGCCCGCATACTCAATGGAGGACACCAGTATGTCGAGCCGTTCGCCTTGCACTTTTGCCGTTCCCGCCACAAGGGTATTTTTCGGCACGACAATGTTTCCCGCCTGCATGGGTTCAAGCAGTCGGAGTTTCACCGCCTGCCCGTCCGTCAGGGTTTGGTCTTGGTGGATGCAGGCGGCTACCGTGTTCTTTCCCATGGCGTAGCCCGTGCCTACCGCCGTGTTGAAACCGTAGTTGCGGGGCTGGCTGTATGCCCGGATGAAGTCGGCATCGCTCACGGGCTGCTGCAATCCCGATACGGTCGTTTCCCGGAGAGCCTGTACCGCCACCGCATCCGGTTTGCGTTCAATTCCACCAGTTACAGGCACTTGTGCCACCTGCCCGTTCTGCCCGCCGTCATTCATGTACCTTGCCGCCAATTCATAGGACTTTTCCAAGAGAGCCATTTGGTCGTCTGCGGTGGGCGTGGCGTTCTGCTGCCGTTGCAGTCGGTCGGTCAGTTCCGCCACCTGCCGCTTCAAATCCTCTTTTTCTTCGTCCACCGCTGGAGTTTCGTAGAACGTGCTTAACTGGCGGTTGATGTCCCGGTAAGCCGCCCGTGAAGAAGCACCGCCGCCTCTTTGGGGCTTCGGATCTTCTTCCGGCGTCAGGTCGATTTCCGTTTGCGGATCTTCGGTTTCATCGTCCCCGGTAAAACCGAAGTCCTGCAAGGATTGTATCTTGTCCTGCTGCTTGCGGTTCATCATCGCCTGCTCGTATGCCTTTTGCTTGTCGGCTATAATCCCGTCCTCTGCGGGCAGGGGTATGTCAGCGTTGAAGCCGCCCACGCTTTCCACATTCACGTCCTCTTTGTCAGCAGGTGCGAATATCAGGTACATGCACCCTGCAAAGGCAAGGAACATCAGCGGGAAGACTATCATTTTCCTGCGCTGCTGTACTTGCTGGGGTGTCAGTTCCTTTTTGGTTTTCTTTTCCTTTTCAGGCTTCCTGTCCGCTTGTGGTACGGTCGTGCCGTTCTCATTCTTCTGTACTTCTTCCATGTTCCGGTCTGTTTAATGGGGTGATACTGTCGCTATCGTGTAGCGGGTATTGTTTGATATGTTCTATTTGCAAGCGTTGTCCGTCCCGCTTCCCCATGTTGTATATTGATGAAACGGTGATGTAGATAGACAAGCCGCCGAACAGGAAGAACATCACGAGGATAACCGCCAGCCTTTTGCCCGGCGTAATCCGTCCGCACATACGGCGCAGTCGGTCGTCCACCCAGTCCTGCACCTTTTCGATATAGTTTCGTTTCCTTTCCATACGGCTATCTTTTAATGGTTTGCAAATCCTTGTTCTCCGTAATGGTGAACGCTTCGATAATGAAGCCGTGCGGGTTGTTGTCGCTCCTTGTGGCGTTGAGCAACCGGCACGAGGTCACGAGGCTTCTGACCGTCAGGCTGCTTTCCCGGACAATCAACTGCCGGGCATAGGTGTTCACCTTGTAGGGGTACTGGTCGAAGTCGCATTTCACGCTGTCAATCTCCACCGTCTGCGTGATGTTTCCCGAAATCACCCGGTTGTAGTAGCCCTTTTCCGCCAAGTCCTTGTAATAGTTGAAAGCGGTCTTGTCGGCAAGGAACAGCGAGCGTTTGATGTTGCTTTCGATAGCGTCCTTGTCGGGCGATAGCGTGAAGAAAAGTTCGTGGAAACGCCGCACGTGCGACTTCGCTTCCACGGGTCTGTTCTGTGCCATGTCCTGCGAGAGTGCCAGCATCAGGCTTTTGCCGTTGTCGAGGACGTATATCTTCTGCCGCTGCTTCTCGGCGAAGCTGTACGAGTTCCACACGGCGAAGCCCGTCACCAGTGCGCACAGGCAGATGAATACCAGCGCAAAGAGCCGGATTTGTCGGAAACTCGTTTCGATGTTCGTTAATGACTTAAATTCCATATACTAAATTTTGATGTTGGTTATTTGAGTAGTTTCCCGGTTACTTTCCCGCTTGCCGCACCGACCGCAGCCCCGGCGATTGAGCCAGCCCGTGCCACGTTGCGGTTATAGGCAGACGTGCCGCCAGCCGACACTATCCAGCTTGCCACAGTCGGAATGGTGAAATAGCCCACGATGCCGATAATCATAAAGATTACATACACGGTGCTGCTCCCGTCCGGGATGAAGTTCGGGTCTGAAAGCTGTTCGATGTCCTTTTGGAGCATCAGCGTTTGTATGCGAGCCAGCACACTGCTGAACAAGTCCGACACGGGTAGCCACAGGTAAATGGATATATAGCGTGAAATCCACTGGGTCAGCGTGCTTTGGAAACCGTCATAGACGGAAATCGCAAACGCCAGCGGACCCAGTATGCTTAACACGATTAAGAAGAACGTGCGCAGCGTGTCTATAATCAGCCCCGCCGCCTGAAACAGCATTTCCAATAGCTCCCTGAACCAGTCCCGGACGGACTTCTTGATATTGTACGCCGCCCTGTCCATGTACATGCCCGTCATTGTCACCATGTCGGAGGGCGACCAGCCCAGTTCTTCCAGTTGTCTGTCAAATTCCTCGTCCGATGCGAGGTAAGCCGTTTCGGGGCTTCGCATCAGGGCTTCATGTTCCAGTCGGTCTTTCTGCGCCCGGTACTCGTTCATGTCGAAAGTCTGCGTTTCCATAAGCTGGTTGCACCCTTTCACCACTGGCGACAACACCGTGTTGATAGTCCCAAGCACGAACGTGGGGAAGAACATGATGCACAGCCCCAGCGCAAAGGGACGGAGCAGCGGGTACACGTCTATGGCTTCCGCCCTTGCGAGCGACTGCCACACTTTGGCGGCTACATAGAACAACGCACCCAACCCGGCTATCCCTTTGGCTACTCCCGTCATGTTGCTGCACAAGGGCATCATTTCATCGTACAGCACCCGCAACACTTGGTGCAGGTTGTCAAAATCCACCGCTGCTAATAACATAGGCATATCATATTTATACGTTACCAGTAGCGTTCATCCGCCGAGCCGTAGAGAGCCAGTACCCGGTCGGTGTCGTTCTTCTTCTTCGCCCGCAGGTAAGACACGGATATGTTCTTTCGGGTGTAGTAGTTCACGAGGTTACGGTAATTGAGCAGGCTTTTATGGGTGTTGTCGATGATTGCCAGCCTTTCAGCATCCGTCAGCGACATACCCGTGATGTTCACGACATTTTTCAAGTCCTGCAACACGTCCGAGCTTTCCGACATCAGTTTGGCATAGCCGAAAGAGATAGCGGATAGTTCGTCAGCCGTGAAATTCGGGTCTGCCAGCATGTTTTGGAAGTTGCGCACGTAGATTTCGGAAATTTCCGCTACCAGTTCAATGGATTTCTTCACCTTGACACCGCCCTTGACTACATCGTGTACCGCTTTGAGCGCATCGTAATATTTTTTACCCTGCTGGAAAATCTTCTGCGCTTCCATGAAACCGTCCAGCGTGTTCTTGGCGGTGGTGGAAGTCTGCACTATCTGTTTGGTGGTATTGATGATGCCCTGCGCCAAGTTGCCGGGGTCTGACACCACCCACTGTGCGGATGCCTTGCCAATGAAGCAAAGGCATACCGCCATAAGGAGAATTGTTTTCTTCATCTTGTTCTGTTTTTTGGGGTTGTAACTCGTTTGTATTCGCCGCCGGGCGAAAGGGTTATCCGGTCACGCTCCTTGTCATACGACAGCAGTATGGCAAAGCCCGTTTCGATGAACAGGTTTCCGTCCCGTTCCGTCACTTGATAGGTGGTTTCCAGCACCTTGCCCCTGACGTTTGATTTTCGGGTAACGCTATATTTACCGTCCGTTTCCGAAAGGGTGAAAGAGGGATGTCCCTTGACGTGTACCCATTCACCACACATCTTTTCCGGTTGTTTGTTCCCACCGCCAGTGCAGCTTGCCAATGACAGGTAAGCGCATAGCAGCAAGGGAAACAGCTTATTTATCCGTTTCATGTTTCTTGATTTTAAGTGGTTGATAATTGAGGATTTCTCTTGCTTTCCGCAAGCCGCTTGATAGCCAGTTCAAGGTTGCCGTCCAGCTTGTCGGCAAGGGCGAACAGTTCCATTTTCTCGCTTTCCTCGGTTGTGTATGTAAAATATTCTTCCAATGAAACTTCTGTGGCATACACCGCCGATTGCGTACCGCCCAGCGAGAAGAAAACTTCCTTGTACTTCCGTCCGGGGTGGTTCGCCATGTTGATAGACAATATTTGCGAACGCTCCTTGTCAGTCAGTCCCAGCAGGTTTTGTATGCTGTCGAACTTGTTCAGATATTTTCTTTGGTCTAACAGGATTTTGCAGTCCGAGTTATTGATGATACTCTCTTTCACGATAGGGGAAGAAATAATATCCTCTACCTCTTGCGTGACTACAATCGCTTCCCCGAAATACTTTCTGACGGTCTTGTACAAATATTTTATGTAATCCGCCATATTCGCACTTGCAATCGCTTTCCACGCTTCTTCGATTAATATTAACTTCCTTATTCCCTTTAACTTGCGCATCTTGTTGATAAAGGCTTCCATGATGATGATAGTCGTTATCGGGAATAAAATCTTGTGGTCTTTGATGTTGTCCAGCTCAAAGACAATGAAGCGTTTATGCAACAAATCCAGTTCCTTGTCGGAGTTCAGCAGGTAGTCGTATTCACCGCCACGATAGTAGGGTTCAAGCACGTTCAGGAAGTTGTCAATGTCAAAATCCTTTTCCCTGACGTTCTTCTGTTTAAGCTGTCGGCGGTAATCATCCCGGACAAACTCGTAGAACGTGTTGAAGCAGGGCGTTACCGACCTGTCGCACGTGATACGTTCGATATAGGCACTTACCGCATTGGACAACGCCACTTCTTCCGACCGCTTCGGGGCTTCATCATCCCGCTTCCACAGGGTGAGTATAAGGGTCTTGATACTCTCTTTCTTCTCTATGTCAAATATCCCGTCCTCTACATAGAACGGGTTAAACGCTATCGGGTTTTCGTTGGTGTAGGTGAAATAAATCCCGTCCTCTCCGTGTGTACGGTTGTGGATAAGCTGGGACAGCCCCAAGTAGCTGTTGCCCGTATCGACCAGCAGCACATGTGCTTCCTGCTCGTAATACTGTCGCACCATGTGGTTGGTGAAGAAAGACTTTCCCGACCCGCTCGGCCCAAGTATGAACTTGTTGCGGTTGGTGGTGATGCCTTTCTTCATGGGCAAATCCGATATGTCGATGTGCAGCGGGCGACCGCTTACCCTGTCCACCATTTTGATGCCGAACGGCGAAAGCGAACTCTTGTAGTTCGTTTCTTCCACGAACAGGCAGAGAGCCTGCCCCAAGAACGTGTAGAAACTTTCCTCTGCCGGGAAGTCGGCTTCGTTGCCGGGTATGCCCGCCCAAAAGAGCGTGGGCGTATCGACCGTGTTGTGGCGTGGCTTGCACTCCATCAAGGCAAGCTGGCTTCCCACATCGTTGCGTATGCGTTTGAGTTCGTCCCTGTCGTCACTCCATGCCATGACGTTACAGTGGCAGCGTACCGATACAAGCCCCTTGCTGTGGGCTTCGTTCAGGTACTCGTCTATCCACTCCTTGTTCACTTGGTTGGCACGGGAGTAGCGGGAGAGTGATTGCATGTTCCGGGCGGTCTGCTCAAAATTTTTCAGGTTCTCGGCGTGGTCGTCTATGAAGATGTACTGGTTATAGACGTGGTTACACGATAACAGTACGCCCACCGGGGCGGCGAATGACAGTCGGCAGTCGCTCCGGTCAGTGGACAACTTTTCAAACCGTGTGTCCGTCCCGACCTTTCCGGGTAAATCTTCCACGTCCGAAAGCGTGTGCAGGCACAGTATATCGTCCCCGACACGCATTTCTTCCGGGTGCAGCCCGATGTCTTTCAGGCAGGTGGTATCGGTCTGCGAGAGCGAGAAGTATTTCTCGATGATGCCCGCTTTTCCGTCCTGCCCGGTGATTTCCGATGCCGCCAGCCGGGTAAGGGTGACAAAGCCGCTGTCGTTCATAATTCGTTCAAACTGCCCGACCGCTTCGATGAACTTTGCCGCCGCTTCCCTGTCCGCTATCTCCAGCGGTACAATCCTGCCCCGGCAGAGGGTGGAGAAGTCACTCTGTCGGCGGCTTCTCTCCCTTGTCGTTTTTGTCAGGAACAGGTAGCAGTAGTGGTTCAGGAACGGGCGTTCATTGAAGTGCCGTTCAAAGGAGCGGCTTAAAAAACTAAGTTCGTCCCTTTCGGTGTCGGGCTGGTAGTTCTCCTTGATAAAGAAATCCTGCTTGTGTACTATGGAGTAATCGGGCAGCACCTTGATAGCCTTGTACCATGCCGAATGTATGGCTTCGTACTCGGCACTGGTGACGGTGAACAGTTCGGGCAGTTCCACCCTGAAAGCCACCGTTATGTCGGCATCCTTTGAAATGATGCAGCCGTTCTCCACCGCCAAAAGGGGAAACTTCCTTTCCAATGTGGTAGCCTTTAACATATTCCTCATGTTCTTTCTTCCTTTCTTCTTTTGTAGGTGAATAATCGGGGTAACGCCTTTCGGCTGATAATGAAGCGGGGGTGTCTTTTGCGGGCGGCAGCTTTCATCAGCCCGTGCGTGCCGTACCGGGCATTCAGCCGGAACGTCTGCCATACGAGCAGTAGCGAAGCCGACACGATGAAACCGATACATAGCCACTGGTTCACGCCTGCCATGAACAGGACGATGAACACCACGAACACGGCGAGCAAGCCGCCGCAAAAGATAAAGAGGTACTGGCTTTTTAACCCCTTGAACTCCACGGGCTTTCCGATACCCCTGTTTACCGGATATTCAGACATAGCCGCCGTTTTAGAGGAAGAACGACCGCAGGATAGTGGCGGCGACAATCAGGAAGATGCACGCCCCGAACCAACTGGCGGCAGTCTTTGAGGTGTCGGGGTCGCCACTCGAAAACTTGTTATATACTTTTACCCCGCCAATCAAGCCGCAGACCGCCCCGATTGCGTACACCAGCTTTGTTCCGGGGTCGAAATACCCGGTGATTAGGTTCGTGGCTTCGGTGATGCCCGCCTGCCCGTTTCCCTGTGCGTAGGCACTTACCACGGCGACAAGGAGAGCCGCCGACAAGAAGATTTTCTTTCTCATTGTGATTTGATTTTTAATGCCGGGGTAGCGGGTGGATAGTCCGCTGTCGCCCGGCGGATGAATAACTTGAAATTTTAGTGGTCGGGAACACTCCCGTTTGGTTTTCAGGTTGCCAATCAACCGTAATCACGCTGTTTCATGTTGTCAGACTTATACCTTATTATATTATAGGAACTTGTTCATGTCGAACGCTTCGTATTCCTTGCTTGTACTGCCAGTTCCAGCCGGAGCGACAGTCGTAGCCAGTTCCGCTTCGTTGCGTCCCAGCAGTTCCGCCACTTTCTCCAGCCCGCCGTTGATGTTCTCCACCACCGCATCGTAGAGGTTCGTCCCCTCAATGCTTCCCAGTGTCCCGGCAGCTTGCCGTTTCTCCGCTTCGGTGGGGTTGTCGGCGTTTGCCGTTCGTACCGCTTCGCCCAGTTCATCGAAACTCACGCCCGTAGCCCGCCCGGTATCATCGTCACCGTCCATGTACCCGGCTATTTCCTCGTCCTCGTAGTCGGGTTCGTCATTCTCGTAACCGGGTGTTTCGTCCGCTTCGGGTGCTGCATCCGAAGTGCTTTCTTCGGGCTTGTCGTCAGCCTGCGGCGCAAAAATAGTATCATTTTCAGCCGCTTGCGGGAGGTGTCCCGATTTGTCCTGCGCTGTCCCGATTAGTCCACCCTTGTAGCGGCTTTCACCTACCAGCGTGTAACTTGAAGCCTTATTTTGGGGAAGTGGCACATCATCCGCTTTGCCCGTTGATGTCCGGCTGTCCGTGTAGCGATACCACAGCCACAGGGCGATATAGTACACCGCCAGCCCGGTAAGTATGCAATAGATTACCATAGCTAAAAGGGCTTTTGGAAGTGGCTTTCGTACAGGGCGTTTATCTCGTCTTGGTACTGCTCGAAGTGGCGCAGTAGAATGTTCTCCACGTAGCTGCTTACCGTTACCTTTCGCCCGCCTATCACCGTCACGATACGCATCAGCTTCTCGTGCGTGGTTCGGCTCACGTACAAGGGCTGTCGGTCTGCCAGTTCCACTTTCTGAAAGTAGGTTTCCCGGTAGTCGCCCGTGCCGCCCTTGCGCCTGCGGGGTGTCGGCTTCTCCACTTGTGCCGTTTCCGCCTGCGTTTCTTGCGGCGCATCATCCGGCTGGTTCTCCCGCTTGGCTGGTACGCCCTGCGAGATAAGTTCTTTCATGAAATCCTCGTCTATCTTCGGCATACCGCCGTTTTGCTTTGCCATATCATTGTAATTTGATGTAATACACTATTTCCGTTATCAGTTCTTCCAAGTTGCTTCCCCTTACCAGCGGGCGGCTGGCGGGAAAGAGCGTGGAGCGGAACACCGCTTTCTTATCCGCTACCAGTTCCTTTTTGTAGCGTTTGGTGTCGGGGATAAAGGTTTTCATCAGCGGCAGTTCCAGTTCCTTAATGGTTTTGTCGTAGGCTGTGTAAAGGTCTGTTTTCTCCCGCCCGTCCACCATGTTCCAAAAGAGGTACAGCCCGGCAAGTCGGCAGGCTTCATTCTTCACTAATAGCTTTTGGATAGCCATTGCGAACGACAGGCTGCTTTCCAGCACCACTTTATCGGCTGAAATCGGGGTGAAGATATAGTCCATGCCCGCAAGGGAGTTGATAACGCCCTCGCTGTTCACCGTGCCGGGCAGGTCGAAAAACACTATATCCGGCACGTGTCCGGCTGTGGTTACATACTCGTCAGCCGTGACTATCGCCTTTTCGGGTGAACTGCACAGCACCGGGTAGGCTTTCTTTCCCAGCCGGGTAAACTGTTCATACGCCATACGCTTGTAATCTTCATCCGCCCCGACCTGTTCGGCATCCCGCTTTCGCATCCCGGCAATGGAGTGTTGGGGGTAGTCGCAATCCACCACCGCCACATCGTAGCCTTTGAGGTAGTAGAGGTAACTCGCCGCCAGTACGGTAAAGGTGGTTTTGCCGACCCCGCCCTTTTGGGTGGAAAAGGCGACATAAAGGGGTGTTTTCTCGTTTTCCATATTGCTTTCTTTCATTATTGGTTGATAGATTTGTTTATTGCTTTCAATCAATCCAGCCATATAGCTTTCTTGAAATATTGAAAGATTGTTTTATTTCAATATTGTTTTCTTGCTTTCATTCTTTCTTGAAAGATTGAAATCCTGCAATCCTGCTTTCTTGAAATCTTGCTTTCAGCCAATCTTCCTTTCTTGAAATAGGGCTTTTCATATTGCTTTCAATCTTGAAATCTGATGCAAATAAAAGGAGAAAAACCGTCCGTTTTTAGATGTGTCCCGATTTGTCCTGCGATGTCCCTTTTTGTCTACCAATCACCTATTTTACAGCATTATAAATCACCGTTACTTTGCAACGGAGTAACGAACCACAGGGGGTAGGAGTGTAAAATCAGGCTGGTGCATAGTAGGGTTTACCGCTTCTCGCTAACCCCAATCCGTCCCGGACGGATTTCGATTTTCGTCAGAAAATAGCAAGGTGTGTTTTGTATGCTACAAAACCGTTTTCCGTGCCTGAAAACGCCTTGCCCCTTGCGGGGGTAAAAATTACTCCGAAGTCGTAATTTTTTAATTCAAAGAAGTATGGAAACAAGAAGAACCAACAAGGGCGGTCGCCCCGCCCTCGCAGACCCGGCGAAGCATCGCCATGTCCTTTACCTGAATGACCGGGAGAACGCCCGCTTCTTCTCGCAGTGGGAGCAGTCGGGCGTTACGAGCAAGTCCCGTTTCATCGCCGCCCGATTGTTCGGCGAGCCGTTCCGGGTGGTGAAAGTGGATAAGTCGGCGGTCGAGTATTGCGCCCGGCTGACCGAATTTTATGCACAATTCAGAGCCGTGGCGGTCAATTACAACCAAATTGTAAAGGCGTTGCACGGCAATTTTTCGGAGAAAAAAGCACTGGCTTTTCTCTATAAATTAGAGAAAGCGACTACTGAACTGGCGGCACTGAACCGCCAAGTCATAGCATTAACCAATGAATGTAAGGAACTATGGTTGCCAAAATAAGCATGGGCGGCAATATGTTCGGCGCACTGGCTTACAACCAAAACAAGGTGGACAGCGAGGAAGCAAAAGTGCTTTTCTCCAACCGGATGCTGTTAAGTGAGGACGGGAATTTCTCTATCAGCGAGTGTATGCGCAGCTTTGAAATGCAGATGCCCGTCCAGCTATCCACCAAGAAGCCGATACTTCATATTTCCATAAACCCGCACCCGGAAGACGTGCTTTCGGACAGCCAACTTTCTGACATTGCCAAAGAGTATATGCAGAAGTTGGGCTATGGCGACCAGCCTTATTTGGTGTACAAGCACACCGACATCGACCGCCACCATATCCACATCGTTGGTTTGCGGGTGGACGAGAACGGCAGACCGCTGAACGACAAGTTCGAGCATCGGCGCAGCAAGCAAATCACCCGTGAACTGGAAAAAAAATACGGGCTTCACCCGGCAGAACGAAAGGAACGTGCCGAACGCCCGGAACTTAAAAAGGTGGACTACACCGCCGGGGACGTGAAGCACCAAATCGGTAACACCGTGAAAGCGGCTTGCTATGGCTACCGCTTCCAGTCGTTCGGGGAGTACAAGACTTTGCTTGCCACCTATAATATATGCGCCGAGGAAGTCAAGGGCGAAATAAACGGCAAGCCCTATCAGGGCATAGTCTATTCCGCTACTAATGACAACGGCGAAAAGGTGGGCAACCCGGTAAAGGCTTCCCGTATAGGCAAGTCGGTGGGCTATGAAGCGGTGCTGCGCAGAATGGAGAAATCGGGCGAAGCAATCAAGAACGGGAAACTGAAAGAACGCACCCGGAAGATTGTAGCCACTGCCATGCAGACCCCCCACAGCCGCAAGGAACTGGAACAACAACTAAAGAAGCAGGGCATTGACGTGGTATTCCGTCAGAACGACAACGGGCGTATCTATGGCGTTACGTTCATCGACCACGACAGCCGGGTGGTGCTGAACGGTTCTCGCTTGGGCAAGGAGTATTCGGCGAATGAGTTCAACGACCTGTATTCCGATGAGAGGAAAACGGACATACGGCAGGAACAGCCGAACTTTACCCCGAAAGCAGACATCGTTTCGGGTGTGGCTTCCGTGCTGGGTGCTTTCGGTGGTCTGCTGGGTGGTGGTTTATCCGCTGGTGACGAGCCGCAAGATACCGCCAGCCAAAAGAGAAAGAAGAAGAAAAAGAAGCGTACAAGGCGCATTGACTAACTTAAAAAACATTACAATCATGCAGCAAGAAGATGATTTGAGAGGGCTTGCAAGGGTCATGGACTTTATGCGGGCTATCAGTATTCTATTCGTGGGAATAAACGTGTACTGGTTCTGTTACTCCACCCTGAAAGAGTGGGGAGTAACCTTTGAGGTGATAGACAAGATACTGTGGAACTTCCAGCGCACTACCGGGCTGTTCTCGTCTATCCTGTGGACGAAACTTTTCTCCGTGGTGTTCCTCGCCCTGTCGTGCATCGGCACTAAGGGCGTGAAAGAGGAAAAAATAACGTGGACGAAGATACATTGCAGCCTTGCGGCGGGTGTGGTGCTGTTCTTCCTGAACTGGTGGCTACTGGAACTTCCCCTGCCACACACGGCAGGTACGGTGTTTTATATCACCACGCTGTCGGTGGGCTATATCTGTATGCTCATGGCGGGTACATGGATGTCCCGCCTGTTGAAGAACAACCTCATGGAAGATGTCTTTAACATGGAAAATGAAAGTTTCCAACAAGAAATAAGGCTTATCGAGAACGAGTATTCCATAAACCTGCCGACCCGGTTCTATTATAACAAGAAGTGGAATAATGGCTGGATAAATGTTGTAAACCCGTTCCGTGCCAGCCTTGTGCTGGGTACGCCGGGCAGCGGCAAGTCATATGCCGTGGTAAATAATTACATAAAACAGCAAATCGAGAAAGGTTTTGCACTCTATCTGTATGATTATAAGTTTCCCGACCTTTCAGAAATTGCTTACAATCATTTACTTAACCACTTGAATGGCTACAAGGTCAAGCCTAAATTTTACATTATCAATTTTGACGACCCCCGCAAGAGCCACCGATGCAACCCGATAAACGCCAGTTTCATGTCGGACATTGCGGATGCCTACGAAGCCAGCTACACGATTATGCTCAACTTGAACCGCTCTTGGATAAGCAAGCAGGGCGACTTCTTCGTGGAAAGTCCTATTATCCTGCTTGCGGCCATTATTTGGTATTTGCGCATCTATCAGGGCGGTAAGTATTGCACGTTTCCCCATGCCATAGAACTGCTGAACAAGAAATACGCCGATGTGTTCACGATTTTGCGCAGCTATCCCGAACTGGAAAACTACCTTTCCCCGTTCGTGGATGCTTGGGAATCTGATGCTAACGAACAGTTGCAGGGGCAGATTGCCAGTGCGAAAATCCCGCTGTCAAGGATGATAAGCCCGGCACTCTATTGGGTAATGACGGGCGATGATTTTTCATTAGACATCAATAACCCGGCAGAGCCTAAAATACTGGTTGTCGGCAACAATCCCGACCGTCAGAACATCTATTCGGCGGCACTGGGATTGTATAACAGTAGAATAGTGAAGCTGATAAACAAGAAAGGTCAGCTTAAAAGTTCGGTGGTAATAGATGAATTACCTACTATCTATTTTCGTGGGCTTGACAATCTGATTGCGACCGCCCGAAGTAACAAGGTGGCGGTTCTGCTGGGCTTTCAGGATTACAGTCAGCTTACACGTGACTACGGGGATAAGGAAAGCCGGGTGATACAAAATACTGTGGGTAACGTGTTTAGCGGTCAGGTAGTCGGTGAAACGGCGAAAATCCTTTCCGAACGCTTCGGAAAGGTGTTGCAGAAACGGCAGAGCATGACGATAAACCAGCGAGAGAAGTCCACCTCGATAAGTACTCAAATGGACAGCCTGATACCCGCCAGCAAAATATCCAACCTCACGCAAGGCATGTTCGTGGGTGCGGTGGCGGACAACTTCGATGAACGGATAGAACAGAAGATTTTCCACTGCGAAATCGTGGTGGACAATGAAAAGGTGAAACGGGAAACCGCCCGTTACGTGAAACTGCCGCAGATTATCGACTTCACCGACAAGGACGGCAACGACCGGATGCAGGAGGAAATACAAGCCAACTATGACTGCATCCGGCAGGAAGTCCGGCAGATAGTCGAGGACGAGATAACCCGGATTAAGAATACCCCGGAATTACGGCATTTAATAAAGGATGAGGATTAAAATATATACCCCCATTTCCCAACTGATAACTGGAAAATGGGGATACTTTTAGTATGTGGGTTGTTTCTGCAACTGATAGTTGCAGAAACAAAAGTCATTAACTGTTTTGAGGTTTTGAAAATTGCAAAAAATAATGATGTAATACATAATCATTTAGATGCGCTGATATATAGGCTTCTTCTAAATATGGAATATCCAACTCTTTCTTTTTTAAGGTTTCATTACTTCTTGTTGCCTGAAATAATATTTCATTTATATTCTCCACTATCCTTGTTGTTGTTCCCTCTATTATATAGCCAAGCATACAGCCATTAGGTGGATATTCTCCCGAAATTAAATGGTCTATACCTGTAGATATGTATCTTTCTTGGATTTTTTTTGCGTTTAATTTTGTTTTTCGTCCCTGCTTAGCACAGTTATTTTCTATTAAGTTTTTTGCTTCAACAAAATAGCACACCCGTTTAGTTGCTTTAATCCAATTAGTGGATAGTTTTAAGTCTATACGAGATGCAGACTTAGCACTTTTTTTGTTGTTGAGAATAGCTTGATGATATAGTCGGCACTCATCCGAAACATTGATATTCCACGCTATCGCTTTTTCATTCTCATCTATATGAGTAAAAATATTAGCCGAAATTGTTTCTTCGTCCCAGTCAACGGTAATATTCTTTGTGTCTTTTAGCCATTTATATGCTTCTCCGATTAAAATCAAGCAATTAGTTCGGAAGCTATTTTCAAAATCGCTAATAATGTCTTTATTAAGAAGCCCTGCCATATTCATTATTTAGCCATGTTAATAATATCAGCTATTAATGAAGAAGCATCTTCCATAGCTTGAGTTCTAGTCCAAAATCTCTTTTGATTGGGTTTAATCAGATAAACCGTATCTTTATCATAGTATTTTATGTGTTTTTGTACATATATACTATGTGCTTTTTTCTGAATAGTATATTGGTCTATTTCTTGTAGTTGTTTCCTAAGTTCGGAAATGTTTTTAACTTCAATTTCTTTTACTTCTTTGCCAAAATGTAGAATGACTAAATTTAACGGATCATTTGATTGTACATCATATATCGTTACCGAAACTTTTGTGTTTGATGATAATAAGAATGAATTTATATCATTATATAAAGTTTCTGCATACTTTATGTTTTCGGACAATTGAGTTCGCCTAAAACCAATAGAATTATGTCCAGCTTTAAATAATCCTAAGCCAAACGACATTGTATCTTCTATTAGAGCAACTTCTCTATCAGATAATGAGAAATGCTTAATAAACTCATTAAATATATATTGTTCTTGCTTTTTAATTTTGGCATCATTACAAATTGCACCTTGCTTGAGTAAAATAATTTTATCAAAAGCATTTGCTATGTTTTTTAGTATATCAGAATCTATTGAGAAAAATGGAGATGGTAGCTCTAATAGTTCATTTAGCAAAACACGTTCTCGTTCAATTCCCCATGATGATGCAGTTAAAAATAATATGTATTTAGCAATATCTGAATTTAAATATGAAACTAAAAATTTTTTTTCATCTAACTTTTCATTCGTTGTATTTATAATGAAAGCACCAGTGGTGCAGTATCTTTTTTTCTCAAAAAGAGAGCATGCTATTTCTGTATTGTGTTGCCCCTCTTTGAATATTACAAATGGAGGATAAAACAATTGTTCATTGTTTTTTCTGTAAAATTTTGTATTGGATTGTGTAGATGTATCGGGGTCTGTGAAATATCTTTCAATACATTCTGTTTTTATCATTTGGCTAGGAACAAAATCAGGATTGTCACTATCTGCATTTAAACCTCTTCCATAAATCCAATTATCAGTTTTGTCAAAATAATCTTTTAAAGTAGTTTTTTGAAGTTTTTTTAAAAGTCTAAAATTATTAAAATTACCCCATAATGCAACTTTCCAAATTTTAGAATTCGGATTCAAACATTCAGTCCTAGGTAATTCTTTAATATCACTATTATCAATGACAACGCCATCAACAATACTTGATTTTATATAGGTTTTAGGAGCCCAATATTCTATTGTCTCAGAAATGGTTTCAGGAGCAATATGTTGAAAATAAACAATACTTACAGGTCCTACTGCGGACGCAAATAATTGTCCACCGAAATGCTTTGGTGTTTTACGGAATATAGAAAGATTATATACTTTTTCGACATAATTTGAGTTGAATAACCATTTTCTGAAATTTTGATATGGTTTTTGCGTATTTGTTAACACTTTTGAATTGAAAATTAAAGCAATCTCTCCCGTTGGACAAAATTCAACCGATTTATGAATGAATGGAAGTACATACTCATTTGAAAATTTATATTTGGAACAATACTCTTTGATTGTTTGCGGTAAGTTTTTAGTCCCAAAAGGAGGATTACCAATAATTAAATCAACTTTTTGGAAAAGATGCGCGTCCACTTCTCCGATTGTGTCTTTTCTCCATAAATTTCGCCCTTGATTTTTGATATTTGTATCTTCAGAATCAAAAATCAGATAAGGCAATTGATAGTTAGTTTCAATCCAAAGGGTTTTAGGGTCTAATTCATCTATCAATGCTAAATATAAACTAAATGCAGCTACTTTAATAGCAGTTTCATCTATTTCTATTCCATATATATTGTCTAAAAGTAAATTCTTTAAATTTTCAAAACTGATCTTATTAGTATTATTAGCTTTTTTCCATCTTTTTATAAGACGTTTGTAACTTTCAACTAAGAAAATACCCGAACCACAAGCTGGGTCTAAAATTTTCACATTGTAGTTATTCTTATTGATAGGAAGTTTATCAGAAAGGATAAGTTCTACCAAATTATATGGTGTGTAAAACTGACCACGCTCATGTCTTAATTCTCCTAAGAAATTCTCGTAAATTTCGCTTAATAATTCAATTTGTATAATTTCAAAATTAAACAATCTCCAATTCTTAAATAATGTTTCATTATCTGATATGTTTCCATCTATAAAACATCTCTTAATAAGTTTAAGGTGATTGTCGGTTACTAATTCTTTCTCATTAGGTAAAACGGGAGTAACATTTCCATTGAAGTGAATTTGTACCTCTTCAAATAGCTTATATGTTGCCTCTTTACTGTCAAGAATATCGAAATAGCTTGAACAGTCGCTTTTGATTTTTGTATATAAACCAGCTTCGTTGGCTGCTCCCTTATCTTCCAAAAATAAAATAAAGAGTGACCGCATTAAAAGACTATGGATTACTTCCTTGTTTAAACCATCTTTTTCTAATGCGTTAGCTGTTTCAATAAGACTTTTTACCAAATAAGCATCTATTCGGTTTTGTAAATCTATCTTTTTTCGTATTTCTGGCTGTTCTGTCCATAATAACCCGTTGTCTACTCCTATACGAGAAAAAATCTCCACAAGGATATTAAAGGTATCAACATCCGAAGATGTCGTATCATAACGTAATAATTCTGCAGGATTTAATTTTAAATTAATATCGTCATCTCCCTTTATATAGGTTGGTTTTGCGTAGCAGTTATAGATTCTTATTTCTGTTTCAGATAATGCAAATAATAAAATAACCTTTCGATAATTCCATGCTTTATGCTGAATAGCAGCAATACGCCTTAATTCGTCATTGCTACTAAATGACTTTATATTTACAAATAAGACCGCAGGATGATTTCCTGAAAAGTAAAACTTATCAGCTTCAAGTTTCACTAAATCAGCATAATCAGGGTGTAAGTTAGCTATTTCTGAATTGGCTGTCAGAAATTCGGATGTATATCCTAATTGGTTATATATATTATCATTTTGCATAATCAATCGTTGACTATTATTGAATGGATATAACAATCCTAAAATAAACAACATTACAAATGTAGCACATTCCTTTCATAAAAGAGTAGTTATCCTGTGAAAAAGCTCTGCTCTTACAATATTTTAAGTCTTATATACTTGATAATCCAAATTGAACCGTGTCGTGGGAAGAACGGTCTTTGCCATTTCCGTTTGCAATACGGTTTGTCTGATGTCGCCCAGTATGTCCACCACCACCTTTCTGACACGTGGCGGGTAACTTTTCGCCAAAGATACGATTTTCTCCAGTTCCGGCAGGCTATATCCGCTGAAATATTGGCTCTTGACCCGGTTGTAGATGTCCTGCCCGGTTGTTCCGGGTATGCGCTTCATATCCTTTATCGCATCGAGCAGCCGCAAGTACGGTATAAGGCTTTCATCCGAATAGTCCGTGTAGTAGGCTTTCACGCACTCCACGTCCAAGTTCTTGAAACGGAAACGGCGTACCGGATAGGGAGTGGCTATCGTTATGGTTGTGGCGACCTGTTCGGTCAGCCCCATTTTATTATAAACGTATGCGCCCGTGATATAGCCGTCCAGTTTTTCCGTCAGGTAACGAAACTGTTCATCCTGATAGACGGGTAGCTTTCCCAGTCCCAGCACCGATTTCTTGGGACGGTAATACGCCCCTTTTTCAATCCGTACCAGCACCCCCTTTCGGCTCTGCTCGGAGAGCAGCACCGCAACATTGGCGGTCTTTTCCGTATCGAATGACAAATCCCGGAACGTGAATATACGCCCGACATCTATCCGTTCTATTTGCTCAAGTATCTCTTTCCTGAATGAAGCCATATTTATGTACTTTGTTTCTATCTGCAAAGATAGTATATTATGTAATTACATGCAAAAACATAACAAATATTTTGCCGAAGATGCTTTCTTTTTGTAGTGTCACCTGACAATAGGAGAATAGAGGACACTCAATCAAAGGTTTACCAAACGCTTCACAAACGCTCCAAAAATAAGCTGTTTTTTAGCTTTGATTTTTATATATAGCTTATTATAAGGTGTTTGCTAAAACCACAAACGCTTCATAAACGTTTCATAAATGGCTCATCTAAAGAGAGTGATTAACTTCGCTCTCTTTTTTTATGACCGTTTCCAATTCTGCAACCATTAATTGCAGTAATTCATCCTACCCGGACAAATCGGGACTGTGCAGGACAAATGCGGACACTCCTTTCTACCTATCCAAATATAGCATATTTAGTGGTTACCTTTGGGCGGGACTATTCCCGTAACCACTAAAATTCCAATTATTTATGGCAAACAGAATGACCCCGCCTACAGAGGGGCAGGAAAAAGACGTGCTGCTGGTCTTGGATAAACAGCAGGGCAAGGTGAGTGCCGTTAAAGGCTTCGACAAGGAGGGTAATTTGCAGACCGTATCGCCGACACATGGCGGCGAGTTCATGCAGGTGGACAAAAACAGCGATGTGTTCACCAACTTCATTTCCAACTTCTACCGCAAGTTCCAGGACACTTCCGGGCTGGAACTTTTCAGCGTGAGGGCTTCCGAAGCGGAGCGTAACGCAAGGGCAATCGAAGACAACCACCGTAACCCGACACCGGAGGGCAGCAAACGAACGGAAATGCTACGAGTGCCGAAGCCCGACTTTCACGAGTTCAAGCAGGGCTACCGCTTCGACCCGGCAAAAATCGACTGGGAGAACCTAAAGAAAGTCGGTATCACTGCCGACACCCTGAAAAATACGAAAGACTTCGATCGGGTGATGCGTGGCTACAAGTCCCGCAACACCTACACCGTTTCGGGGACGGTGGGCGGCTTTCATCTCAAACCTACCGATGTCAAACTCTCTTTCTATCAGGCAAAGGACGGCACGGTAGTACCCAAGCTGCACGGCGTACAAATGGATGAAAAACTGTTGCAACGCCCGTACAACGGACATGAGTTCAACAAGCAGGAACAGGGCAACTTGCAGGGTACTGGCAACTTGGGTGGTATCGCAGAAATCAAAGACCCGAAAAGTGGCGAGCAAATCCCCGTGTTCGTCAGCCGGGACAGGTACACGCACGAACTGGAATATATGCGGGCGGACAAATGGAAATGCCCCGATACAATCTGCAACGTGAAAGTCAGCCCGGAGCAGAAAGCCGCCTTTGAAGCCGGGCAAGCGGTCAAAATTGAAAACCTGCAATTCAGGGACGGCACACGGCGCAGTGCCTATTTGCAGGTCAGCGCAGTGGAGCGTGGTTTGGAGTTCCTGCCCCGTGCCGCCGTCCAATTCTTGCAGCAGGGACAGCAGCAGGTAGCCGGACTAAAGGATGGGCAGGGCGTTGAGTTCAACGGTCATGTGCAGCCCGGCTCACAGGGCAAATCCCCCGACAAGGTGCAGCCGAAAGACGCTACCCCCGCCGCCGAGAGCCGGACACAGGTAGCGGTCAATACAGAGGGCAAGACCAACGAAGCCACCAAGCAGGGCAAAGAGCCGCTGAAACAGGGACAGCAGAAGCCTACCGCCAAACAGAAAGAGAAGCAGGAGAAAACGCAGGACAAGAGCCTGAAAGCGGACAAGACCAAGAAGTCCAAAGGAATGAAAATGTAGTACCCACCCTTAAAAAGTAAAGCATTATGATTGCATTGATAGCAGAAAAGATCAGCGTGGCAAAAGACATCGCCCGTATCATCGGGGCGACACAGAAGAATGACGGTTATCTTTCCGGTAACGGGTACATGGTGACATGGGCGTTCGGCCACTTAATCCAGCTTGCCATGCCGGAAGCCTACGGCGTGGCGAACTTCCGCCGGGAGAGCCTGCCCATACTGCCGCCCGATTTCCGGTTAATCCCCCGTCAGGTGAAAGCCGAGAAAGGCTACAAGGCAGACCCCGGCGTGCTGAAACAGTTGAAAGTGATTAAAGAAGTATTCGACCAGTGCGACAAGATTATTGTAGCCACCGATGCCGGGCGTGAGGGCGAATTGATACACCGCTATATCTATAACTATTTAGGTTGTACCAAGCCCTTTGTGCGCCTGTGGATAAGCAGTCTTACCGACAGGGCAATCCGTGAGGGGCTGGATAACTTGCAGCCGGGCGAGCATTACGATAACCTCTACCTCTCCGCCAAGTCCCGCAACGAAGCAGACTGGCTGATAGGCATAAACGCCACCCAAGCGTTGAGCGTGGCAGCCGGGCAGGGCGTGTTCTCGCTGGGCAGGGTGCAAACACCCACGCTCGTGATGATATGTAGCCGCTATTTGGAAAACAAGAACTTTGTCCCGACCAAGTTTTGGCAACTCAAAGTTAGTACCGCCAGTGGGGGAATCAGTTTCACCGCCCAATCTGTCGCCAAGTGGGAGCAGCAACCCGAAGCCATATCTGCCCTGCAACGGGTAAAGGATGCCGGGCAACTTATGGTGAAGTCCGTTGAGAAGAAAGAAACCAGCCAAGAACCGCCCCTTTTGTACGACCTGACTTCGCTTCAAAAGGAAGCGAATACGAAGCTGAACTTTTCGGCGGACAAGACCCTTTCCATAGCGCAAAGCCTGTATGAAAAGAAAGTGTTGTCATACCCCCGAACCGGAAGCCGCTATATCCCGGAGGACGTTTTCGATGAAATGCCGGAGCGTGTCGCCCTGCTGGGGCAATACCCCCGCTTTGCCGGGTATGCCGCCGGGTTGAACGGCGTAACGCTGAACCGCCGCAGCGTGAATGACGGTAAAGTGACCGACCACCACGCCTTAATCGTCACTGAAAACCTGCCCGGTGAACTCTCCAAAGACGAACGGGCGGTTTACGAACTGGTAGCCGGGCGTATGCTGGAAGCCTTTTCGGGCAGGTACGTGAAAGACGTAACCACTGCCGTGCTGTCAGCCGGAGATACCGATTTCACGGTGAAAGGGTCGGTGATGAAAGTAGCAGGTTGGCGGGCAGTGTTCGGTGAGCAGGAAACGGGAGAGGATGAAGAAGCCACCAGTTTGCCGCCACTCCAAGAGGACAAAATTCTGCCGATTTCCAACGTGGAGCTGTTGGAGAAGCAGACCAAACCGAAACCGCTGCACACGGAAAGCAGCCTGCTTGCCGCAATGGAGAACGCAGGCAAGGAACTGGAGGATGCCGAACTGAAAGCCAGCCTGAAAGATGCCGGGATAGGTACGCCCGCCACCCGTGCAGCGATTATAGAAACGCTGTTCGCCCGCCAGTACATTGTGCGTGAGAAGAAGAACCTTGTACCCACCGACAAGGGGCTTGCCGTTTATGGAATTGTCAAGGACAAGAAGATTGCCGATGTCGAAATGACGGGCATGTGGGAAACCGCCCTTGCCAAGATAGAAGCGGGCGGCATGGATGCCGACACGTTCCGAAAGGGCATCGAGGTGTACGCAACGCAAATCACCGCAGAACTGCTGTCGGTACAGCTATCTGTCGCTACTGGTGAAACCTGCCCCTGCCCGAAATGCGGCAGTGGGCGCATCCTGTTTTACCCGAAAGTGGCGAAATGTTCTAACGTGGACTGTACGCTTACCATATTCCGAAACAAGTGCGACAAGCAACTTTCAGACAAGCAGGTTGTCGAACTGGTGACGAAACGCAAGACCGGGCTAATCAAGGGTTTCAAGGGCAAGAACGGCAAGGCTTTCGATGCTTCGCTGGTATTGGACGAACAGTTCAATGTTACTTTTTCATTCCCCGAAAAGAAAGCCAAACCGAAGAAATAGCCTATCTTTACCGCTGGAATTTCATTGTGATAAGTTTTCGGGCTTATAATAATTGAAATTTTAGTGGTTGCGCCCGGAGGGAAACCGGGCGCATTTTTAATGCTTCTTTACTTGTTACAAACTCCCGTCAAACAGGTAGGTCGAGCGGATAACCCCGTTGTCCAGCGCCTTGCTTTCAGATAGCTTCCACTGCGAGCCGAGCGTTTCACCGATGAAACCGATACCCTTGCCCACCATGACGGGCACGGTGTAGATAGTCAGGCTGTCCAACAGTCCGGCTTTTATCAGCGAGGTAAGCAACTTGCCGCCACCCACCACCAAGATGTCAGTTTCCTGTTTCAGTTCATAGACCCTTTGCAGCGGTTCTTCGGTCAAGAACTCCACGCCGCAGTCCGGTGTAACATTGGTGTCGTAGTGTGACACCACAAAAGACCGCTTGCTTTTGTGCGGCCACCCGCCCCAGTGCTCAAAGATGTAGTTGTAGGTGTTCGTCCCCATAAGCAGGCAATCCGCTTCCAAGTATTGCTTGCCAACGGTATTTTTTATTTCACGGGGTAGCCAGTCCAGTTCCTTGTCTAAAGTGGCTGTATGTCCGTCAAGAGATACGGCGATGTGCGCTTTAATTTGTTTCATCTTATCAGGTATTAAAGTTGATAATTCTTATTCAAATCGCCCGTCTGTATCTCAAAAAAAGAAGCGTGAACTTACACTGCTCCAAAGTAGAGGTACTGGCATACCTTAAATGACGAAACAGGCAAGCCCACGCTATGACAAAGCATAGCATAGACATTGCGCTGAAAATCTCGTCATTTTTGAAAAGTGCCAGTTTTCTACTTTGAGATATTCGGCGAACGAATATGTTATATATAAAGACGAAATCACAACCTCAGTTGTTCAATCGCCGTTATTCTCTTATGTTACTTTTGCAAAAGTAGCGAAAATCACCGGAATAACCTTGTAAATAACAGAAATCCTGCCATATCACAATAATACGACAGGATAACGGAAAGTATAAGCACTCAAATTGTGCTTATTCAATCTGTACGTTCACGAATTAACTTGTGTATGTCACTTGCCCGGTAGAAATATTTCCCGTCCAGCATAATATAGGGCAATATGCCTTTCTTTCGGTAACGCTGCAAGGTCTTGGTACTCACTTTCAGCATGAAGCATAAATCCTGATTGTCAAGCAATTTTTCACCGTTCAGATAATTGTGTTCACTTAACAGGCGGTCTATTTTCCTGTCCTGCATATCGAACCTGTCCATGATACGCTCCATCCATGCCACGAAATTTTCTTTATCTATATACATAGTGCTGTCGGATTAAATTAGACCTATCATAAAATAACTTTGGTTTGCCGGGTCTTTAACGATGATGTCCCGTTCACGCATGAAGCGGATATAGCTTTTGGCGGTGCGTTCCTTTACGTCCAAGAACTGCTGTAACTGTTCGCAAAGGTCTATGTAGGTGATATGTGTCTGCCGCCCGAAGATGTCACGGGCAACGCCCACCAACTCCTTTTCCTTGCGTTTCTCCTTTTCTTCACGGGGCTTTTCCCCTTTGTACACGTGCATCCCGGCTTCCTTGTCCCATGCAAAGAGCATCAGGGGTACGTCCAGCGGGCTACCGTCACGCACTTTCAGTGCTTTCACCACCGATTGGGTAGGTTCTTCGTCTTTCTCTATCGACAGGATAGTAGCTGCCTTGCGTTGCAGTTCGCTACCCAAATGTCCCCGCAGTTTCAAGCCGTTCGGTACAAAATGCAGTACGCAAAGAATACAGGTATTATAGATGCCTGCCAGTCGGTAGAGTTCATCTATCACCGCCACGCTTTCCGCTTCATCATTGGCACTTTTTACGAGGTCGGCGATGCCGTCAATGACAACCAACTGGATGCCGCCGTACTGGTAGTAGAACTTATCCATGCTCTGCACAATGGCGTGTAAGCGTTCCTTGCGTGACATACCCGTCAGGCAGAACGCTTTCAGTTCTTCCGGTTTGTCCTGCTGCTTGGCTCTTGCCAGCAGGTTTCCCACATTTTTGAATAACTGTACTTCCGATTGTTCGGTATCATAAAGCAAGACAGCCTTATGTTTCCCGTTAGTCGTTATCTGTATGCCCAGCGTATCTACTTCCGTATCAGCCGGGCAGATGCATCCTGCCACGATTGCGGCTACATAATTGCTCTTGCCTGTTCCCTCGCCCCCGGTGATGCCGAACAGGTTGCCTTGTGTTCCCAATGGAACATCGCCCGCCGAAATAATCACTTGTGCTTTGGCAGGCGGGTTGTTGAAATCTATCTCGCACGATTTTAGCATAATCAATGTGTCACTATATAGGTTGTCTAAAAATTCGATAAACAGTTTCAGGAAATCTTCACGGGTGTTCCCGGCTTTGAAGTAGTCGGAAATATCCTTTTCCTCTTTCGTCCCTGGAAGCGGCAGGAGCAGACGTTTCACGCCAAATTCTTCCAATAGCTTTTCCTGCTTGCGTGCGCTTTCCCTGCCTGTCTTGTCCGTATCATAGAGCAATACAATATGCTTGAAGCGGAATGTCAGCCGATAAACCAGCGTGGGCGGGACAGTCACCGTTTCACTGTTGAAGCAGATAGCGTGAAAACCGTGTGCCGCCAAAGAAAGCACATCTTTTTCGCCGCCCGTGATAAACAGGGTATCACCTTTGGCGGGCAGTTGTTCCAGCCCGAAACAATAATTCTCACCGAAGCTGCCACCATAGAGGAAACGGGGCGTGGAGAATGGACGGTACAGCTTGATATACTGTTTGCCCTTGTAACCATACATAGGTTCTGTTATCGATGAAACATAGGTATATGGTTTCCCCTCTGCCGTTTCGCTGTTATACTCCCGGAGGGAACAGACCTTGTAATGCTCCAGCAGTTCGGGCGTAATGCCATATTGTTGCCAGTACATCAGTTCTGCAAGCGGAAATTTCTGTTCCCGGAACTGGTAGGGCTTGACTGGCTTTTCGGGTGTTTCTTCGGTTTTGTCTGACACATTCCGATTATTTGTTGTAGGAATAGCTATTGGAGTTCCTGCCGCCAGTCCCAGCCCCAAATCCCGGTCGATAATCTCCAGTATCTCCACAAAGTCAGTCGCCCGGTTACAGTCCAACCCTTTTAACTGCCCCACGAAGAAAAAGCAGTCGCCGCTGTAATTGTCGTTACCGAAATCTTTCATCTTGTACATACCGCTATGACGGTCAAAATAGATATTACACGATGCTTTCCTGTCCTGATAGAGCGGGTTGAGAAAATGCCTGCCTATACGCCAGTCACCGGGTAAGTAATGTTTGAAAACGAGCAGACCGTTATTTGTCCTGCTTAGTATTTCTTCTTTCCTTAACATATTTCTGATGATTGGTTATCAGTTCGTTTATACACTCCTTGTCACGTTTAATCAGGCGTTCTTCCAACATTCGTTTGACTTCCTTAATCTTATAGAAGTAATGTCCCTTGATGTCGGAGTAAGAAATCATTCCTGCCGCCCTTAGGCGTTGCAGGGTTCGGTTGCTGATTTTCAGGAAAGTACATACTTCGTAACTGTCCACCCAAATTTCATCTTCATCGGTCTTGCTTTCGTCCAAATGATTGAAGATGTAATCGGCAATGGCGGTAATCTTATTGTCCAGCTCTTTGTAGGCTTTGGACTCAAATGTTATAATCTCCATAATGCTAACTTATTGATTTGTCGCAAAGTTCGGTAGAAGAAACAACCTAAAAGTCATGGTTGTACCTATCATGGTATTACTTTTTTTAGGCTATTTTTGGGGAATATCGGTGTAAAAACTTCCAAAAAAATATCATTTTCAAAATATATTTCACCATAAAAAGGAAGTACCATATTGGGGTGAACATAGTACTTCTACATATTGGAATACAGAAATTTATAGTTCATATCATTTTCATCCTTTTTTGAACCAACGTGAAATTGTCAAGAAACGGTTGCTAATATCTTGTAAGTATCGTATTTGCTTCTTTGATGCCATATAAAAACATCCATGTCGTTTTTATACAATTTAATACGAACCAAGTGAAGTAACTTTGCCGGATAAATGAAATGAATATGAATATTACTTATATATCAATTTATAAAACCAGTCTGCCTGTATTGGTTAGTTTATTAATGGAATACTTAATAGGTTTTACTGATACAGCCTATTTAGGAAGAGTTGGAGAAACTGAATTGGCTGCATCAGCTATAGCTGGTACTTATTATATGATTATATACATGATTGGATTTGGGTTCAGCATAGGAGCGCAAATCTTAATAGCCCAATATAATGGAAACCAACAGTATAAAGAAGCTGGAAAAATTCTCTCACAAGGCATATTGTTTTTGCTGATAATTGCGGTAATAGTAATATTGTTTTCTTCTATAATTTCACCAATTATATTAAAATCAATTATAGATTCTGAATCTGTACTCCAAGCTGTTTTACAATATCTTGATTGGAGAATCTATGGTTTCTTTTTTTCTTTTACAATTATCATGTTTAGAGCCTTTTATATCGGAATAATACACACTTCCGCATTAATGCTCAATTCTATAACTATGGTAGCAATTAATGTTATTCTGAATTATATCTTAATATTTGGAGCATTAGGTATTCCCGCATTAGGCATTTCTGGAGCAGCCATAGCGTCAGTCATTTCCGAAGCGGTTGCGGTAATTCATTTTATCATATATACCCAAAAGAACGTAAGTTCTTGCAAATATGGATTAAAAAGGCGAATAACCATAGATTGTACAATATTAAAAAAGATACTATCTATTTCTATTTGGATGATGTTACAGCATGGATTAGTATTTGGCAGTTGGTTTGTTTTTTTCATTACAATAGAGCATTTCGGGGAGAGGTCATTAGCTATTACGAATATTGTGAGAAACATTTCGTCCTTTCTTTTTCTTTTCGTACAAGCTTTTGCATCTGTTGTTAGTTCTTTGGTTGGAAATCTCATAGGAGAGAATAAAGGTAACTCTATCCTATATGTATGTAAAAAAGTAATATTCTTATGCTACATGACTATTTTGCCGATAATGGTACTGTTCCTGTTTTTCCCATCATCTGCTTTGCGGATTTATAGTGACAATACAGTATTGGTGTTTGAGGCTATCCCTACATTAAAAGTTATGCTAACTTCTTACTTGATAGCTGTACCTACATTCGTATTTTTTAGTGCAGTTTCGGGAATAGGTCATGCTGTCGCTTCTTTATTGATAGCATTTATATCCTTAGTCGTTTACATAGTATATGTGGAAACAATTAGTCATTTTAGTTCGAGTGTTCCACTATTGTGGACATCGGAGCATATTTACTTTTCATGCGTGTTTATACTTTCTCTTTATCATATTCACCATTGGTGGATGCGCTTTATCAATCAAGACAAAAAATTAACCACTAATATTTCTTAGAATTAGAGTTGATAATTATCTTTGTTATATGTATAAAGAATATTCCCCATGTAGCATATTAGCTCCTTTTATCTATCACTTTTGGGAATATAAAGGAGAAACAAGAAGTGGATTGAAATTCAACATTCCACCTCATGGTTGTTCTGATTTTGTTTTCATAGTGGGTAATGCCGCAGATTGCATCAGGAATAGCTTGATAATGAAGCCTTATCATTCCTATTTCTTTGGACCGATGAATACATTTACGGAATTGGTTGCTCACACAAACTTCATTCATATTATAGGAGTACGGTTTCGCCCATGCGGGCTTTTTCGATTTATAGATATTCCGCTAAACGAATTGACAAATCAAGGAATTGACAGCCAAGAATTTCCAGTCCTTTTTAGTCAATCTTTCATATATCAACTCTGCGAATCCAATCAAAATCCAATTGATACTATTGAATATGAGTTGGTTAGACAAGTGTACAAAAACAACACGGATACAGAAAAGCAAATATCTTATGCTGTTTCCTTGATTAGTAGGCAGAAAGGTATTGTTTCGATTAAGGAATTGGCAACAGAAGCATGCTTATGCCTACGACAATTTGAGCGGAAGTTTAAATTTTACACAGGTTATTCGCCCAAAGAATATAGTAGAATCGTCAAGTTTTGGAACGCTATTCACCTTTTAAAATCCAATACTTCATTCGATAACCTTTTGTCTGTCGCTATTCAAGCGGGATATTATGATACACCGCACCTATATAGGGAAGTAAAAAGGCTTTCAGGTAATACACCCAATGCTTTTCTTTCACTCCCAACAAATGAAAAAGTAGAAGTGTTGCATTTTGAATTATAGAAATACAGCAACAATGCTTTTTGTAATTATTTGTTGTGCTAACATTTCATATCATCCTCATTCATCCGTTTAATCAAACTATCTATAAGATGATGAAGATATGCCGTCCGGTCTTTTCTCTCTTTCATAGCTATATAAGAAGCATAGTAATCGCCCAAATCGACTTGAAACACCGTACCAAGAAACTTCATCATTTCTTTTATCTCTACATTGCCGTTATTAATGTCACCCGCAGATACAAGGGCATACCCTAATTCTATCAAAAAGACTTTTTTACCCGTGAAACGGAAAGGATATTTCAGATACTTTTGAAGATTGTCTTCTATCTGATTGTTAGTTTCCAGCTTCACTAATCGTTTGTTCAGATAAATACGCAGCATTTCATTGGCTATAATCTTAGCCACCTTATAGTCATATCCGGTTGAAAAATTCGGGTCTTTATCGAATTGTGCGCTATCGGTACATAAACGTAAATCAGCATTCCCACGAACAAAATAATATTCATCGTACACCGTTGAATGTGAACGGTAGTATTGGTAAAAGTCCAAGTTACGATTGAAGAAGTAGGTCAGATTATCCAGTTCCCGATTGATATAATTTCTAATTACTTCATCGCTACCATTAGGGCATTGTGTTTCTATCCGATAAATCTTATAGAAGAATAACAATCGGGCAAGTATTTCCGGTTTCTGCGTCTTGAAGAATAGTATTTCATCCTCTTTGGTTGGAAAGACATAGGTTTGAACTCTCATCCTTAAATCATTAAGTATGTTTTGTAACTTATGCACCATTGAAAGAGAAGTTTCGATAATATCATAGCCGTAGAGGTCGATTTCTAATATATCGACCTCTATTTGCTCTAATATCTTATCTACTTCTTCTTTCATTGTATAAGTAGTTCATTTCATTCAATTACTGTTCTTTTGATATATAAGAAGGATAATCATCTTTAGACAATCTCTTTTCCAATGTGTCAGGGGATATATCCCAAAGCGTTGGCAAATATTCAAATATGACTTTCCCGTTATCAAGATAAAAACGAACTTTGGAATGAAAGGCGACAGGTTTATATTTATCTTCCCCTATGGGATTATCTCTATATAGCAACTGATTTTCTTGCCATTTCAATTCTTTCCCGTCAAAAGCCACATCAAATATTCCACAAACTACGGCTTCCATTGTGTAATCTTGAACTGTTGTTGAAACACAGCGCATATAACCTGTGATTTGCTTTGTGCTTTTTCGCATTGCTAATTCATAACAAAACACACTTGTTCCTGTATAATCTTTGGCTATGGTGGTTCTTGCTCCTTTATCATCCAAATTGTAAACCAATTCTTGGGTGACAGTTGTCATGTTGAACTTAAAGCCGTTTTCTGTTGTCAGCAAATTTGAGAATGTCATTTTGTCGCTATATGCGCCTTCTAAATTTCCGTTCTCTAATTTATAAACTGCACCAGTAAGCAATGTTTTGCCAATGATATTCTCCCTTAAAAATTGAATTATTTCGTTTTTCATTTTATTTTTTGTTTCAATGGGTAAATAAATTTATGTTACCAATTCTTCCGTGCTTGTTTTATCGGGAGTATTGGGCTACATTATAACACGATGCGCTCAAATTTTCTGTCTATCCACAAAACTACTTCTTCCGTATGGAAACAAAGAATGCAATAATCCGGGTCATTTACACCTTGCGGGAAATAGTGTAACATATAGTCTTGCCAAAAGCTCTGACGGTTTTCCTCATCAGTAAGTATTTCTATTTTTCCGGTTAGAGTAACGCTGTCCGCTTCGTGAACAAAGCAAATCCCGGCTTTTGAATTTTGTCTGATATGTTTTACCTTTTCTGTGGATAAGGCTGTTGTCATCCATAAAGTTGATATATCGGTATGGCGCAATAGGTCGATAGCTACCGGGCGAGGATAACCATTTTCACTGATAGTGGAAAGTATGGTGTAACCACATTGTTCAAGTACCCATTCAGCCTGCTGTCTGATAGGCATCCAGCGTTTGAGCGTGGGCAGGAACTTGCGCAGTCCTTCGATAGCTTCTTCTTTGGTAAAATTACTTCCTGACGCTTCGTTAAATGCAGCCAGACTTTCGGACTGGGTATTCAGTTCGATTTGTTCTTCCAACGAATGGTTGGTGAAAAATCCTTTTTGGAAGCAGTGGCAGCAATATTCAGTACACAAACATCCGTTACCGTGAGTTCCCAGCAAATCATCAGTGGGCATAGGCATACCACAACTTTGGCAAATTCTCTGTTTCATATTTACTGCTTGTTTTCTAATGTTACTATATTGTTTGTCTTAATGAACTTGTAAAATTACTACTATTGGTATCTGTTCTATTGTATAAAAACGACTTTATGGCGAAATATCTATTAGTATGCAAAGTTATTTCTATTATCTGATGCCAAGAGATAATCGGATAAGGACGGTATCGAATAAAACACATTTTTAGGGTTACAGTTTTCTAAGGTTGTCACTTCATTTTGTGGAATACTCCAAGCGGCAGACAGACACATCACATTGGCTTTCCTGCACTCCGTTATATCTGAAAGTGCATCCCCAATATATACAATTTCATTTGCAGCCAAATGATAATCATGCAAGAGTCCTTTCAATGCTTCCGCCTTGATGTTCCTTTCAGCGTTTCCCGTAATGACTTTTGTAAAAGAAGTTTTCATATTGAATTGCTTGAGAGTTATATCACAACTATTCATCCCCTTTCCGGTGATAAGTACCACAATAATACCCTTTTGTTTTAATAAGGCTATCAACTCACATATTCCCTCAAAAGGCGTTGGACACATTTCTTGATGCAAATTCTTATAAATCACATAAAAGTTATGCAACGCCTGTTGCCGATAAGGTTCATCAACGACACAGCCAATCATGCCTTCTTCATTCAAACCAAAAGTAAGCACCACTTCTTCGTCCGACAATTCATGTCCGATATATGGTCGTGTGGCTTTCTTGAAAGCCTGTATGCACATCGGCAAGGTATTGCCTATCGTACCATCCAAATCGAAAGCGACTAATTTAATCATGGCTATATGGAAGTATTGATTTTCCGAATTACTTTACATGGATTTCCTACGGCAAGGCTGTTTGCCGGAATGGATTGGGTGACAACACTTCCCGCTCCGATAACGCTTCCCTGACCGATAGAAACCCCCGGCAGGATAATGACACCGCCACCAATCCAGCAACCGTCCTCAATGGTAACAGGCAGGGCATACGTGTGACGGATATATGCTATCCCGTTCTCTGTTTCTGTCGGTGTCAGCCGCTCATTCAATTCAACAGGGTGGGTAGCCGTATAGATTTGTACATTGGGGGCTATCAATACATTGTTGCCGATAATGATTTTGTTGCAATCCACAAAGGTGCATCCGGTATTTATGCTGACATTGTTACCTATGCTGATGTTGCAGCCATAATCACAGATGAAAGAATGTCCTACTGAAACTTTCTTGCCGATACTTTCAAACATTTCTTTCAGTATTGCATACTTCTCTTCCTTACACTCATATGGCAAGGAATTGTATTTCAGCAACAGTTCATGAGTTTTTCTTTTAAACTCCATAAATATGGGAGCATGGCAATCGTACCATTCACCCGACAAGCATTTTTCCAATTCATTTTTCATACCTAATGATGATAAAAGTTACTGCTTCATTTTGTTTGTGGTAAAGTTATACATATCCAAGCCTAAATATATGTATTATTTTTCTTTTTATTTGTATCTTTACACCCAAATAACAAAATTCATAAAATGAAAAGGGAAAATCTACACCAACCGTTTGAAATCTGTTTCAGTGAACTGGACGAATCACAATTAAAGGAACACGACCATACTTTTTTTGAATTGGTGTATATTCTATCGGGAACAGGTATTCAGTGGATAAACAACAATAAATTTCCGTATCATGACGGACATCTTTTCATGATTACTCCCGGTGACATACATTCTTTCGACATTCATACTACTACAAAGTTCGTCTATATAAAATTCAATGACATCTACATTCATTCGGCTGTTTTTGGAGCGGAGAACATTCAACGGCTGGAATTTATATTGCAACACGCCAATCACCGCCCCGGCTGTATATTACGCAATCAAACCGATAAATTGCTGGTAAAACCTATGATAGAAGCGATTATCCGTGAATATGTGAATAGGAATATATACAGCAGTGAAATTATCACGCAGTTAATCAACACGATTGTTATTGTTGTTGCCCGTAACATTGCTATGTTCCTGCCTGAACAGATAGATGAAAATTCAGAAGAAAAGTCACTGAACATCTTACAATATATCCAATCCAACATTTGCTATCCCGAAAAGATAAAAGCCAAAGCGATAAGCCAGCATTTTGGTATTTCACCCAATTATCTTGGGAGATACTTCAAAAAGCAGACCAACGAAACCATGCAGCAGTATATCTTAAACTATAAGATGAAAATGGTGGAAAGTCGGCTTTTACACAGCGAAATGAGAATTAGCGAGATAGTAGAGGAACTAGGATTTACGGATGAAAGCCACTTGAATAGGCTATTCAAGAAATACAAAGATTGTAATCCTACTGATTTTAGGAAGAAGCATAGGGGGCAATAAAGTTCTTTTTTAGTGCAAGGTGCAAGTATATATCTATATATATAGCTTGCACCTTGCACTAAGGGTAGAATATTTATTTTCAATGATTTGCATAATTCAAAAGAAAGCCGTATCTTTGAACCGTAGTTTTAGGCAGACAACGAACAGCCAAGAGGTGACAGAAAAGCGTAGATTTTGTAACCTAAGTTGTACCCCCTAAGGCTTTGACACATTGATAAAGAATTGAATTTCAAGGATATTGAGGTATGGGTTCATAACCCTGTCTCTCCGCAGAACCTACTGGACAAAATAGGACAGTAAGAGGTCAAAAACCTACAAATCAGCGATTTGTAGGTTTTTTTATTGCCTATAAGTCTTGTTTCCAAGACAACAAAAGGACTGTAAAAGACATAGTTTCGTTACTAAATCGTTACCTATTCCCGACCGGACAAAAACGGTAACGATTTGTCCCGAAATGACCACAGGAAGTCCGAATTTGTCCACCATCTATCTATCTCACATTTAATAAGTTATTAGTAGTTTTGCAACTTAAAAATGTGAGGTTATGAAGAGTACATTTAAAGTCCTTTTCTATTTAAAGAAAGGCTCTGAAAAAAAGAACGGTGAAGTTATGATTATGGCAAGAATTACCATTGACGGTAAACTTTGCCAGTTCAGCACAAAACAAAGCATTTTGCCTGATAGCTGGAATATCGCAGCAGGAAAAGCCAAAGGTAAGGATGCAGGTAAAATCAATGCTTTATTAGATGATATAAAAGCATCCCTGAACAATATCTACCACGAACAACAACGGCGTGACAATTATGTAACAGCCGAAAAGGTGAAGAATGAATTTTTGGGACACAGTGAGAAACACGAAACCGTCCTTACCCTTTTCAAAAAGCACAATGATGATGTTAAGCAGTTGGTCGGCATATCTAAAACGATTGCTACCTACCGTAAATATGAAGTGACCCGCCGCCATCTTGCCGAGTTCATCCAAAGCAAATATAATGTATCGGATTTTGCGATAAATGAAATAACACCGATGTTCATTACAGACTTCGAGTTATATTTGCGTACTACCTGTAAATGTGGTTATAACACGACCGCCAAGTTCATGCAGTTTTTCAAACGTATCATCCTGATTGCCCGTAATAATGGCATTTTGATAGGCGACCCATTCGCCAGTTATAAAATACGTTTGGAAAAAGTGGATAGGGGTTACTTGTCAGAGGATGAAATAAAAATCATCCTTAAAAAGAAGATGGTTTCTGAACGATTGGAAAATGTCAGAGACTTGTTTATCTTTTCCTGCTTCACAGGTTTGGCTTACATAGATGTTGCCAATCTTACGCAAGACAATATTCGTAAATCCTTTGACGGTAATTTATGGATAATCACCAAACGTCAAAAGACTAATACGGACGTAAATGTTCCTTTGCTGGATATTCCCAAAATGATATTGAAGAAGTATAAAGGTAATTTGCCTGATGGTAAGATACTTCCTGTAATCAGCAATCAGAAATTAAATGCGTATTTGAAAGAAATTGCGGATGTTTGCGGGATTAAAAAGAACTTGACATTTCACCTTGCAAGGCATACTTTTGCTACGACAACTACGCTTGCAAAAGGTGTACCCGTTGAAACTGTTAGTAAGATGCTGGGACACACCAATATAGAAACCACACAGATATACGCCCGCATTACCAATAACAAGATAAGTAACGATATGCAAGGACTTGACAAGAAATTTGTCGGCATTGAAAAAATCTACAAAGAAGTATCTATGAAATAGGTATATAGGGGAACTTATCACAATTTGTGATAAGTCCCTTTATGCTTTCAATTACTCACCATTAAATAATAACATTATGGACTTACAAATCATCCAAAACAAAATCTTTGAGGTCAGAGGTTGCCGGGTCATGCTCGATTTCCATTTGGCAGAACTTTATCAAGTTGAAACAAGAGCTTTGAAACAGGCAGTTAAAAGAAACTTATCCCGTTTTCCCAGTGACTTTGCTTTCCAGCTAACAAAGGATGAATGGCAGGAACTTATCACAAACTGTGATAAGTTCCCTGAAAATATCCGGCACACACCGACCCCGCCTCTTGCATTTTTGGAGCAGGGTGTCGCCATGCTTAGTAGTGTCTTACGCAGTCAGACTGCCATAGACGTGAATATCTCCATCATGCGTGCTTTCGTCCTCATGCGTCAAATGTCAATCGGTTACGAGGAACTTCTTAAACGCATCGAAGAACTGGAACAGAGTACGGATGCACAATTCAGCGAGGTTTACCAAGCACTTACCCAATTACTAAGTAAACCTGACCCAAAGCCACGCAAACCGATAGGATATAGAACCTATGATGAATAACGGTTTAAGGTATTCGGTTGTCTAAGGGGTGTCATCAGTGATACCCCTTTTTCAGTTCCCTAAAGTAATGTATCTCAATCACAAATTTTAGCAAAGTTACAGCCCGGCAGGGACAAATACCTAATCCGAGCCGTTCCGGTTTTCTAAAAAATCTCCACACCTACGGGTCGTATTTTTTGAAAAGATTAGGTTGAAGTCCCCGCCAAACTGTGGGTGTCCGGCAAAATTTCTTATTGTTTAATTTAAAATTCAAGCGTTATGAAAACAACAGAATTTACCATGCCGGAAATCACTATCTCTTATAAAGACAATGTAAAAGCATCCGAAAGAATGAAAATACTTTCTTCTCAAACTTCTTATTCTTACTTAAAACCTTTCTATTCCGAATGTATGGAACACCACGAAGAAAGTTATGTAATGTTCCTCAATCGGGCTAATAAGGCTTTAGGCGTTTCCCTTATCTCTAAAGGCGGCATGGCTGAAACTGTAATGGACGTGAAAATCATCCTGCAAACAGCCTTAAAAGTCCATGCTTCGGGCATAATCCTCTCACATAACCACCCATCGGGCAATCTACGTCCGAGCGAACCGGACAAGCAAATCACCTCAAAAATAAAAGAAGCCTGCAAGGTCTTGGATTTACACCTGTTAGACCATATCATCCTGACAGAAGAAAGCTATTACAGTTTTACAGACGAGGGGCTTTTATAAGCCCTTTTTTTACTCTCTCATTACCCAATACAAAAAGCCTGATGGCTTTTACTTCTATCCTCTTAAACAAGAGAAAAATTTTCCCTAAAACTGATTGGAACATTGTCAAAGGTATATCCGTGCCTGTTACTGTTCAAATTATTTTTTAGAAATCTCCACACCTGCGGGTAGTATTTCATAAATAATAATTTGCCCTGTACCAGTCCCGAACCTTTGAAAAGACAATGTTCCCATTCAGTTAAAGGAAAAATTTATGTGGTGGGCGACAAGCGATGCAAACAATTAAAATTCAAAAGTCATGGAAACAGTAACTTTATCAGAAGCAAGAGTTTATGTAGGTACTTACAACAAGTATAACAGTGGTTCACTTTTCGGCAAGTGGTTAGACCTTTCCGATTATTCGGACAAGGACGAATTTATGGAAGCGTGCCGGGAACTGCACAAGGACGACCAAGACCCGGAATTGATGTTTCAGGATTACGAGAATATCCCGGAAGCCCTGATTTCCGAAAGTTGGCTTTCTGATAAGTTCTTTGAGTTTCGGGATGCCATCGAGAAACTAAGCGAAACCGAGCAGGAAGCGTTTTTTGTATGGTGCGACCACCACAACAGCGATATAAGCGAAGAAGATGCGGACGACCTTATTTCTTCTTTTGAGGACGAATATCAGGGAGAGTATAAAGACGAGGAAGATTACGCCTATGAAATCGTAGAGGAATGTTACGACCTGCCGGAGTTCGCAAAGACCTACTTTGATTATTCGGCTTTTGCCCGTGACCTGTTTATAACTGATTACTGGATGGATAACGGCTTTGTTTTCCGTTGCGCCTGATTATTAACCGGGTGGAGCAATCCACCCACAACACACCAAGACAATGAAAGTATATAATAAGATAACGACTTTTTTACGATGGTTTATACTTGCTTTTATCATCTATCAGGCAGCCACCAGCACCGCCGGAATGTGGATAGCCCTAATCATAGGCTTTTTTATTATCCGTTTTGTTCTCCGGCTGCTTATCTCTGCCGTTTACCTGTTTTTTATGGCATTTATTTTCATTGTGCTGCTCTCACTTCTGATTATCTGATAACTCATTTTAAATTATAGCAATATGGAAACTTTAAACAAAAACGGGGTAAGCATTACCCAAACACCGGGAGAGGAAAAATATGTAAAATGCTGTTTAGGCGCATTTAGGGGACAAATCTATTATCAATATGATTACCGCCATACAGACGGCGAACTGTTCAGCACCCTTGCCAAAACACTTGACGAGTGCCGCAAACGGCGGGATGAATGGATGGCGAAAAAAGAAAAGGTACAATAACAATTTAAAAGTTACATTTATGAAAACGACAGAAGTAAATAAAAGGATTATCGGCAGACGTTGCAAGTGCATATTTACGGGCTTACTGGTAACGGGTATTATTGAAGCCGTAGAAGAAAACGAACATTCCGTGCAGGTCAAAGTACGTTTTGACACGCCGCACCAATGGGGGGATGAACTTTATTCCTATGACTGGTCTTTCGGACGTAAGGCAGACGGTTTCGGGTCTTTGAAATATTTGGAACTGTTGCCCGACGAAACGACATTCGATGCAATGATAGTTACTTTCGGCGACCCCATCGGCACACTGGACGGTATTTTTGAAGATGTGAAAACGTGGGGTGTCTGTTCCCTAAAAGGCTGGATAGATAGCTACGAAAGCACCCGTTTCACGCCCATAGACATAGACAAGGCAGTTATAACGAGTGAGTACAATATGGAATGTGTAAAAGAATGGTTAGAACATAACACACCCATAAAGGACATTATAATCGGTTGATGAAGAACGGCGGCAAATGCCGCCGCTACTTTCTTTCCGTGAGCCGAAGCGGAAAAAGAAAGATAGCAAAGAAACCTGTTTCCATTCCCTATAAAAAGATAACCCGCCGGGAAATACCCGCCGGATTATCTATCATAACATTACGCATAACGTATCATTCCAATTCTTCGCCCCATAGTTCCTTATCGGTCGGAGCGTATTTCATTTCATGCCAGCACCAGCCACCAACCAACAGGTAAAAGGCAGCCAAAGCCATAAAGAAACTACATACCATAATAGTATATCTGAAACCTGATATTATTCCTCATGGTGCAGAAAGGTTACTTTCAGAACACATACCATTTCTTCATCTTCGGCATCAAATTTCCACGTCCGCTTTTTGACAACCATTTCCGTATCAAAATCGAAATGTTCCAGTACGGGTGCATTATCTTCTTCATCCGCCCACCTGAAAGCCTGATTAGACGGTGTTTTCCTTAATTCCACCCGGTCAAATTGGGAAATGCTTTCTTTATCCACTATCACAATATCACCGACTACCGGAACTGCATCTGTTTTCCATGTGGTATTTACAAAAAATGAAATACCGTTTATATCCAATTCTATTTTAACCATGTCCTTTTTACTTTATTTGTTTTCTTCTTCCTTGTTATTGTCATTGTTAAATGAAAATGTTAATTGCTGTAACGTCCCGAAGCTATCCTGAAAATATACATCTACCGTTTGCTGGTCGGTCGATGCGGAAGTATAGTAAAGCCGGAATGTTTCACTTGGAAGCGGGTACTGGTCATTCGGCAGTAAAACCGTCCCATCGGACATTTTCAGCGTTCCCGCCCCGTCCGGCTGGAAATAGCGGATGAAATATTTTGTTTCCTCATACCGTCCGTCCCGGTGAAGCTGGCAGCGTATTTCTGCCGTTTCACCTACCTTTAATTTCTTCGGAACAGGCATCGTTTCGATACTGAACGGGTAAGACTGCTGTATATCCACGTTGTCACTACACGCACCCACCAATAACAAGGCAACCACCATGTAGCACCCTGTTAGCATCTTATAAATTACATTTCTCATATACATTATATATAATAGGTTAGTTTATCACATTATTATCTTTAGACCGATACCAAACTGTGTATGGAACTTTCCGACTGAAGAACCGAACAGGCATCTTTCCCGTGCGTTAATCAGGAACACCACCCGGTCGGTAATGTAACTTTCCAGTTCCAGCGTCAGCGCACCGCCATAGACAAAACCGTCCTTATCGGTCAGGGTCGAGCCATCGGGCAGCAATTTGTCGCCCCAGTTGCTTGTTTCGTACCCGGCAAGGGCAGACAAGCCCAGCGAAAGGAAAAAGGTTTTCTTTCTGTCTGAAAGGAAATTCAGATAGTAACCGCCCTCACCTGTAAACTGGCTTACGGGTATCTGCAAATCCTTATAGGGGTAATGCTTTTCGAGATATTCCCCGCCGACAACCCACCTGTTCCCGTTTTTGGTATAGGTACTCATGGCAGCCCCGAAGTAATAAGCGAAATCACTTTTACTGTTCCAGTGAACACCGTCCGCCATGCCGCCCGTAACCTGCAAGCCTTTCATTCCCGGCAGACATCTTTGTGCGTGTGCCTGGTTGAAAGTCAGGCACAGCACAAAAAGGGATATAATACAGCATATCCTTTTCATGTTCATTTGATTTTAAGTTCGTTAATCACTTTGGCTGCCACGACATCCGAATTTTCCACCCGGATAGTTTGGTGTCTGCCCCCGTTCTTTTCCACCAGTTCGATAACCAAGACCTTATCATCCGGGATAGTGAACTGCGGAACGGTGTACACGGTGCGGACGGTACTTTTGCCGCCGATAACCAGTATCTCGTTATAGCTCCGCACCGGGTCGATAACGGTTTCCTGAATCGCCGTTCTTTTGGCTACTTTCTTATCCACAATCTTGAAACGGATAAAGTCGGTATCAAACGGCACATTTGAACTGTTCTTTGTTTGTGTGTGGAAGTAGAACAGCCCGTTATGCGAATAAATCCCCTTTACCAAGAACTGCACCCCGAACCGTTTGCATCCCAAATGCTTTATTTCCCGGTCATTGTTCTTGTAGATGGACTGCATAATCAGCTTTACCAAAAGCGGGCTTTCGTTACCCAGTTCACGGAAATAGATGTTCATCCGGGTATGGCTGAAATCCGTTGTGTCCTCATTCTCCAAGAAGTCTTTCATTTCGATGTTCAGCATTTCCGGTTCGTGTGCGTATTTTGCGTTAAAACTGTAAAAGCTGCCATCCTCACAGATAACGGAAAAATTGGTTTCACCGGGAAAGCCCTCTGTCGTAGCCTTGACCCTGACAACATTTTCCGCCCCGTCCGCTTTTCCGGCAATAATGTAGTTACTGCCTAAGTCCACGTACTTAACGGCAGACGGGAAAATGATATGTACCGTTTTGGCGAACGTCACCTGTACGCCGTAAGGTGTCACCATTTGGCGGTAAGGCAGCTTTTTAGTAATGCCCTGATACAAATCGTTACTTTGTGCTTTCATTGAAACCACGCCCAAGAGTAGGGCAAACATGATAATTAACTTTTTCATTTTGGATTGAAATTTTTATGGTTGATAAATAAATTACTGTTGTTTGGCGTAAAGCATCACCTGATAGTTCGCTTTCAGGTGTACTTTTACCGTTCTGAACTTCTTGGCAAGGTATTGCGAACCGCCTTGCATCAAGCCCCTTGTAATATCCATTGCGACCTGCTGCCCGGCACTTTGCGCAAATGAAATGCTCGTACCCAGTCCCGCACCGATGTTCGCCATCGCTTCCTTTGCCGCTTCCTGTTCCAGTGACGAGGGAACGGAAAGCCCCTTTTGCCCGTCACTGTCGTAAACGGCAAGTTCCACCGGAATGATGTTACCCGCATATTCGAGCGAGGACACCAGTATGTCGAGCCGTTCCCCCTGCACTTTGGCACTTCCTGAAACAAGGCTGTTTTTCGGGACAATCACGTTCCCCGCCTGTAACGGTTCTAACAGCCGGAGCTTGACGGTCTGCCCGTCCATAAGTGTTTGGTCGTTATGAACACACGCCCGGATAGTATTTTTTCCTATCGAATAACCACTGCCGACCGCCGTATTAAACCCGTAATTGCGTGGCTTGCTGTATTCGGCGACAAATTCGGCGTTGCTCATGGGCTGCTGCAATCCTGAAACCGTCCTGTCCGATACCGATTTTACAGGTGTGGCATTTCCTTTGCCCTGAACAGGTGCGGACGGTGCGACCTGTGCAATCTGTCCCGGTTGCGGTGGTACGCTTTGCCCGTTCTGTCCGTTCATATACTTTGCCGCCAGTTCGTAGGACTTTTCCATAAGTGCAACCTGTTCATCCATGTTGCCCGCACCGCTTTCTTTCGCATCGAGCCGGGCAGTGAGTTCTTCCACCTGACGTTTCAGTTCCTCTTTTTCCTTGTCCTCTTTCGGCGTTTCGTAGAAACTGCCTAACTGACGGTTCATGTCCCGGTAAGCTGCCGCCGAAGATTGGATAGAGGAACGGCTATTGTTCGGCGCACCCGCCCCGAAGTCTATTACATTGGTTTTCGGTTTTTCCGCCGGAGCATCATCTATCAGGGTCAAATCTTCCCCGTTCCCGTTTTCCTCTCCGAGCGAAAAGGCAAAATCCTGTAAGGAGCGCATCTTGTCCGCCTGTTTGTTCTCCATTTGTTCCTGTTCGTAGGCGGTCTTTTTATCGCTGATTATCCCGTCCCCTTTGGGTTGCGGAATATCGGCATTAAATCCGCCCACGTTTTCCACCTTTGCTTCGTCCTTATCGGACGGTGCAAAAATCAGGTACATAGACCCTAAGAAAACCAGTCCCATAAGCGGGTAAACCAGCATCTTTTTTCGTTGCTGTATCTGCTGTGGGGTCAGTTCCTTTTTTTCCTTTCCCTGTTTTTCAGGTTCTTTTCCCTTTGCCGTTTCCGGTGTGGGAACTTCATTCTTCACTTCTTTTTCTTCCATTGTCTGACTGATTAAAAATGTTCGTACTGTCTTTACCTTGTAGCTGCAACTGCCTGATGTGTTCTATCCGTATGGTTTCGCCATCCTCTTTTCCTATCCGGTAAATGGATGATACCGTAAAGTAGATGGATAGCCCGCCGAAGAACAGGAGCATAAGCAGGATTACCGCCAGCCTTATTTCCGGTGTCATGCGCCCGCACAGGCGGCGGAGTTTTTCATCCGCCCAGTCCTGCACATGGGTAATTGCCTGATTAACCGGAGAGAGAATTTTCCGTATCATGGCTTACCGCTTTATGGTGTTCAAGTCCTTGTTTTCCGTTATCTCGAAACTTTCCATCATAAAGCCGTGCGGGTTATTATCACTTCTTACGGCGTTTAATAACCGGCAACGGGTGACAAGGCTTCTTTCCGTCACGCTGCTTTCACGGATAATCATTTGGCGGGCATAGGTAGCCACCGCATACGGGTACACATCGAAATTGCATGAAACGCTGTCTATCTGTATGGTCTGGCTGATATTGCCCGAAATGATACGGTTGTAATATCCCTTTTCCGAGAGGTCACGGTAATAGTTAAATGCGCTCTTATCGGCGAGGAACAGCGACCGTTTGATATTGCTTTCGATAGCGTTCTTATCCGGTGAGAGCGTGAAAAAGAGTTCGTGAAAACGCTTCACGTGTTCCCTTGCTTCAACCGGACGGTTTTGTGTCAGGTCTTGCGAAAGCGCAAGCATCAAACTTTTACCACCGTCCAATACATAAATTTTCTGTCGTTGCGCTTCGGCAAATGTGTAGGAGTTCCAAACGGCATACCCCGTTATCAGGGTACACATAACGACAAACACAATCCCGAAAAGACGTATCTGTTTGAAACTGGTTTCAATGTTCTTTAAACTTTTAAATTCCATCTTGATTTTTAATTATTGATTACCTTTGATTAGTTTACCGCCGACCCTGCCGCCAGCGTTTCCGGTGGCTGCTCCGGCTACCGCACCAACGCCACTGCCCGTTTTATTGGCTGCACTGTTTATATTCCGGCTCATGTTGCCCATTCCGCCCGCCTGAATAATCCAGTTCGATACGGTGGGGATGGTGAAGTAACCGATGATACCGATTATCATAAAGATTATGTACACTGAATTGCTGCTATCGGGTACAAAATTGGGGTCTGATAGCTCCTGAATATCCTTTTGGAGCATAAGCACCTGTATTCGGGCAAGAATGGAACTGAATAGGTCTGAAACGGGTAGCCACAGGTAAACGGAAATATACCTTGTTATCCATTGGGTCAGTGTCGCCTGAAAGCCATCATATACACTGATGGCAAAGGCTATCGGACCCAGTATAGCAAGGACAATCAAGAAAAAGGTTCGGATAGTGTCTATCACAAGGGCTGCCGATTGAAAGAGCAGTTCTAACAATTCCCTGAACCAATCCCGGACGGATTGCTTGATATTGTGGGCTGCCCTATCCATGTACATACCGCCCATTGTGGCAATATCTTTGGCAGACCATCCCAATTCGTCAATCTGTTTATCAAATGCTTCATCCGAAACAAGGTAAGCCGTTTCCGGATTGCGCACCATCGCTTCATATTCCAGTTTGTCCTTTTGTTCCCGGTAGGCGTTCATATCGAAAGTTTGCGTTTCGAGCATATTGTTACACCCCTTGACTACTGGCGACATCACGCTGTTAATCGTACCCAGTACGAATGTGGGGAAGAACATAATACAGAAACCAATCACAAAAGGACGGAGCAAAGGGTAAACGTCTATCGGTTCGGCACTGGCGAGCGACTGCCATACTTTGGCAGCCACATAAAACAAAGCCCCCAGTCCCGCTATTCCTTTGGCTACCCCCGCCATGTTCCCGCATAACGGCATCATATCCGTGTACAGACTTCGTAAAATCTGATGCAGGTTATCAAATTCGATTGCTAATAACATACTACTTATTTTTAGAAGTTACCAGTAACGTTCATCTGCCGAACCATACAAAGCCATTACCCGGTCGGTGTCCTTTTTCTTTTTCGCCCGCAGGTAGGAAACGGAAATGTTTTTCCGGGTGTAGTAACTCACCAAATCCCGGTAGTTCCTGATGGAGTTATACGTCCGGTCGATAACGTCCATCCTTTCTTTGTCCGACATGGAAAGCCCGTTGATGTTCACCACGCTTTTCATTTCTTCCAGCACATCGGAACTTTCCTGCAACAGTTGGGTATATCCGTAGGCAATCGCCGAAAGCTCGTCCGGCGTATAGTTTTCATCCGAAAGCATCTTCTGAAAACTGTTCACATAGATGTCGGAAATCTCACCGATAAGCAGGATAGACTTCTGTACTTTCCGTGCATCTTTGACAAGGTTATGCACTGATTTTAAGGCATCATAATAATCTTTTCCCTGTTGATAAATCTTTACTGTTTCCTGAAAATTCTTTATCATATTCTGTGCGGTCGAAGAAGTCTGAATGATGTTCTTTGACGCATTGATAATCCCTTGTGCCAAGTTGCCGGGGTCACTCACCACCCACTGTGCGTTTACCTTTCCGGCAAACAGGCTGCATACTACGAGCAGCATTATAATCTTTGTTCTCATACGCTTACTTCTTTATTGGTTGGTTACTCCGTTTATATTCTCCACCGGGAGAAAGCAGAATCCGGTCATTCTCTTTGTCATAAGTCAGCAGGACGGACAACCCCGTTTCGATGAACAGGTTTCCGTCTTGTTCTGAAATCTGATAGGTTTCCGTTTGGATAGTTCCCCGGTAGGTCTTTCGATAGGTCGTTACCCGGTAATGCCCGTTTTCCTCAAAGAGAGAGAACGCCGGACGGTTTTTCACGCTTTCCCAGTCACCACGCATCGCCCTAAGACGGTCGGTGTTTGTTTCCTTACAGGAAGAAAGCCCCAGTAACAAGGTGCATAACAGCACCGGAAACAAGAATTTTAAATGTTTCATACTGAATGATTTTTAAATTGTTAATTGATTATTTTTCGGGATTGCGCTTGCTTTCGGCAAGTCGTTTGATAGCCAGTTCGAGATTGCCGCCTAACTTTTCGGACAAGGCGAAAAGTTCCATTTTTTCCGTTTCTTCCGTTGTGAACGTGTAATATTCTTCCAAACTCACTTCGGTAGCATATACGGCTGATTGTGTGCCGCCTAAGCCTATCCAAACTTCCTTGTATTTTCGGTTCGGATGATTGGCAAGGTTGATGGAAAGCACCTGTGAACGTTCCTTATCGGTCAGTCCCAAAAGGTTCTGTATGCTATCGAATTTATTAAGGTACTTCCTTTGGTCGAGCAGTATTTTACAATCGGAATTGTTTATAATACTCTCTTTTACAATAGGCGAGGAAATAATATCTTCCACTTCCTGTGTGACTACAATCGCTTCGCCGAAATACTTTCTGACGGTTTTGTATAAATATTTTATGTAGTCCGCCATGTTCGCCGATGCAATCGCTTTCCACGCTTCTTCTATCAATATTAATTTCCTGATACCCTTTAGTTTACGCATTTTGGAAATAAATACTTCCATGATAATAATCGTAGTAATGGGGAATAAAATTTTGTGGTCTTTGATATTATCCAACTCAAAGACAATGAAGCGTTTATGCAGCAAATCAAGCTCCTTGTCGGAGTTCAGCAGGTAGTCGTATTCGCCCCCTTTGTAGTAAGGTTCTAATACATTCAGGAAGTTGTCTATATCGAAATCCTTTTCCCGGACGTTCTTTTCTTGCAGGTGCGCCCGGTAGTCATTCCTCACATATTCATAGAATGTATTGAAGCAGGGAGTAACCGAACTATCCTTAGTAATCAGTTCGATATAGGAACTTACGGCGTTTGACAAAGCCACTTCTTCCGCCCGTGTGGGGGCTTCATCGTCCCTTTTCCACAGGGTCAGGATAAGCGTTTTGATACTCTCTTTCTTTTCAATATCGAATACCCCATCTTCAACATAGAAAGGATTAAACGCTATCGGGTTTTCAGTGGTATAGGTAAAATATATCCCATCTTCCCCGTGCGTTTTCCGGTTAATCATTTCACATAGACCTAAGTAACTATTTCCGGTATCAACCAACAGGACGTGCGCATTTTGTTCGTAATACTGGCGCACCATGTGATTGGTAAAAAATGACTTGCCGCTACCACTCGGCCCAAGTATGAACTTGTTGCGATTGGTAATGATACCTTTTTTCATGGGTAGGTCTGAAATATCAATATGCAACGGCTTTCCTGTGACCCTATCCACCATCTTGATACCAAAGGGAGAAAGCGAACTTTTGTAGTTCGTTTCTTCGGTGAACAGGCAAAGAGCCTGTTCAATAAAGGTGTAGAAACTTTCTTCCGCCGGAAAGTCCGCCTGATTGCCGGGTATGCCCGCCCAAAACAAGGTCGGTGTGTCGGTGGTGTTATGACGTGGCTTGCACTCCATAAGTGCGAGCTGTGACCCCACATCATTTTTAATGTGTTTGAGTTCGTCCCGGTCGTCACTCCATGCCATGATATTACAATGGCATCGCACGGAGATAAGCCCCTGTGAATGTGCTTCGTTCAAATATTCCTCTATCCAAGACTTGTTTATCTGATTGGCACGGCTGTATTTGGAAAGGGAGTGCATATTGCGAGCCATCTTTTCAAACTGTTTCAGGTTCTCCGTATGGTCGTCAATGAAGATGTACTGGTTATAGATATGGTTACAGGAGAGCAACACGCCCACCGGAGAAGCAAAAGATAATCTGCAATCGCTCCGGTCGGTGGATAGCTTTTCATAGCGGGTATCAGTTCCCACCTTGCCCGGCATATCTTCCGCATCCGAAAGAGTATGCAAACAAAGAATATCGTCACCTATCCGCATATCTTCGGCGTTCAGTTGAATATCTTTCAATGTGGTAGTGTCTGTTTGTGAGAGTGAAAAGTATTTTTCCACGATACCCGCCGTTTCCTTTGTCCCGGTGATTTCGTCCGAAGTCAGGCGGGTAAGGGTAATGAAACCGCTATCATTCATAATGCTTTCAAACTGCCCCACCGCTTCGAGGAACTTTGTAACCGTTTCCTTGTCCTTTATCTCTTTGGGGACAAGGAAGCCCCGGCAAAGAGTAGAAAAATTACTCTGCATCCGGCTACGTTCCTTTGTCGTTTTCGTCAGAAACAAATAGCAGGTATGGTTTAAGAACGGTCTTTCATTAAAATGCCGTTCAAAGGAACGGGAAAGGAAACTCAAATCATCCTTTTGGATGTCAGGCGCATAGTTTTCTTTGATGAACCAGTCCTGTTTATGAACGATGCTATAATCGGGCAGCACCTTTACCGCCTTGTTCCAAGCGGAATGTATCGCTTCGTATTCGGCTGCCGTGACGGTGAACAGTTCCGGCAGTTCCACCCGGAACGCCACCGTTATGTCGGCGTCTTTGGAAACGATGCACCCGTTTTCCACCGTGAACAGTGGAAACTTGTTTTCCAGCGTAGTAGCTTTTAATATATTTCTCATTTCGATGCTTGTTTTAAATGGAATAATCGGGATATGGCTTTTCGGTTGATGATATGGAAAGGGTGGCTTTTGCGTGCGGACAATTTCATTAACCCGTGTGTCCCGTACTTTTCGTTTAACCGGAATGTGAGCCATACAAGCAACGTTGCCGAAGTAACGCCGAAGATGATGCACACCCACTGGTTAATGCCTACCATGTACATGATGATGAAAAGCACGAACAGGGCTAACAGCCCGCCCGCAAAAATGAAAAGATACTGACTTTTCAACCCTTTAAACTCAACTGGCTTGCCTATCCCCCTGTTAATCGGATAGTCTGCCATAGTCCATTTCTTTAGAGGAAGAATGAACGTAGGATAGTGGCAGCGACAATCAAAAAGATACAAGCACCAAACCAAGAAGCCGCCGTTTTACTGGTGTCAGGGTCGCCCGAAGAAAACTTGCCATAGACTTTCACGCCGCCAATCAAGCCCACCACCGCACCGATGGCGTAAATTAATTTTGTCGCCGGGTCGAAATAGGATGTTACCATGTTGGTAGCTTCTGTAATACCCGCCATGCCGTTACCTTGTGCAAAAGCAGAGGATGCAGCCAATAGAGCGACTGCCGAAAAGAGAACTTTCTTTTTCATTATAAATACATTGATTTTTAAATTGCCGGGCGGTTGGATAGTCCGCCCGGCGGAGTGATTAATAATTGAATTTTTGTGGTTGTGGGGAGTGTTCCCCAGTGTTCAGAAAGGTTTGTCTTAACCGTAATCTCTTTGTTTCATCATCTTATTATTTAAAGTTTACCATTAAAGAAAATCGTTCATGTCAAAGTCTGCCATTTCATTACTTCCGGCAACCGGGACGGTGGCGGGCACGGGTATCTCATGCTTTTGTAAAAGTTCCGCTACCCGTGACCTGCCCCCGTTTATCTGCTCCACCAGCGAATGAAACAGGTTTGTTTCCGTCCGGCAGATGGTTTGAACCGCTTGCCGTTCTTCTGTGTCGGATGCTTGTTTTATCTGAATGACCTGAACCATTTGCGCCAGTTCCCCCAGTGTGATACCTTGCGCCATTTCCGGTTCACCCTCACCCATGTAACAGGCGATTTCTTCCGCTTCGATTTCATCCGCCGAAACGTCCGTTTCTTCCGTATCTTCCGTTTCAAATTCCATTTCAAATTCGGTTTCAATCGCTTGCGCAGCAGGTGTTTCAGTTACCGTTTCATCGCTTTGCGGGACAAATATAGAAGCATTATCAACCCCTTTTGAAAGGTGTCCTAAGATGTCCCCGTTTGTCCTCATTTGTCCCATCCGGTAACGGCTTGCACCTACAAGACAATCACCGTTTCCGGCTTTCACGGTCGGTTTGCTTTCCGGTTGTTCCGGCTCTCTTTTCCCACCCGTGAACCATGTTCCCAAGCTATCCCGGTATCGCCATAAGAGAATGGCGTAATACAGGAGTGTTCCGATAATAAACCATTTCAACATATCAGAACGGCTTTTCAAATTTGCTTTCGTACAGTTCGTTTATCTCGTCCTGAAACTGGTCGAAATGGCGGAGCAGGATATTTTCTACATAGCTGCTGACGGTTGCCTTGCGTCCGCCGATAACGGTTACTATCTTCATTAGCTTTTCGTGGGTGGTACGGCTGACATATAACGGTTGGCGGTCGGTCAAGTCCACCCGCATGAAATAGGTTTCCCGGTAATCGCCCGGAGTGTTCTTTTTCCGGCGGGCAGGTTCTTTCACCGCCTTTTCTTCCTTTGGTTCTGCCTTGATTTCCGGTTTATCCGGTGTTTCCACCGCCACCGATGGCATTTCCTGTTTTTTCACGGGCAAGCCCTGTGAAATAATCTCTTTCATAAAATCCTCGTCAATTTGCGGTTTCCCGCCGCTTTGCTTTGCCATATCGTTACAGTTTTATAAGGTATGCGATTTCGGTTATCAGTTCTTCCATGTTGCTGCCCTTTACCAGCCGTTTGTCCGCCGGGAACAGCGTAGAACGGAACACGGTTTTACGTTGTGCGTCCAGTTCCTTTTTAAACCTTTTGGTGTCCGGGATAAATACTTTCATAAGGGGTAATTCCAGTTCCCCGATGGTCTGTTCATACAGGGTGTACAGGTCTGTTTTTTCCCGCCCATCTACCATGTTCCAAAACAGGTGCAGCCCTTTCAGTCGGCACGCTTCATTCCTTACCAGCAGTTTGTCGATAGCCACCGCAAAGGAAAGGCTGCTTTCCAATACCACCCGGTCGGCGGCTATGGGAGTGAAAATGTAGTCCACCCCTGAAAGCGAATTGATAACGCCCTCACTGTTCACCGTTCCGGGCAGGTCGAAAAAGACCACATCATAATCCGACCCGGCAGACGCAAGAAATTCATCCGCCGTTTTTATCGCTTCGTCCGGCGAACTGCATAAGACCGGGTACGCTTTCTTTCCCAGCGTCTTGAACTGGTGAAAGGCAAGCTGTTTGTAATAATCGTCACCGTTTACTTGTTCGGCATCCCGTTTGCGCATGGCGGAAATAGAATGTTGCGGGTAATCGCAATCCACGACCGCCACGTTATACCCTTTCAGGTAATACAGGTAACTTGCCACCAAGACGGTGAACGTTGTTTTGCCGACCCCGCCCTTTTGGGTGGAGAAAGCCACATACAAGGTTTCTTTCTTCATTGTAATAATTCTTTTTTGTGATACATCTTTATTTCATTCCATCCGTTCAGATTGACGGACAGTTTTCTTTCGTTCCATGTTGAAAGCTCGAAAGCCGGAATGATTGCTTCCTTTCTACAAAGACAGCCTGTTTTCTTTCTTGCTTTTTTGTTTTCATTCATTCCACAAAGACAGCTTGTTTTCTTTGCAGACAGTTTGCTTTCCCGATTGAATGACAGTTTCCTTTCAATCATTCCATCCGGTTTGCTTTCCTGCTTTCTTGAAAGATTGCAATCTTGAAATCTTGTTTTCAAGTTTTCAAAACCGCTTTCTTTCCGTCCGCTTTCCGTTACATATTTCCATCTATCCATATTGCTATCTTTCTTGAAATCCGGGACAAATAAACGTAGAAAAACACCCCCTTTCGAGATGTGTCCTCAAATGTCCACGTTTGTCCTCATTTGTCCTATAACCCGCTATTTCACAGCATTTTTAATACCTGTTACTTTGCAACCGAAAGGTATCGGTCAAGCTAACCAAGCCCCCGGTGTCGGGAGCGTTCCAATCTCCGCTAACTCCAATCCGTCCGTAGGCGGATTTTTATTTGCACTGGCAAATAGCAAGGTGTGTTCTAAGCAGCTTGAAATTCTTTCAGCAGCTTTGAACGCCTTGCCCGGACGAAGCCGGGATAGGGTCACTCCGAAGTCGTAACCCTTTAAAGAAATGTAGCATGAAACAGAAAAATGAAAATGCGCCCCGTCCGGGTGGCGCAGGACGCAAGCCCAAAGCAGACCCGGCAGTGTTCCGGTACTCTATCAGCTTCAATGCGATAGACCACGCCCGCTTTTTGGCATTGTTCGACCAGTCCGGTATGCGCACCAAAGCGCATTTTATCACCGCCCGCATCTTTGGCGAACCGTTCAAAGTGATTAAAATAGACAAGGCGGCGGTAGAATATTATACCCGGCTGACCGCTTTATATTCCCAGTACAGGGGTATCGCCGTGAATTATAATCAGGTGGTAAAGGCTCTCAATACCAATTTTTCGGAGAAGAAAGCACTCGCTTTTCTCTATAAACTGGAAAAGGCAACGATAGAACTTGCCGACCTGAACCGCCAAATTATTGAACTGACCCGTGAGTTTGAAACAAGATGGTTGCAAAGATAAGCGTAGGCAGTTCCCTGTTCGGTGCGCTTTCCTACAACCAAAACAAGGTGGACGAAGAACAGGGAAAGGTACTTTTAAGTAACCGTATGTTTGAAAGCGAGGACGGAAATTTCAGCATCCGGCGATGTATGGAATGTTTCGATATGCACCTGCCCGCAGACCTGAAAACGGAAAAGCCGATTATCCATATCTCCCTGAACCCGCACCCGGACGATGTACTTTCCGATAGCCAGCTTGCGGATATAGCCAAAGAATATATGGATAAGTTGGGGTACGGCAACCAGCCGTATATGGTTTACAAGCACGAAGATATTGCAAGGCATCATATACATATCGTTTCCATCCGGGTGGATGATACGGGCAAAAAGATAAACGACAAGTTCGAGCATATCCGCAGCAAACAAATCACCCGTGAACTGGAACAGAAGTACGGGCTGCATCCGGCAGAGAAGAAACAGGCAGCCGACCGCCCCGAACTTAAAAAGGTGGACTACCGGGCAGGGGACGTAAAGCACCAGTTAGCCAATACGGTGAAAGCCCTTGCCAGCAGCTACCGTTTCCAAAGTTTCACGGAATACAAAGCGTTGCTATCTATATATAATGTACAGGCAGAAGAAGTGAAAGGGGAAGTGAACGGCAAACCCTATAACGGCATTGTCTATTCGGCAACCAATGACAAAGGGGAAAAACAAGGCAACCCGTTCAAATCATCCTCTTTGGGTAAGTCGGTAGGTTACGAAGCCATCCAGCGACACATCAAGAAATCCACAAAAGACATTCAGGACAAGAACCTGAAAGAGCGTACCCGCCGGACGGTCGGCGCAGTGATGAAATCCGCCCATAGCCGTAAGGAACTGGAACAAGAACTGAAAAGGAAAGGTATAGACGTTCTTTTCCGGCAGAACGATACAGGCAGGATATACGGTGTAACATTCATCGACCACGAAAACCGTACCGTCCTGAACGGTTCACGGTTGGGAAAGGACTTTTCCGCCAATGTGTTCAACGACCTGTTTTCCGGCTCCCGTACTTTGTCGGGAAACAGCAAACAGGAAACGCAGGAACACACGCCGGAATATAACCCGACCGGACACTTTTCAAATACAGGCAATGCTGTTGCCGGACTGTTCAGCCTTTTATCCGGTGGGAATGATACGCCACCCGACAACAGCCAAGTTCCACCACCCAAGAAGAAAAAGAAGAAGAAACAAAGACGTATTTAATAAATATAAAAATTTCAATTATGCAGAATGAAGATGATTTAAGAGGACTTGCAAAGGTCATGGACTTTATGCGGGCAATCAGTATTTTATTTGTAGTGATAAACATTTACTGGTTTTGTTACCAGTCGTTCCGGGAATGGGGTATCAATATCGGGGTAGTCGATAAAATCCTGTTGAACTTCCAGCGTACCGCCGGGCTGTTCTCCAATATCCTATATACCAAACTTTTTTCAGTGGTATTCCTTGCACTATCCTGTTTGGGAACAAAGGGAGTGAAAGAGGAAAAAATCACATGGAACAAGATTTATGTATTCCTGACAATCGGTTTTATCCTGTTCTTCCTGAACTGGTGGTTATTGGTTCTGCCGTTGCCACTGGCTGCAAATACAGGTTTGTATATCTTTACCATGACAGCCGGGTATCTTTCCCTGTTGGCAGCCGGAGTATGGATTTCCCGCCTGTTGAAAAATAACCTGATGGATGATGTGTTTAATTTGGAGAATGAAAGTTTCGCACAAGAAACACGCCTGATTGAAAACGAATATTCTATCAATCTGCCGACCCGTTTCTACTATAAAAAGAAGTGGAACGATGGCTGGATAAACATTGTAAACCCGTTCAGGGCAAGCATGGTTTTAGGTACGCCCGGTTCAGGAAAATCGTATGCGATAGTCAATAATTACATAAAACAGCAAATCGAAAAAGGCTTTGCTGTTTATATTTATGACTACAAATTTCCTGACCTTTCAGAGATAGCATATAATCATCTAATCAACCATTTAGACGGGTATAAGGTACAGCCTAAATTCTATATGATTAACTTTGACGACCCACGCAAAAGTCACCGATGCAACCCAATAAATCCGGCATTTATGACGGACATATCGGATGCTTATGAAGCCAGTTACACAATCATGTTAAACCTTAACCGCAGTTGGATAACCAAGCAAGGGGACTTCTTTGTGGAAAGTCCGATTATCTTACTGGCTTCCATTGTGTGGTTTTTGAAAATCTATCAGGGTGGTAAGTATTGTACATTCCCGCACGCCATTGAGTTTCTGAACAAGAAATACGCCGATACATTTACAATTTTAACCAGTTATCCCGAACTGGAAAACTACCTTTCACCGTTCATGGACGCATGGGAATCCAACGCCCAAGACCAGCTTCAGGGGCAGCTTGCAAGTGCTAAAATACCGCTTTCAAGGATGATTTCACCCGCCCTGTATTGGGTAATGACAGGGGATGATTTTTCACTGGATATAAACAATCCGGAAGAACCTAAAATTTTAGTAGTAGGCAACAATCCCGACCGCCAAAATATCTATTCCTGTGCTTTGGGTTTGTATAATTCCCGTATCGTGAAGCTAATAAACAAGAAGCACCAACTGAAAAGTTCTGTAATCATTGATGAATTACCGACCATCTATTTTCGGGGACTGGATAACCTGATAGCAACGGCACGAAGCAACAAGGTAGCGGTCTGTTTGGGCTTTCAGGATTTCAGCCAGTTACGCCGGGATTATGGGGATAAGGAAAGCAAGGTAATCGAAAATACAGTAGGTAACATCTTTTCCGGTCAGGTGGTTTCTGAAACAGCTAAAACGCTTTCAGACCGTTTCGGAAAGGTCTTGCAGAAACGCCAAAGCATGACTATCAACCGGAATGATAAATCAACCTCTATCAGTACGCAAATGGATAGTTTGATACCGCCCAGTAAAATATCCAACTTAACACAGGGTATGTTTGTGGGTGCGGTCAGTGACAATTTCGATGAACGGATAGAACAGAAAATATTCCATGCGGAAATTGTGGTGGATAACGAGCAAGTGAAGCGGGAAACCGCAGGTTACAAGAAACTGCCCCAAATCATAGATTTCAGGGACGAGGACGGGAACGACCGGATGCAGGAAGAAATACAGGCGAACTACAACCGGGTCAAGCAGGAAGTCCAGCAGATTGTCACGGACGAAATGGAACGGATTAAGAACGACCCCAATTTGCAGCACTTAATAAAAACAGAAGAATAGAAGATTTTTCAGATAAACGGCAGCTTTTTACAGGCTGCCGTTTCTGTTTGTGTGGACTAATGAAGCCAAACGAGGACTAATGAAGCCACCCGTTCCCAAATCCTTAAATATACTCTATTTCATCCTTACTTTTACTTCCGAAATTTTTATTTACTCACTAAAATTCAAAACATTATGGATGTAAACACAGCCAACCAGTCCACCACTGATGAACAGATGATGGATATTCTTCTTGTACTGGATAAGGAGAAAAAGACAATCAGCGCAGTAAAAGGCGTGGATGAAAACGGGGAACTCCAAACCGTACCGCCGGAGAACAACAGCGAACTTCTGAAATTCGACCGTCACGGCGATTTCTTTTCCAACTTCTTTTCTAACATGATGAACCAGTTGAAGAACCCGACCCGTTTTAACTTCTTCAAAATCCCTAAGATTGAACTTCCCAAAATAGAGCCGATAATCAGGGATAATTTTAATCATCCGACACCTGAAAACGAAGCGGGCATAGAGCGTTACCGGGTAACACCTGAAACCGTGAAGCAGGAAGCGAAGAAAGAACAGCAGGAAACCCAAACCCAACAACCACAGCAGCCATCCAAAGAAACGGGAGCAACGGCGCAAGCACCGCAGCAACCCGACAAAAGCAAGTATGTGATTGACCCGGATAAGGTGGACTGGGAAGCCTTGAAGAATTTTGGTCTATCCAAAGAACAGCTTGAAAAGGCAAAGGCTTTAGAACCCATGCTAAGGGGGTACAAGTCGCCCGGAGCGTTTACCATCGCCGGAAACTACAATTCAGCCATTATGAAACTGGACGCACGTTTATCTTTCCGGCACGACAAAGACGGAAATGTAGTTTTGGCGATACACGGCATCCGACAAAAGCCGGAACTCGAACGCCCGTTCTTCGGACATGAATTTTCCAAAGAAGATAAAGCCAATCTTCTTGAAACGGGAAACATGGGACGGGTAGTAAACCTGAAAAACTATATCACGGGAGAAATGATACCCTCTTTCGTCAGTGTGGATAAAGTAACAAACGAACTGGTTTCCATGCGTGCAAGCAGCGTCCAAATACCGGATGAAATAAAAGGTGTCAAACTGAACAAGGAACAAAAGGAAGCCTTACGGGAAGGAAAAGGGGTATTCCTTGAAAACATGATTTCCAACCGTAAAAATCCCTTTTCCGCAACTGTTCAGGTCAATGCCGACAAGAAAAGTCTGGAATTTATCTATCCCAATGCCAAACAGTCACAGGAGCAAGGGCAGAAACAGACACAGCAGAACAGCCTTGTCACCAGTGACGGTGTAACCATTCCCAAAAGCATTTCAGGAATAGAGTTATCCCGCCAGCAACAGCAGGATTTAGTCAATGACAAAACCATCTTTGTTGCCGGACTGAAAGACAAGCGAGGGGTCGAATACGATGCTTATATTCAGGTGAACCATGATAAGAAGAAGTTAGGCTTTTACAGTGACAATCCCAGCTTTGACCGTTCCGCCGTGAAAGAAATTACCCCCGCCAGCAAGAACCGCACACAGGTAGCGGTCAATTCAGAAGGCAAGACCAACGAAGCCACCAAGAAAGTGAAAGAACCCTTGAAAAAGGGTCAGGACAAGCCCACTGAAAAGCAAAAGACCAAGCAGGATAAAAAGGAGAAGCAGGAGCAAGCGGACAAACCCAAACAGAGCAGGGGACGCAAAAGATGATAGCGGTATTAATCCTTATCCCGGTTGTCGGTTTCGCCCTATTTTTTTTCGCCTGTTACAAAACAGACTGGAAAGCCATAGACGAGCAGAACCGACAATATTATATAGATGGCTATCACATCTATTATGACCGGAAAATCCTAAGACAAAAAGAAGTGGAACAATTAAAATCGAAATTAGAATGATTGCAGTAATCGGAGAAAAACCAAGTGTGGCAAGGGACATTGCCCGTATTTTAGGAGCGAGTGAAAAACAGGATGGCTATCTTTCAGGTAACGGGTATCTCGTTACCTGGGCGTTCGGCCATCTTGTAGGTTTGGCAATGCCGGAAGCCTACGGCATACAGAGCTTTCGCCGGGAAAGTCTGCCTATTATCCCGGATAGTTTTCAACTTACACCCCGACAAGTGAAAGCGGAAAAAGGGTACAAGGCTGACCCCGGCGCATTGAAACAACTAAAGGTAATCAAAGACGTATTCGACCAGTCGGATAAGATAATTGTCGCCACCGATGCAGGGAGAGAGGGAGAGCTTATCTTTCGCTACATCTATCAGTATATCGGATGCAACAAGCCTTTTGTCCGTTTATGGATAAGCAGCCTTACCGACAAGTCAATCCGTGAGGGACTGCAAAACCTGAAAGCCGGTAGCCTGTATGATAACCTTTTCCTTTCGGCACAGGCACGCAGCGAAGCGGATTATTTAATTGGAATTAATGGTACACAGGCTTTAAGCGTGGCAGCCGGACAAGGCATTTTTTCTTTGGGACGGGTACAGTCGCCCACGTTGGCAATGATATGTACCCGCTTTTTAGAGAACAAGAACTTTGTCCCGCAAAAGTATTGGCAACTGAAATTACAGACTACTAAGGACAATGTAACTTTTACGGCACTATCCACAGAAAAGTACGATATGCAGCAGCCCGCCATCGACACGCTGCAAAGGATAAAGGAAGCGGAAACAGTACAGGTGAAAACCGTAGAACGTAAGGAAGTGAACCAAGAACCGCCGTTGCTCTATGATTTAACCACGCTCCAAAAAGAAGCGAATACCAAACTGAACTTTTCCGCAGACAAAACCCTATCCATCGCACAAAAGTTATACGAGGGTAAACTAATCAGCTACCCCCGAACCGGAAGCCGTTATATCTCACAGGACGTGTTCGAGGAAATCCCGGAACGTCTTGTTAATTTGGAACAGTACGCTCGTTTTGCTGGGTATGCAGCCGGGATGAAAGGCAAATCCTTAAATTCCCGTTCCGTGAACGATGGCAAGGTAACAGACCACCACGCCCTGATAGTAACGGAAAACCTGCCCGGTAAACTGGAAACGGACGAACAGGCAATCTATGAACTGATAGCCGGACGGATGCTGGAAGCCTTTTCTGAAAAATGCGTCAAAGACGTTACCAGTGTAACGCTGGAATGTGCAGGGTCGATTTTCACGGTCAAAGGGTCTGTAATCAAGTCCGCCGGATGGCGTGCCGTATTCGGCGAGAAAGAGGACGGGGAAGATAACGCCACTTTGCCCGCCCTGCAGGACGGAGATAGTTTACCGCTTTCCAATATTGAATTACTGGAGAAACAGACCAAGCCCAAACCGTTACACACGGAAAGCAGTTTGCTTTCTTCAATGGAAACGGCGGGTAAGGAACTGGAAAACGCCGACCTGAAAGCCAGCATGAAAGATACGGGTATAGGCACGCCCGCAACACGGGCAGCCATCATCGAAACGCTGTTTTCCCGCCAGTATATCGTCCGGGAGAAAAAGAACCTTGTCCCGACCGAGAAAGGTCTTGCCGTTTACAACATCATCCGGGACAAGAAGATAGCAGACGTTGAAATGACGGGAATGTGGGAAAATACGCTTGCCAAAATAGAAAGCGGAGAAATGAACCCCGACACGTTCCGCAAAGGCATCGAAGTGTATGCACGGCAAATCACGGCTGAACTTTTGGATGTTCAACTTTCTTTCGCTTCGGGCAGTGGTTGTATCTGCCCGAAATGTAAGACCGGACGCATCCTTTTCTATCCGAAAGTCGCCAAATGTTCCAATGTGGATTGTTCCGTTACCATCTTCCGCACAAGAGCGACAAGCAGCTAACGGACAAACAGATTACCGAACTGGTGACTACCGGGAAAACCGGGCTAATCAAAGGCTTTAAAAGCAAGAACGGCAAAGTCTTTGACGCTTCACTTGCCTTTGACGAACAGTTTAATGTTACTTTCGTGTTCCCTGAAAAGAAAGGCAAGCCGAAGAAATAAGACGGAAATCGTTATATTTGCCACAGAAAGTTTCATTATAGATAGATTTATAATTGAAATTTTTGTGGTTGAAGCACCCGGAGGGACACCGGGTGCTTTTTTTAATCATTCTCCTTTATACTGGTAGGTCAGGTAAACGACCTGATTGTCTATCACCCGGTGTCCGGTCAGTTCCCACTTCGACCCGAAAGTCTTTCCTATAAACTTGATACCGTCCCCAAGCATGACCGGAACGATATACAGCGTTATTTCATCCAGCAGGGACGCTTCAATCAGCGAGGTTATAAACTTACCGCCGCCAATGACCTGAATATCGGTTTCCGAACTTGATTTAAGTTCATTGATTGCCCGTAAGGGTATATCGGTAAGAAAGGTTACATTCTCCTTTTTCGTCACATTGGTGTCGTAGTGGGACACTACAAAAGTCTTTTTACTTTTGTACGGCCATCCGCCCCAACGTTTAAAAATCATGTTATAGGTATTCACTCCGGCAAGAAATATACCGGGTTGTTCATAAGCTGCCGAAATTTCCTTTTTAACGTTTTCCGGCATCCAGTCCAAATCATTATCTTTTCGGGCAATGAAGCCATCGAGAGATACGGCAATACAAGTTTTTAAATGTTTCATAAGTTGGTATCAAACAGTTTTTAGTTATAAACTGTTCGCCAGTACGTCTAAAAAAAGCGTGAACTCACACTATTCCAACGTAGAGGCACTGGTACGCCTAAGAGAAGAAACAGGCAAGCCCACGCTATACAGAAGTATAGCATGAACATTGCGCATAAATCTCTTCTCTTTGAAAATTACCAGTTTTCTACGTTGAGACGTTCTGCGAACGCTATGTTATATATAAAAGCAATCGGCTTTTCAACCTATGCTGTTATTGTCTTATGAAACTGTTGCAAATATACTGAAAGTCCCGGATATACCCGAACAGGAAAAAGAAAATCCTGTTTTATCTCACGACAAAACAGGATTAAAAGCTATTAGAAAAGAAAAAATTAGTCGGTTTTTTCACGGATTAACTTGTGTACGTCCGTGGCACGGTAATAACATCTACCATCCAACATAAGGAAAGGGAGTATTCCTTTTTTTCGATAACGGGTCAGTGTTCGAGGGGCTACTTTCAGAAGCAAGCATAAATCCTGATTATCCAGTAGTTCTTCACCATCCAAACAATTACGTCCTTTTATCACCCGGTCTATTTTCTTGTCCTGCATATCGAACCTATCCATGATACGCTCCATCCATGCGGTAAAATCGTCTTTATCTATATACATAAGGCTACCTGATTAAATTAAACCAATCATAAAATAACTTTGGTTGGACGGGTCTTTAATGATAATATCCCGTTCCCGCATGAAACGAACATAGCTTTTGGCAGTACGTTCTTTCACGTCCAAAACCTGCTGCAACTGTTCGCACAGGTCTATATAGGTAATATGTGTCTGCCGTCCAAAAATATCACGGGCAACGCATACCAGTTCCTTTTCCTTGCGTTTCTCTTTTTCCTCTCGTGGCTTTTCCCCTTTATAAAGGTGCATCCCGGCTGCTTTGTCCCAAGCAAAAAGCATCAAAGGAACGTCCAAAGGACTACCGTCACGGACTTTCAGGGCTTTTACCACCGATTGTGTAGGTTCTTCGTCCTTTTCGATGGAAAGGATAGTTGCCGCTTTGCGCTGTAATTCCGAGCCTAAATGCCCCCGGAGCTTCAATCCATTGGGTACGAAATGCAGCACGCAAAGAATACAGGTATTATAAATTCCTGCCAGTCGGTATAGTTCATCTATCACCGCCACACTTTCCGCTTCATCATTGGCACTTTTCACAAGGTCGGCGATACCGTCTATCACTACTAACTGTATGCCCCCATATTGGTAATAGAACTTATCCATACTCTGAACAATGGCGTGCAGACGTTCTTTGCGGGACATCCCCGTCAAACAAAATGCTTTCAGTTCTTCCGGTTTGTCCGGTTGCTTCGCACGTGCCAACAGGTTACTTACATTCTTGAACAGTTGTACTTCGGATTGTTCCGTATCGTAAAGTAATACCGCTTTGCGGTTACTGTTGGCAGTAATTTGTATGCCGAGAGTATCAACTTCCTTATTCGGCTGGCAGATGCAGCCTGCCAACATAGCAGCGATATAATTACTTTTACCTGTTCCCTCGCCACCCGTAATGCCGAACAGGTTTCCTTGTGTCCCCAGTGGAACGTCCCCGGCAGAGATTATCACTTGTGCTTTTACTGGGGGATTATTGAAGTCTATTTCGCACGATTTAAGCATAATCAATGTATCACTATATAGGTTGTCTAAAAATTCAATAAACAGTTTCAGGAAATCTTCACGGGTATTACCCGCTTTAAAATAATCGGAAATATCCTTTTCTTCTTTTGTACCGGAAAGCGGTAAAAGCAGCCGTTTTACTGAAAATTCTTCCAATTGCTTTTCCTGTTTGCGCGCGCTTTCCTTCCCCGTTTTATCGGTATCATACAATAAGATGATGTGCTTAAACCGGAAAGTCAGTTTATAAATCAGGGTAGGGGGAACAGTCACCGTTTCACTATTGAAGCAAATAGCATGGAAACCATGTGCAGCCAATGACATGACATCTTTTTCTCCGCCCGTAATAAACAGTGTATCACCTTTTGCGGGTAGTTGTTCCAAACCGAAACAATAATTATCTCCGAAATTACCGCCATAGAGGAAACGAGTTTTTGAGAATGGACGATACAGTTTTATATATCGTTTACTTTTATATCCGTACATTGGTTCTGTTACGGATGAAGTATATGTGAATGGTGTTCCATCCGCCGTTACACTCTGAAAATCCCGTAGGGAACAGACCTTGTACAGTTCCAATATTTCCGGTGTGATACCATACTGTTGCCAGTACATTAATTCGGCAAGCTGAAATTTCTGTTCCCTGAACTGATAAGGCTTACTTTCTTTTTCAGGTGTTTCTTCCAATATATTATCCACCACACGGCAAGAATTACGGGTAACAGGTATCGGGTTACCTGTTGCCAGTCCTAATCCCAAATCCCGGTCGATGGTTTCCAGTATCTCCACAAAATCCATCGAATTATTGCAGTCCAGCCCTTTAAGTTGTCCCACGAAAAAGAAACAATCGCCGCTATAACTGTCATTTCCAAAGTCTTTCATTTTATAGATACCACTTCGGCGGTCGAAATAGATGTTACAGGACGCTTTATTATCTTCATAAAGCGGATTTAAGAAATTTCTACCTATCCGCCAATTACCGGGTACATAGTGCTTGAACACGGATAGCCCGTTACTTGTCCTTTCTAAGATTTCTTCTTTCCTTAACATATAGGTGGTGGTTGGTTATCAGGTCTTGAATATTCTCTTTATTGCTCTTTATCAGTCGTTCTTCCAGCATCCGTTTTACTTCGCTTATTTTGTAGAAGTAACGCCCCCGAATATTGGAGTAGGCAATAGTTCCAGCCACTCGCAAACGTTGCAGTGTCTTTTCACTGATTTTCAAAAATGTGCAGACCTCGTAACTATCCACCCAAATTTCATCTTCATTGGTACTTTCCGCTTCCGTGTGATTGAATATGTAATCGGCGATAGCGGTAATTTTGTTGTCTAAATCCTTGTAGGCTTTTGACTCGAATGTTATTATCTCCATTTTGCTAACTAATTGATTTGCTGCAAAGTTGAAGCATTTGAAAAAATAAATCTTCCAACCTCTTTCCAAGTTGGAAGATTTATTTTTTTGAGGATTTTAGCCTAAAAACCATCTGTTTTGAGCTGAAAAGTAAGAAAAAATGGGTGAAAACGGGTAAAAACAAAAACAACCAAGTTGGTAGATACTTGGTTGTTTTTGTGCTTTTGTTTTTTATAAGTTGTCGTCTTCATCCATTTTCTTCAGCAAACACTTTATTAGGTTACTAAGAAATGAAGTCCGGTCTTTCTTCCGGTCTTTTATTGTTATATAAGTCCGATAGTAATCCCCTAAATCAACTTTGAAAGATGCTTCTAAATAAGTCATAATCTCTTTAATATCTGCTTTACCATTATTCAAGACACACGCAGCATAAATAGAATATCCAAGTTCTACTAATGCTATCTTTGGAGCAGTCCATCGAAAAGGGTGTTCAGAAAGAAATGCTCGACTTTCTTCAATGATTATTTGCTTATCTACATAATGTAGCCTTTTATTCAAATAAATGCTAAGCATATCATTTGCTAATATTTGTGCTGCTTTGTGGTCGTAGCAAGTTGAAAATTCCGGGTCACGGTCATAAGGGGTACAATTCGGGCATAGTTTAAAATCAATATGCCCCCTTACAAAATAATGATTATCTAAATGTGTCGCTTTGGAACGGTAATATTGATAGAAGTCTAAATTACTTTCAAAATAGGAGGTCAGTTCATCCAATCTGTCGTTGTAGTGCTTCTTTACTACCTCAATGCTACCATTCGGTTTTCTCATTTCAGCGTTATACACATCTGTGAAGTATAATAATCGTCCCAAGACTTCCGGTTTTATATATTTGAAAAAATAAATTTCCTCTTCTTTACTTTCAAACGGATGCTCAATAATAATTGTTCTTAATTCTTCGAGTGATTTTTGTAGGAACTCTACTACTTCAAATATTAAGTCTATTGAAATATTCCAATTATCAATATCTATTTTATCATAGATTACAAGGTCTATGTTCTTTATAAAATTCTCATATTCGATTTCGCTATTCATGTCATATATTCTTCTGTCATTTATATTGCAAATAGAAGTTTATTTTTATATTTTAATATACAATAAATAAATGTAGAAAGTATGTGAGCATACTTCCTACAT
>PPYF01544275.1_pt1 | contig 66667 bp, 52 predicted proteins | sample 1559871 | NCBI WGS metagenome assembly PPYF01 (sample SAMN08240021, study PRJNA423297) | Human gut metagenome, whole genome shotgun sequencing project. | reverse complement strand
ACCGCCCCTAGTCCCTGTCGGGGGCTTCGCCCCTGCGACCCCTTTTTCAAAAAAATATAGGTTTTTCGACAGACTGAAAGGACCGGCAGTGACCGGTCCTTTAATATCGGGATATATGCTGTCAGTTACTGTGCTGACGCTTCAGACTTTTTGCCCTCTTCAACCTTTACGGTATCTTTGCTGTCGGTTTTGTCTGTTGTGTCGTCAGTCTTTCCTTTACTCCAGCTGTCGAACATATCAATTACCTTGTCGTATGTTTCATAGCATACAGAGGGTAATTTACCCTTGCCGCCGTAAGCCTTTTCTGCAAGACCGAAACCCTTTATGAATGCGTCCTTGAGCGTATCTGCATACTTGTTGTCGTCGCCTGCGAGATTTTTTGCAAATTCAAACATACGCTTGGCGGTAGCTTCTGCTCCCCAGTAATCCTTGCTGTTTTCCTTGTCGGAAACTTCTTCGCTTTCAAACTTCTTTCCTGTAGCTTCTTCAATCTGGCTCTTGAGCTCATCGGAAAGCTCTATCTGCTTTGCTCCCTTGCCCGAAGCGTTTGATGCCTGGTGCGAAATAAGAGTTTCGACTACGCTTGCAAGGTGTTCTGCCTTTGACTGTGCGACGGTTCTGAACTGTGACCTGTCTGCGTTGCCGACCTCTTTTTTCTGTGCCGATTTCTTTGTATATGCGGGTGTGAAGGTGTCCTCGCTCTTTACATATTTGTCAGCGTTATCGGCTGTCAGGGTGCTTTTTGCCTTCTCTGTTGATGTCTGTACGCTTGTTTTCGGTGCTGTCTGAGCTGTGACAGCCGCCTGTTCTGCTACCTTTGCTATTTCCATATCAGTTAGTCCTTTCCTGATTATTAATCTGTAATTGTAAAACCGTATTGTAAGCTGTAACCGACATACAATATTCCTTATAATTAATATCGGCAGAAAAAAAGAAAAATTAAGTTTTTCAAAAAATTTGCGAAACAGTATTGACAAATCGGGTCGAAGTGGTTATACTGTTAATATAACACATAAACAGTTTGCGATTTCCGTGCAAAATTTACCGGATGTTGCTTAATCACGGTTTTTGTGTTATACTTGAATAAATGCGACAGACGGCAAGGACGGCGTTTATCGCAGAATACAGGAAGGAAACGAATACTGATATGTCGCTCGAAGTAAACGGAATATCCAAGCAATACGGTAATTTCACGGCACTTCATCCGCTCAGCTTTACACTGAGTGAGCCGGGTGTATATGCCTTGCTCGGAACAAACGGCGCAGGCAAGACCACCGCTATAAGAATAATACTCGGTATGCTCAGCCGCAACAGCGGCGAGGTGCTGTGGAACGGTAAGGCATTATCGCCTGTGACGGAAAAAGTCGGATACCTGGCGGAAGAACGAGGACTTTATCCGAAGTATAAGATAAACGAACAGCTGACCTACTTTGCTACGCTCAGGGGAATGCGGAAAGCTGACATTGAAAAGTCGCTTGCGTACTGGTTCAAGCGGCTTGAGCTGGGCGGCTATGAGGATAAGAGAGCGGAGCAGCTTTCAAAGGGTAATCAGCAGAAGGTACAGCTTGTAGCGGCGCTTATAGCCGATCCGGAATTGCTTATACTTGACGAACCGCTCAGCGGTCTCGATCCTGTTAATGCCGATCTTTTCAAGAGCGTTATAAAAGAGCAGATAGAGAAGAAAAAATATATAATCATGTCTTGCCACCAGATGCCTGTAATAGAAGAATTCTGCAAGGATATCACAATTCTGCATCACGGTACGGCGGTACTTCAGGGCGACCTTAACAAGATAAAGAAAAGCTACGGCAGAGTGAACCTGTCGGTAAAGTGTGACGGCGATGTACTGCCGCTTGCCGCACAGTGCGGTCTTGTGCCCGAAACGATAACTCCCGATAAGCTCACGTTTAAAATACAGTCGGAGGAGCAGGCAAAATTGCTTCTTAAAATGATCGTTGACAGCGGAATGCCGCTTGTGCGTTATGAGCTTCGTGAGCCGAGCCTGCATGAAATATTTGTTGAGAATATAGAAAGAGCCGACAAAGAGGCAGGAAGGAGTGGCGAGGCATGAAAACAGGTACATACGGTTGGAAAAGCGTATTTGCTTTTACTTTCAGACAGACGGCAAAGTCAAAGGCATTCAAGGTAAGCTCGGTAATCATCGTTGTGCTTGTTTTTGCAATTGCACTTCTTGCGGGAGTTCTCCCTGCGCTTATCGGAAGCCGTTCAACCTCTGATGACGGGGATATAACGAGTGACGGGGAAACGCTTGTCGGCACGGTATATTTTGCCGATACGACCGGGATAACAACGGGCAAGGATTATGAGGGCTTTTTATCCGGACTTGGCGTAAAAATCAATGATTGCGGCAAGGATGCAGATATTCAGTCGCTTACCGAAAAGGTTAAGGGTGAAAACAAGTCCCTGCTGATAGTTATCAAGGAAAACAAAATCGGATATGATATTTATGCATCACGTCCGGGTGACGAATCGGTATCATCGGATACGGCGAACGGCTTCGGTGAAACCTTTAAAAGCGTTTTTGACAGTGTAAGGCTGTCAAGGGCAGGGCTTACCGATGAGCAGATCACGGATGTCAACAAGACGGTTTCGGTCTACCAGTCGGTTGCCGGAGAGCCTACCGAAAATGACTTCGGCTTTGTGGTGAAAATGGTGCTGCCTATGCTGTCCTCTCTTGTGCTGTTTATGCTCATCTTTATTTACGGTCAGATGGTCGCACAGTCGATAGCGCAGGAAAAGACATCGAAGGTAATGGAGCTTCTGCTGACATCTGTAAGACCGCTTGCAATTATTATCGGCAAGATACTTGCTATGGGCTCGCTTGCGCTGATACAGTTTATAATGATCATTGCATCCGGCGTACTCGGAATCGTTGTTTCAGTACCTTTGTCATCGTCAATTATAGGCTCGTCGGAAGAAACGGGTGCTGTTACAAGTCAGCTTATTAATGAAGTAGGAAACGCACTCGGCGGATTTTCTCCTGTTGTAATTGCACTTATTATAGTTGTGTTCATAGTGGGATTTATATTCTTTGCGCTTATTGCAGGGCTTATTGGCGCTACGGTCAGCAGAATGGAGGATCTCAATGCCGCAATGCAGCCCATGTCGGTAATAGGGGTACTCGGCTTCTATCTTGCATATTTCCCGTCCACGATGGGCGGACGGGCGAACACGATGGCGCTTGTATCATACTACCTGCCGATTTCCTCGCCGTTCTCGATTCCATCGGCATTGCTGACAGGGGCGATAGATATACCTCAGGCGCTTCTTGCTGTACTGGTCCTGTGCGTGTTCGTGGTGCTTATGGCACTGCTGGTTGCCCGTGTGTATGAGCAGATAATACTGCATACCGGCAACAGACTTAAGTTAGGCGATATTTTAGGGCTGGTAAAGAGCAAGTGATTTCCCGAAAGAAAGTAAAATATGTATAGCGTGAAAAATCTGATAAAAGTAATGTCATATTTTGCCACCGCCGTGATTTTTATTACGGCGGTATCGCTGTTTGCTATGCAGGGCGATGACGGCAGGGCTTATGCGGCGGATGCGGTAGTGTCAATAAGCGTGACACCGGTACAATCCGTGCTTGATATTTCGGACAGGCGCACAGTCTACCGTTATGACGACAGCACGGGTAAATACAGTAAGATAAGCTATTATGATGTTTACGATTATGATAAAATAAAGCTGACAGTAGACTATGGCAGTTACAGCAGAAGCTATACAGGAAGCGAAATCACCGCACTGACCGCTACGCTCGGAGTTCCGCTTGTCATTTCGGACGGGCAGAGTGAAAGTGTGTGGGGAAACGGTCGGCACACCGTAACATATACGCTCGGCACGAAAAGCGCAAAAGCGGTTTTCACGGTAGCGGCGACAAGGATAAAGTCGCTGTCGGTCACTCCGATGTACACTATCAATGCAATCTATAACGTGAATGGCGATTACAGGGTGGTCGCTAACGAGAGCGGCAACATATCGCAACGCTTTGAATATGACCTCGCAGGATATGACTACAACGTAAAAATAATATACACGGACGGAACAACGGTTAGCTGTACCGCCGCCGATTTAAAGCAGATAACGGGGTATGAGCCTGTATTTTCTCAAGGAGATAAGGCACTTTCTGTGGGTGCTAACACGGGTTATTGCACCGTAGGGGGAGTTACGGCAAAGTTTTCGTTCAACGTTATCGAAAACCCGGTAAAGAGCGTATCACTGTATATGACCGACGGTGCGGATACTTTAACTGCGGGAAATGACGGATATTATGCAAAGAAAAGTGACGGCAGTGATTATTTCAGATTTATTTACAACGAAACGAAAATAAGGGCAAGGGTAACATATACAAGCGGAAGTACGGCGGATTATCCGATAGGCGAGCTATGCGCCAAGCTGCACAGCCGGCTTGAAATAAGCGATACGCAAAGCGTAAAGCCGTGGGCGGCAGGTACGGTCACGCTTCTGGCAACGATAAACGGTATAAAGACTTCGCTTACGCTGAAGGTCGGTGGTATGCCGCCGGTAAATGAATTGTCGTGTCAGAAAAGAACGAGTAATACGATTGTGCTTTCGTGGAGCAAAAATAATCTTGCGGCAGGATATATCGTTGAACGCTATGCTGACGGTAAATGGATCCAGGCGGCAAAGCTTGCATCGAATACTGCTGTTTCGTATGAGGTCGGTTCGCTTGCCGCAGGAACAACATACCGTTTCCGCATAAAGGCGTATAATAAGTCTTCGTACAGCTCATATGCCTATGCAGATATTGATACACTGCCTGCGGCTGTTGAAAATTTCAGGCGCACAGGCAGAACGAACAGCACTGTGACGCTTTCGTGGAACAAAAATTCATCGGCAGACGGATATTGTATAGAGCTGTATAAGAACGGAAAATGGAGGCAAGTCGTAAAGATTCCGAGCAATTCAGCTTTAAGCTATACTGCATCAGGACTTACGGCAAGCACAACCTGCAAGTTCAGAATACGGGCATACAGAAATGCGGCTAAGACAACCGATTATTCGGATTATGTGACTGTTGCGGTCAATACGTTGCCTGCTGATGTAACTAATTTCAGATGTACAGGCAGAACAAAAAACTCCGTGACGCTCAGTTGGAATAGAAATGCCACGGCAGGCGGTTATATTATACAGCAGTATGTAAGCGGCAAATGGGTTCAGAAAGCAAAATTATCCGATGATTCGTCTGTAAAATATACCGTATCGGGACTGACGCCCGCTACATCATACAGATTCAGAATACGGGCATATAAAACGATCGGCGTAAATACGGTTTACAGTGGTTATACAAGTCATACCACGCTCAGCTCGCCTGTCAATATCAGCGGACTTGTATGCACTGCACGCACTTATAATTCAATAACGCTCGGCTGGAAGAGAAATTCAACTGCAACAGGCTATAAGCTGGAACAGTATAAAGGCGGAAAATGGGTTCAGATAGCGCTGATAAAGAGTAACAAGACCACTTCCTATAAGGTGACAGGGCTTACTGCCGCTACAGGTTATAAATTCCGCATAAGGGCATACAAAAGTTCCGGTTCTGTAATCGCACACAGCGGTTATACCACCTATCGGACGCTCAGCTCACCGACCAACGTCACATCTTTCAAAGCAACCAAACGGTCGGGCACTTCTGTAACTCTCGGCTGGCGTAAAAATACTACTGCGACAGGTTACAAGTTAGAGCAGTATAAAAACGGAAAATGGGTTCAGACAGCAGTTATATCGGGAAATAAGAATGTGAGCTGTACCGTATCGAAGCTGAGGCGTAATACCGCCTACAGGTTCAGGATAAGGTCGTATAAGACGATAAGCGGAAAGACCTCGCACAGCGGGTACACTTATGTTAATGTAAGGACAGCTAAATGAAAAGTGTCGGCAACGGCATATGAAAGGAATAATCAATTATGGAAATAATAGTAGCAGTAGACGAAAATTACGGCATAGGCAGGAACGGCGATCTTCTGGCGCATCTTTCGCCTGATCTTAAGCGCCTTAAGGCAATGACGGTCGGAAATATAATCGTTATGGGAAGCAAGACTTATATGAGCTTTCCTAAGCGCCCCCTGCCCGACAGGGAAAATCTTATTATTACACACCACCCCGAGAAGTACCCCGGTATCAGATGCTTTACATCGACCGAAGAATTTGTTGAATACTCAAAAACTGCCGATAAGCCGATATTTGTGCTCGGCGGCGGAAGCATATATGAGCAGCTCCTGCCTTATTGCGACAAAGCACACATAACAAAGATACTTCACAGCTTTGAAGCCGATACCTACTTTCCTGATCTTGATAAAGATCCCGAATGGGAGATTGAGAGCGAAGAAGAGGTTATTGATACCGAAAAGTATCCGTTTAAATATGTTACTTATATCCGCAAGAAGTAAAGAGAAAATACCGAAACCGCCGGGTTGCAACCCGGCGGTTTTGTCTATATCATATATTGTCCTGTCCGCTCGCAATGTGTCATTTTCACCACTCGTTCAAGATGTTGTTGTGTTCGCTTCTACTAATACAATATGTTGAAAATCAACAACAAATACTGAATTTAACCCCTCATTGAGGGGTTATTTTTTGTGCAAAATACACTAAATTAAAAAACCGTATTTAGCTACTTTTTCAGAATAAATGATAAAATTTCCACTTGCATTTTTTTGCTGTGGGCTGTATAATATAAATGTACACTTTTTGACACTTTGGTGGGGCTTTAGACACTTATTTTTCATTGAAATTCAACTTTTCTGAAAAATGTGTGGGTCGCACCTCTTCGGCGTATCTTTTTGTGAAAGGAGGGACAGGCTCGTGATAGGCGAATTCAAATCTACGCTTGACGCAAAGGGCAGAATGAACATACCGCTTAAACTTCGTGAAGAAATGGGAAACGATCTTGTCCTTGCAAAAACAATAGGTACAGCCTGCATAAAGGTGTATTCAAAAGAAGACTGGCAGAAGCTGGTTGCCAGAATAAACGAGCTTCCGCAGGTGAAAACTCAGAGTATAAAGCGATTTTTATTCGGCAGTGCTTATGAGATTTCAGCGGACAAGCAGGGTAGAGTATCTGTTCCTCAGCCGCTCAGAGAGTATGCAACGCTGACAGCTGATGTTGTGGTAGTCGGTCTTGAGGGTACTGCGGAAATATGGGATAAGGCTTCGTGGGTAAAGTTCAACGAGAACACAAACAACGAAGATCTGACAGAGCTTGCGTTAGAGCTCGGAATATAAGCGGGAGGGAATATGAGCGAAAAACCTGTTCACATACCCGTTTTACTAAGCGAAACCATAGAAGCGCTGAATATAAAGCCGGACGGAATATATGTAGACTGCACCACGGGCTTTGCGGGACATTCGTCAGAGATAGCAAAGCGTCTGACAACGGGCAGACTTATCGGTTTTGACCGTGATCCCGATGCGATAAAGGCTGCGGAAGAAAAGCTGAAGGACTATCCGCACACGCTTATCAACAGAAAATTTTCGACGTTTGACGAAAGTCTTGACGAAATCGGAGTTGACAAGGTCGACGGAGTGCTGATGGATCTCGGCGTATCGTCATATCAGCTTGATACAGCCGAAAGAGGATTTTCATATCATGAGGATGCGCCGCTTGATATGCGTATGAGCAAGAGCGGACTGAGCGCTTATGATGTGGTAAATGAATACAGCAAGGAACAGCTTGAAAAGATACTTTTCGAGTATGGCGAGGAAAAATTCGCTCACGGAATAGTGGGCGGCATCTTAAGAGCGAGAGAAGAAGCTCCGATAAAGACTACTCTTGAACTTGCTGAGATAGTAAAAAGAAATGTACCGCTGAAGGTCCGCAAAGAGAAAAATCCGTGCAAAAAGACTTTTCAGGCGATAAGAATAGAAGTTAACGGTGAACTTGATGAACTGCGCAAAGGAATGTCGGAAGCGTTTGAAAGACTTGCGGCAGGCGGAAGACTGGCGATCATCACATTCCACTCAATAGAAGACAGAATAGTTAAAAACACATTCAGAGATTATTGCACAGGTTGCACCTGTCCTCCCGATTTCCCCGTATGTGTATGCGGAAAAAAGCCGAGAGGCGAGCTTGTATACAGAAAGCCTGTAACGGCAGGGAACGAGGAGCTTGAAATGAACAACCGTTCAAGAAGTGCAAAACTCAGGGCTATAGAAAAACTTTAAAAGGGGATATCTTAATGGCAACACCACACAACAGAACAAGCGCGGCTTACGACTTGTCGCTGTTTGATACATCTGCTAAAAGAAAAGAACAGCAGACACCCGAGAAAAAGCCGGAACTCAGAGTTGCAACATCGTCTGTCGCAAAGGCAGGCAAACCTGTTGCGCTGGTAATTATAGCGGCGGTTACTCTCACTGTTTTCATAATGTTCCTTTACAGCAAGGCGACACTCAGCGAGGTCAACCTCAGAATAAGCAATGAAACACAGACTTTGCAGAGCGTACAGAACATAAATACCGCACTTAACAATCAGCTCAGCGGCTCGGTATCGCTTGATAATGTAGAGCAGTATGCGGTGAATGAACTCGGTATGCAGAAGATAAATGCATCTCAGGAAAGATATGTCGAGATGAATACAGGCACTATGACAGAAACCGCAGAGAAAAACGGCGACAATATATTTGTTGATATTCAGGACTGGTTTAACGGTATATTAGAATATCTCGGATTTTAGAACATATAAATGAACAAGCAGGGCTCCTTTCCACGTTGATACGGCTGTGTTTACGAGGAAAGGATAATGCTTTTTTATCGAAAGTTATTTTTTGGCAATACCAATTACAGCAAAGGAGCAGCCGATGAACGTAAAGACCACACGGAGCATGAGAATACGCATAATTTTCGTAATAGTAGCGCTGTGCGTTTTTCTTACAGGCTACGTCAGTATAACTCTGTTCAATGCCGCAGTAGTCAACAGCAAGGAAATGTCTGCTATGGCGAACGACCAGCAGCAGAGCAGCTTTACCATAAAGGCAAAACGCGGAACTATATATGACCGTAACAATAAGGTGCTTGCTCAGAGTACAACGGTATGGGATATTATAATATCTCCGGGAGATATCGAAGAGTATGAGCCGCAGAACCGTGAGTTTATCTGCAAGGGCCTCAGCGATATACTTGACGTAAAGTACGAAACACTGCTCAAGGCGTGCGAGGACACCGAAAGCCGTTATTATGTGGCTAAGAAAAGGGTTGACCGTGATACGGTTGAGAAGATAAACAAGTTCATTCTGAAAAACGACCTCAAGAGCGTATCGGTATATTCTGTAGAAAACAGTGAGAGAAGTTATCCCAACGGTACGCTTGCGGCGAGCGTTCTCGGATTTATAAACGAGAATGAAGAGGGTTACGGACTTGAAGCGTACTACAATTCGTACCTTAAAGGCGTGGACGGCAGAGTGGTTTCAACCACCGATGCGGACGGCGACGCTATGCCTTATGATTATTCGTCACGTTTTGCGGCAAAGGACGGTAACAGCCTTGTGCTGACTATTGACGAAACATTGCAGTATTATCTTGAAAAAAATCTTGAGATAACCGTTTCACAGCATAAGCTTGCTAATCGCAGCACAGGCATTATAATGAACGCAAAAACAGGCGCTATTGTGGCAATGGCTACAGCTCCGGGTTTTGATCCGAACGATCCGTCGTATGTTTACTTTGAAAATGACAGGCTGACGCTGGCTCAGATGTCGGCAGACAAGAAGACCGAAGAAGAAATACTGAAAGCAAAACAGGATATATGGGGCAAGCAATGGCAGAACAAGGCTGTAAGCGAGCTTTATATCCCCGGTTCGGTATTCAAGATGTTCACCTGTGCGTCTGCGCTTGAAGAAGAGGTCGTTTCGCTTGACAGTACATTTGAATGTTCCGGCATCGCCGATGTAGCAGGTACAAAGATACGTTGCTGGAACATAGGCGGTCACGGGGTATCGACTCTTACCGAGGCGATGATACGTTCGTGTAACCCTGCATTCATCAAGATAGGACAGCTTCTCGGAGTTGAGAAGTTCAGCAGATATTTTGAAGCGTTCGGCTTTACCGAAAAGACAGGTATCGACCTGCCGGGTGAAGCAGATTCGCTTTATGTAAAAGAATCCGATATGGGCATAGTTGAACTTTCCAGCTCGGCTTTCGGTCAGACAACAAAGGTTACTCCAATACAGATGGTTACAGCGGCGGCGGCTGTCGTAAACGGCGGTAAGCTGGTTACGCCTTATGTCGTTGACAAGATAATCGATAGCGAGGGCAACGTTGTAAAGTCGGCACAGACTGTTGTAAAGCGTCAGGTAATAAGCGAAGAAACAAGTACAACAATGCGTCAGATACTTGAAGATGTAGTAACGGCGAACGGCGGCGGTAACGCATATATGAGCGGATATCGTATCGGTGGCAAGAGCGGTACATCTGAAAAAATAGACGACTACAACAGCGGAAAAACCCCTGAGCTGAGATATGTCGCTACGTTCTGCGCAATAGTTCCGATAGACGACCCCGAATATGTAATGCTGGTCGTATGCGATGAACCGACATCAGGTTATATCTACGCCAGTGCGATCGCCGCACCTGTTGTATCTGCGGTTTTCAAGGAAGGCCTTGAATATATGGGCATATATCCGCAGTACACGGCAGATGAGCTTGCTCAGCAGGACGTAACCGTTCCGTGGGTAGGCGGATATAACAGTATCCGTGCAGAGGCTCAGCTTACAGCCGCAGGACTTAAAGCTGAGTACATAGGCAGTACAGACGGCACGGAGGTAACCGGTCAGGTTCCGTCAGCCGGAACCGTAATGCCGAGCGGCAGTACGGTAATGCTCTATATGGGCGATATACCGCTGTCCGATTACAGAATGTCAACAGTTCCGAGCGTTATCGGAATGACGGTAGAGGAAGCCAACAAGACGCTCAGCAACGTCGGACTTAACATCAGCATAAGCGGAGCGGCTACGGGCAGTGAAGCAAAGGCGGTAAGCCAGAGCATAAATTCCGGACTTTCTGTATACAGAGGTACCGTTATAGAAGTCAACTTCCTTGTCAATAATGAAACAGGCTGATAGGAGAGGGTATTATCAAACTGTATGATATCTGCCCTGCGGCTGAAGCCGCAGGTATAGAAAACACAGAGGTGACAGGCGTTACCGATGATACGCGTGAGGTCACCAAAGGCAGTATATTTGTCTGCATAAAAGGCGCAAATTTCGATGGACACAGTGCGGCGCAGAAAATGCTCGGCAACGGCGCAACTGCAGTAGTTGCCGGACACGATACAGGCTGTGAACGTCAGGTCATAGTACAAAACACAAGACTTGAACTAGCCGATATGCTGTCACGCTTTTACAGTGAACCTGCAAAGAAGTTCGGGCTTCTTGCTGTCACGGGAACTAACGGCAAAACCACAACCGCACACTTTGTAAAGCATATACTTACCGTTCTCGGTAAAAAATGCGGCTGTATCGGCACAGCAGGCAACGACACCTGTTCGGGTGAGCTTAAACCGTCACAGCACGGAACACCTACAGTGCCCAGAGCGACAGTGCTTTATCGGTGGTTTGACGAAATGGTCAGAAACGGCGCTGATTACTGCGTTATGGAAGCAAGTTCGCAGGCGCTCGACCAGTACCGTATAGGCAATGAAAATGTGGCTGTGGCAGGATTTACGAATCTTACCCGTGATCACCTTGATTATCACGGTACGATGGAAAACTATTTTCAGGCAAAGCGCCGTGTGTTTACAATGTGCAAAACTGCTGTCATAAGTATTGAAGACGAATACGGAAGACGGCTTGCAGATGAATTTTCTGATATAGCTGTGACTTACAGCGTAAACGGCAAGGCGGATTTCCATGCTGATTTCATAAAAATGAGTGCAGCAGGCTGTTCTTATATGCTTGTGAATGAGCGGGAGAAAACGGCGTGTCGTGTTGATATGAATATGACAGGTCTGTACAATGTACAGAATTCTATCTGCGCGATAGCGATGGTGACTGCGCTTGGCTACGATATGTCTGAATGTGCAAAGGCACTTGCTACTCTTGACGGGGTAGACGGCAGAATGAATGTCATATATCGCGGTGAGTTTACCGTAATAACCGATTATGCGCATACCGATGACGCGCTTGTCAAAGTGCTTTCAACGCTGAAAGCGGTGACAAAAGGCAGACTTATATGTGTGTTCGGCGCAGCAGGCGACCGTGACAAAGAAAAGCGCCCTATGATGGGAAAAGCTGCGGAAGAAAACGCAGATATGCTCGTCATAACATCCGATAACCCTGCACACGAAAACCCCGATGATATAATAAAGTCGGTGCTTTCAGGCACTACGGGCGCAAAGCCCTGCAAATGTATTACAGACAGATATGAGGCGATAAAGTACGCACTTGATATTGCCAGAAAAGGCGATGTGATAGCGCTTTGCGGCAAGGGTCACGAAACCTATCAGATAATAGGCGATGAATATCTGCCGTTTAGTGAAAAGGATATAGTAAAAGATATGATGAAGAGGAAGGAAACTGATATATGAATATTCCTGCTACCGTGATAACCGCAGTGCTGTGTTTTGGCATAACCTCACTGCTGGGATTTGTGGCAATACCTGCGCTCAAAAGACTGAAATTCGGTCAGACTATACTTGATATCGGACCTGCATGGCACAAGTCAAAGAACGGCACACCGACTATGGGTGGCGTTATGTTCATCGCAGGCGTTATAATCTCGTTTATTGTGGGTCTTGCAATAATGTGGGCAAGCGGTAATATAAGTATGGACGAGGTAGGTTCACAGAAGCTTGCAAAGGCGATATCCGCCGTTATCATGGCTCTGCTGTTCGGCTTTGTCGGCTTTGTCGACGATCTTATCAAGGTAAAGAAAAAGCAGAACGAGGGTCTTAAGCCTATGCAGAAGATAATAATGCAGGTGCTTATCATCGCCGCCTTCTTTACCTCTCATATCATTGCCGGTGACACTTCTACTGTAATAACATTCCCGTTCTTAGGTCAGATCGACTTCGGAATATTCTATTATATCGTTATGGGACTTGGTATAATCTACCTTGTAAATGCTGTAAACCTGACAGACGGTGTTGACGGACTTTGTTCGTCGGTAACGCTTGTTTACTGTGCGGCTTACGTTGTGATCTGCTCTCTTCTCGGTATGAACGAGATGGGGCTTGTTTCGGCGGCGGCAGGTGCAGGCTGTCTTGGCTTTATGGTGTGGAATCTGCACCCCGCAAAGGTTATGATGGGCGATACTGGCTCGATGTTCCTCGGCGGCATCGTTACAGCAGTCGGAATAGGTACAGGTACCGAATTTATAATGGTTATATGCTGTGCAGTATATATCTGGGAGGCACTCTCGGTACTGATACAGATGACATATTTCAAGATAACTCACGGCAAGCGTCTTTTCAAGATGACTCCCATACATCACAGCTTTGAGATAAGAGGCTGGAAAGAGGGCAAGATCGTTGCCGTATTCTCACTGCTTGAGCTTCTTGCGTGCAGTGTAGGAATACTTCTTCAGTATTTCGGAAACTGAGATAAATCAAAACGAAAGGGGGATTATTCGTGCCGGAGAAAAACGGGCTCAGCTATGAACAGCGAAAGGCAATGTACGAACAGAATATCCGCGACACGGACGGAAATCGCCATGTTGACAAGCTTCGTGACGTTCCGCAGGTAAACAACGGAAGTAAAAAGAAAGTCCCCTCGGCAAAACACAGAGCGCAGAGGATCGAGCTTAAGCCGCCGAAACCTGAAGTGACAGAGGGTGAAAGCGTACAGCGCAGATCCGAAAAGAGCAACAGCGGTTCAATGGCAGAAAGCTTATACGGAATATTCCGCAGAAAATATCCGAAAGTAAAGATAGTCCCGCCTTACATGGAGTGCGTTTCATATAAAAAGCGCGGAAAGTTTGATATGCCGCTTTTCACCGTTACGCTGATACTGCTTGTAATGGGAATAATCATGATGTCGTCGGCAAGCTACGCCTATGCTCTTAAGGAAGAGGGCAACAGTTTTGCGTATGCCGAAAGACAGCTTGTTGCGGCAATAATCGGATTTATTGCATTGATAGTATGTTCATCGTTTGATTATCACTTGCTTGTGCGCCCGATAAAGACGTTTTTCAAAACCGATAAAAAGAAACCCGAAAACGGTAAAGGAATGAATATAGCAATACTGTTCTTCCTGTTCTGCGTTGTGCTGATGATAGCGGTTTTGCTTGTGGGCGATGCGGTGAACGATGCAAGAAGATGGATCACGATCGGCGGTATACAATTCCAACCGTCTGAACTTCTGAAGATCGGAATGATAATATTGCTTGCCTATATGCTCCAGAACAGCTACGAATATCGTAACAGGCTGTGGTACGGCTTTGGCAAACAGGCGTTTATAGCGTTTTTTGCGGCGGCGCTGTGTATGGCTCAGCGACACGTTTCGGCAATGCTTATCATTCTCGCTATCGCATTTGTGATGATGTTTGTCGGCGGCTCTAACAAGGGCGGACTTATAGTACTTGTACTTGTTGCGGTTGTCGGTTTTATTGCTCTTGTGTATGTGTTCAAGTGGGAATATCTGACCGACCGTATAACAAGCTGGCTTCACCCGTTCTCGGATGCCGGAAACACCACCTATCAGACCTCGCAGTCGCTGATAACCATAGGTTCAGGCGGCTGGTTCGGACTGGGACTCGGAAATTCAAGGCAGAAATATTACTACCTTCCTGAAAGCCAGAACGACTTTGTGTTCTCGATAATATGCGAAGAGCTCGGCTTTTTCGGCGGTATGACGGTAATACTGCTGTTCGTACTGTTTGAAGTCAGAGGATTCATAATAGCGGGCAGAGCAAAGGATAAATTCGGCTCGCTGATGGCGCTCGGAATAACGCTTCAGATAGGACTGCAGGCAATACTGAATATTGCCGTTGCGTGCAACGCCATACCGAATACCGGTATTTCGCTCCCATTCTTCAGCTACGGACGAACGGCGCTGATAACACAGCTGGCGGAAGTCGGATTGCTGCTCAATATATCGAGAGATGCCGATACATGATACCGAAAGGAAGAGTACGATGAATGTTGCATTTGCGGCAGGAGGAACGGGAGGACATATAAATCCCGCGCTTGCCATAGCAGACAAATTAAAGGAAGTTTTTCCTGATACGAAGATACTTTTTATAGGTTCACCCGATGGACTTGAATCAAAACTTGTCAAAAAGGCAGGCTATGACTTTGCACCGGTAAAGATGGCAGGCATACAGCGTAAGCTTACGCCGCACAATATAAAGCTGAATGTTCAGGCAGTGCACTATTATCTTAATGCGGGGAAGTGCATAAGAAAAATATTTGACGGTTTTAGTCCCGATCTTGTGATCGGAACAGGCGGATATGTAACCGGCACAGTGCTTAAAACCGCACTGAAATGCGGTATCAAGACGGCACTCCATGAGAGCAATTCACTGCCGGGCGTATCTACAAAGATGCTTGCACCAAAGGCTGACCTTGTAATGCTCGGTACGGAGGACGCAAAGAAGCATTTAGGCGAATGTAAGAAATGCGTTGTCACGGGAAATCCGCTCAGAAACAACATTCCGATAGAAGAAAAGTCGGCGGCAAGAAAAAGACTGGATCTTCCCGACTGTCTGACAATTCTTTCAGCAGGCGGCAGTCAGGGCGCGTCAAGGATAAACGAAGCGGTAGTACATCTTCTTGCATATGAGCAGAAGAAAGGCAACATAAATCATATCCACGGCTACGGTAAACACGGCAAGGATACATTTATGCAAAGCCTTGCGGAAAACGGAGTAGATCCGGATAACGAGCATTTCATCATCAAGGAATATATCGACAATATGTACACCTGTATGTGTGCAAGCGACCTTATCATAACAAGAGCAGGAGCGATGACGCTGACCGAGCTTATGGCGATAGGCAGGGCATCTGTATTGATTCCGTATCCTTATGCGGCTGAAAATCATCAGTATTATAATGCACTGACGCTTCAGAACGCCAATGCAGGCAGGATAATCGACGATAAGGAACTGACCGGCGCAGTGCTGATTGACACCGTAACAAAGCTTGCGGACGATCCCGAACTGCTTAAGCTTATGAGTGAGAATGCGGCAAAACTGTCAAAGCATGATGCGGCAGGCGTTATACTGCGTGAGATAACCGACCTTATGGGTCTTGAATAATCTGATTTCACCTATTCACCCCGAATGGCATAATATGAAGAAAAGCTATGAGAGGGTGATACTTTGGATAAACAGAAACTTATTATAAAAGGCGGGAACAGGATTGAGGGCGAGCTTGCACTGCACGGTGCAAAGAACGCCGCTTTACCGCTTCTTGCGGCAACGGTACTGATAAAAGACGGTGAGTGTGTTATACATAACTGCCCCAGACTTACCGATGTTGACGCGGCGCTTCGCATACTGTCGCATATCGGAGTCAAATGCAGACGTGACGGCAGTACGGTGATATCAGATGCGTCTGCGATAGGTAATTGCGAAATACCGGTAAGTCTTATGCGTGAGATGCGCTCGTCAATAGTTTTCTTAGGCTCCGTACTCGGCAGAGCCGGACATTGCAGAATGTCGTATCCCGGTGGCTGTGAGCTGGGTCCCAGACCGATAGATCTGCACCTTGCGGCACTTCGCAGTATGGGTGCGGTAATAGAGGAAACGCACGGTTTTCTTGATTGTACGGCACCAAAAGGACTGAAAGGTACTTCGGTTTCGCTGTCATTTCCGTCAGTAGGCGCTACTGAAAATGTAATGCTTGCGGCAGTTACCGCAAGCGGTGTTACCGAGATTGAGGGTGCGGCGAAAGAGCCTGAGATATGCGACCTAGCATCGTTCCTTGCTTCCTGCGGAGCGGATATAAAAGGTGCAGGAACAGACAGGATAATAATATGCGGCAAGAATAAGCTTTCAGGCTGCGAATACAGTGTTATGCCTGACAGGATAGCCGCAGTGACATATCTTTGCTGTGCGGCGGTAACAGGCGGCGAACTTATCCTTACAGGTGCGGATATAACGCATATCGGAGCTGTTGTGCCGGTTCTTAAAGATATGGGTTGCCGTATTTATTCTTTCGGCAGGGACAGCATTTATATAAAAGCGCCCGAAAGACTGAGAGCGCCGCATACAGTACGGACAATGCCTTATCCCGGTTTTCCGACAGACGCTCAGGCACCGCTTATGGCAACTTGTACGGTAGCGGACGGAACGGCGGTTTTTGTAGAGAACATATTTGATAACCGTTACCGCCACGTCAGCGAACTGCTCCGTATGGGAGCGGTAATAAAAACCGAGGGCAGAGTGGCAGTCGTACAGGGCGTACGCAGACTGTCTGCGGCAGAGCTTGTTTCACCTGATTTAAGGGGTGGCGCGGCGCTGGTCATTGCGGCACTCGGCGCCGATGGCACATCGTCAATTGGCGGAATATCGCATATCGACAGAGGATATGAATCAATAGAAAAAGCACTTTACAGCGTGGGAGCAGATATAAAAAGAATTTGAAAATAAAAGGAGGTGCGAAAATGGCTGACATAACCGAAAGAGATAGGAACAACCTGTGGGCTGAAATGCCGCCGTCAGGCAAGAAGCGCTTACAGCAGGAGAATTCACAGCCGAAGCCCGCACCCGAAAATATACCCGACAATAAAAAGGGCAAAAAGAAAAAATCAAAACCCGAGAATAAAAAGACAGCAAAAAAGCAGAAGGATAAAAAGGGTAGTACAACTGAAAAAACGGCAAAAAGACCGGCAGAAGACGTAAATGCAGGCAACGGTGCGGCATCGAAGGCGCAACGTATGCCGCAGTTTCTCAGCGAAAACACAAGAACCGATATTCCTGTAGTAAAGCCTGTGGATATCCAGAACCGCGTACTTCGCAATAAGCCCAGGTCAAAGGAAGATACATGCGAAAGAAAACGCAGAAAGCGTCTTTCTGCCTATATCGTATATTATATTATATTCGGCATACTGGCAGTGGTAATACTGGCAGTGCTGTCGACAACCGTACTGTTCAATCTTTCAAAGTACAGGATAACAGGCGACACAGTATACAAAGAACAGCAGATAATAGATGCAACGGGAGTTAATGTCGGCGACAATCTTATACTTATGGACGTCGGTGCGGTCAGACAGCGCCTTATCGACAGACTTCCCTATGTTGATAAGGTCGAGGTCAGCCGCAACATTTTCACCTGTGCGCTTGAAATTAAGCTGAATCCCGCAACTGCGGTGGCAAACATCAAAAAGAACGATCGCTATTATCTTGTCAGTGAAAACGGCAGAATAATGGACGCAGAGCTAAAAACACCTGATAAGAACTGCGTTGTTGTACTCGGATTCGATCCGGAATATGCAAAGTCCGGTGACTTTTTGTCGGTAACGGACGAAGGCAGCCGCAATATGCTTTCAAAGCTTCTCAGGGCTGTAAAGACATACGATGAGATTGACGATGAAAACGAATACGAGGCACAGCAGAAATATGACAGCGTATTCACGCTTATTGATCTGTGCAGAGAGCTTGGGATCAGCGAACATATAAAGACGATCAATATGTCAAGCATATATGGTATAAAGCTGAGCTATGATAACAAGCTGACGCTTGAACTCGGTGATATGACCGATGCAAAACTCAAGCTGACAGTAGCAAAGAATCTTATCGATAAAGGTGAGTTTGACGGCGAAAAGGGCGTGCTTGTTCTTTCGCAGCTGAGCGAAAACTCATATAATATGAAAGTCACATTCAGACCCGAATATGACGATACGGGCAGTAAGGACGAAACAAGCAAGGACGATAATACATCAGGCGGCAGTGATACGTCACAGACGGAATCTGTTCCTGAAACAACGGCGTCGTCCGAAACCGAAATGCCGCCGGAAACGGAAGCTCCGACGCAAACAGATGCACCGCCAGAAACAGAATCGGAAACGCTTCCTGAAACCGAATCCGAAACTACTCCTGAGCCGGATACGGAACCGGATGCACAGCCCGAGCCTGAACCTGAACCCGAACCCGAACCTGAGCCGGAACCCGAAACCACACCGGAGACAGAAGCTGAAAACATACCCGAATCTGTTCCCGAAACATCTCCTGATGAATATTATGAATAACCGAGCGTTATAATTCGGCGAAACAGAGGTAAAAACCCAAGATATTGTGGTAAATTATAAGCGTTGCTCAAATTATAATGATATTTTTTAGCAAAACGCTTGCAATTATAAAAAGAATCTGTTAAAATATTATAGTAGACAGTTTTATCTGTAAATTATACGGAGGAATGCAAAAATGGGCGGAATGGTCTTTGAATTAGATGAAGAAGAGTTTGAGCGTGACGTCAAAATAAAAGTTGTCGGCGTTGGCGGCGGCGGCGGAAACGCAGTAGAGAACATGGTCAGAAACAACGTTGAAGGCGTTGATTTTATCGTAATAAACACGGATGTAGCGGCACTTAAGTCTAAGGACGGCAGCACTATGGAGCGTGTACAGATAGGCAGAAAGACCACTAAGGGTCGTGGCGCAGGCGGAAAGCCTCCTGTAGCTACCGAGTCGGCAAAGGAAAACAGCGATGATATAGCAGAAGTACTTAAGGGCGCTTCTCTCGTATTCGTAGCGGCAGGTATGGGCGGCGGCACAGGTACAGGTGCGGCTCCCGTTATCGCTCAGATCGCTAAGGATATGGGTATACTTACAGTCGGCGTTGTTACAAAGCCTTTTGATTTTGAAAGAGAATTCAAGATGAACCTTGCATTGCAGGGTATCGCAGAACTGAGAAAGTATGTTGATGCACTCATCATCGTACCTAACCAGCGTTTGCTTTCAATAAAGGAAAAGAATATTTCTATCAAGGCGGCTTATGCTATGGTAGACAATGTGCTTTATCAGGCGGTAAAGGGCATTTCGGATCTTATAACTCGTGACGGTGTTATCAACATCGACTTTGAAGATGTAAGAACAACTCTTGAGGGCGCAGGCGATGCTCATATGGCTATCGGTCACGGCTCAGGCGACACACGTGCAGAAGACGCTGTAGCAGAAGTTGTCAACAGCCCTCTGCTCGAAACATCAATCAAGAATGCAGGAAAGATGCTTGTTAATCTCACAATGTCAGAGGATACGCCTCTTGACGATGTTGAAAAGGTAATGCAGCTCCTTACTCAGTCAGCCGCTCCCGATGTACAGGTTATCCATGGCGTTGACCTTGACAGCTCTCTCAGCGATGAAATGGTAATCACGGTTATCGCTACATGCTTCAAGGATAACGCAGGTCATTCTATGGTAACATCCGATGAGGCTGTTGCAAAGACTGTACTTGCGTCTACTACGACAGAAGATACAGGTTCTGATAACAAGGTTGAGAACTCTCTGACAGAATCTCTTGTTTTCCCTGAAACACCCGCTAATGCAGGTGAAATGTCAGATGACGATCCCTTTTCGGAGCTGTCTGAACTTCTGAACAACAGAGGCAACTGATAATAAAATGTAAATATGATTGCTCTCGCCTTTATGTCGGGAGCAATTTTTTATAAGGAGGACACAAAAATGCAGAACAGCGTTGCTAAAATAATAAAGGCTATTTCGGTAATTATTTTTATATCGGGGATAATAGTAACAGTTTTATTGGCTTTACCGCTATTTAAGAACAATGCTGCGGTGCAGGCAGGAGTAATAAGAATATGTATCGGAATATTTGTATCGTTTGTAGTTTCAATGCTGATTCTCGGTTTCAGCGAGCTTATAGAAAAGACTGACGAATCAAGCAGATATCAGAAAGAAGTCCTGAGAATAATGTCAAACTTTGAGATAAAGGGCGTTCCGACCTATACGGTTGATCCCGACCTTACCAACAGCAGTGCGATTCAGGTACAGAACAGTCAGGCTCAGTATCAGGTCAAGCAGTAAAAACCGATATTATAAGAAACATATTATGAGGTTACCCTGCCGATAGTCAGGGTATAATATAATAAAAACTGCGAGGTAATAATGGAGTACTTTTACGACCTTTTGTTCTATTTTATGATATACTCGTTTGCCGGATGGTGCGGAGAAGTAGTATTCGCAACAATACGGCACGGAAGATTTGTGAACCGTGGTATGCTCCACGGCGCATACTGCCCGATATACGGTTTCGGACTGATAATCGTCATCGTCTGCCTTACACCGATAAAGGATTCGTGGCTGTTGCTTTTTGGCGGCTCAGCCGTACTGACCACTGTGCTTGAGTTTATAACGGGCTTTGTGCTTGATAAGATATTCGGCAGACGCTGGTGGGACTACAGCGACCAGAAGTTCAACATCGGTGGTTACATCTGTCCGCAGTTTACTATTGTATGGGGGATTGCCTGCCTGCTTATTATGAAAGTTGTTCAGCCCGCAATAGCTTTTGCGGTAGGTCTTATATGGAAACCGCTTGGCATAATAATACTCTGCCTTTTCTACGCGGCAATAATCACCGATGTTATACTGACCTTCCCCGAAGTAAAGAAGCTCAGGAACGAAATCAGGCTTATAGACGACCTTGAAAAACAGCTAACAGCCGTTTCCGATTCAATCGGTTCGGGACTATCGGATAAGACCTCGCAGGCGGTAGAATTTTCAAAGGAACACGGAATCACCCCGGAAGAAATGCAAAAGAAAGCCGATGAACTCAAAGCAAGGCTTGAAGCAGCCTCAGACGGTGTAAAACAGCGCAATGCGGAACGTCTTAGCGAATTGAAGGATAATACATCAGAACGCAGAGAAGAGCTTACAGCACGCATAAACGAGCTCAACGAAAAACTGTCTGAACTTAAAGCTAAGCACAAACGTCTGTATAAAGCTTTCCCCTCGCTGAAAAACAACAGAGAAAAGCTGAAAAACGCTATTTCAAAGCGCAAATAAATCGAAAAGCTACCCACAAAAGCGGGTAGCTTTTTCTCATTCCTTATTGATAAACTTGTCAATAATGTACTTAGGTCTTGCCTTTACCTCAGTATAAATTTTACCGATATATTCGCCGACTATACCGAGCGCCATTATCTGAAGTCCGCTTAAGAACCATATAGAGCACATAAGTGAACTCCAGCCTGCCTCGGTATTTCCAAGGCAATTCTGCACAATAGCGTATATTATCATCGCTATGCTTACAAGAAACACTAAAAATCCGACTACGGTAACAAGCCTTATCGGCTTTACCGAAAAGCTTGTGATACCGTCAAACGCAAACGCAAGCATCTTTTTAAGCGGATACTTCGATTCGCCGGCAAAACGCTCGCTGCGTTCATAATATACTATGTCGCTCTTGAAGCCTATCTGCTTTACTATGCCTCTGAGGAACAGATTGACCTCCTTGAACTGCGACAGCGCTTCAAGCGCACGCTTCGATATAAGTCTGTAATCGGCGTGGTTGTCAATTATATCAACTCCGAGCAATCTCATGAATTTGTAGAACATTCCGGCAGTACCACGTTTGAAAACAGTATCCGTCTTTCTTGATGAACGCACGCCGTATACTATATCACAGCCGTCGTGATATTTATCTACAAACTGGTCAACCACGTTTATATCATCCTGCAGGTCCGCATCCATTGATATGGATATATCCGCAAGATCCTTTGCCGTCATAAGCCCTGCAAGAAGAGCATTCTGGTGTCCCTTGTTGCGTGAAAGTTTCAGTCCTGAGAATAAATCGTCATTGCTGTGGAGTTCTTCAATTATCCCCCAGGTTTTGTCCTTACTGCCATCGTCCACAAATAAAACACGGCTCTTGTCTGAAATCTTTTTATCATTAATGAGAGCTGTCATCTTCTCTTTAAGTCGCTTTGAGGTTTCGTGAAGCACAGCTTCTTCGTTGTAACAGGGAACTACAATGTAAAGTATGTCGTTATATTCGGTCATTTTTAAAATTCCTTTCGTATATGTGATCCTGACTGTTACAGTATACCCCATTTTTAACGATTTGTAAAGCGTATAATGTGAAAATATGACGAAAAATCGGTAAATATAGTTATCATCGATATTTTTTACACAAAGAAAAGAGGCTATGACACCGAAGTGCCATAGCCATAGGAAAAGGGTGCAGATTATCTTAAAGGGTTAAAACCCCTCTAAGCCGTTTTATAAAACGTATCTCTATAATTATACGTTGAACAGGAGCTCTTCGTATGTGGGGAAGGGCCAGTACTTTTCACCGACGATCGTTTCAAGCTCATCTGCAACAGCACGCAGGCTCTGCATTGTAGCGAATACTTCATCGTGGTAGCACTTAGCAGCTTCATAAGCGTCTGAGATACCCTGTGCCTTTACGATCACGCTGTCAAGCTCAGCGATCTTGGCGTTGAGGTTTTCAGCGAGAGAATCGATCTTGTTAGCAACCGACTGTTCGAGGTTGTATGCAACGCCTGCGTTCTTCTTTGACAGGAGTACATCGCAGACCTGCTTCTCATAAGCCATAACAGCGGGGAGAATCTCCTTTGTAGCCATTTCTGCTGTTGTAAGAGCCTCTATATTGATTGTCTTGCTGTAGTTCTCAAGCAGAATCTCTGTTCTTGAGTGCATTTCAACTTCTGAGAATACCTTATGCTTTGTGAATACCTTGATGTTTTTCTCGTCAAGGAAGTGGGGAAGTGCGTCTACTGTTGACTTGAGCTCAGGCAGACCTCTTACCTCTGTAGCTTCCTTTACCCATGCGGCATCGTAACCGTTGCCGTTGAAGATTACTCTGCTGTGCTCCTTTATTGTCTTTACGAGCAGTTCCTTCAGAGCCTTCTTGAAGTCGTCAGCCTTTTCAAGCTCATCGGCGAACTGTTCAAGCTCTTCTGCTACAATTGTGTTAAGTACTATGTTAGGACCTGAAATATTGAGCGAAGAACCAACGCTTCTGAACTCAAACTTATTACCTGTAAATGCGAAAGGCGATGTTCTGTTTCTGTCTGTTGTATCCTTGGGGAACTTGGGCAGCGAGGTTACACCGATATCAAACTGTGCGTGCTTTGATTCTACGTTTGTGCCTGCAACAAGCGCATTGATTACATCGTTCAGTTCTTCGCCGAGGAAGATTGAGATGATTGCGGGAGGTGCTTCGTTAGCGCCGAGTCTGTGGTCGTTGCCTGCTGTAGCTACAGAAAGTCTGAGCAGATCGGCATATTCGTCAACAGCCTTGATGATAGCTACAAGGAATGTTAAGAACTGTGCGTTCTCCATAGGAGAATCGCCGGGGTTCAGAAGATTCTGACCGTCATCTGTTGAAAGAGCCCAGTTATCGTGCTTACCTGAACCGTTAACGCCTGCGAAGGGCTTTTCGTGCAGTAAGCATACCATATCATGTTCAAGAGCGACCTTCTTCATCATTTCCATCATAAGCTGGTTGTGATCAGCCGCAAGGTTTGCGGATTCAAAGATAGGTGCGCATTCGTGCTGTGCGGGAGCAACTTCGTTATGCTTTGTCTTTGAAGAAACGCCGAGTGCCCAGAGGTGCTTGTCGAGATCCTTCATATAGTCGCTTACTCTCTGCTTGATAATGCCGAAGTAGTGATCTTCAAGCTCCTGACCCTTTACAGGTGCTGCGCCGAAAAGTGTTCTGCCTGTGAAGATAAGGTCTTTTCTCTTATCGTATGTTTTCTTGTCAACGAGGAAGTATTCCTGCTCTGCGCCGACTGTAGCAACAACGCTCTTTGCTGAGGTGTTGCCGAAAAGTCTTAAAATTCTTAATGCCTGTTTTGATACAGCGTCCATTGACTTAAGAAGAGGTGTCTTCTTATCAAGTGCTTCTCCTGAGTATGAGAAGAACGCTGTGGGTATGTATAATGTGTTATCCTTGATAAATGCGTATGATGTGGGATCCCATGCTGTGTAGCCTCTTGCCTCAAATGTTGCACGCAGTCCGCCTGAGGGGAACGATGATGCGTCAGGCTCACCCTTGATGAGCTCCTTGCCTGAGAACTCCATAATAACTGTGCCGTCACCTACAGGTGAAATAAAGCTGTCGTGCTTTTCGGCTGTGATACCTGTCATAGGCTGGAACCAGTGAGTGTAATGTGTTGCACCCTTTTCTACTGCCCAGTCCTTCATTGTGCTGGCTACTACTTCGGCAATGGGAAGTGTAAGCTCTGCGTTGCCGTGCATTACCTTCATCAGCTCCTTGAATATAGCCTTAGGGAGTCGTGCCTTCATTACTGCCTCGTTGAACACGTCCGAGCCGAACAGCTCCGTTACATCATAAGTTTTCTCTGCCATTTTCCTTTTCCTCCTACTTTCGTTAGATGTTCTTTAAAAAATAAGAAAAGGACGCTTTGATTCCTCAAAACGTCCTCGTTTCTGATTACAGTTATTATAATACACTATGTCGGCGGATTTGTCAATATGTCATTTTGCACAAATTTTGAAAGTTTACCTGTGCAATAATTCAAAATTGCACAAAAACCATTGAAAAACCGTCAATTTTTGCAAGTCTTAAAGCTCAATCTTGCCGTAAAGTGTAGCGTTTCTTTCTGTTTCAACCGCTTCCTTAGAGAATTCGCCTGCATCTGACGCTGTATTTTCAACAGCTGTCTGTGAACGCTTGTATTCTCTTTCAAAAGATGTAGAGAAGCCCGTGCTCTGCTTGTATGAACGGTTTCCACCGTTACCGTTTCTTCTTCCGCCGCCTCTGCGGTCGTTTCTTCTGTTGTTATCTCTGTGGGGCTGAGAAGCTGAAATAACAACCTTTCTGTAAGGCTCTTCACCGATAGAGTTGCTGTATACGCCTTCGATCTCAGCTACCTTGCTGTGGATTATACGGCGCTCATAAGGATTCATAGGTTCAAGAGTAACACGTCTGCCCTGGCGGAGCACCTTGTTAGCGGTACGCTCTGCAAGCGACTTGAGAGTTTCCTCTCTCTTATCCCTGTAACCGTTGCAATCAACTGTGATACGGCAGTAAGGCTCATCGTGACGGTTGCTTGCAAGAATTGCAAGGTACTGTAAAGAGTCGAGTGTTTCGCCTCTTCTGCCGATTACGATACCGAGCTTTTCGCCTACTATATCAAGAACTGTGATGTCATCTTTTTCGATTATGTTTACCTTGAAGTCCTCAACGCCGAGAGCGGTAAGAACCTTTTCAAGATAAGCGGCAGCCATAGCTACCTTTTCAGTGTGGTCAGCGTCTTTTGCAACAGGAGCTTCTGTGGGAGCATCGGTTTTTACTGTTTCGGCTGATTCTGTATCATTTGTTGCTGTAACGGCTGCAGGAGCTTCATCAGCAACTGCTTTATATTCGGCTTCGATCTTGTAATCGCCCTTCTTACCGAAAAGCTTCTTTACAGGCTCTTCTACAACTGTTATCTTTATATCGGCTTCGTTTACACCGAGTTCTTTTATTTCCGAAATTGCAAGCGCCTTGAGTTCGTCAAGCGACTTACCTGTATATATCTTTTTCATAAGTCTGTCCTTTCCGGCGATTCTCAATCGTCGTCTTCTTCGTGGTATTCTTCGCCGTATTTCTCAGCGTCAGCCTTTCTTGCCGCCGCGAGCTTACGTCTGTTTATTTCCTTCTGAGAAAGCGTTTCTGTCTTTGTGACAGTTTTTTCTTCGCCGCTCTCGGCATCTGTTACAACAGCTGTTGTTGTTACCTGTCTGTCCTTGAGCTTTCTTTCTTTCATCTTCTGTTCAGCTTCGGCTCTGAGCTTTTCAGGGCTGTAGAGCTTCTGGAGAACTATTGTCTGTACTATACCGAGTGCATAGTTGATACCCCAGTAGAAACCTACGCCTGCGGGAACGCTGAACGAGATCCACAGTGAGAATAAAGGCATGATATAAAGCATTACCTTCATACCCGCACCGCCAGCGTTAGCCATCTCGGGATTGTTCTTTTTGCTGATGTACTGTGAAAGTACAGTCTGAACAAGTGAAAGTATAAATGCAAATATCGGTATGATTATCAGCGGTTCAAATGCGAGCTTAGGTGTAGAACCGAAGTTCAGACCGCAGAACATCATATTGTGTGACAGTGCTGCAAGTCTGTCCTTTACATCATTTGAAAGTACGCTTTCGTTGCATGACTTGAACACATCAGGGTACTGCTCATAAACCTGAAGAGCAAAAAGCTCCTTCTGCATACCCTTGTATTTTCCGGCAACAGCTGAAATTCTTGACTTTGTTTCAGCCGTAAGTCTTGAATTATCGCCTGTAAACTGCGTATAAGCATCATCTGATGTTACAAATAACGAGCCATACTTATTTATCTGTTCGATAGTAAGCTGATCGGCAGATGGATCTTTTTCTTCGTACTTTGTTTTGTACTCTTCGTTGTCCTTGTATTCGTGAGTCAACTGACCGTTTTCGGTTGTCACATAGATTATGTTTTTGTCATCGCTGAGATACTTATCAATGATCTCCTTATCCTGCTTGTTATATTCGTTAAGGAAAATCTTCGTATATTCGGTTTCTTTTGCAACTGTTATTACATTTGAAATATCCGATGACGACAGATGCTCCATGTGTGTCATGGGCTTATATACAACGTCGATGACACCGAACAGTATTATCATTGTCAGAACAAGAGGTCCGCAACCGCCGGCAGGGTTATAGCCCTGTGCCTGCAGCTTCTGCATTTCTTCTGCCTGTTTTTCACGGTTGTTGCGGTATTTCTGCTGTATTTCCTTTACCTTGGGAGCAAACAGCTGAGAAAACGCCATATTCTTCTGCTGCTTTATCTGAAGCGGCAGCATTGCTATTTTGACTATAATAGTAAATATCAGTATCGCCCAACCGAAATTCTGTAAAAGAAGATAAATAGGCCACATAATGTAGCCGAGAGGCGTACCGATTATGGTGTATAAGAAATCTATGGAAATCACCCTCCGTTAGTAGTGCCGATATTACGGCTTGGTCCTTTTGAAAAAATAAAATTGTTCGGGTACATAGTCATAGCCGCCCTCAGAAAAAGGGTTGCATCTGATAATTCTCCGTATAGCCAAATAGCTGCCCTTTACCGCACCGAAGCGGCGGAGTGCGATCATCGCATATTCCGAACAGCTCGGAGTAAAGCGGCAACAACGAGGCAGCCATTTTGACAAAGTCATTCTGTATATCTTTACGAAAAATAAAAGTACATATTTCATTTTATTTTTGTATTTTGTCCGGTTGATTATTCACCGGTGTGGCATATCTTTTCAGCAGTTGCTTTTCCATCCGAAGATATACCTCTGTCGATTTCATCGCAGGAGTTTTTGCTCTTGCAACGAAAATAAAGTCGTATCTTTTTTGTGTCTTTTCACGGAGCAGGGGTTCAATAAGGCGGAACGCTTCTCTTATGACTCTCCTGGCACGACTGCGTTTTACGGCATTGCCGACCTTCTTGCCTGTAACGATTCCTATGCGGTTTACCCGCCTCTTGCTTTCCCTTGCGTAGCATACGAATGCATCGGTAACAATACTGTCACCTTTTTTGAACAGAAATCTGAATTCCTTGTCCTTTTTTATGCAGACGTATTTCTTTGCATACTCATTCATTGACAGAATCAGTAGCTTAAGTGCTTTCTGCCCTTTGCACGTCTTCTTGCGAGAACCTTACGTCCGTTTCTTGTAGACATTCTTTTTCTGAATCCGTGTTCTTTCTGTCTCTGGAGCTTCTTAGGCTGGTATGTTCTTTTCATTTCTTTCTTCCTCCTGTTATTACTCGGCACCGATGTGTGCCTGTCTTGCGCCTATGCAATTTAATATTATACCTTAATTGGTTGCCGATGTCAAGACATATTTGCAAATTTGTCGCATTTGCATCTTTCAGGAACAGTTTAATACTATATTATAAACACGGTGTTAATTAAAATGTATTGACCGTTGTAGAAAAAATCCGTTTTGTCCCGGTTTTTGATTTATTATTGCAATGCAGAAAACAAACGAGCAGTTATCATAAACAAAACCGGGCACCGAAAAACGATGCCCGATACTGCGTTATAACGATATCTCGGCGGTACTGCCGCCGTTAGTCTGTTTTTTGATCACTATCTGCTTATCAATGCGTTCTTTGAGCTCTGAAACGTGGGAGATTATACCTATCAGCCTGTTTCCGTCTGCCAGTGACATAAGAGTGTCTATCGCCTTTCTCAGCGATTCTTCATCAAGCGACCCGAAGCCTTCATCTACAAACATTGTATCAAGCTTTACACCGCCGGCGCTTGACTGAATCTCGTCCGACAGACCGAGCGCAAGCGACAGTGACGCTTTGAACGATTCGCCGCCTGAGAGCGTTCTGACATCACGTTCTGTACCGTTATAGTGATCGACAATATCAAGGTCAAGACCGCTTTTTGATTTTTTTTCGCCTTCTTCACGACGTTTCAGTTCATACTGTCCGTCTGACATATTCATAAGTCTTGTGTTGGCTTTTGCTATTATACGGTCGAAATATGCCGCCAGAATATACGTTTCAAGGCTTATTTTTTCCTTACCGATTATATCGCCGCTGGCTGTATTGCATAGCGATGATTTTACTTCCAGTTCATGACGGTTCTTTTCAATATCGGAAGACAGCGATTCTATATCCGAAATGACTTTTTCGTTATTCTGCCTGCGTGATTTCAAAAGAAGTATTCTGTCTTCGTTTCCTTTTCTTTTTTGTGTGAGCATATTCTGTTTTGAAATAAGCTCAGTTACATCTTCCTTTGCAATTTCGTTCAGTTGGCAGGTAAGCTGTTCAACCGTTTCGGTAAGAGCCTTAACCTCTTTATCATACCTGTGGTATTGTTCGTCGTTCTCCTTTATTCGTTGGTTTGACGTTTTTATGTCGTTTTCAAGCTCTTCTGTTTTTTCAAGCGCTGATTTTTTGCTTGAAAATTCAAGCTTGTCCTTTTCTCTGTCATATTGCTCTTTCTTTTCTTTATATGAAGAAGTATCTGCTGCTGTTTGCTTTTCTGTTTCTGCCAGCCTGTCAGCAATGCTTTCAATGTTACTTTGCTTGACGGGTATCAGATTTTCAAGCTCGGCTTTGCGGTTTATATTGCGTTGCTCATTGAGGATTTCGCCTTCCAGAACTTTTATCTTTGACGAGTTTGCTCCGTATTCCCGATCGATACGTATTTTTATATCCTGCACGCTCGTTTTTTCGGAAACCGAGCTATTCCACAGCGTTTTCGCAGTATGATAAATAGTATCTTCTTTTTCAAGGCATGATGCTTGTATCGCTGAACACTCTTCACTTTTGGAGGCGGTTGCCTTTTCTGCTTTTTCTGCCTTTTGGCCCGCCGCTTCAAGTTCATCTTTTGACGGAGCATCGCAGGCGGTTCCGGCAGGGCAGGGGTGCGATAACGAGCCGCATACGGGACAAGGCTTTCCGTCTTCAAGAGTTTTTGCGATTATTCCTGCCTGTTCGTCAAGGAAAGCTTTGTTCATTGTGTTGTAGCTGGTCCTCAGCTTTTCACTTTCAGCCGAAAGCTCTTTATAATCGCTTTGCGCAACGGCTAAACGTTCTTGCGACGAATTTAAATCGTTAATTTTTCTGAGCAGATCCGTAAGGCTTTCTTTATACTGTACTGCTTTTTCCTTTTCGCTTTCGAACTTCTGCTTGTTTTCACCTGCATTTTCAAGCGATTTCATCTCTGAATGAAGTTTTTCAAGTTCGATTTCGCACCGGTTTTTCTTATTTGTCAGTTCTTCGGAACGCTGCTTTTCGTTTTCTATTTTTTCCGAAAGCTGTTGAATATCAGCAAACAGTTTGTCAAGCTCATCGTATTTTGCAAGCTGCTCGGTAATCAGAGTGATTTTTTTCTTTTTTTCTTCTGTGATGGTCGAATATTCCGAAAGCTCACTGCGAATTTTTGCGGCTTCTTCAAGCCTGGATTTATTTGCTTCAAGTTCAGAAGTACGGCGATTTATTTCCTGCACGAATTTTTCACGCTGTTCCTGCTTTGTGAGTGCGACCGTTATATTGCTCAGTTCGTTTTCAATTTCGATTTTTTTTCGTTCGCAGTCTGCGACTTCCTGTGCATCTCGCTCAGAATGCTTTCTGACAAGCATAATGAATTCTTCGTCTGCGGTGTTTGTATTGATTGCTTCGTTTATGGCAACGCGCAGTTCATCATCGTCTTGTACCGTTATACGTCTGAGATTATCGCAAAGACGTCCGTCAAGCATTTTCCTTTCTTCTTCAAGTTGAGCTTTATCCTGCTTCATTCTTTCAAGAAGACGTTGGTAGTTTCCTGTTGAAAAAAGCTTTCTGAGTATTTCCTGCCGTTCGTTTGTAGGTGCAAGAAGAAGTTTCAGAAAATCGCCTTGTGCGATCATGGCGATTTGCACGAACTGGTCATAATCGATGCCGATTATATTTTTTATGGTTTCATCGGCTTCTTTTGTGATTATTCTTCCGTCCGGCATTTCCAATGTTACGCTTTTCGCCTGCTTTGTCAATCCTTCGCCACGGGTCTTGGGACGTTCGTATTCGGGATTTCTTTTTATGACATAATCTTTTCCGTTATATGAAAACAGAAATTCCACTTCAGTCTGAGTTTCGGGTTTTGCGTATTCTGAACGCATCATTTTGGGCGTTCTGTTAGCGCCGCTCGTTTTGCCGTAGAGTGCGTAGGTGATAGCGTCGAAGATAGTGGTTTTTCCTGCGCCTGTATCACCCGTTATAAGGTACAGACCTTTGTTTCCGAGTTTGTCAAGCTCAAGAACGGTTTTGTCGGCATAAGGTCCGAACGCCGATAAGGTAAGTCTTTTTGGCAGCATCAGTTTTCCTCCCAGATTTCTTCTATCAGTTTTTTGACATACGCTTTCTGCTCTTCGTTCATTTCGGCGTTGTTTCTCAGTTTGTAAAATTCAGCGAAAAGTTCAATAGGCGTTTTTTGTTCAATGTTGTTCACAGCCGAGACGGTATTGTCTGTTCTTGTGCGGAGGTTATCATAATCAAGCTTCATCAGATTATGATATATTGCTCTCAATTTCCCTGCCGCATCCGGAATGTCCTGCTCGTCCGTCAGAGTGATGTGCAGATAATCCTCCTGAAATGTTGTTCCGAAGTAATAATCCATCCTTGTTATTTCAGAATATTTACCCTTGATTTCTTTCATATCACGCAGGGGCACAAGCTCTGCGGTGCGGTAAGTCGTGTCTCCTTTTTCGGACATTTCGACTATTGTTACCGATTTTTTGTTTTGAGCTTCGGAAAACGAATATTTCAGCGGAGTTCCGCAGTATCTTACAGTGCTTTTTCCGCAGTTCTGAGGAGCGTGAAGGTGTCCGAGCGCAACATAATCGAATTTATCAAATAACGATACGTCAACATTATCCGTACCGCCTACCGACATCTCTTCCGATTCTGTCCTCACAGATCCTGTAACAAACTGATGCGTAATAAGTATATTACGTTTATCCGTATCAATATCCATTTCTTTTACTGCACGGGAAACTGCGTCGTTATATGTTACTATTTTATCATCGTCAAATATGTGCCGTACATGAACAGGCTTGATAAAAGGCAACATATAAATATTGACCTCTCCGTAATCGTCCTGCAGAGATATAGGTTGAATCCTGCCGTTATAAACCGGCGACATATATATTCCGTTGCCGTCCATTATTTTTGAACCGAACGCTATTCTTTCGGGGGAATCATGGTTACCGCTTATGCAGAAAACTCTGACGTTGCGTCGGCACAGTTCGCTCAGAAAGCTGTCAAACAGCGTGACAGCTTCTGCCGGCGGTACGGATTTATCATAGATGTCTCCTGCTATTATTACGCCGTCGGGCTTTTCACTGTCGATTATTCCGATTATCTGACGGAGAATGTATTCCTGATCTTCTGTCATTGAATATTCGTATACTCGTTTTCCGAGATGCAGGTCGGATAAGTGAATCAGTTTCATAAATTGATCTCCCTTCATATTACATATCAGTACTTTTATAATTATAACATTTTTGATAGGCTCTCGCAAGTTTTATAGAAATATGTGTACGTTTTTTGGTACATATGCGCTATAGTAGAGCGTTTGTGCATATGCTGTGCATTATTTTGCAGAGTGCTTTTCTATACCGCTTATCACAAAAACAGATAAAAAACAAAAAACGGGCAACTGTCAGATTGCCCGTCACAGATCGAAAATCCCCGCACAGAAACGCTGTGCGGGGATTTCTTGGTTATCCGTTATATTCCTTTTTATTCTTGTCTGAAAGTAAAGCGGCTTACAAGCTTCTGAAGAGTCTGAGCCTGGGCTGAAAGTTCTTCTGAAGCGGCGGCACTTTCTTCAGCTGTAGCTGAGTTTGTCTGTACAACATTTGAGATCTGTTCTACGCCTATATTGACCTGCTTTACCATATCCGTCTGTTCAAGGCTTGCACCTGCGATCTTGTTTACTATATCGCTGACGCCGCCTGATCTTGCTTCAACCTCTGATACAGCCTGAGCGGTTTCATTTGTGATATTGTTACCGTTTTCAACAGCGGCAATTGCGCGTTCGATAAGAACTGTCGTATCATGAGCCGCGTCGGCAGATTTACCTGCAAGGTTTCTTACCTCGTCGGCAACTACGGCAAATCCCTTGCCGGCTTCACCTACTCTTGCGGCTTCAACTGCGGCGTTGAGTGCAAGAATATTTGTCTGGAACGCAATATCCTCGATAGTCTGGATAATCTTGCTTATCTCTGCCGAAGCGTCGCTGATATCCTGCATAGCACTTGTAAGGCTGTTCATCTTTTCGTTTGCCGCATTTATATACTCGGCTGTTTCGTCAACAAGCTGTCTGCCCTTCTGGCAATCTTCCGTTGTAGCCTCAATATGAGCATTGATATTGTGGATAGTAGCGGCAAGCTCTTCTACAGATGCCGCCTGTTCGGTAGCGCCCTGAGCAAGTGACTGAGCGCCTGCAGATACCTGCTGTGAACCGCTTGATACCTGCTCGCCTGCGATGCTTATCTGGCTTAAAGTATCATTGAGCTTTCTGTTGATATCTCTTACAGATTCAATAAGTACCTTGTAATCGCCACGGTATGTATTATCGGCATCTTTACTGTGCACATCAAAGTTGCCATGAGCCATATTGCTCAGGATATTGCCGATATCGCTGATCATAGCATTTTGTTCGTTTACTACCTTTGCGGCAGACTTTGCGAGTATCTTGACTTCATCGTGTGATTTAACCATAGGTACGGGGCTTGTAAGATCGCCTTCGGAGAGCTTTTCGATACGCTCTGCACAAAGTCTTATAGGCTTGCCTATCTTTCGGCTGATAGCACCTGCGATAATACCGCCGACTATAGCGGATGCGGCACAGATTATTGCAAGTATAATAAAGCCTTTAAAGCAGTGAACCATATAGTCGTCACTGTGCGCTGTTACGGCAATAGACCAACCGTTTGTGTTTGATATGGGGGCATAGCCGACATATTTGGTGATACCGTCTGATGTGTATTGTGCAAAGCCTGTTTCACCGGCTTCCATTTTCTCGTGCGCCTGTGCAAGTGCTGTATAGCTCGTGTCTTCTTCAGCAATTTTCTGTATATTCTCGCCGTCCTTTACAAGCTGCATATCAAAGTCGGCAATGGTATTACCGTTTTTATCTATGATATATGCCGCACCGTTTTCGTTGATCTTCAGTGTGCGGACGATATCGTTGAGGAATTCTTCGTCGGGAACAAAGTATACACAGCCGACAACTGTAGTGTTCAGCTCGCCGTTATTCCAGATAGGAGCGGATACGATAACGCTGAGCTTACCGTTTGATCTGCCTATTATAGGCTCTGTGATAGTAGTCTTGCCCTCCATAGCGGCTTTGTAGTAAGCACGGTCGGCATATTCAACACCGTTGGAGCCATGACCTTCAAAGTCGATCGACGCACCTCTGTTAAGTCCGAAGTTTGCCGCTATTGTATCGACTTCTCTTTGTTTCTGCGTATTTGTATAAATTACCGATGACAGTTTGGGGTTGCAGCCCGCCTGTATAGCAACATTCTGCATTGCTTTGAGTTCCCATGAAACTCTGTCGGCCGCAACTATAGCCGTTTCTGTGAGCGTCTGCTCAGTGAGTGATTTTGTGGTGGTATAGATGATAGCCACCGACGCAATCGTCGCTATCAGAAGTGAAATGACCACCAGCAAAACCGTAAACAGTGTCATTTTCTTGCTTATGGATTTCATAAATGAACCTCGATTCTGTATCCGCTTCGGAGGATACATATTTATAGTAATGTTAATTATATCACTATCGAACAAAAAAGGCAATATAACAGACGCTTTTTCGTCATTTGTTACAAAAACACCGTCGCTTTTTTCACCTACCGCCTATGCTACTCAGTATTGTATAAAAATTTTTTATATTTTTAAAGAAAACTATGGACAGTTGCGTCTGCCGGCGTGTATTATATATGAAGATGTACATTTTCGACAGGAAAAAGAAACGGGGGAAGGGTTTATGTCGGATTATTCTTCTGAAAACATAAGAGAAATATACGAGCGGCATTTTGTGACTGTGTACAGAGTGTGTTTCATGTACCTCAGAAATGTTCACGATACCGAGGACGCAGTACATAATACTTTTATGAAACTTATCGAAAAGCAAAAACGCTTTGAAAGCACCGAGCATGAAAAGGCATGGCTTATAAAGGTTTGCTCAAATGTCTGCAAGAATATGCTCAGGACAATAAACAAGCGTACAGAGCTGAACGGACAAAATAAAGGTTTTGACGACACACCTGTTATAAGCGATGTGATGGTCGAGCTGTCAAAGCTCCCCGATGAACTAAAGATACCTGTGTATTTGTTCTATTGCGACGGCTATAACAGTAAAGAGATCGGCAGTATGCTTCACATAAGCGCATCGGCGGTGCGTTCACGCCTGCAGAAAGCCAGAGAGCAGTTAAAAGAGCATTTAAGCTCGGAAAGGAGTATAGTATGAGTATCAGAAACGAATTTGAGAAAATCGATCCTACGGAAAAGCAGAAAAAAGATATTTTCAGACGTATAGAAGAAAGCAGTAAGATAAAGACGGATTTCAGACATCAGGTTATTCGCTACACATCGGTTGCGGCGGCAGCGGTCGTGGTTGTCGGAACGGCGGCAGTCGGCGTGCATTTTGTGACAAAAGGCAACGGTATTGATTATACTGTCAGCACTGTCAGCGGCAGTTCATCGGGTGCGGTCAGCACTGACGATGCTTCGGCAAGCAAAGCGGATGACAGCAAAGGCGATATTTCAGACGCAGAAAGCAAGACGGACGAAAATCCATCACACGCCGACAACAGTTCCGCAAACGGCAACAATACGATATATCCCGATATAAATACCTTAAAGGCACAGGTGCGTAACGACAAGGAATTCTGGGCGGAAATAGGCAAGCAATACGGACCGTATCATAGTGACGACAGCACCGTGAAATTCGATTTTATAAACGGCTTTGACGATTTTAAATTATGTACCGATGAAGCGATAGGCAACGAGATTATCGACAGGGTTCAAAGACAGTGGTTGTTTGATAATATCGTGGATTTCGGTTCAGGATATTATGCGATTAAAGGCGCAAAGGATCTTTCGACATCGGAAGATATAGAGAAATTTACGCGGGAAAATCTGATAAACGGAGAATATTTCGAGGCTGACCCGGAATTTTTCGGCTTTTCGGATATGAAAGGTTTTTATGATGCGGCAAGTGAGCTGTACACGGGTTTTGATTATGATGATTTCAAGTCTTTCATTCCCTACTATTATGGGGAAGTTGACGGCAAACTCTGTATATCGAAAGATCATGGGCTCGGTGAAAAAGGCAAACCTCCTCACAGTGTTGAACTCGGTCAGTATCTGCTTATATATGATAATGTTGATCCGAGTGTGATATATTGCTTTGTCGCTGTTCCGGAGATGATTGATTCGACAAACTACAGTTATTCGCTTGACTATTACGTTTTCATCAATACCGAAAACGGACTGAGATGCAGTGTGACAAAAGAAAGACCGATAACGACCTGCGGAATGGTTGCAGATGAGCTTGAAACTTATGTTGCAATGTCATCGGAGCGGCTTGACAAGAAAATGTATTTAGAAAAAAACGATGATTTCAACGCTCTTTATTGTGATGAACAGACGTATAACGAAATTATAAACACAGAGCTGAGCGATGAAGAGTACCGTGAAATCATATCAACTCTTGACGAAAACAACATATTCTGTACCGATGATACAATAAACAGCAAACTTGAGAGATTGTTTGAAGAAAACAGGGCATATATTGACGATCGAATGCATCAATATCTGCCGAAAGTGTACGGAATGTATGATATGAATGAGCTGACGCTCAATGTTGCGGCTGTACAGATAAATTTGCTTGATTGCTATCCACAACAATATCAGCTGGTGTTAAGGCTTTTTAAGGTCGAAAAGACCGATAACGGTTACAGTTTTATTAAAGAATAACCGGATAGAAATACGAAAGGCAGAGCTACAGCTCTGCCTTTTACTATAAACTGTTTACTTTTTACCTTTTCGTTCTTTTTTGCAACTGTTACAGCCATTACACGCCGGACAGTTGCCGGAGCAACCGCCGTTTCTTATAATATGTAAGATCACAAGCACGAGAGCGATTACTATCAGCGCAAGCAGAATAATGCTCGGTATATTCATCTCATCCATAATTTTACCTTATGCGACACCGAAAATCATTCCGACACAGCGGACAAGGAACGCCATTACCCAGGCGATACCACACTGTATAAGTACTGTTGCGATGGCAGAACGTACACTTCCGAGCTCACGCTTTACTGTTGCTATAGCGGCAACGCACGGAGTATAGAGCAGTGTGAACACAAGGAATACGATAGCCGTGAACGGTGTGAAAAGCGTCTGTATCTGCGAAACATCTCCGCCGAGCAGAAGAGTAAGGGTGGAAACAACGCTTTCCTTTGCGGTAAGACCTGTGATGAGTGCGGTCGAAGCTCTCCAGTCGCCAAAGCCCAGCGGCGCAAATATCGGGGCGAACAGACTTCCGAGCATTGCAAGCAGGCTGTTTTCGGTGCTGTCAGCAACATTGAGTCTGATGTCAAACGTTTGTAAAAACCATATAACGATAGAGGCGGCAAAGATCACGGTAAATGCTTTTTGTATAAAGTCCTTTGCTTTTTCCCATATCAGCTGACAGACGCTTTTTGCTCCGGGCAGACGATAGTTTGGCAGTTCCATTACAAACGGTACGGGTTCACCGTGGAATACGGTTACTTTGAGTATAAGCGAATAGAGAATACCGCAGATTATTCCGAACAGATACAGTCCTACAAGTACAAGCCAGCGGTACTGCGGCTCAAAGAATGCCCCCGCAATGGTTGTATATATGAGTATCTTTGCCGAACAGCTCATAAAGGGAGTGAGAAGTATTGTCATTTTGCGGTCACGTTCACTCGATAATGTTCTTGTAGCCATTATCGCAGGTACAGAACAACCGAATCCCATCAGCATAGGAACAAAGCTCCTGCCCGAAAGACCGAGCTTTCTGAGCGGCCTGTCCATTACAAACGCAACTCGCGCCATATAGCCCGTATCTTCAAGAATAGACAGAAAGAAAAACAGCGTTACTATAGTAGGCAGAAAACTCAGCACACTGCCGACGCCGGCGCATATTCCGTCTATTACCAGAGAATGCACTACAGGGTTTATTTCAAATGCCGTAAGTCCTTTGTCGATAAGGTCGGTGAGAAAATCTATGCCCATTTGCATAACGTCGGAAAGTGCCGCACCTATTACGGAGAACGTCAGGAAGAACACAAGTGCGATTATGCCTAAAAAGCAAGGGATAGCCGTGTATTTTCCCGTCAGCAGACGGTCGATTGCCATACTGCGTTTATGCTCCTTGCTTTCGTGCGGACGTACTACGGTTTCACGGCACAGCTTTTCAAGGAATGTAAAGCGCATATTTGCAAGTGCCGCTTCTCTGTCCATGCCTGTTTCCTGCTGCATTATGGAAACAATGTGGTCGAAAGCGTCATGCTTTTCTTCCGGGATCGTGATTTTTTCCTTTATCAGCTCGTCGCTTTCAACAAGTTTTGTTGTGGCGAATCTTACGGGAAGTCCCGCCGCCTTGATTTCGGGTTCAAGAAGCGTTGCCGCAGAATGAATACAGCGGTGTACAGCGGCGATAGGATCGTCAGGGACGTCGCTGTCTGCGCAGAAGTCCATGCGGGCAGGCTTTTCACCATACCTTGCGATATGTATTGCGTGGTCGATAAGCTCATCGATACCCTCATTCTTAACTGCCGATATCGGCACTACGGGTATACCGAGTATACGTTCAAGGTCGTTTACATGGACAGAACCGCCGTTTGCTTTTACCTCGTCCATCATATTGAGGGCAAGCACCATAGGAATACCGAGTTCCATCAGCTGCATGGTAAGATAAAGGTTACGTTCGATATTCGATGCGTCAACTATATTGATAATACCGCTGAGATTATTGTTAAGAAGAAAGTCACGGGTCACTATCTCTTCGCTCGAATACGGTGACAGGGAATATATACCGGGAAGATCCGTAACTGTCGCCTCGGGGTGATTTCTGATAGTTCCGTCCTTGCGGTCGACTGTTACTCCGGGAAAGTTGCCAACGTGCTGGTTTGAGCCTGTAAGCTGATTGAACAAAGTTGTCTTACCGCAGTTCTGATTTCCCGCAAGAGCAAAAGTAAGCGGTGCGCCTTTTGCAAGCACAACTCCGTGTTTCAGTTTCAGCTTTTCGTACTGGGCAAGCTCGCCGACACCGGGGTGCGGAGTGTCACTGCGTCTTGTGCCTGCGGCTTTATGCGTGTTATCTTTTTCATGTACATTCTTTACTGTTACCTTGCGTGCTTCCTCAAGTCGCAACGTAAGTTCATAACCACGCACCTCAAACTGCACCGGGTCGCCCATAGGCGCAACCTTCTGCAAGGTTATTTCAGCATCGGGTGTAAGTCCCATATCAAGCAGATGATGCCGTAAAGCACCGGTGCCTCCGACCGTTTCAATATAGGCGCTTTCTCCCGGTTTTAATTCGCCCATTGTCATCGTGACAAGTCCTCCGTGACATAATTTGTATGTTAATGTGTTTGCATATTGCGTTTGCCGAAAATGTAATATTATGTCGGAAAATGCGGTTTTGCAGGCTTAAATATGACCTGTCGCAAAAACGACAGGTGTTTAAAATCTTCAAGGTAATGTTGATGTCGTAAGATGTAAAAATAATACAGCTGTTAGATATAGCTAATCATTCGATATAAGTATAGCACGGCAGGAAAGTGTAGTCAAGAAAAAAATGGTTATTCTATACTAACCAAATGGCTTTACTGTGCGGAATTTCGGCTGTAGGTAAAAGGAAAAGCCACGATTTGCGAACAAATTGCGGCTTTGACAGTCGAATCTGCTAATACTGCACTAACTGATTTCAGCTCGTTTACGGAGGTGATAAAAGCTGTTTTTCGCTGAAATAAATGCGGTAATTGTGATTATTCGTAACAAATTCAGTTGTTTCTTGAGCATTTTTCCGCATCGATAGCAAGAACAAGCATCAATACATATAATGCGTCCTGTGGGTCTTGCACGTCAAGCACATAGGTGTCTGTCAAGTTCCAGATTTCTTTGGATACACAAGCTATGTAACGACCGGTACAGTCACGGATGTTATAATCCCACTCAAGCCAGTCGCCGTCTATATTCCAGCCGTTATAATCGATGTTGAATCTGGGTCTTAGGAATGTAAACTCTTTGCTGATGCAGCCGACATAACGAGAGTCGACATACATCTCAAACTTCGGAAGCCAGGTAAACACCTTTTCCTTAATATATCCGACCTCTTTTCCGCAGGAGTTATAAATACGGAGCAGATGTCCCCATGCAAGCTCACCTTTTACAACGAACGCAGTATTTCCGGCTTCATCATAAATGTCGTAGCTGTCAAACCACGAGAATAATCTTTGCTTGAATAAAAGTTTCATTTATTACTTTCTCCTTGATGCGTGAAAATACATATTATCTGCCGTTAAATCTTTAGCCGGAATAATTCCGGCTTTCAAGCTCAGTATAGCATATCGGGATTTAAAAGTCAAAGGAATATCATATTTATTAAATCGTGCGATTTGACAAGTCAACGTTTTTCAAGATGTCGTCCGCATAAGCCGACGATAACTTGCTTACTGATTCCTTTCTCAATAATTCGGAAAGCGCTTTCGGAACAGGAATTGTGCGTATTTACCGAAGAATACGCTGCGGAATTGTGCAAAACGGAAAATTTTCAGAATCTCTTGAAAAACAGTAGGATTTATGCTAAAATCAAACTGCCGGAAACGTTTTCGGTAATTTGATTCAGACAACAGGTGAGCCATTGACTATAAAGGATATTGCAAGACTTGCCGGCTGCGGCGTGAGCACGGTTTCACGGGCGCTTAACGGCAGTAATGAGATAAGCGAACAGACCAAAGAACGCATAAACGAGGTTATCCGTCAGTATAACTACACGCCTAACGGCAATGCACGCCGTATGCGCAGGAGCGCAGAAAAGACCATACTGCTCATCGTTAACGGCAGCAGTAACCTGTTCTTTTCACCGCTCATCGAGCAGATACAGATAGCGGCTTCTTCCGCAGGATTCCAGATCGCAGTGAATCACATTGACGAGCAGGAGGACGAGGTGCAGTTTGCGTCAAGGCTCTGCACGGAGCTTAGACCTGCCGGAGTGATATTTCTCGGCGGCGATATGCGAAACTTCAAAAGGAGCTTTGCACGGATAAAACTGCCCTGTATACTGAGTACGGCAAACGCTGAGGAGCTTGGCTTTGAAAACCTTTCCTCCGTCAGTGTTGACGACTATGACGGCGGCAGGGCGGCGGCTGAACAGCTGTTCGACCGTGGTCACAAAAAAGTCGGGATACTCGGCGGCGACCTCAGCTCCTACGGCCCTTCGGGATTGCGTTACGGCGGTTTTTGCAGTGTATGCTCTGAGCGTGGTGCGGATATTCCCGACAGCGAACTTTGCGCATATACGTTCAGTTCTGCGTATGAGGCGGCAGTGGCTCTTTATCATAAGTGCAAGGGTATGACGGCGGTGTTCGCCATGTCGGATATTATAGCCGTGGGTGCTGTACGGGCATTTCTCGATATGGGAAAGCGTGTGCCGGAGGATATTTCGGTGCTTGGCTTCGACGGAATCGAACTGTCTGAATACAGCAACCCCAGAATAGCAACATTAGCCCAGCCGATCCACCAGATTTCAAGTCTGTCTGTGCGTATGCTGGTGAATATGATCGAAGACGGCGCCGAGGCGAGCCATGTAACGCTCAGGGCGCAGTTCAGATCGGGCGGCTCAATGGGCAGAATATAGATTTTGTTGGAGGAAAACATGAGAAAAAGCGGTATCTTACTGCACATTGCGTCACTGCCGAACAAATACGGCATTGGCACGATGGGCAGGGAAGCCTATAATTTCGTTGACTGGCTCAGAAGTGCCGGTCAGAGCCTGTGGCAGATACTTCCGCTGTCACAGACGAGTTTTGGGGATTCGCCGTACCAGAGCTTTTCCATATATGCCGGAAATCCTTACTTCATCAGCCTTGAGACGCTGGAGGAGGAGGGGCTTCTGAAGCATAAGGAATATGCGGACATAAACTGGTGTGAGGATCCGAGATATATCGACTACGCCACGATGTACGAGAACTTCTATAAAGTGATGAGGCTCGCATTCGGGCGCTTTTCTAAGGGCAGGAATGGTAACGTTTCCGAAGAATATAAGGCGTTCGTTGCCGAAAATCCCTGGCTTGAGAATTACACGCTGTTTATGGCGCTAAAGGACGCACACGGCGGTAAAAGCTGGTGCGAGTGGGAAACATCGCTTCGCCTGCGTGACGTAACGGCGGTATATTCTGCAAAGAAGAAGTACGCAAAGGATATGGAGTTCTACACATTCCTTCAGTTCGAGTTCTTCCGTCAGTGGTACAAGCTGAAGAAGTACGCAAATGACAACGGGATACAGATTATCGGTGATATTCCGATATACTGCGCCCTTGACAGTGCTGATGTCTGGTGCGAACCGCAGCTGTTTCAGCTTGACCGTGACAGAGTGCCTACCGTCGTTGCGGGATTTCCTCCCGACGCATTCTCGGAGGACGGGCAGTTGTGGGGAAACCCCATCTACGACTGGGACAGAATGAAGCAGGAAAACTATCGCTGGTGGGTCGGCAGAATGAGCTTCGCAAAGAAGCTGTATGATATTGTCCGTATAGACCACTTCATCGGTTTCAACAGCTACTACGCTATACCGTTCGGAAACAAGACCGCACACGGCGGCGAGTGGCACGATGGTCCGAAATACGATCTGTTCAATGTCATTAAGAGAGAAACCGGAAAGGGCGGTATCATAGCGGAGGATCTTGGAATAATCACTCCGTCTGTGAGAAAACTTCTCAAGCAGGCGGCATATCCCGGAATGAAGGTACTGCAGTTTGCTTTTGACCCTACGGGAAAGAGCGAGTATCTTCCGCAGAACTACACATCGCAGAACTGCGTTGTGTATACTTCCACTCACGACAGCGATACGGCACTTGGTTGGTTCAACAGCCTTGATCGTAAAACAAAGCAGTTCGTGAAGGAATATCTCGGGGTGCGCCATGCGGCAGAGCTTCCTGAGGCATTCATCGACATCGCCTGGAAAAGCACCGCAGATATGGCTATGACTACAATACAGGAGCTGTGCGGATTCGGAACCGAGGCACGCATAAACGTTCCCTCCACCATCGGAAACAACTGGCGCTGGAGGACACTGGAGAGCGACTTTACTGCTCAGAATGCGGCGTATCTCGACAGATTGACCGAAATATGCAACAGAAAACCTCCCGTTAAAAAATCAAGAAAAAAACGATAATTGAAAGGAGCATAATATGAAGATTGAAAATTTCAAGGAGAAACTCGTTTCCCTCTGTGAGAAGGAATATCACGCACAGCCAAAGGAGCTGACGGCAAATCAACTGCACTGCGCAGTTTCAAAACTCGTTATGGAGGAACTTTCTCCCGTGTGGGACAAGAGCCGCACGGCACACGATAAAGCACGCAAGGCAAGCTATCTCTCTATGGAGTTCCTGGTGGGTCGTGCAATATACAACAACCTGCTGTGTCTTGGGATACTTGACAGCACAGCCGAGGAACTGAAAGCGCTCGGCGTGGATATTTCCGAATTCGAGGAGGTCGAGGATGCCGCTCTCGGTAACGGCGGTCTGGGCAGGCTTGCGGCTTGCTTCCTGGACAGTGCGGCTGCACTTGATCTTCCGCTGGACGGCTACGGAATACGCTATAAGTACGGTCTGTTCAAGCAGGGCATCAAGGACGGATTCCAGACCGAAACCGCAGACGACTGGCAGAGATACGGCGACCCGTGGAGCGTTCGTCGTGAGCAGGAAACTGTTGTGATACACTTCGCTGACGGCGATGTGAATGCAGTTCCCTACGACTATCCAGTTATCGGATACGGCACTGAGAATGTAGGCACTCTGCGACTCTGGCAGGCTGAAACCGACGATGAGTTCGACTTTGACCTGTTCAACCGCAGTAAGTTTACCGAAGCCGGAGAAAAGAAGCGTGCCGCCGAAGACATTTCCCGTGTGCTTTATCCCAATGACGAAACAGAGGCGGGAAAGATACTCAGACTGAAGCAGGAATATTTCTTCAGTGCCGCCGCAGTTGCCGATCTTATCAGAAAGCATAAGGCGATTTTCGGCACGATGGAGAATTTTGCAGATTACAATTGCATTCAGATGAACGATACTCACCCCGTTATCGCTCTGCCGGAGTTTATCCGTGTGGTAATGCGTGACGAGGGCTGGAAGTTTGACAAGGCTTTCGAAGCGGCAAAGAAGGTGTTCAACTACACTAACCATACCATCATGCAGGAAGCGCTTGAGAAGTGGGACAGCAGGCTTATCGAACGAATAGTCCCCGAAGTGTACAGCGTGATGATAATGCTCAACGAGGCATTCGAATCCGAAATGCACCGCAGGAATGTTCCGCAGAATAAGCGTGCGGTTATGCGTCTTATAAAGAACGGCACTGTTCATATGGCAAATATTGCGGTATTCGGTTCTTCCTATGTGAACGGCGTTGCGGCTATACACACAGAACTGCTTAAGACTACCGTGCTGAAGGACTGGTACGAACTGTACCCCGAGAGATTCCAGAACAAGACTAACGGCATCACACAGCGCAGATGGCTGGCTTTGTGCAACCGTGAACTTTCCGCACTCATTACCGAACTGCTCGGTGATGACAGCTGGGTAACCGATCTTGACAAGCTGAGCGGCCTTAAGAAGTATGCGGACGATGAGAGTGTGCTTCGCCGCTTTATAGATATAAAGCACGCTAAGAAGCAGCAGCTTGCCGAATTTATCAAGAAATCGGAGGGAATTGAAATCGACCCGAAATCCGTTTTTGATATTCAGATCAAGCGTCTGCACGAATACAAGCGTCAGCTTCTGAACGCATTCTCGATACTGTATCTTTATTACGAGATAAAGGACGGAAATCTCAGAGATTTCACTCCCACTACATTCATTTTCGGTGCAAAGTCCGCACCCGGATATTACCGTGCAAAAGGCATTATAAAGTTTATTAACGAGGTAGGAAAACTTGTGAACTCCGACCCGGATACAAAGAATCTGCTGAGAGTGGTATTTGTGAGCAATTACCGTGTTTCCTATGCGGAGAAGCTGGTGGCTGCGGCTGATATTTCCGAGCAGATTTCCACGGCGGGTACAGAAGCGTCGGGTACAGGCAATATGAAGTTTATGCTAAACGGCGCAGTTACGCTCGGCACACTGGACGGCGCTAACGTTGAGATTGCCGAGGAAGCTGGTGCGGAGAATGAATATATCTTCGGTGCGACTGTAGAGGAACTGGAGAAGATTATGCCGAACTACGTTCCCCGTGACATTACAGAGAGCGATCCGAAAATCAAGCGTGTGGTATCCGCACTTATTGACGGTACCGTTTCCGACGGCGGAAGCGGCGTGTTCAGAGAACTTTATTTCGCACTTATGGAGGGCGCAAGCTGGCACGTTCCCGATCATTACTACCTTCTGGGCGACCTTGACAGCTATGTTAAGGCAAAACTGACGGTAAACCGTGACTACAACAACGAGCTTGCGTTCGCAAAGAAGTGCTGGCTGAATATCTGCTCTGCGGGTAAGTTCAGCTCAGACCGCACCATCGCTGAATATGCAAAGGATATATGGCATATCGGAAAGGTGTAATTCACCGAGTTTTGTATCGGATTTTATTTTCGGTTTCGTTTGCAGTGAAACGTGTTATATGGATTGTAACAACGTTTCACCGGAAACGTTGCCATTATCCACAAAAGCAACAGATGGTAATTGGCTATTATGACAAATTTACAATTGTTTTTTGAATTTTTAAGATTTATTGTATAAATTCGCTTGACAGACCAAAATAATCTGTTATAATTAAACCAGAATTTCGAACCAAGTAATCAAATTTCGAAACAAAGCAAAATCAGCAGGGTAGCACAGACAGCCTGCATTTGATTTTAGAATTTTTGTTCCGAAACAAGACTAAAGTTTCGAAATGCAATAAAAGTAGGCAACATAAAATTCAGGAGGAATTAACTATGAAGTACAGGAAGATCATGACAGCGATAGCTTCTATGACCATGGCAGGCGTTATGCTTGCCGGATGCTCAAGCAACAGCACAAGCGGCACAAGCAGTACAGACAGCGGCTCTGCGGCAGGCAACAGCACAGCTTCTTCAGGCGGCAGCGAATCCACCGCCGGCAGCGAGAAGGTAAGCCTCACGGTATGGGGTCCGCAGGAGGATCAGGAACTGATCAAGAAGATGTGTGACGAATTTGCAGCTGCAAATCCTGATAAGACCTACACCTTCACCTATGGCGTTGTCAGCGAGGCAGACGCTCAGAAGGAAGTTAACAAGGATATCTCGGCAGCAGCTGACGTATTCGCTTTCGCTTCAGACCAGACAGCTATACTGGCGAACGCAGGCGCACTCTACAGAGTAACAAAGAACAAGGATAAGATTGTTGCAGAAAACTCTGAAGCTTCTATTTCAGCGGCTTCGATAAACGGCGAGCTTTACGGCTACCCTTATGTATCTGATACATACTTTATGTACTACGACAAGTCCAAGCTGACAGAGGATGATGTAAAGTCTATCGAAGGCATTATGTCAAAGAATATCGACGGCGTTACAACAAACTTCGCTTTCAATACAGATGACGGTTGGTATCAGGCAGGCTTCTTCTTCGGCGCAGGATGCAAGCTCTTCGGTGATGACGGAACCGATCCCACAAAGTGCGATTTCAATAACGAGCGTGGCTACATGGTAGGCGAATACCTTATCGACCTTGTAGCAAACCCCAAGTACGGTGCGAACTTTGACGACTCCCTTGTAAAGGCAGGCTTCGCAGAAGGCACACTGGCAGCGGCAGTTTCAGGTGTATGGAACGCAGGCGAAATCCAGAAATCTCTCGGCGATAACTACGCAGCTACAAAGCTCCCCGAGTTCAAACTCTCAAACGGCGAATCTGTTCAGATGGGTAGTATGGCTAACTTCAAGATCATGGGCGTAAATGCTGAAACCAAGTATCCGCTTGACGCTATGGCTCTTGCTGAATGGCTCACCAATAAGGACAACCAGAAGACCAGATTTGAGGTTCGTTCTTACGCTCCTACAAACGTTGAACTTGCAAGCGACGAGGCTACAATGAACTCCAACATCGCTGTAGGCGCTCTTGCACAGCAGGCTAAGTACTCAACCGTTCAGACTTCTATCGGTCAGGTTCAGAACTACTGGACACCCGCTGAGGCTTTCGGTCAGGAGATTATCGCAGGTACTTGCACAAAGAGCAATCTCCAGGATAAGCTGAACGCTTATGTTGAGGCAGTTCTTGCAACACTCAGCTGATAAAATAGCATTCACGGTAATTCACCAATAAGTATATATGTTTCTCCAGGTTCCATTTCTTCGTGGGCGGCATGACAGCCGCCCACAGAATCGGAACGTGCTTTATGCAGTTTCAATGCTTCCTGAATACTTGACACAGACCAATATAGGTTGTATAATTTTATCCGGTTATTATTTACGTCAAGTAGATCCTCCAGCAGGCTGCATTGAAACTGCACAAAGCGGCAATACTATTCAAGGAGGTAACTGCAATGACAAGTCTTGATTTTTACGCTCTTCCGTGGTACAAGAAAATACTTGTTAAAATAGCAGAATTTTTTGCAGCCATCGGAAAAGGCGTCGCTAATTTTGTAATCGGGGCACCCGGTGCCGTATGGCGTTTTATAAAAATGATCGGCAGGGGTCTTGGATGGCTTGGAAGCACCTTTGTTCACGGTGATGTTCTCACCAAGCTCTCATATATTATAATGGGCGCAGGCAACCTGTTCCGAGGACAGATAATCAAGGGACTGATATTCATTGCCGCAGAGGTAGCGTATATCGGCTTTATGATTGATTCGGGATTCGGCTTTATAGCAGGGCTCAGAAATCTCGGTACGGTGCAGAGAGGCTGGTACTTCGACGAAACGCTCGGCATTGACGTAATGCGTGAAAACGGCGACAACTCAATGCTTATTCTCCTTTACGGAATATTTGCACTGTTCGTAACTCTGGCATTCATATTCATGTGGGTGTACAACATAAAGTCGGCGTACAGCGCACAGCAGATTAAAAAATCCGGCAAGAAGCTGCCGGGCTTCGTGGACGATTTGAAGTCGCTTCTGGATGAACAGTTCCATAAGACGCTGCTGTTCATTCCCGTATCCGGTATCGTGGTATTTACGATAGTTCCGCTGGTCTATATGATCTCGCTGGCGTTCACTAACTACGATAAGGATCACCAGGTGCCTGCAAATCTTTTCACCTGGATAGGATTCGATAACTTCAAGACTATTCTCGGAAGCAATTCCACTATCGGCAACACTTTCTGGCCGGTACTCGGCTGGACGCTGGTATGGGCATTCCTTGCAACATTCCTTAACTACTTCCTCGGAATAATTCTTGCAATGCTCATCAACAAGAAGGGTGTCAAGTTCAAGTCTTTCTACAGAACGCTCTTCGTACTCGCCATTGCAGTACCGCAGTTCGTTTCACTGCTGGTAATGAAGAATGTTTTTGCTGAGGCAGGTCCTGTGAACGTGCTTCTTCAGGAGCTTGGCTTGATTTCATCTCCGCTGCCGTTCTTCACCGATCCGATGTGGGCGAGAACGACGATCATAGCCGTAAACCTATGGATAGGTATTCCGTATACGATGCTTATCGTTTCGGGTATCCTTATGAATATCCCCGATGATCTGTACGAGGCGGCAAGGATAGACGGTGCTTCTCCGTTTGTAATGTTCAGAAAGATAACTATGCCGTATGTCTTGTTCGTTACTACACCTTACCTTATTACACAGCTTGTCGGCAATATAAACAACTTCAACGTTATCTACTTCCTTACCGGCGGTACTCCGGCAACACTGGATTACTACCAGGCAGGAAAGACCGATCTGCTCGTTACCTGGCTGTATAAGCTGACGGTCAACTCAAGGGATTACAGCTACGCCGCAACGATAGGTATCCTGGTATTCATTATCTGCTCGCTGCTTTCGCTGATAACCTTCCGCAGATCCGCATCCTATAAAAATGAGGAGGCGTTCCAGTAATGAGAGAGATAAGAAAACAATCCTACTCCTATCACAGAAAACAGCGCACGATCAATATCGTTATACAGATCGTGCTGCTGATACTGGGTCTGATGTGGATACTTCCGCTTTTGTGGATAATCCTGACGTCATTTCGTGCAGAGCCCGGTTCATATACAAGCTACTTCTGGCCCAAGAGCTTCACGCTTGATAACTACTCGAAGCTGATCTTAGTGGATCAGCAGTTCAAGTTCACAAAATGGTTTATCAACACGTTTATCGTGGCGGTGATATCCTGCATAGGCTCAACGTTCATTGTGCTTGCGGTGTCATACGCTCTCAGCCGACTGAGATTCAAGATGCGTAAGCCGATGATGAACATTGCACTGATTCTCGGAATGTTCCCGGGATTCATGTCTATGGTCGCTATCTATTATATCCTTAAGGGACTCGGCCTTACCGAGAATCCGCTTGTTTGTCTGACGCTGGTTTACATCTGCGGTTCCGGACTTACCTATTACATCGCAAAGGGATTCTTCGATACTATCCCGAAATCCCTTGACGAATCTGCGTACCTTGACGGTGCAACGAGGTCACAGGTGTTCTTCCGCATCACTATCCCGCTTTCAAAGCCCATAATTGTATACACGGTACTCACTACATTCATGGCTCCCTGGGTCGACTACATCTTTCCAAGTATGATTTGCGGTGCAAACTACGACAGCTATACTGTTGCGCTTGGTATGTTCAAGATGCTTGAGCGTGAGTTCATCGGTACTTACTATACGCAGTTTGCTGCGGCGGCAGTGCTGGTATCCATTCCTATCGGTGCGCTGTTCATAGTTATGCAGAAGTACTATGTCGGCGGTGTTACCGGCGGTGCAGTAAAGGGCTAATAAAGCATAATCACTTTTCCGGGGGGGATCTTATGGCAGTCAAGAACGTAACTATCCAGGATATTGCCGACAGGCTCGGTATGGCAAAGAGCACAGTTTCGAAGGCAATCTCAGGGGCTACCGACATCAGCGAAAAGACCCGTGAGCGTGTGCTTGCCTGTGCCGGCGAGATGGGGTATCAGGTAAAGGCAAAGCACGTTTCATATACTAAGTCGATAGTTGTCTTTATCTACGGAAGTATCCACTATGACAAGGTAGATCAGTTCGGCTATGAGATCATTCTCGGATTACAGGCCGCCGCTGCGGAGCACGGTATCGGAGTAAATATCACTGCGATAAGCGACGCCGAGCTGAAAAGCGGCAGCTACTATCCTATCGTGTCGGGGGGGAACTGCGAGGGAGCGGTTTTCCTCGGCTTTAAGCCGCACCATGTGTTCATTGAGCATATACGCAGTCTGAATATCCCGCTTGTGATACTTGATAACAATGTTGATTATCAGTTGGCGGCTCGTGTCGGATGCGACAGTGCAGAGGGAATTCGGCAGATGGTGCAGTATCTCTGGATGAGAGGTCATGACAGGATTGGATTTTTAGGCGGTGAGGAGGACAGTATCGTCACGCAGGAACGCTATCAGGCGTATTCCGACGCACTGAAAGAACTTGGGCTTGAGGAGGATAAAGACGCTGTCAGATACGGACATTTCTCTGCAAAGGGCACACGAAAGAGGATTCTTCCGATCGCTCAGACAGGAGTTACAGCAGTGGTTTGTATCAGCGACCTGTTAGCTTGCTCTGCAGTGCAGGAACTTGAAAAGGCAGGCTATGTCGTACCTGCGGATATAAGCGTGACCGGCTACGATAACCTCCCCGTGTCAGAATATTCGCAACCCCGTATTACAACGATGTATCAGAACCGAATACATATCGGAAAGACCGCATTCGTAATGCTTCAGCAGATGAACAGCGGTATCTCAATAGAAGCGGTCAGCCTTCGACCCGAACTTATTGAGAGAGAATCCGTGAAATTGATAGCCAAGAGAATTTTGCCCGAGGAAGACAAATGAAAAATACAAGATTTTTACTTTCAGCCGCAGCCGCTGTTACGGCGGCGGCTATTCTTTTATCCGGGTGCAGTAGCCCGGAGGAAACTATGTCGGAAAGTTCACAGCCGCAGGCTCCGTCATACCAGTACGAACACGAGCTGAATGTGATAGACGATAATTACCGTAATTACTACCAGGTGTTCGTTTATTCGTTCTGCGACAGCAACGGTGATGGCATAGGCGACCTTGCCGGAGTCACATCCCGACTGGATTATATTCAGGATATGGGCTTCAACGGTATATGGCTTTCGCCTATAATGCCGTCGGATTCCTACCACAAGTACAGCGTAAAGGATTATTATGCAATTGACGAGCAGTACGGCACGATGGAGGATTTTGAGGAGCTTGCCGCAGAGTGTAAAAAGCGTGGAATAAAACTGCTTATAGACCTTGTGATGAATCACAGTTCCAACGAGCACGAGTGGTTCCGGCACGCTTCAAAGAGCCTGCGCAGTGATCCGTGCGGTGCGGCTAAAGACAAGCCTTGCCTTAACGATAATATCTGCCCTCTGCATGATAAATACATCGACTATTATTATTTTACGGACGAGAAGCCTGTCGGATCGAACTCCTGGTATCAAATCGGCTCGAACCGGTGGTATCAGGCGGTTTTCTCAGAGCAGATGCCGGAACTGAATCTTGATAATTCTGCGGTACGCAGTGAGTTTGAGAAGATAGCTGACTTCTGGCTGGAAAAGGGTGCAGGCGGATTCCGTCTGGACGCCGTCAAGGAGTATTTCAGCGGCAACCCCGAAAAGAATATCGAGGTGCTGAGTCAGTTTATGAAGCACTGCAAGACGGTTGACCCGAAATGCTACGTTGTCGGAGAGGTGTGGGAGAGTTTTACAAACTATACTAAATACTACAGCTCCGGGATTGACAGCGTATTCGGCTTTACTATGGCACAGGAAAGCGGAAAAATCGCCAAGACAATCAATGGTAAGGGTGCTGATAACTCGGTAAAATCCTTTGCACAGGCAATGGTGACTGTCGAGCAGAAGCTGGCTTCCTACAGCAATACCGCAATTGATGCACCGTTCATAGGAAATCACGATACCAACCGTGGCGCAGGTATACTCGGATATAACGAAACGAAAATAAAGGCGGCGGCAGGATTACTGCTCACAATGTCCGGTTCACCTTTCGTGTATTACGGTGACGAGATAGGCCTTTCCGGAAGCGGACGTGACGAGAATAAGCGTGCCCCGATGATATGGGACAGCGAGGGTACGGGACTTACATACGGACCGCCTGATATGGAGCGGCAGGAAAACCGTTTTGCCGATGTGCAGACACAGCTTGCAGACGAGAATTCTATACTGAATTACTACAAGCGTGCGCTCAGGATACGCAATGAAAACCCCTGCATTGCAAGAGGTACGACCGAAGTGCTGACAGTGCCGGGACAGGATATTGCGGCAGTGCGCCGCACATTTGACGGCGACAGTATTGTGATTGTTTATAACTACTCCGATGAAAGCAAAGAAATCACGGAACTTGACGGACTTTCCGAAATGCAGATACGAGGATATCTTACTGTGGATTCTGCCGAGGAGGTTCTGCTGGACGGCGGACTTACTATGCCTGCGTACAGCATTGCATTTCTTACCGGAAAATAACTACGGAGGTAATTATGGATATAATGCCTGATTTTGACCTTATTGACAAGGAATATGCGTATGACGGGGAACTTGGCGCACTTTATTCTGAGGCTCAGACTACGTTCAGAGTGTGGAGCCCGACGGCACAGAGAGCCGTGCTGAAGCTGTATCTCAGTGCAAAGGCAAATCTGCCGCATTCCGTTACTGAAATGAGCAGGGACAAAGGCGTATGGGAGGTTACCGTACCCGGCGACCTGCACGGAATGTACTATACCTATGAATTCACCTTTGACGGCTCGACCCGTGAAACGATAGATATTTACGCACGCTCTGCAGGTGCAAACGGCATCAGGGGAATGGTAGTCGATCTCATGCGGACAGATCCTGCCGGCTGGGACAGCGACCGTCCTGTTACACTGGAAAGCTACACGGACGCAGTGATATATGAGCTTCATGTCCGTGATTTCTCCTCCGATAAAAGTGCAAATTTCCGCCTTAGAGGAAAGTTCGGCGCATTCTGCGAGAACAGGGTGACGAACGGCTTTAGCGATATTGTGGGACTTGACTACATTGCTTCACTTGGTGTTACGCATATTCATCTGCTTCCGGTGTTTGACTCACAGACGATAGACGAGGACGATCCCGAGGCAGGTTTTAACTGGGGATACGATCCGCTCAACTACAATATTCCGGAGGGAAGCTACACCACCGATCCAAACAACGGCACTGCCAGGGTAAGACAGTTCAAGGAGCTTATCCACGCAGTACATCAAAAGGGAATGGGTGTGATAATGGATGTGGTTTACAACCACACCTACAGTACGGAAGATTCCCCATTTGCAAAGACCTTCCCTAAGTACTACTACCGTTATAATAAGGACGGCAGTCTTTCGAACGGTTCTGCGTGCGGAAACGAATTTGCGAGCGAACGTGCTATGGCGAGCCGCTTCATCGTGGACAGCCTTTGCTATCTGGCAAAGGAGTACAAGCTGGACGGATTCCGTTTGGACCTTATGGGTCTGCTTGATATTCATACGCTGAATACTGCGGCTGAGAAGCTGCGCAGGATAAATCCCTCCATAATACTTTACGGCGAAGGCTGGACAGGGGGAAAAAGCCCACTGCCTGAGAGGCTTCGTGCAATGAAAAAGAACGCAGTAAAGCTGCCGCAGTACGCTATGTTTTCGGACGATTTTCGTGACGGAGTGAAAGGCTCTGTATTTGAGGACGAGGAGTGCGGTTATGTAAACGGTAACGCATCGGAGCTGTCGGAGATGATGAAGTCGGTAATATCCGGCGGAATCTACCGTATGGATGTGCAGAGAAAACGTTCTGAATGCTGGACGGATACTCCTCAGCAGGTCGTGAACTATGTTGAGGCGCACGATAATCTTACACTCTTTGACAAGCTGAGGATTTCTATGCCGGAGGCTTCTAAGCAGGAGTGCGTATCTGTGGATAAGCTGGCGGCTGCTCTTGTGTTTCTTTCACAGGGAATTCCTTTCATGCAGGCAGGGCAGGAGATACTGCGCAGTAAACCGTCGCCCGACGGAGGATTTGTTCACGACAGCTACAATTCTCCCGACAGCGTGAACAGCATTAAGTGGAACGATGTGACCATTCACCGCAATGTTATGGAATACTACCGTGGGCTTATCGCAATACGGAAGTGCTTTCCGGAATTCAGACTGCGTACTGCGCACGATATTCGCAGTCGTTTGGAATATGAAGATCTCGGCGGCGGTGCATTGGCTGTGCATTACGGCGATAGGCTGATACTGGTGATAAATCCCGGAGAAACAGTGCTGAAATACAATCCGGGTCGCTCTGCGGAAATTTACGCAGACAGCAGAAAGGCAGACGATCAGCCGCTTTATCGGACTAAAGGCGCATTTGCCGTGAAGCCGCATAGTATTATGCTGGCAGGGCTGAATTAAAGCCGCTTCGCACAAAGACATTTATTGATTCTTACATTTGCCGATTTGCAAAATCAAGAAAAAGGCAGAATATAAAACGCATAAAACCCCGTCACAGAAACGTTCTGTGACGGGGTTTATTATATGACGGAACAGCCGAAAGCCTTATTTCAAGCGGTTTTCGGGCATAGAAAAGTCCACCGTAATTCTATCGGAATTACGGTGGATTTATGGTGGAGCCGAGGAGAATCGAACTCCTGTCCGAAAACCGATCCGCCAACCTTTCTACACGCTTAGTGAAGTCTTTTGAAATTCCCTTTCTCCTCTCCGACTCACAGGATAGAAGTCCGGTAGTCCTTTGATGTGTTGACGGTTACAGGACTCTCACCGAAAACATTGGCTGTTAGTCGACGCCCTTTATAGAGCCACAGCGCTCTCTACAAGGACGGTAGCGCACTTAGGCAGCTACTAATTCAGATCTATTGTCTGCGTTTAATTTTAAAAATGCCCCGTTTAAAGAGATAAGGCGATCTCTGCGTGCTTAGCCGGGTTCACAACCCCCGTCGAAACCTTTACGGCCCCATGTTTGGATAATTATTGTAGCACAAAGAGCGAGGTTTGTCAAGCTGAATTTTTACGTTTTTAAGCGGTTTGGAGTAGAAATTTCGGAGATATTCCGACTTTTTTCTTAAATCCCACTTGACTTGGAGTGAACTCCATGTGATACAATACAGACAGGACAGAAAGAAAAGAGGTGCCGTATGAAAAATATTGAACGCGGATATTTTACCGGTGAGCGTGCACTGTTCGGCTTGCGTGACCTGTCGATAAAGGATTCGATATTCGCCGACGGCGAATCGCCGCTCAAAGAGTGTAGCAATATAGAGCTTGACGGCTGTATGTTCCGCTGGAAGTACCCGTTGTGGTATTCAAAGCATATCGCTGTAAATAATACAACGTGGTTTGAAAATGCGAGGGCAGGCGTGTGGTACACCGATGATATAAAAGTCAGCAACTGCCTTATCGAAGCTCCGAAGAACTTCCGCCGCTGTAACGGACTGATGCTTGAAAACGTATCTTTTGCAAATGCCGCAGAAACGCTCTGGAACTGCAATAATGTAGAGATCGACAAGGTTTTGGCAAAAGGCGATTACTTTGCGATGAACTGTAAGGATATGCGCATAGACGGACTTACGCTGTACGGAAACTATTGCTTTGACGGTGCGGAAAATGTAACGATCAGCAATTCAAAACTTCTCAGCAAGGATGCATTCTGGAACAGCAGGAATATAACTGTCAGAAATTCATTCATTTCCGGAGAATATCTCGGCTGGAATGCGGAAAATCTGACGCTTATCGACTGTACGATCGAAAGCTTGCAGGGACTTTGTTACATTGAGCATTTAACGCTGAAAAACTGCAAACTGATCAATACAACGCTGGCATTTGAGTATTCGTCCGTTAATGCCGATATCGCAGGCAGTGTTGACAGTGTGCTCAACCCCTCTCAGGGCAGAATTACCGCAGATTCTATAGGAGAGCTGACAATAGAGCCCGACAAGGTCGATCCGTCAAAAACAACGATAATATGCCGTGATAAATGCGGCAGCAAAGGTTCAGAAGGCTGTGCATAAGCACATTTCAGGAAAGGAAGATTAAAATGAGCAAAAAAGTACTTGTAATATCAACATCACTCAGAAAGAACAGTAATTCGGATATTTTAGCCGACAGCTTCATAAAGGGTGCAGAGGACGGTGGCAACAGCGTGGAAAAGGTCTGTCTTACCGATAAGAAAATCGCATTCTGCAAAGGCTGTATGGCTTGTCAGAATATCGGACACTGCGTTATAACCGATGACGACGCAAACGAAATAACCGAGAAAATGCTTGGTGCCGACGTTATCGTCTGGGCAACTCCCGTTTATTACTACAGCGTAAGCGGTCAGATGAAAACGCTTATCGACAGGGCAAATTCGCTGTTTTCGAGAGAATATAAGTTCAGAGATGTTTATCTTCTGAGCACTGCGGCTGAGGACGAGCCCTATACCAATGAAGGTGCGGTAAAAGCTGTAGAGGGTTGGGTAGATTGCTTTGAAAAGGCGAATCTTGCAGGTGTGATATTTGCAGGAGGCGTTGACTCTCCCGCATCTATAACAGGACATTCTGCACTTGATGAAGCTTACGATATAGGCAAAAATGTCTGTTAATACGGTAATCTGAAAGGATTTTGTTATGAAATTTGATTTTGATAAAGTGAGCGACCGCTCAGGTACATATTCACTCAAGTGGGATATCAAAGACGGTGAACTTCCGATGTGGGTTGCGGATATGGATTTCGAAACCGCACCGTGTATTACCTCGGCAATAGAGCACAGAGCAAAGCACGGTATATTCGGTTACACGATTATTCCCGATGAGTGGTACAATGCGTATATTTCATGGTGGAAAAACCGTCACGGAACTGAATTCCATAAAGATTGGCTGATGTTCTGCACAGGCGTGATTCCTGCTATATCATCGATAGTGCGCAAAATAACTACACCTGCCGAGAAGGTAGTGATACAGACACCGGTATACAATATTTTCTGCAACTGTATTGAGAACAACGGCAGACAAGTGCTTGAAAACCGACTGATATACGGGAATAATGCTTACCGTATGGATTATGACGACCTTGAACAAAAGCTTGCCGACCCTCAGACAACGCTTATGATACTTTGCAATCCGCAAAATCCTGCGGGCAGAATATGGAGCAGGGAAGAGCTTGAAAAGGTCGGTGTACTGTGCAAAAAACACGGCGTTACGGTTATATCCGATGAAATACATTGCGACATAACCGAGCCCGGAAAGCAGTATGTTCCGTTTGCAAGCATAAATGACGATTGCAGGGACAACAGTATTACGCTTATCTCTCCGACCAAAGCGTTTAATATAGCAGGGCTTCAGACGGCAGCGATCAGCGTTCCGTCGCCAAGGCTTCGCCATAAAGTATGGAGAGCGATAAACACCGATGAATGCGCTGAACCGAATGTTTTTGCGGTTACGGCGGCAATTGCGGCGCTGACGGACGGCGGAGAATGGCTCGACAGTCTTAATGAATATCTTTCCGAAAGCAAAAAGACGGTGTATCGCTTTCTCGATGAGAACATTCCGCAGGTGAAAGCGTTGCACAGTGACGCTACATACCTTATGTGGCTTGATGTATCGGCAGTAACCGATAACAGCAAGGAGCTTGCTTCATTTATAAGAAAAGAAACAGGACTTTATCTTTCCGCAGGAACAGCATACAGAGGTAACGGAAATCTGTTCTTAAGGCTTAATATCGCTTGCCCGCATTCAGTGCTTGAAGACGGACTTGAAAGGCTTAAAAAAGGCGTAAACGCTTTTGTGGCAAAATGAATATCAAAAACCGGGCGCTGATAAGAACGTCCGGTTTTCTACTATTAAATTACATAGTAACTTGCACTGTCATATCAAAAGCGGTATAATAGTTACAGGAAACGGGGTGAGCAAATGTACAGACCTAAACTTGAAAAGGATATACGCTGTCCGCTTGAATATGGACTTGATGTTTTCGGAGGCAAATGGAACTCCCGCATTATCTGCGTGCTTGCCGCTAAAAAAACACTGCGTTACAGCGAACTGCGTAAAGAACTCGGTAATGTTACGGACGCTGTGCTTGCCTCGGCTTTAAAATCGCTTATAGAAAACGAACTCGTCAGCAGAAAATCATATGACGAGATACCGCCGAGAGTAGAGTATTCGCTTACCAAAAGGGGACTTTCGGTAGTCCCGATATTACAGAGCATATGCACATGGGCGGGAGCGTACTATAAGAATGAAAACGATACGTCAATGATACAGTGCAGAAAATGTGACCACAATCATTGAAAAATATCGCACAAACAGCTTAACGGCAGAAAAGAGGAACAGATGAAAATAGCGGTAACTTATGAGAACGGACAGGTTTTTCAGCATTTCGGGCACACCGAAGCTTTCAAGGTGTACGAAACGGAAAATAACGAAATAAAAAGCGAAAGCATAATCCCGACGCTTGGCAGCGGACACGGTGCGCTTGCAGGCTTTCTGAAACTGAACAATGTCGACACGCTTATCTGCGGAGGAATAGGCGAGGGTGCAAAAAATGCACTTGCAAGCGCCGGCATAAAGTTGTACGGCGGTGTTACGGGCAGTGCGGACGAGGCGGTAAAAGCTCTGCTTTGCGGTACGCTTGATTTCAACCCTGCGGTTCATTGCTCGCACCATGACGGAGAACACGATCACGGTACGGCGCATACCTGCGGCGAGCATGGTTGTCGGCATATGGATGTCAAGTAATTATATAATAGTTGTTCATTTAAACGGACAGACAGAAACGGACGTGAAAAATCACGCCCGTTTTCTTATATGTGTATGGTTTAGGAGAAACCTTATTTGCCCCAGACTTCCTTTGCAATTTCGCTTACAAGTTTGATTTTTGCCCACTGCTGTTCTTCTGTCAGCTTGTTGCCGATTTCGCATGAAGCGAATCCGCACTGCGGACTTAAATACAGTCTGTCAAGCGGTATAATTTCAGCCGCCTTGTGTATTCTGTCAATCACCGTCTGCTTGTCTTCAAGAACGGGCGACTTTGTGGTTATAAGACCGAGAACAACTTTTTTATCCCCACTTACATATTTCAGTGGTTCAAATCCGCCTGAACGCTCATCGTCAAATTCAAGATAGTAAGCGTTGACGTTTTCTTTTCCGAAAAGGATTTCCGCTACAGGGTCATATGCGCCTGCACTGAAATATGCCGAATGATAGTTGCCTCTGCAAACATGAGTATTTATCACGAGGTCGTCGGGCTTGCCCTCAACGGCAAGGTTATTGACTTTCAACAGCTTCTGTGCTATGGAGTGGAAATCGGCGCCTGCGCCGTAACGTATAACACTGCCCTCAGCTACCAGAACGCCCCATGTGCAGTCATCAAGTTGTATGTTTCTGCAACCTGCGTCGTACAGATCCTTGATAACCTTTTTATAACCGTTTGCAATATCATTTATAAGCTCATCGTCTGTAGGATAGAACTTTCTTGTTGTTTCGATGTTTGCGGGAATTATCATCTGCTGGAAGAACTGAGCCGGTGCCGGGATCGTCTGCTTTGCAATGTGTTTTTCATCCTCGAACTGCTTTACAAACTTAAAATGCTCAACAAACGGGTGACTTCCTGCTGAGATCTTTCCTGTAAGCCATGTGTCATCAATGAGTGCCGCTTCACCGTGGAACTGAACGCCGTTTTCTGTTTTCTTGTGTGCAACTCCGTCAAATCCCCACATAAAGTCAAGGTGCCATGTAGCACGGCGGAATTCGCCGTCTGTAATTGCGTGAAGACCTGCGGCTTTCTGCTTTGCAACAAGGTCTGTTATACATTCGTCCTCGACAGCCTTGAGCTGCTGTGCCGAAATAGTGCCGTTTTCATAGCCTTTTCTTGCCTGCTTTAATTTTTCGGGGCGTAAAAAGCTACCTACGCTTTCACATCTGAAAGGTGTTCTGAGTGCCATATTTTTTGATCTCCTTTGGTTTGTTATAGTTTTGTTATGGTTTGTTGTTTTCTGTATCTTGATTATACCAAAGGAAGTTGCAATTGTAAAATACTAATAAAATTCGGTTTGATATAGATTTAAGCTATATCAGATGTGGGAGCGGAGAAAATCTATATAGCTCTCGCCGAGCTTTGTAAGATTAACGCCTTTGCGCGTTACAGTTCCGACGCGCATGTATTCGTCTATCATAAGAGGCTTGGAAATGATATTCTCTCCGTTAAGCTCCGTGCTGATTACTCCGGTACATATTGTGTAGCCGTCCAGTCCTACAAGCAGATTGAACAGTGTAGCACGGTCGCTGACCTTAATTGTCATATCGTGCTCAACTCCTCCGGTTATCTCCTCCGAGAAATAAAACGAGTTATGATTTCCTTGTTCAAAGGACAGGAACGGATATCCTTTCAGCTCATCGGGAAGTATTACCTCACGGCAAGCAAGCGGGTGGTGTGAGCTTATGAATACGTGCGGTCTGGCTGTGAACAGCTCATCGAATTTAAGACCGTTCTTTTCGATAATTCTGCTTATAACGCTCTCGTTTTCGTCTGACAGATAGAGTATGCCGACTTCGCTTCTGAAATTGCTCACGTCTTCGATTATCTCGTATGTTTCCGTTTCACGCAGAGTAAAGTCATAGTTCTTGTTGCCGAATGTACGGATAAGGTTTACAAAGGCACTTACGGCAAAGGAATAATGCTGAGTAGATACGGAAAAAATCTGTTTGTGGTTTCCGTTATCTATATATTTCTCTTCAAGCATATTCATCTGCTGGAGAACCTGTCTTGCGTAACCTAAAAACTCGTTTCCCTCATTTGAAATAATAATGCCTTTGTTTGTGCGGTGAAAAATTGTTATGCCGAGTTCTTTTTCAAGCTCTTTTATAGAATTTGTCAGACTGGGCTGTGCGATGAAAAGCGAATTTGCCGCTTCGCTCATCGTCCCTTTATCCGCCGCAGTTACTGCATATTTAAGCTGTTGTAATGTCATTGTGTTCTCCCCCCGACGTTTTTTGCGGTATGATATCATTATACAGTCAAGAAAGATAAAAATCAACCTGACAGGCTGATTAAATAACAAGATCCCGGTACTTCAGGAGTACCGGGAACATAGAAGTAATATGAAGTTTTACTGATACATGATGTCGTCCTTGTTGAATTTCTGCGTATATCCGAAATAATACCCAAGATGAGTTGCGATCGGTATTCCGGCATAGCACAACATATATATGAACGGTACGAATACGCCGGTTGAATCGATAGTGTTTTCGGGAACAAGCATAAGCGACAGCGGATAGACAAGACCGTCAATTATCCTGTGCAAAAATGTCATATCAAAGTACCAGCCGCACAGCTTGTCAAGAAGCAGTATAACGGACGGAACAAACATTATCAGCATAAGTATCACACCTATAAGAACCCATTTGTTTTCCTTGGGCGGTTCTGCTTTATGAAGTCTTACATATTTCTGTTCTCTGTCGCCGTCACGGTAGCCTGCCGTGAACATAAGAGAGTAGAAAATGCACAGTGTGAGTATAAATACTATAACCTTGAAGAAATCAAAGTTCATGAACGGCGCTGTTGAAATAGTGACAATCGTGCAAAGTAAATTTCCGAAAACCATAAACAGAAAACCGGATAAAAGTAACTTCCATAACGGTTGTCTTTCAGATTTTGAATAATAATCCATTGTATGCTCCTTTATTCTGACGTGCTGTCGGAAGCCTGATTTATTTTATTATCGGTAACTATGTTGGCAAGCACTTCTTTTGCACGTTTCTGATATTCGGCTGAATTCTTGTAGCTTATCATACCTTCTTTTTCAAGACGTACAGAAAAAGCAAGTGTATCGGGACAGGAACTTTCCCACTTTGCGTCTTTGGCAAACTCTGTGCCGCGCAGAGGTATCCTGAGTTTTCCGTTGTATTCGCTCATATTGAGCGCCTCGCCAAGGTCGGCGAACATTGTTTCGTATGAAACGTCTGTATCTATATAGTCCTGTGACGGGTCATATTCTTCCGGTGCTTTTTCGGTAGTAAAAATATCTTTATCGCAGATATATAGTTCTGCTACACCGCGCTGTATCTCGCCATAGAACTTAGCGGTGTTTGACTGTACATACTGGCTGTCAGAACCCTTTGTAAGGTCAATGAAATATACCGCAACGTGAACATAACCGTTGTTATCGTAGTCGGGGCAGTACTGCTCAAGCGCAAGCTCAATATCGTTTACTTTCTGATACAGTCCGGGTGCCTTGTCAGTATCGGATATTACAAGCATTACAGTAAGATCAGGGTCTTCTCTGGTGATTATCTGATAAGTAAAGAATGCCACAAGAGCGGCAAAGAATACGCCGACCACAACAAACCACTTATTGCGATAAAAGAAATTGTCTATCTTTTTGACAGCTGTCTGTTCTTCGGGTTGTTCGTGAACGTCCTGTTCGATTATGTCGCTTTCTTCTATAATTCCTTGCTTAAGCTTTAGAAGTTCTCTTTTTTCATCGCTTTCTTTTGACATAAAGCCGCCTTTCTTTAATTGCTTTGCTGATAGAAAATTCCGTCGTGAAGATTTTTCACAAACTCCATTGCGTGTTCCTGACTTTCGTCATCGGTGCGGCGTACCGCAACATAGATAGCCGTTGAAAACAGCTGCATCCTTTTTCCGTATGCGGTATTACGGATATCGATCATATAACCGCTTTCACCTGTTATCTCGCCGAGGTCGGCGAAAACCGGTTCGCCCGATACGGATGAATAGCTGTCGTATATGCTCTTCATTTCATCTTCCGGACCGATGAATATCTGACAGCTGCCGTTTTCAACCTCGTTGAAAAGTTCGGTATCGCCTAAAAATTTATCCGGTACTGCCTGTTCTATGGTAATATTCCGCTCGCCGTTACCGTCAAAGTCGGGGGTGTACTGTGCCATCGTATTTTCAAAGTTTGTGCGGACGGACATTGCGTAGTTACCGACGCTGTATATCGTGATGTCCGGTTTCTTCTTGACAAAGAAGACAAGATATATTATTACAGCCAATATAATAAGAGCGATACCGCCCGCAATAATAGCCTTATGATACCAGAGAAAATTCTTAGTCTTTTCTCCTGCCGTCTGTGCCATTCTTACGTCATAGCCGGTTTCACGGATACTGCTGTCTTTTTCATCGATAAGTCCCTGCTTCAGTTTCAGCAGTTCACGCATATCTTTATCGTTGTTGTCAGCCATTGATCGGTCCTTTCTGTACATTTTGACAATTATTCTATAACCGGAATGTTAAGGCAGTTTAAACGTTTTAATAATTTTGCCGTATTTATTAAGTATAACATACCGGCAGAAGTTTTTCAAGAACGGTTGACGGTTTCGCTTATCGGTGGTATTATATGTGTAATGTCAACACTTGGAGGCAAACACAATGACGGATAAAGAAATTAAGCTGGAACGCTTTAAAGAAGAAAATAAGAAAGCTGTAAAGGGTCAGATCGTACTGACGGGATCTTCTCTTATGGAGATGTTTCCTGTGAACAAATTCCTCAGCGAACGAGGTATTGATATCACGGTGTATAACCGTGCTATAGGCGGATATATCACGGATGAACTTATGCAGGTGCTTGATACCTGTGTGTTCGAGCTTGAGCCGAGAAGGGTGTTTATAAATATAGGTACAAACGATCTCAGTGATTCAAGAATACCTATGGAGCGTATAATGGAGCACTATGACAGCATTATAAGCTCTATAGAACAGCGTCTGCCGAAAACAGAAATTTACCTCATGGCATATTATCCGGTAAACTATGAAGCTGCCGCTGAAAATATGAAAGAGTGCCTGAAAATCCGTACAAACGAAAAGATTACAGCGGCAAACACACTTGTAAAACAGCTTGCGGAAAAGCACGGTCAGCACTATATAGATATAAACGACGGCCTTAAGGATGAGCAGGGCAGACTGAAAGCCGAGTACACAATAGAGGGCTTGCATATAAACGAGCAGGGTTACAGGGCGATTTTTGACGACTTCCTGAAATATCTTGAAAACTGATTTTTGACAATACCCCCTTGTCTGTGTTGACAGGCAAGGGGGTAAACTATATAAAACTACATAAAAATAAACCCGTAAGAAAATCTTACGGGTTTGGTGGGAGCGGGTGGATTCGGACCACCGAAGCGAAACGCAACAGATTTACAGTCTGCCCCCTTTGGCCACTCGGGAACACTCCCATATTAAATTAAAGAAAAAATTGGAGCTGGTGGACGGACTCGAACCCCCGACCTGCTGATTACAAATCAGCTGCTCTACCAACTGAGCTACACCAGCTTGTTTGTTTTTATTAGTTTCTTTGTCAACCGACGTGTTATATTATATCATATTCAAAACCGCTTGTCAAGAGTTTTTTAAAACTTTTTTTATTTTTTTCTCTCTTGCTTTTTTCAGTTTTGCTGTGCCGTGACAACAGATAATATTTTAGCACATAATTCAGTGCGTGTCAACCCTTTTCCGACAATTTTTTTAATTTTTCTGCATATTTTTTTACAATGACAGTAAAACCGCTTTGTTATGGGCAAAGCGGTTGTTGATAAAATGAAATTATCGTAAAGCGGTTGTATCACAGTTTTCTGTAGTCGCTGAGTACGGTGTTTGTCATAAGCCAGCTCAGGCAGTCCTCAAACAGTACGCCAAGCCGAGGCTCTGTGCCGTAGCTGTAGGTTGTCTTTACAGCAATCTCAGTGAATGTGGTGGCGCGGTTCAGCGCTATAGGCAGGCTTTCACCCTTGAGAAGAGAAGCGGTAAGTACCGATGTGAATATATCTCCTGTGCCCGGGTAGTGTACCGGAATATGATCCCAGTCTATGCGCCAGAAGCTTCCGCTTTCCTTATCAAAACCTACATTTGAGAGTTTCTGACCGTCGTCGTCGATCAGCGGAACGCCCTTTATAACCACTATTCTCGGCTTGTCGCTGAGCCGTGCAAGCCAGGAGCGTGCCTGTGAAACGGACATTACAGGCGGGCATTCTTCACCGAGGAGCATACAGGTTTCGGTGAGGTTAGGGGTTATAACATCTGCGGCGTCTACAAGCTCCTTCATACGGCGGATAAGTTCGGGGGTATAAGTGCTGTAGGGCTTTCCGTTATCGCCCATTACGGGATCGACCACTTTCAGCGCATCGGGGTTTCCGTGAAGAAACTCAAGGCAACAATCTACCTGTTTCGGAGATGAAAGAAAACCGCTGTAGATTGCGTCAAATTTCAGATGCAGTTTTTCGTAATGGTTATAGCAGGCTGAAATATGATCTGTAAGATCATCCATAGCAATATCGGTAAAGCCACCGGTGTGAGTTGACATAACGGCGGTCGGTACCGGACAGACCTGTATCCCCATAGCAGAGATAACGGGTAATATAACGGAAAGCGAACATCTGCCATAGCCGGAGAGGTCATGGATAGCCGCTATTATTTTATGTTGCGACATTAAAAATCGTCCTTTCTGTTTACACATCGGTTATATTTTAACATAAAATTTCCGAATTGTCGAGATGTAAAATTTATATATGGATCGTTTGTCGTATGAATGGCATTTTTTACTGCAAAAAGCGGTCTTATTGGAAACTGCCCTTGTAAAATTTATCTTGCAATATTTCTGAGATTAAAACACAATATATTAACGAGCCGAAAACGGCGGATATGAAAGGATAATGGAAAATGAGCAAGAAAACTTCCAATAATATGATATGTGCCGCCACTGCAATGGTAGCAGGCGGTATCGCTTTTGCCGCAACGAAGGCTATGACCTCGAACAAGACGCAGAATGTCAAGAAGGCAACAGGCAAGGCAATAAAAGCCGTAGGGGCGGTAATAGATGTCAAGAGTAACATGGTTTACACTTTGTGCAAGCACATGGTTTACATGTTATCAATAACAAACGAACATAAAAAATGA
>PPYF01544274.1_pt1 | contig 66757 bp, 45 predicted proteins | sample 1559871 | NCBI WGS metagenome assembly PPYF01 (sample SAMN08240021, study PRJNA423297) | Human gut metagenome, whole genome shotgun sequencing project. | reverse complement strand
GGCAACAGACTTATTTTATACGTGGGCATCCTCAGGACGGACTGGCCGCGGGTAGCGCGGCTACCCGGTGTGTCTGTCCCAAATTTCCGCCAGCCGACCTTGTTAGCCGAAGAGTCCACCGGACGAACCGTATTGGCACTGGACGATTCATCCGGCGGGCCCGCTTTCGGGCACGCTTCGTCTTTTTCTGCTTCCATCTCCCATCTTTCATTGTCAAAGCGTCGATTTAACAACCCGCCCTCACTCCCCGCGGCTTTTCCGTTTTTTCTCTGACACTGTTTTGAGTAACGGACGGTCCTTTCAGACTACGCACGGGGCAATCCCCTTTTCCCTATTCAGAAGTCTCTTTCCACTACCTCATTTTTATCAGGAACGCAGAACCGTCCACAGCCTTCCTTTCTCCACCCATCATGCATTCCACCACTTCTCCTGCCGGCGGAAAATTTTCTACGGTATCTCTCGCCGGTAATCAAATCTCTACATGTACGTGTCCGGTTGGATTATTTCTATCGACATTGAGAATATTTTACAATAAGTCAGTATTATTTTACAACATATTGCAGCAGACATTATCTATATTTGCAATATCATTAAACAACCCAGCTGACTATGAAAAAAACATGGATGTTCTGTGTAATAACAGCCTTCGCGCTGCTGGCCTTCCCCGGTAAAGGCCATTCTCACCGGGTCCCGTCTCCATTCGTGGCCACTGCCTCCACCTCCCACACCCTGCAAGAGGATAAGATGGAATGGTTCAGAGAGGCACGTCTTGGCCTGTTCATCAACTGGGGCGGATATACCGCCTTTGCCGGCGAATGGAAAGGACGCAGCGATTATGGCGAATTCATCATGCTCGAAGCCCGCATCCCCATCCGCGAATATGAGCCTGAGGTCAGGAAACTCAACCCCTTCCGCTTCGACGCCGACAAATGGGTGAAGGCCGCAAAGAACATGGGCGCCCGATATATTGTCTATTCCGCCAAACACCATGACGGTTTTGCCATGTACCATTCTCCATGCAGTGAATACAACATCTGCGACTTCACGTCCTTCCACCGCGACCCGCTGAAAGAACTAGCCGTGGCCTGCCGCAAACACGGTCTCAAACTGGGCATCTATTATTCGCTGGGCCGCGACTGGCACGACCCCGACGTACCCACCAACTGGCCCACCAAGGGCGGACGCAGCAACACGTGGGACTATCCGGACGAGGACGCCAAGGATGTCAACCGCTATATGGAACGCAAGGCCAAGCCGCAAATCCGAGAACTCCTTGAACAATATCATCCCGACCTCATCTGGTTCGACACCTTCGAACTCACCCCGAAGGCACAAAGCCAGGCCATCCGGAAAATGATACTCGACTTCGACCCGAACATCATCATCAACGACCGCATCGGCCACGGACTGGGCGATTTCCGAACTGTCGAACAGCGCAAAGTCAACCAGATTATCCGCCAGGACTGGGAAGCCTGCATCACCATGTCAAAAAACTGGGGCTACATGAAGGCCGACAACGACTTCAAGTCGCCACAAAAGCTTATCGGACTCCTCATCGACATGGCCAGCAAAGGTGGAAACCTGCTGCTCAATGTAGGGCCTACTCCCGAAGGCGAGTTTCAGGAACGCAATCTTGTACGCATGAAACGCATCGGCCAGTGGCTGCAGGTCAACGGTGAAGCCATCTACGGCTCACGACCGTGGAAAATCTACGGTGAGGCCGTCGCTGCACCTGCTGCCGAAGAAAAGGCCGTCGGCAAAAAGGGATTTGAAGACGCACTCTACGACGCCACCGGAACGCCCACACAAGACCTCCGGTTTACAGTCAACAACAACTACTTGTACATTTTTGCCCGCGAATGGAAGCAGCCGGACCTGCTTGTCCGCTCGCTGACACCTGAGAACGGCCGTGTAAAAAGCGTACGCCTGCTGGGATGCCGCAAAAAACCGGAATGGAAACAAACAGCCGACGGCCTGCATGTCATTCTCCCCAACCGGGCAAAAAACGACCTTGACATCTACACGCTGAAAGTGGAACTCGACTCCCTTACATCGCTCTGAACACCCGGCATGCAGCCTCTTCGCATACATGCCCGCCAGACATTTCTCTCTGAAAACATGACACATCTAAACCATCACACATTATGAAAAAATTTGTTCTTCCACTGGTCTGCGCCCTGGCTCTCGCGACAACCGTCCCACCTGCCGTCAAAGCACAGACTCCGGCCAAAAAGAAAGTTGAACTCAAGTATGGCGCCACTCGCACGGGCAAGCGACAGGACCCCGCCATGCAGCGTTTCCGCCAGCACCGTGTAGGCGCACTCGTATGCTGGGGACTCTTTGCCATCCCCGGCGGCGAATGGAACGGTAAAGTCTATTCCGGCGCAGCGGAATGGATTCAGCAATGGGCCCGTATTCCGACCGACCAGTACAAAGCCCTGGCCAAACAATGGAATCCACAGAAGTTCGATGCACGCGCCTGGGCGAAAATGGCCAAGGACATGGGACTGAAATATGTCAAGATTACCACCAAATTCCACGACGGATTCTGCCTGTGGCCCAGTCAGTACTCCGATTTCACGGTAGCACAGACTCCTTATAAGAAAGACATTTTGGGCGAGTTGGTCAAAGCCTACAATGATGAAGGAATCGACGTTCACTTCTACTATTCCGTGCTGGAATGGAATCACCCCGACTGGCGTTCGTCCATCAAAAGCCGTGAAGACAGTATTGCCTTCAGCCGCTTCCTGAAATATGAGGAAAACCAGCTGCGCGAACTGGCCACACGCTATCCCACGGTAAAGGATTTCTGGTTTGACGGCACCTGGGATGCCAGCGTAAAGAAAAACGGATGGTGGACAGCACACATCGAAAAGATGCTGAAGGAACTCGTTCCCGGCGTTACCATCAACAGCCGTTTGCGCGCCGATGACTACGGCCGGCGGCACTTCGACTCGAACGGGATGCTGATGGGCGACTACGAATCAGGCTACGAACGCAAGCTGCCTGACCCCCACAAGGACTTCGTCGTCACCACCCGCGACTGGGAAGCCTGCATGACACTTCCGGAAAACCAATGGGGCTATCACAAGGACTGGTCGCTGAGCTATGTCAAGAAGCCCGTTGAAGTGTTGCAGCAGGTGGTACACGCCGTATCCATGGGCGGCAACATGGCCATCGACCTCGGGCCACAACCCGATGGCGACTTCCGGCCTGAAGAAAAAGAACTGGCCCGTTATCTGGGCAGCTGGCTGCACAAAAACGGCGAAGCAGTGTATGCCTGCGATTATGCAGGATGGGCCAAACAAGACTGGGGATACTTTACCAAAAACGAAAAGAACGTGTTTATGGTGGTATTCAACCAACCATTCAGCGGACAGCTCAAAGTGCAGGTGCCGGCAGGTGTCTACATCGCCGAAGCGCAACTGCTCTCTGGAAAGAATATCGGATTCGTGGAAACAACTACCCGCCAATACAACATCTCGGCTCCCGCAGCTCCTGACGGACAGCCTTATGTCATTCGCCTGACGGTCACGGACAAACCCATTAAGAACCGTCAATACCGTGAAGCGCTCACCTGAGTCCGATTTCCGCCGCCAGCCGGCAGAAGCAACGGCCGGATAGCTGCGGAACACTGACACGAAAAAAGTCCTTGCTTTTGAAACCTCTCTCAACACACAGGATTTTCTCCTGTCAGTGTTCGGATTTTTTCAAAAGTAAGGACTTTTTTCTGTCGGTCTCCCCAAAACGACGGCGTCAGCGGCTGCGCTTCCACCAGCGCCGCTTGACGGGCGGTGTGAGGTAATTGCCGTCGGTCAGCTGCTCTATGGTGAGCGGCAGATAAACCATCTGATAACCGCCCGGCTCCTCTTCATAGAAGAATCCGAAGCGGCGGTCCTTCTGCCAGGTCATGGTGGAATAGGCCGAACCACGGTCGGAAATCTGCAGGCCGCGCGTCCAGTCGGCTGCCAGCGCCTCCGTGTCGGCATAGAGGTCCGGCGTCATTTCCTTGTAATAAACGCCCACATGGCTGCGCCCGGGGCCGAAGGGCACCGACTGCAGGGCCAGGCACACGCGCTCTCCGTCGCTCTTGCGTAGCGCCTCCACGAGCATAATCTCTCCGTTGGTCGCGTTCTTCTGGCTCACCACGCCGCGGTTCTTCTCATTCGACACGGCCTGCTTGCCCCAGGTCCCCGTTCCCTTTTTGATATCCGTGAAGGTGAAGATATTGAACACCCTGCCGTCAAATCCGGAACGGCTGCTGAGGATGACGCTGCCGTCGGGCAGTTCCTCACATTTCGGTTCGTCACCATTGGGTGCCGGCCGGTCGGTCAGCGCGCCGAGCACCTTCCAACTTTCACCGAAGTCGTCGGAATAAATGACGCGGTTGCCGCCGTTTTTCGTCCACACCGAACAATAAAGGCGGTAATAGTCGTCCACTTTCACCTTTCGGCTCTGGAAAATGCGGCCGGAGCCGATAAAAAGGGACTGAACGGTGGGCTTTCCGCTTTCGTCAACGAAGATGGAATACACCGACTCGGTCACTTCCTCCGGTTTCGTCCACTCCCATTCGCCTGTCTTGCGATTCCATTTGGCCCGTACGCGCGCCACCCGGTTCGGGTTGCTCTTCGGGTCGCCCGGCAGGTAGTTGCCGTTCCAGCATACGGTCTTTCCGCAGACCATCATCACCAGCAGTTCGTTGCGCTCGGCATCGGCTACCACCGCGGCGTCGCCGAATCCCACCCGCCACACGTCGCTCCGGTCATCGCCCGTACCGTCGGCGATGCAGAACTCCTCGCCCCAGGTAGCGCCGTTGTCCTTCGAGATGCGGCACATGATGTCCACCTCGCCATAGCCAATGTCGGCACCGCAGGGCCGGAAATCGGACAGCGCAAAGATATCGCCGTTGGGCGCAGTCACTATGGCAGGAATACGATAGGGAGCCCCCTGCGCACCCGGTGTCTTGTAAAGAGTCTGGCGGCCTTCGACCGGAAACGGACCGGAACTTTGCGCCACAACAGACAGGGAAGTCAAAAGAAGCGCCGAAAGCGCTAATGCACAAGTCTTGATTTTCATACTGATAAATATAGATGTAGATTATTCAGAACAGGGTTTCATCTCAGAAAGGAAACTTTTACAAAAATAGGCTTTTTCCGCCGAATTACAAAACTGGAAAGCGGAAAAGGCCCCATGCGAAGACTCGCCCGGACGTTTCTTCCACTTTTCCAGAACGGCGGCCGGCATGCCCCGGCAGTTTCCGCAGCCCTGCCACTCCACCCGGCAGATGCCAAATCTTATTTCCCGGACCCGGGCCGGCAAATTACGGAAAAATGAATTACTTTTGCAAAAAGACGGAAACAGACCGGCATACACAAACGGACTGTTCCGGAAAAACACATGCTTACCTAACAGACCTACAAACATGAAAAAACCACTTTTCATCGCCAGTCTGCTGCTGGGCAGCTTCTGCCCCCTGCCCCAGCAGGCCCGCCAGGCCGACATTTACCACAAAGACTGGATTGACTTCAACAAGAACGGCACCAAGGACGTATTCGAAGATCCGAGCCAGCCCGTCGAGAAACGTGTCGACGACCTGCTGCGACAAATGACGGTGGAGGAAAAAACCTGCCAGCTGGCCACACTCTACGGCTACGGCCGAGTGTTGCAGGACTCTCTGCCCACCGAAAACTGGAAAAACGAAATCTGGAAAGACGGCATTGCCAACATCGACGAAATGCTCAACGGCGTAGGAGGAAAATCACGCCGCGTCGAGCAGTTGCTCTATCCTTTCAGCAACCATGCCCGCGCCATCAACCGCATCCAGCGCTGGTTTGTCGAAGAAACGCGTCTGGGGATTCCGGTCGACTTTTCCAACGAAGGCATACACGGGCTCAACCACACCAAAGCAACCCCTCTGCCGGCGCCCATCGCCATCGGCAGCACGTGGAACCGCGAACTGGTGCATCGGGCCGGCATTATCGTGGGACAAGAGGCCCGCGCGCTGGGTTACACCAATGTTTACGCCCCCATCCTCGACATTGCCCGCGACCCGCGCTGGGGACGCACGCTCGAATGCTACGGCGAAGAGCCCTATCTTGCCGGAGAGCTCGGCACGCAAATGGTGAAAGGCATACAGTCGCAGGGCGTAGCCGCCACACTGAAGCATTACGCCGTTTACAGCATCCCCAAAGGCGGCCGCGACGGCAACTGCCGCACCGATCCGCACGTGGCGCCGCGCGAAATGCACCAACTCTATCTTTATCCCTTCAGTAAAGTCATCCGACAGGCCCGCCCCATGGGCGTGATGAGTTCCTACAACGACTGGGACGGCATACCCGTCACAGCGAGCTACTACTTCCTGACCGAACTCCTGCGCGAAAAATTCGGCTTCGACGGCTATGTGGTCAGTGACAGCGAGGCCGTGGAATATGTATACTCCAAGCATCGCGTAGCCGAAACCTACGAAGACGCCGTGCGGCAAGTGCTCGAAGCCGGACTCAACGTGCGCACCAACTTCACTCATCCCAAACAGTTTATCCTTCCTGCCAGGAAACTCATCCGTGAGCGGAAAATCTCCATGGCCACCATAGACCGCCGTGTAGCCGAAGTGCTCCGCGTCAAGTTCCGTCTCGGACTTTTCGACCACCCCTATGTAGACGAATCGAAAGCCGCCGACAAGGCAGGCGGCGTGGAACACAATCTCGACTTTGTCAAGGAAATGCAACGCCAGGCACTCGTTCTGCTCAAGAACGAGGGCAATGTGCTTCCACTCGACCGGAAGAAAGTGAAGAAACTGCTCGTGGCCGGACCGCTCGCCACGGAGACCAACTTCATGGAAAGCCGCTACGGCCCCAACCGGCTGGAAAAAGTAAACGTTGTCGACGGTTTGCGCCGCTATCTCGGTAAAGACGTGGAGGTGGTACACGCCCAAGGCTGCCGCGTTGTCAACAAAGGATGGCCCGCCACCGAAATTCTGCCTGCACCGCTCAGCGAAGAAGAGCGGCGGGGCATCAACGAAGCCGTAGAACTGGCCGAAGGCTGCGATGCCATCGTCGCCGTGCTGGGGGAGGACGACCTGCGCACAGGCGAAAGCCGCTCACGCACCTCGCTCGATTTGCCCGGACGCCAGCAACAGTTGCTCGAAGCGCTCCATGCAACGGGAAAACCCGTAGTACTCGTACTCATCAACGGGCAACCGCTCACCATCAACTGGGCGGACCAGCACGTGCCGGCCATTCTCGAAGCCTGGTTTCCCAGCTGCCAGGGCGGAACCGTCATTGCCGAAACGCTGTTCGGCGACAACAACCCGGGCGGAAAGCTCACCGTCACATTCCCCAAAAGCGTGGGACAGATTGAACTGAACTTCCCCTTCAAACCCGGCTCACACGGACGCCAGCCCGGCTCCGGGCCCAACGGGTCCGGCAACACGCGCGTCCAGGGCGAGCTCTACCCGTTCGGACACGGACTGAGCTACACCACCTTCGCCTACTCCGACCTGCAGGTAAGTCCGCTCTCACAACCCACGCAGGGCGACTATACGCTGCGCTGCAAAGTGACCAACACGGGACAGCGCGCCGGCGACGAAGTGGTGCAACTCTATGTCCGCGACCCTTTCAGCAGCGTCATCACCTATGATTCGCAGCTACGGGGATTCGAACGCATCCATCTGCAACCGGGCGAAACCCGCGAAGTGACTTTTCACATCACGCCGGAAGACCTGCAGTTGCTCGACCGTAACATGAACTGGACCGTAGAGCCGGGAAAGTTCATCTTCATGGTGGGCGCATCAAGTCAGGACATCCGCCTGACGCAGACCGTTACCGCCCTGCCCTGACCCTACCGCCGCACGGACAATACAACGAAGGCCGGCCCCGAACCATCGTCGGGCGCCGGCCTTCGCCGCATTCCGGCCGCAACCTCGGGCCGTCACCGGCAGCTCATCCGAAGAGGGCCGCCAGCATGCAGTCAAGCGTGTTTTGCGCCGCCGTTTTCCCATGAGGCGGCAGCAGGCAGTCGCGATAGAAGGCCTCGCGACTGGGCCGCATGGGATCGTTGCCGCCCAGCACCACCTCATCGACAAAACGCCTCACCTCGTCGGCATCGCGGCCAATATAGTGGAGGTCGACAGCCTGTTGGCCAAACCGGCTCAACACGACGCGCCTGTATTCCTCAATGTCGCGGCTGACAAACATGACCGGCTTCCGCGTGTAATGATAATCCACGGAGAAGGAGGCCGAATCGTGAATCATGGCATCGGAAGTGCGGAACAGGTCGACAAACGGCCCCGTTTCCACCTGTCCGTTGGGCAGACTGGCCCACCGCGCGTAATAACGGTCGGTTTTCTCCGGCCCCCACTCTTCCGACTTGTAGAGTTCGGTGCGCAGACGCGGATGGGGCTTGAAAGCAATCTGCACGCGGCCGGCATATTCCTCAGCCAGCCAAAGCATGAAGTCGGCCATCCACAGGAAGTTCGACTGGCTCGTCAGGCGCGCATTGATGCTGAAATGCGGCGCCCAGATGATGCGTTTGGGCCGGCCGGGCACTGGTTTCCAGGGGTCGTGCACCTCGGAAAGCCGGAAGTCGTCCGCACCGGGATAACCCACGATTTCAATATTCGCCCCCTTGTTGAAAGCAAAGCGACGGGCATTCTGCAGATACACGTCGGTGGAATAGAACAGGCGCCAGGCCAGGTTGCTGAACTGGGAATTAAAGGTCCACGAGCCGCTGTGCGTGGGAAATCCGTAGGGATAGTAGGCCAACAGGCGGTCCAGGAAGTGTTTGAAACGATGGCGCTCGGTCAGACATTTCAGATAGGGCTGCGGATAGAAGAGAATATCGGGGTCGAGTTCCCGGCGCACGTCAAACACCGGTCCGTCAATCTGGAAATCCACATAGGGCACCTGGCGCGCGTCAAAATAAGCCCGCAGCTGCTCCAGGTCCGACTGCTGCTGCCCGCGCCCGAAGTGAACGAAGGGCGACAGCACGATGTAGGGCTCGAAAGCCGGATGCTCCACCAGCAGGTCGTAAAGATACTGGTATTTCCACATCGGTATGCACGAGGCAAAGAAGACGACGCGTGCCTTCTTCCGGCTGCGGATGCGTTCCAGCGTGCGGCGCTGCGCCGGAGCGTAGCGCGCCTTGCGCAAACGGTATTTCAAGCGGGAGAAAAACGTGTGGAAACCCGACGAACTGCCTTTGTAGCGCTCACGCACCCTGGCACGCACCCATGTCTGCACATAGTTGAAACGGCACGTCCATGCGCTGCTCCAGCGACAGCCCGGCTGCAACGCCCGGTGCAGGCGGCAGGTGAAATAGGTCGTATTGCTCTTGTGCAGCAAGTGTGAACGCCGGAAGCCGCTCCGTTCCAGCAGACGCAGGGCAACCTTGGCACCGGCCGGGACGTCGGCCACCAGATAGGCCGCCCGGCCAGCGGACTGTAACCGTCCCGCCAGCGTTTCCACCAGCCGGCGTCCGATGCCACAGCGACGATAGCCGGAGGCCACGGCCAGCAATTGCACAAAAGCATATTCACCGTCGTGGCCGGAAAGTTCCTGACAGCAGACCAGACCTACCGGCCGGCCTTCCTCCGCCGCTACAAGCACCAGCCGCTCCCGCAGCATCGGCAGCAGCACCGAATCGGGCAGCGAAAGTATCCGGCCGACGTCGCTCCCTTCCGCTTCGTCCGCCGTCACGTCGCGCACCAACTGCAGCAGCACGCGCTCCTCACCGTCGTGTATTTCTCTGATTTCGATTACCATATTTATCGCTTCGGAAAACAGTAAAAAGGTCTCTGCTCCGCTTGGCCGGCGGGGCAGAGACCCGTATTTCTTTTCGCGGAAAGCTTCGCGGCGGCTTACTTGTTCAGCCGCCAGGTAGCGCCTTCCTTCGTGTCCTTGATTTCAAATCCGAGGGCAGCCAGACGGTCGCGAATCTGGTCGCTCGTAGTCCAGTCCTTGTTGCTCTTGGCCTTGGCGCGGACATCGAGCAGCAGGTCGACGGCCTGCGCAAAGGCCTGCTCCCGCTCGGCGTTACCGGCCGCTTCGGGCAGCAGACCGAGGATGTCGAAAGCAAAGGTGTGGAACGTCTGCTTCAAGGCCTCCAGTCCTTCGGGCGTAATGGTCTGCTTGCGGTCCACCAGCTGGTTGATGACACGGCAGGCCTCAAAGAGATGGCTGATGACGATGGGCGAATTGAGGTCGTCGTCGAGAGCGGCATAACACTTGGCCGCCAGTTCGTCGGCATATTCCTTGCCCAGATTGCCGCCGGCCACGGCCTCCACACGGTCGAGCTGCGCCACGGCTTCCATGAGGCGGTCGAGCCCCTTCTTCGATGCCTGCAGGGCCTCGTTGGAGAAGTCCACCGTAGAGCGGTAATGCGCCTGAAGAATGAAGAAGCGGATGGTCATCGGCGAATAGGCCTGCTCCAACTTTTCGTGCGAGCCGGTGAAAAATTCCTGCAGCGTGATGAAGTTGCCCAGGCTCTTGCCCATCTTCTGGCCGTTGACGGTAATCATGTTGTTGTGCATCCAGTATTTCACCATCGGCTCGCCCTGTGAAGCCACGGCCTGCGCGATTTCACACTCGTGGTGGGGGAAGACGAGGTCCATGCCGCCGCCGTGAATGTCGAAATGCTCACCCAGATATTTCCGGCCCATGGCGGTGCACTCGCAGTGCCAGCCCGGGAAACCGTCGCCCCAGGGTGAAGGCCAGCGCATGATGTGTTCGGGCTGCGCCTTTTTCCAGAGGGCGAAGTCGACCTGATTGTGCTTCTCGCCCACGCCGTCGAGCTGGCGGCTGGCGTTGATGACATCCTCCAGGTTGCGGCCCGAGAGCACGCCGTAATGATATTTGCGGTTGTACTTCTCCACGTCAAAATAAACCGAGCCGTTGCTCTCATAGGCAAAGCCGGCATCAAGAATCTGGCGCACCAGTTCAATCTGCTCGATGATGTGGCCCGTAGCATGAGGTTCGATGCTGGGCGGCAGGCAGTTGAGCTGTGCCATGGCCTCGTGGAAACGGTTCACGTAGTGCTGTGCCACCTCCATCGGCTCCAGTTCCTCCAGCTTGGCCTTCTTGGCAATCTTGTCCTCGCCGTCGTCGGCGTCGTGTTCCAGGTGGCCCACATCGGTGATGTTGCGCACGAAGCGCACCTTGTAGCCCAGATGGCGCAGATAGCGGAAAAGGAGGTCGAAGGTGATGCCCGGACGCGCATGCCCGAGGTGGGCATCGCCATAGACGGTAGGTCCGCAGACATACATGCCCACATGGCCGGGATGAAGCGGCTCAAACACTTCCTTCTTGCGGGTAAGTGTATTGTAGATTTGCAATTGGTGTTCCATAATCTGTAAGTCTGATTTTTTCGTGATGATATCTTTGGGCAAAGTTACGAATAAAAAATGACAATCGGCCGTGTGCAACAATCATATTGAAGCATAGGTGGTTTCCGGACCGGAAAATATTTTATGCCGTTTTCTTCTTCATCACTTGTTTCCGGTAACGGCCGATTCGGATTAATCACGGTTCGGGACTGTGCTTCATTTCAAAACGAAGTTCTCCCCCTTGCAGCACCTCCTCAAACGTGATGTATGTGCGGTCCAGCAACTGCCCGTTCAGATACACCTTATCCACATAGATATTCTTGTCAGACAGGTTGTCCGCCAGGATAACGAACTCCTTTCCCGAAGCCAGCCTGATGACCGCCTTTCTGAACAAGGGCGCACCCAATTCATACTGACCGGAAGCCGGATTCATGGGGTAGAAGCCCAACGAGCTGAAGACATACCAGGCACTCATTTGCCCGGTGTCCTCATTTCCGCAAATGCCTGAGGGAGTGGTATCATAGAGAGTGGTCAGCACCTGATTGACGTACTTCTGTGTCTTGTCGGGGCGCCCCACCCGATTATACATGTAAACCGTGTGGTGTCCCGGTTCGTTGCCGTGTGCATACTGCCCTATGAGGCCGGTAATGTCGCCGGAAACATTGTCACCGCGCAATTCGGAAGACATTCCGAACAGCGTGTCCAACCGTGCCTCCAGCGCCTTCTTGCCTCCCAGCAGTTCGGCAAGTCCTTCCACATCGTGCGGCACAAAGAATGTCCATTGCCAGCCGTTTCCTTCGCAATAATCATCGCGACGGTGCGAAGAGGCCAACGGGTCGAACGGCGTGCGCCAACCGCCCTCTTTCGTCCGTCCCCGCGCCAGCAGGGTGACAGGGTCAATCACATTGCGGTAGTTGAACGAGCGGGCCATGAAACGGTCGGCCTCCTCCTTCGCGCCGACTGCCTCGGCGTAGCGGGCCAACGCGTAGTCATCAAACGCATATTCCAGCGTGCGCGCCACCGATTCCATCTCCAGGTCACAAGGCACGTAGCCATATTTCTTGTAGTTCTTCAGTCCCACGAAATAGCCCATGGAATAGCCGCAGGTGTCCTTCATTGCCGATGTCACCATCGCCTCCAGCGCCAGCCGGGTGTCGAAATCGCGGACTCCGTTCAAATAGGCATTCGCTATCACAGGCAACGAATGGATACCAATCATCTGGTAATTCTCGATGCCCCACAATGTCCATATCGGCAACTGCCCGGCATATTTGTAATGCTCCAGCAGTGTCTTGATGTAGTCGCCGGTCACTTTCGGATTCAGCATCGCCAACAGCGGACAAGCCGCCCGGAACGTATCCCAGAAGCCGACCACGCCTCCGTAGTAATCAAAACCGTCGGTCTGGTGCACCTGCCAATCCGGTCCCCGGAAACGGTTGTCCACGTCCGACAGCAAAAACGGATACAGCATGACATTGTGGAGCGAGGTATAGAAGAGTTCTTTCTTTTTCGGGTCGTCGGTCTCCACTTCTATCTGTCCCAGGACACGGCTCCACGCCCCGGATGCCGATTCCCTGATATCCTCAAACGTCTTGCCCTGCGTCTCTGCCTGCAAATTGGCGGCCGCCCCTTCCATGCTCACCGACGATATCGCCGTCCGCACTTCCAGTTCGCCCTGCCCGTTTTCAAAGGAGAGCATGGCCTTCACGCTGCGCCCTTCGGCCGAAACAGCTTCCCCGATGCGGCGGTTGTCTACATAGAGGACGCACTTCTTGATGGGCGACGAAAAACGGGTGTAGAAATAGACCTGCTGCTGCGGTGTCCAGCCATTGGAGAAGCGATAGCCGCGAATCGTGCAGGAATCCACCTGCTCGAATGCGGAGGCATAGACCGTATCCACATCGTGCTCGGTCTGGATGGTGCAGGCACATTCCGAACCGTATTCCAAATCCACGATGACCGGCATCGTCCCTCCGGAAGCATACTGGTAGCGCTGGATGCCGCAACGACGCGAAGCGGTCAGCTCCACCTTCAGTTGCCGGTCATACAGATTGACCGAATAATATCCCGGCTCCGCCTTCTCCTCCTCATGCGACAAGTCTGCCTGATATTGTTTGGAGTACAAAGTGTCTCCCTCCACCGGCGCGTTGAGCGGAAGCGGCATAAACAGGATGTCCAGGAAATCGGCACATCCGCCTCCGCTCTTGTGCAGATGGCTGAATCCCAACACGCTGGAATCGTCGTAATGATAGCCGGCCCCACAAGAGCGTGTGTCCGCACCAATCTGCATCATACCAAACGGTACGGAAGCGACAGGTGCTACTCTGCCCTCCCAAGCCGTACCAATCCATTTATTCACATAGCGGTTATTGGAAGGAGCGGACTCCTTGCAACCTACAACCGACAAGCCGAAAAGGCATCCGCCCATCAGCAACAATGACAATTTTTTCATAACCGTATATTTTTTTTCATGATTTGAGAGCCAATCTTCTTTTGTCGATTCGCCGGACAACTGTCTTAATCATCACACAAAGTTAAAAAAATCCGTATGATATATGCAGGCATCATGGGAAAAGGATGCTTGTTTATTATCCAATACGTAAGTTCGGTATAACTACGACAAAGAGACCAGACACTACACCCGACTTTCGCTTCGGCAAGCCAAGACAGCGATACCAAGACAGCTGTCAGTGTCCATTTCATCCGTCAAGACATCCTGTTTTTGATTCATTGAGCCATATTATTTCTTAGGCCACACTTTCCATTCCTGCATGCCGCTTAGCTTCGCCTCAATAGGACCGGCACAAGGATGCACGGCGTCCCGCCGATTTCCGAAATAATCCCTGTCGATTACGACGGGACTGTCATCGGGATTCAAGAATTCCTGCTGGGGAATGATAGCCTTATCCAGCGTTTCTGTTGTCACCGGTCGGCATTTCGTGTTCCCGATTCCTTCGGGCGAGACATTCATCTTCAGGTACCAGCCATCGGCACGCTGTTCCAGCCGGATACCGGAATCGAAGTCCGAAGCCTCCACAAAGTCCGTATCCCGCCTGTCGGGATGCGCGCCTGTCGTAAAGAGATTGCCGTGATAGCGGATGGGAAGCAGGCATTCGTCCCAATTGCCCAAAGAAGCCTTCCGGGCAAAATGATTGTTCACCCATTGCAGGTCTCCGCCCATGTTGCGGACATTCCCGACGGAACGGGTACCGTGCGGGGGATAGAAAAATGAATAGCGGCCACCGGCACAACGATCCATTCCGGCAAACACCTTGCCCGTCACCAGATTGTGCACACCGGCTATGCCCTGCGACAGATTCAGCGAATAGCCGGACAACAGGATGTTGTTCGCGAGCAAAATCGGACCGTGACAGACCTCAATAAAGATATCCTCCTGCACGTTGTTGTCATGAAACAGATTACCCGTCACCTGCATACCTTGCGAGCCCCAATCGAGCCACAAACCACGGATGGTTTTATAGATATGGTTGTTCCGGATAATCGCATCAATGGCAAAATGCAACTTGATGCCTGCCATTTCGTCGCCCTCGAACGTTTCGTCCACACAAATATCATGGATTTCATTGCCTTCTATCACACTGAACGCTGCGCCGCTGCATCCCACGATGCCCGCCTGTCCGCACTCATAAATGTGATTGTTGCGGACAATATGGTGTCCAGCCTCATCCTTGTCCCACGAAGCCGTCTTGAAATAATCATACAACTGCTGCTCAGTCTGTCCACTGTTCGGTTCCGGATAGATGCGGGGAGGCAGGAAAAGGTAATGATGCGAGTGGCCGAACGTTGGTCTCCCTAACGAAATGCCGGTGCAGCGGGAGTTGCGGATGGTATTGTCCTCGATAATCCAACCTTTCGCCCAACGGGGACCAATCAGGCCGGGCTGTTCGGCGGAAGGAGGCGCCCAGTTAGTGGCGGCATTCTCCAAAACAAAACCGCGCACGGTGATGTAGTCGATTCCCGTATGTTCCGGGTAGAAAACTTGCGGGCGAACCGTCAGTTCCACCTCTCCTCCATTGGGATTCACGCCTTCGGGAAACTGTGCCCAGATGGTCGTCTTCCCCTTGGCAGGCTGTTCCGGCGCACGAACCACGAAACAAAGATTATGCTTCCCTTCCAACACACGCTTCAGGGGCATGCGGAACTCGGCAAACCGTTCCCAGTCGCCAGTGTTCTTCACCTGAGCCGTACCCAGACATTCACCACCGGGAGCATCCAGATACATCTCGACGGTTCCGCCTTTACCCAACGTGGCCGCCTGAAAGACCAGCGTATCCGAACCTGCACCGAAGTCCACCTGGTCGAAATACATTTCCGAACCGTTCTTCAGATAACCGAAAGGCCAGCGGTTGACGATGGCAATGCAGATGGCGGCATCGCCCCCTTTCACGGAGGACTCCATGGATGTCTTGCGACGGCCGCCCACCGGCTGCACCCATTCGAAGTTCATCAGGACCGGACCGCCGTTGCCATCGGCTTCGGCATACCAACACGGCTGATTGTCTTCGAGCGGTTTCATCACCTTGTCCAGCGAAAAGGCTTCGCGCATCCGCCTGCCAGCACAAATCACCATGCCCGTATGGTTCGGACGGCCTTTACCGCGATACCAGCTGCCGTAGATTTGCTCGTCAAACGGATTGCTTTCACCGAAGAACGTATTGGGCAAGGTCAATTTCCAGGTGTTATTCTTCACTTTCTTCCATCCTTTCACCTTCTCGGAACCGGTAATGGTTACCCGTTCGCCCGGTGCCGCCTGATAAACGATGCGCTTTGCATCCGACTCACCTCCCCGAGGGGGAACCACTCTCTCGCGATAAATACCCTCATGCACCGTAATCACATCGCCCGGCATCGCCCTGTCGGCAGCAGCCTGGATGGTTCGCAACGGAGCAGACACGCTTCCCGGATTCTTATCTTTTCCTTTCATGGATACATGGTATTCCCTGGCGGCCAAAGAGCCACACAGCAGAAACACCGAAATCAAGCATACTGTTTTCTTCATTTTTTCACCCGATATTCAATGATTTTACCTGCTTTCACTTTTATTTTCTTCCAGTTGACGAAAGCGACACCCGACAACGGACGGGCGGCTGCCTCCTCACTTTCCACCAGAACCGACACCTCGGCGTCATAAGAAGTCATTTCACCGGATAAAACGGATGGTTCCCATCGGGAAGCAACCGTTTCAAGAGGGAGCTTCTCCTTCGAAACGGTCTCTGCCCTTGCGGACCGCACCTGTTTTCAGCAGGCTTACACACAGAACAACTGCCCCGAAAAAACAAACGGAAAGAACTGTTGTTTATTGAGCACTCACTTTTTTATTTCATTATTCTATGGCAAACGACTGCTTCGGAAACTCCGGATGCTCCTTGCTAACCTTGACGGCCAATCCATTTATTCACATAGCGGTTATAAGGAGCGGACTCCTTGCAACCTACGACCAACAAGCCGAAAAGGCATCTGCCCATCAGCAACAATGACAATTTTTTCATAACCGTATATTTTTTTTCATGATTTGAGAGCCAATCTTCTTTTGCGATTCGCCGGATAAATGTCTTAATATCCCACAAAGTTAAAAAAATCCATATGATATATGCAGATATCATGGAAAAAGGATGTTTTTTGATGCATTTTGATGATTTTTGATGCATCCTCCGCAAATACCGGCTTGCACATAGGGTACCCTTCCTATTGCAATGCCGGATGCTTTTTCAGAAAACAGCAGGCAGTCCGGCGATGCCAAAACTGAAAACTGCGTTTTCGCTTGCCGTTACGCTCACCTTTGCGTATATTTGTAAAATTATAGGATGCAGCTCGGCAATGCCCAGCCTGAAAACCTTGCTTTCGCTTTGCCACCGCGCTCACCCTTCGCTATTTTGGCCCGGGAAAAAGGGGAAACCGGTTGCTGTGGAAAAACGTGCCGCCACAAAAACGGGGCGGGAGCACACGCCGCTCCCGTCGTCTCCGGACCGGGCCCCCACAGAGCGAACTTCCCGACTACAACTGCTAAATAACCGTATCATGAATCTGAACGACTACACTTCACTGACCCTCCTGCTCACTATTGCAGGACACGCCTTCGGCCTTCCCGCCCTGATTTATCTGGCTGCCGTATCTGCCGCCCTGATGCTTATTTCCACCTACAAGGAAATAAAACTGGCTAAGGCCAAACAGCCGCTCCGCGCCAAACAGCTCTTCCGCCACTATGCCTTCCCGGCCGCGGTGTTCATTTACTACATGGCCGCGCTCTACTACGTGCGCCTGTAAAAAGACAGCCGGAGGCGACACGCGAAAGGCCGAAAAAGTCATGACGGCGGCGAACTGCATTTTTACGAAAGTTTAACCCTTCGGACAGCAGGAAAGCGGCTGAAGCGGACGGCGCGCTGCCTGCGGAGCCACAAGTGCCGGGAGTTTTTTCCGAAAAGCCGGAAGAAAAAAAACGGAAATAGGAACTGAAAAAACAAAAGCAGGAAGAAAAAACGGCAATCGGCCGACAAAAACAGCGGGAAGTGCACCTGGTGGATGCGCTTCCCGCTGCTCTTACTGCAAAGATAATGCTTTTTGAAGCGGATTCCAAATTTGCATTAAGAATCCTTAACTTATCGGATAGTCAACAGACGTTCCCTTCAGGGCTGCTACGGGCGCATGTGGCGATAGACCGCCTCGCGCAGCGAACCCTGCGCATCGTCGCTGTTATACTCCCAATACATAATCCCCAGCAACCCCTGCTCACGGACGTAGGCACACTTGGCGGCCAGCGACTCCGGATTTTCATAGGAAGCCACCAGGCGGCCGGTGCTGTCGGCCAGATAGGGCACACAGGCCACCGTATCCCAGCACTGCACATAGTCGCGGCGGGCCATGAGACTGTCATAGCGGATGAAGTCGGACATGGGCGGCGCGGCATGCCCGTAGAAAGGTACGCCGAGCACCAGCTTTTCAGGCGCAACGCCCGCATCCAGATGTGCCCGCACCGCCTGCGCCGCGGAATAGCGGCTCAGCGGAGAAGGGTGGAGCGCCGAATGGTGATAGGGCGGCCGGGCCATGTCGTAGGCCATGATGTTGACAAAATCGACATAGGGGTCGATGGCCCGGAAGTCGATGTAGGCAGCGCCGGCCACCGAGGCCAGCGTCAGCAGACGGTCGGGGCCGATGGCCTGCCGGATGTCGCGCATGAGCTGGGTGAAGTTCTCCGTGTCGTCGGGCGAGGCGGAAATGCCGGCTGCCGAACTCGTGGGATATTCCCAGTCGAGGTCGATGCCGTCCAGGCCAAACTGCTCCACCACCCGGCGGCAGTCGCGCGCAAAAAGGCGGCGGTGGGTAACGTCGGCCGCCATCTCGCTGAACCGGCCGCTGCCCCATCCGCCGATGGAGAGCATCACCTTGAGGTGGGGCGCCTTCTTCTTCAGTTCTGCCACCTCCTTGAGCCGGCTTTCACGGCTGATGACGATGCGCCGGAAGGTAGAGTCGACCTGCCCGAAGGCATAGTTGATGTGCGTCACCACTGAAGGGTCGGGCAATGCCTTCCCGTCCGCGGTGACATAGGCCAGCACAATGTTGCCCGGCGTTTCGGATTCCTGCTGCGCCGACGGTCCGCAAGCAGTCAGGAGCGTACCCAGCAGGCACGCTACGAGGGAAAAGGATTTCTTTTTCATGTTTGTTTTATTTGAAAACTTCAGTTCCAGCGAAAGGGCGGCACCCGCTACAAGGCGCGGGTGGCCTGCTCCAGCCAGCGGCGGTCGGCCTCGTCGTCGAGCAAGGGAAGCAGCTCGCGGCACACGGTGGCATGATAGCGGTTCACCCACTGCTTTTCCTCGGCCGAAAGGAGCGACGCGTCGACGGCACGGAGGTCGTAAGGACACAGCGTCAGCGTTTCAAACTCCAGGAAGGAACCGAAATCGGTGTGGAGCGAGGGGCGCGCCAGCAGCATGTTTTCGATGCGCACGCCGAAGCGGCCGGTCACGTAGATGCCGGGCTCGTTGGTCACCACCATGCCGGCTCTGAAGGGCACGACGGTGCACGGCCGGTAGTTCTTCCGGATTTGGTGGGGGTCCTCATGCACGCCCAGGCGCGAACCCACGCCGTGGCCCGTGCCGTGGCCGAAGTCATAGCCCGCCTGCCACAGGGGATAGCGGGCGGCGGTGTCGAGCTGCAGGCCGGTGGTGCCGTCGGGGAAGCGGCAGCACGACAGGGCAATGTGCCCTTTGAGCACGAGGGTATAGACACGGCGCTCCTCGTCGGTGAGCGGTCCGAGGGCGATGGTGCGGGTGATGTCGGTCGTGCCGCATTCATACTGTCCGCCCGAATCGAGCAGCAGCAGTCCGCGCGGCTCGAGCACGGCGTCGGTGGAGGGTTCGGCCTCGTAGTGCACAATGGCGCCATGGGCGGCATAGGCGGCAATCGTGGCGAAGCTCAGGCTGCAGAAACCGGGGCGGGCGGCACGGAAAGCCGTCAGCCGGCGGTCCACCTCCATCTCGGTGACACGGCCCGTAGCCACATTTTCATCGAGCCAGCGCAGAAACTGCACCATGGCCACACCGTCCTCCAGCATGGCACGGCGGAAACCTTCCTGCTCGGCTTCGTTCTTCACGGCACGGAACAGGGGGACGGACGACGTGCAGAAACAGCAGTTCACTCCGGCCCTCACCGCCTGCCGCACCACGCAGCAGGCCGTCGTTGCCGGCAGGGCCACCACCGGGCCGCCTGCTCCGGCCAGCTGTTCCAGCGCCGCTGCCCAGCCGTCGTAGGGGCGCAGCGTCACCCCATTGTCGGCCAGCTGCCGTGCGGCCTCAGGCGTTATCTTCTCCGGCTGGACAAAAAGCACGGCCCCGTCGGTCTGCACCAGCAGATAGCTGAGGAAGAAGGGATTGAATTCGATGTCGGCGCCGCGCAGATTGAGCAGCCACGCGATTTCCGAGAGGTCGCTCATGAAAAAGGCGCCGGGCGCTTCCTTGAGTCCGGCCATCCACTGGCGCACCCGCGCCAGTTTGCTTCCCACGGACTCACCGGCCAGCGGGAGCGGCTGCACGATGACGGGCGCATCGGGCAGGGCCGGACGGTCGGTCCAGATTTCGGCAAAGGGGTCGGTATCCACCTGCCGGTTGTCGAGCGCAGTGCCTCCGAAGAGGGCCTGACGGAGTTCCTCGGTCATCATTTCGCCCCAATAACCCACACATCCGCTGCCCACGCAGGCGCTGAGCCATTCGGGCACCGACGGCGTGTCGTCGCAGCCGTCGCGCATGAGTTGGAAAGGCGTGCCCTCCAACTGGGCCTCAGCCTGCAGGAAATAGCGCGAATCGGTCCAGAGTGCCGCCTCGCGGAGCGTCACGACGGCCATGCCGGCCGAACCGGTGAAACCGGTGAGCCACTCGCGGGCCTGCCAGTAGCGGGGAAGATATTCACTGTTGTGCGGATCAAGCGTCGGGACAATGAAGGCGGCGAGCCCCTGGCTCTCCATCCACCGGCGCAACGCCTCTACGCGTCCTTGAATCAATGCGTTTTCCATATTGTTGAATGTTCTTTTGAGTAGTATTTCCTTGTGGCTGGGATGCGGAAACGAGAAAAGCAGCGACCTCCTCCTGCCAGGCTGCCGGCCGATGCCCTTCTAACCGTCCCCGACCGGGGGACGCGGGGAGAAGGAACGCGGCTTCCGTTACAAAGGTACAATCTGCCGCGTAACCTGCAAAATGAAAAGGAGTTTTTCATCCCGTCCGGCACGGCAGCCGGCAACGCCTTCCGGCGGCCGGCCGCCGCCACGCTTTTTTTTATTTTTCAAGGAGTTTAGATTTTCCGCCGTTGCCCGAATCAGCTAAAAATCGTAATTTTGCAGGCGGATTGCCTGATGCAGACTTTTTTACGCACACACATGAAAAAATCATTACGCACACACATGAAAAAATCGCTCCTGCTATTGACGGTATGGCTGACCGCCACCGGCCTGCAGGCCCAATCGCCGGAAGGAAACTGGTATGGGAAACTGAGCCTCGGCATACAGAAACTGGGCATTGCCCTCCAGTTTGCCACCGACAACGCAGGAAAAAGCAAAGTGACGATGGACGTGCCGGAACAGGGCATCAAGGCGCTTCCCGCCGACGTCCTGCTTTGCAGTCCGGACTCCGTCAGCCTGAATTTTCCCGTCATCGGTGCTTCCTATACCGGCCGCATTGCCGGCACAACGCTCAACGGACTGTTCCATCAGAACGGCCTGACACTCCCCCTCAAGCTGGAGAAGCAATCAACGCCCCAGGCGCGCCGGCCGCAGGAACCGCAGCCGCCACTGCCCTACACCACCGAGGAAGTGGTCTTCACCAACCCGGCAGCCGGCGTCAGCCTGGCCGGCACACTGACCTACCCCGTGGGATATAAGCAGGGAGACAAGGTGAAGGCGGTGCTGATGGTCAGCGGCAGCGGCACCCAAAACCGCGACGAGGAGATTCTGGAGCACAAACCCTTCCTCGTGATGGCCGACTTCCTGGCCAGGAACGGAATCGCGTCGCTGCGCTACGATGACCGCGGAGCCGGAAAATCGACAGGCCGCCCCGACAGCTGCACCACTGCCGACTTTGCCGCCGACGCGCAGGCCGGCATGGAATGGCTGAAACGGAACAAAGGTTGGAAAACCGGCGTGCTCGGACACAGCGAAGGCGGAACGATTGCCTTCATGCTCGGCGCAAAAGGACAGGCGGACTTCATCGTCAGCATGGGCGGCGTCGGCATCAAGGGCGACTCGCTGCTGGCGGAACAGCGCAACGCACTGGCCCGGCTCAACAACGCTCCGGGGCTCTGGACCGCAGAGAAGGTCAGGGCACAGTTTGCCGCCGCACCGGCCAACCCCTGGTTCGACTTCTTCATCAACTACGACCCGGCGGCAGACGTACGGCAGACAAAAGTGCCGGTAATGGCCATCAACGGCAGCAAGGACATGCAGGTGCTGCCCGGCAGCAATCTGCAAACCATCCGCCAACTGCTGCACGACGGAAACCGGAAAAACCTGTTCAAGGAATATCCCGGACTCAACCACCTGTTCCAGCACTGCACCACCGGCTCGCCCACGGAATATTACCACATCGAGGAAACCCTCTCGCCGGAAGTCATGCGCGACATCGCCGGGTGGATTAACGCACTCTGACAGGAAAAGTCCGGCCGCAGCCGGACAAAAAAAGACACCGGCAGCCAGACTCTCCGCCCGGCTGCCGGCCACACCGACTTGAAATACAAAAAACAATCTGCATATCAAGCAAACCAATTACTTCTATGAAAAGATTTTATACCCTGACACTGCTCTTGCTGACCCTCGTCGCAACAGCAGCACAAGCACAGATCAACTTCTCTGTGTCCTACAAGCGGGTCAGCCCCACGGAGTATGACATCATCTTCTCCGGCACTGCCGAACCGGGCTGGCACGTCTATTCCACTGACATCCCGTCGGGCGGTCCCACTCCCGCCACTTTCAACACGGATGCCGCCAAGGGCGTGGAAACCGTGGGCAAGTTGAAAAAAGGAAGCGGAGAAAAAGTGCACTACGACACCATGTTCGAAATGGATGTGGCCTATTTTGAAAACGCTTTCACCTTTACACAACGCGTCCGCCTGACCAGCGCCGACTACGAACTGGCCGGATACCTGGAATATGGCGCCTGCAACGACCAGAGCTGTCTGCCGCCCTCCACGGTGGAGTGCAAGCTCAAAGGCAGCGACGGACCGTCGGCCGCACAGCCGGCTGCCGGAAAGGCTGAAAGCGCGGAAAAGGCCGCTGCAGCCGGCAGCCAGTCCGCTCCCGCCGAAGAGGCAACGACCATCGTCAGCCGCACCGACACACTGGGCGCCCTGCCCGCCGACAGTACGGCCGCAACTGCCGCAACAACGGCTGCGGACTTCAACAGCGCACTGTGGACGCCCGTCATCGACCAGCTGGAGGCCTTCGGACAGGAAAACGTGGCCGACCGCGCACTGTGGTACATCTTCATCCTCGGATTCGCCGGCGGACTCATCGCACTCTTCACGCCTTGCGTATGGCCCATCATTCCCATGACTGTAAGTTTCTTCCTGAAACGTGCGAAAGACCGCAGGAAAGGCATCCGCGATGCCATTACCTACGGTCTCTCCATCATCGTCATCTACGTCGGACTGGGCTTGATTATCACTTCCATCTTCGGAGCCAGCGCACTCAACGACCTTTCGACCAACGCTATTTTCAATATCTTCTTCTGCCTGATGCTCGTGGTGTTTGCTGCCAGCTTCTTCGGCGGATTTGAAATCACGCTGCCCTCCTCCTGGGGCGCAGCCGTTGACAGCAAGGCCGAAAAGACCACTGGTCTGCTCTCCATCTTCCTCATGGCCTTCACGCTGGCTCTCGTTTCCTTCTCCTGCACAGGTCCCATCATCGGCTTCCTGCTGGTGGAAATGAGTACGTCGGGCGGTTCCATCCTTGCACCGACCATCGGCATGCTGGGCTTCGCCATCGCACTGGCCCTGCCCTTCACGCTGTTCGCCCTCTTCCCCACGTGGCTGAAGAGTGCCCCGAAGAGCGGCGGCTGGCTGAATATGGTGAAAGTCACCCTCGGTTTCCTCGAACTGGCCTTTGCGCTGAAGTTCCTCTCCGTAGCCGACCTTGCCTACGGCTGGCACATTCTCGACCGCGAAACCTTCCTCGCACTCTGGATAGCCATCTTCGCTCTGCTCGGCTTCTATCTGCTGGGCCTGATCAAGTTCCCGCACGACGACGAGGACGACCGCCGCACCAGCGTGCCCCGCTTCTTCCTCGCCCTGGCTTCCATCGCCTTTGCCATCTACATGGTGCCCGGCCTGTGGGGCGCCCCCTGCAAAGCCATCAGCGCCTTCGCACCCCCCATGTACACCCAGGACTTCAACCTGCAGCCGGCCGAAGTCAAGCCGCTCCTCAATTATGAAGAAGGCATGGCTTACGCCAAAGAGCAGAAGAAACCCGTCATCCTCGACTTCACCGGCCACGGCTGCGTTAACTGCCGCAAAATGGAAGCTGCCGTATGGGAGGACGACAAGGTGAAAGGCTATCTTACCGAAGACTATGTCATCATTTCCCTCTACGTGGACGAAAAAACGCCGCTGCCCGAACCCATCGTAGTCAACGAGAACGGAACCGAACGCAAACTGCGCACCGTCGGCGACAAGTGGAGCTACCTGCAGCGCAGCAAATTCGGTGGACAGACGCAGCCTTTCTATGTGCTGGTGGACAATGAGGGAAATCCGCTCAACGGTTCCTACTCCTACGACGAGGATGTCGACAAATTTGTGGAGTTCCTCGAAACCGGACTGAAAAACTACAAATAACGGAAAGGCTCGGAGATACAAAAGGACCACCGGAAAAAGCAAAAGTAACCGTTGAAAAAAACGGGAAGATAACCGGAAAAGACAGAAGTGGCGGAAATGAAGATGGCCGCAGCTGATTTCCGGAAAGCGCACTACAGAATGACGGCTGGCAAGTTCCTCAAAAACCTGCCAGCCGTCACTTTTATTTTCCCATCCGTAGCCGGGAGGGCATTCCCGCCGCTCCGCCTGCAAGCGTTACAGATAACGGCGGAAAACCTTCACCTGCAGCGGCGTGAAAGCCCTTTGCCGATGCCGGTAACCGCGCCGGTGCAAATCGGCCAGCAGATGCGGGTCCGACACAATCCAGCGGTGCAGACGCGCCACCGCCACCCGTTCGTCGGCGGCCGGAAAATATTCCACGGCCAGTTCCCGCCGTGTTTTCCATCCGGCCGGCAGCCCTCTTTTCCGTTCCTTGTTTTCCTTCTCCAGTCCTGTTTGTTTCATCCGGTGTAACTCCATTTTTTTCATTATCATTTTCTCTAAGTTTCATTTGCCGAATCCTCACGATTCTTTTCTTCCGACGGTTTTCCATCTCACCTCGCCGCAGGGTCATACGTCGAAACGCCTCCGCAGTTCCTCCAGATATTCCGGCACGGGATGCAACCCCGTTTCCTGTTTCGCCATGGCGGCCACCAGACGCGGTATCTGCATGCTTTCGGGCCGGATGCGCTCATTGCGCAACAGGCGGCTCCGGCCACAGACGCAGGCGATGTAAAGTTCCGTATCGTTTTCGGAAGGCGGCGCCCAGCGACGGATGATTTTCTCAGGCGTGTCACATCCGTAGCGGCACACATAATTTCTCATCAGCAGCAATGCGGCACGATAGCCGTAGTCAAAGTGCAGAAAGCTGCAGAAGCCTTTGACACAGGGGTGCGAAGGATGCAGTCCCAACCAGCGGTTGGAGGCAATATAGCGTATGTTCAGCGGATTCCGGTTGGCTATGCCCAAATTTTCTGTTCTCATGGTGTTTTCCTCCTGGTTATTGTTTTTTTCAATGAATGGCAGCGCTGCACAGCGCGACCGTAAGGGAGATGAAGGCCTTCAACTGCTGCAAAGATAAACCGGACGATTCCGAAAAAACCGTAAGAAAGAAGAAACAACTTACGGAAAGCTCCGCCGCCGTGCCGCCGGAAAAAGAAAAACAACGGGCACAGAAAAACGATGCCGGCAGAACACACGGTTTCGCCGGAATCAGAAAAAATCACCGAAGAAAAAACAATCACCAGGGGACGGAGCAACGCGGCGATGAGCAGGAAGACAAAACGTTGCGGGAAGAGAAACACAGAAAAGGAAGGAGCCGTCGAAAAAGGAAAAGTGGAAACGAAAACCAACCCGGCGGGAACCACAACCGAAAACGGCACGTTTTGCGACTGACCGCAAAACGTGCCGTTAAGGGACTGATGGCGGCAACCGTGCCTCCACCTTTATTTATTCTCGCTTTCCTGAAAGGCTGCTGCCTCGGCCGCAGCGATAATGTCCTCGCGCGAACCGGAATAATCGGCAGGACGGACTTTCATGGCCATTTTTGACGGACGGACCGTTGTTTCGGCATCAGCCGACTTCATGTCGGGACAGCGGCTTGCCCGGGGCCGACGCTGACGCTTGGCGCGCTGAGCCGGCGTTTCTGTCCTGGCTTCGCTGCGTCCGGTTTCGGCAACCGGTTCTTCCATCCCGTCAATCTCGGGCAGTGCACAGGCCTCGGGTGCCTCCATCGCCGTACGCTTTTCCTTGGCCCGGAACACCTGGTCAATCAGTTCGGGATGGCTGCGGAAACGGACAAGTGCCTCACGGGCCGCCACCTGCTGGCTTTCCTTCTTCGACGCACCTTGTCCCCGTCCGGCCTCAATGCCTTCCACCATCACCACCGTATTGAATACCGGATGGTTTTTTCCCTCATTTTCCGTACTTGAGAGAATGAACTCGGCATTGATTCTGTTTTTCTGGCTCCACTCCAGCAGTTTGCTCTTGAAGTTCACCTCCTTGTTGGCCACGCCTTCGATGTCGAGCAGGCGGCCTACGATGCGATGCTCCACGAACCATTTGCAATAGGCATATCCACGGTCGAGATAGGCTGCCCCTATCAGTGCCTCAAAAGCGTTTCCGCCGATATGATTACCGCTCTGGCTGGCTTGTTGCGTAGAGTGTACCAGCTGGTTGAGCCCTATCTCGGCCGCCAGCTTGTTGAGTGAAGTGCGCTGCACGATTTTGCTGCGGGTACTCGTCAGAAACCCTTCACGCTTGCGTTCAAACCGATGATAGACAATATCACTGACGACGGCCTCCAAAACGGCGTCGCCCAGAAATTCCAGTCGTTCGTTGTTCAGCATCCGGCCTTTCGCATTGCGATAGGACAGCGATTTGTGCGAAAGGGCGATGCGATAGATTTCAAGGTCGTGAGGGTAAAAGCCGAGAATCCCGTAGAGTGACGAAAGCAACTCTTTTTCCTTCCGAAACGGAAAGCGCACCCTGTCAATGAAACGGAAAAATTTCATATACGTTTCTCTTGGGGGATTGATTCAGAAAAAAATTGCGAATCTGCTGCAAAAAGTCCCCGACGCCGGTAAGGCGGCGCCGGGAGATGGCCGTCTGCAGCAAATTCGCCAATCAGCAGTTATACCGATTACTCTTCATACTTCTTCACGATGCAGCAGGCATTGTGACCGCCAAAGCCGAACGTGTTGCTCAGCGCGGCGCGCACCGGACGCTCCTGTGCCTTGTTGAAGGTGAAGTTGAGATTGTAGTCGATGTTCTCGTCCTCATCGCCCTCTTCGTGGTTGATGGTGGGAGGAACGATGTCGTCACGCACAGCCAGACAGCAGGCCATGGCCTCAACGGCACCGGCTGCGCCGAGCAGGTGACCGGTCATTGACTTGGTGGAGCTGATGTTCAGTTTATAGGCGTGCTCGCCGAAGAGCTCGATGATGGCCTTGGCTTCCGAGATGTCGCCCACCGGAGTCGAAGTGCCGTGTACGTTGATATAGTCGATGTCCTCGGGCTTCATGCCGGCGTCTTCCAGCGCGCTCTGCATCACGAGGCGTGCGCCCAGACCTTCGGGATGGCTGGCCGTGATGTGATGTGCGTCGGCCGACATACCTACACCGGCGATTTCGCAATAAATCTTCGCACCGCGTGCCTTGGCGTGCTCCAGTTCCTCCAGAATCAGGATGCCGGCACCCTCGCCCATCACGAAGCCGTCGCGGCTCTTGCTGAACGGACGCGAAGCCGTTGCGGGAGAGTCGTTGCGGGTGGAGATGGCGTGCATCGCGTTGAAGCCGCCCACGCCGCAGGGGCAGATGGCAGCCTCGGCACCACCGGTTACCATGACATTGGCCTTGCCCAGACGGATGAGATTGAAGGCATCGGCAATGGCATTGGTCGAAGAGGCGCAGGCCGAAGTCGTCGTATAGTTAGGACCGTGGAAGCCATACATGATGGAAATCTGGCCGGAAGCAATGTCGGCAATCATCTTGGGGATGAAGAACGGGTTGAACTTCGGACCGTTCTCCGCGCCGGTCAAGGCATAGTAGCCGGCTTCTTCCTCAAAGGTGTGGATACCGCCGATGCCCACGCCGAGCACAACGCCCACGCGGTTCTTGTCCACCGTATCCAGGTCAATGCCGCTGTCCTTCACAGCTTCCATCGCTGCCACCAGAGCATACTGCTCATAAACGTCCATCTTGCGCACTTCCTTGCGGTCGATAAAGTCGGTGGCCTTGAAGCCCTTCAATTCGCAGGCAAACTGCGTCTTGAACTTGGAGGCGTCGAAATGGGTAATGGGAGCCGCACCGCTGACACCCTTCTTCAGATTTTCCCACGTTTCGGGAACGGTATTGCCCACGGGGGTCAGTGCGCCCAAACCTGTGACAACCACTCTTTTCAATTCCATATTTTTCGTTTTTATCGGTAGTTATAAAATGCGGATTTGCGAATTTGCGAATTTGCAAACCTTCTGCCCAAAGGACCGGAACGTTCACAAACTTGCAAATCCGCAAACCGTTTTCCCGCCTATCGGCGGAAAGAAATTCTGTTCTCCAAAATTAAGCGTGAGCTTCAATGTAAGCGATAGCGTCACCTACGGTAGAGATTTTCTCAGCCTCATCATCGGGAATAGTAATCTTGAATTCCTTCTCGAATTCCATGATGAGCTCTACAGTGTCGAGAGAATCAGCACCGAGGTCGTTAGCGAAGCTGGCTTCGTTCTTTACTTCTGCCTCATCAACACTCAATTTGTCTACGATAATTGCCTTTACTTTTGCTGCGATATCAGACATGACTTTTTATTTTTTTGAAGTTAATAATTTTGTTTCGATACAAATCCGGATGCAAAAATAGACTTTATTCTTAAGATACGCAAGCGTTTGAAGAAAAAAAGAGCTACTATTTGCACAAATACCCCGTTTTTGTGCCGAAACCGGATGAAAACCGGGACTTTCGCCTGCCGTTTTCCGGCTTTCGGCGGACGGAACTCCTGATTTTCCGTCAAGGGGTCGCCCGTGTTTCAGAAAATGGTTATTTTTGTAACGGCATCTTATCTATCAACATAAAACTATGAAAAAAGAACTACTGACCGCGATGCTCGCCTGCGGTTGTCTGTTGCCTGCGGCAGCCCAGCAGCATCTCTACGTTTCGCCACAAGGCAACGACCAGTGGAACGGCGAAAAGTCCACTCCCTTCCAGTCCATTGAACGCGCAATCGAAGCCGCCACCAGCGGAACAGACACCTTATATATAGAGGTGGCTGCCGGCGACTACCCTCTCAGCCGCCCGCTGCACTTCGGCCCGTCGGTGCGCCGGCCGGTCGTGGTAAGAGGCTCCGGACAGTCCATGCCGCGCCTGCTGGGCGGCCGCCGCATCGAGGGCTGGCAGCGCTACCGCGACAACATTTACCGGGCCTACATCCCCGAGGTCAAACTCTACGACTACGACTTCGAACAGTTCTACGTCAACGGCCGCCGCGCCGTATGGGCCCGCACGCCCAACCAGGACTGGTTCTACGTCAAGGGGCAGAAGGAATATCCCTATGCACAGGGTGTGCGCGCCGCCAGCTACGCCACGCAGCGCATCACGCTCGGCAACGACGGCATAGCCGCTCTCAAGGGGCTCCCGGTGCAGGAACTGGCCGACGTGCGTTTCCGCTTCTATCACAAATGGGACATCACGCAAAAACGGGCCGTGTTCGCCTGTCCTGATTCCGGCTACGTCTTCATCCACGGCAACGGCATGAACCCATGGAACGCCATCAACGGCGGCTCGCGCTACGTCATGTACGGTTACCGCCGCGCACTCGATGCCCCCGGCGAGTGGTATCTCGACCGGAAGGAGGGCTACCTCTACTACATTCCGCTGCCGGGCGAGGACCTCGCAACGGCCGAATGCGTGGCCCCCACCCTGCACCAGTGGGTAACCGTTGAGGGCAAGAAAGGCCAGCCGGCCGGCAATCTCCGTTTCGAAAATCTGTCCTTCCGCTATTCGGCCTACCGCATGCCCGCACTCGGCTGCGACCCCGTGCAGGCAGCCGCGCCCACCGAAGCCGCCATCGAACTGGAACAGGCCCGCAACGTCTGCTTCACCGGCTGTGAAATGATGCACACGGGCGGCTACGCCGTATGGATGAAGGCCGGCACCCGGCACAACCGCATCGACAGCTGCTACCTGGCCGACCTCGGTGCAGGAGGTATCAAGATTGGCGAACCCTGGTTTCCCGCCGACACCGCACTCGTCAGCCGCTTCAACACGGTGAACAACTCCATCATCACGCACGCCGGCAGCGAACTGCCCTGCGGAGTGGGCGTTGCCATCTTCCATGCTTCGGACAACCGGGTGACGCACAACGAAATCTCCGACCTCCGCTATTCCGGCGTATCGGTGGGATGGGCCTGGGGCTACAACCATTCGGACGCCACATGGACCAACACCATCCTGCCCGACGGACGGTTCGACTTCATGCGCCGGCCCCTCGTCAGCCCGGCCGTGCGCAACCTCGTGGCCTATAACCACATCCACCACATCGGCTGGGGCGAACTCTCCGACATGGGAGCCGTCTACACCCTCGGCGAATCGCAGGGCACGCGCATCGTCCACAACGTCATTCACGACGTACTGTCCTACGACTACGGCGGATGGGGACTCTACACGGACGAAGGTTCCACCGGTGTGGAAATGAGCCACAACCTGGTGTACCGGTGCAAGAGCGGCGGCTTCCACCAGCACTATGGCAAGGACAACCGCATCGAAAACAACATCTTTGCCTTCGGCCATTACTATCAGGCGCAATACACACGCGTTGAGCCGCACCTCTCCTTCCACTTCCGCCACAACATCATCCTCCAGGACAAAGGGGCCACACTGGCCGGACCGTGGGAACAGGGCAACCTCGACATCGACTATAACCTCTACTGGCACGTAAACGGCGAACCGAAAGTGGGCAACCACCCGTTCAAGGAATGGAAGAAACTGAAGGAGAAGCACTCCGTCATGGCCGACCCGCTCTTTGTCGATGCTGCCAACGACGACTTCCGCCTGCGCTCCACCAAGGCCGTGCGGAAAATCGGCTTTAAGCCCCTCGATTTCGAGAACGCCGGCGTATACGGCTCCGACGCATGGAAAGCCAGGGCACAGATGCCGAAGGAACTGGCCGATGAGTTTGCGGCTGCCGCCCGCGTACGCCTCAAGAAGTAGTGCCGGCTGACGGCCTCCCTGCCGGTGCCGACACCACGGGAACAGAGCGGGACGGCTGGCCCCGCCAAAAAGTTAAAGACTCTTAATGCAAATTTGGATTCCGCAAAATTTCTTCGTATCTTTGTAGTACAAGAGCGGGGATGCGCCTTCAACCGGCCGCATCCCCGCTCTTTTTGTCGCCGGAACAGCGAAAACAGTCGGTAGGATTCGATTTTCTGTCCTTAGTTCCGTAAAAACAGAACGCCTTTCTGTTTTTACCAACGGCCGAACCGTCCGGCCAACCCCTCTTTTCATGAAGACAAAAAGGGGAATCCTCCGCGCCGGCCGTTAAACTTTCATAAAAAAAACGGCCCACCGTTTGCCTGTTCCCCCGCGGGATTCCGCGAAGACGGCAAACGGCGGGCACGCATCGGCCGGAAAGGTCTGTCCCCGGCCGGAAAGTCCCGGAAAATATCGCGTCAGAGCCCCCAATTGGCGGCCACAAAACCGCTCTCCACCGTGCTCTCGACGGCATCGGGCAGATTGTGGAAGAAATCAATGCCCGTGAGCTCCTCCAGCTCGTCCACCGAAACGGCATGCTCCGCCACGACGGAAGCCGGCGCCTGATGGTCGAAATCATAGCCATAACTGTCGTGCTTCACCCAGAAGGCCACGGCACTGTAGACATTGTTCTTCACCTTGAGCAGAGCGATGAAATAATACTTGGGCACCACCATCCGGCTGCGCGCCACACGGTGTGAATACTGTCCCTCGGCAATGGTTCCACCCTTCACCACATAGAGCGTGTCGGCAAAGGCGGCACTGCGTCCGCAACGCTGCACAAACTCCTCGAAACGGGTCCAGTATCCGCCGTTGAAGTCGCCCTTCTGCGGCGACATGTTCGTCATGTAGAAAGTCTGGTCGTTGGCCAGCCGCGAATACAGGCGGTCGGCCGAGGCGCAGAGATGGCCGTGCTGATAGCCGTTGAAGGAGGCATCGTCCTCAATGTAGCGGTCGGTGAGCTGCGGGTCGCGCGGATACTGCGGACGGATGCTGTAATCCTTCCGCCCCACGTTGCGGGCACGGGTGGCACCGTCGAAACGGAAGGCCACCCAGCGCGAATGATACTTGTCGCTGTCGTATTCCAGGCAGTAGGTCAGGACGCTGTCCGTGCCCGAAATCGTCCAGTGGGCAATGACACGGTTGCCGGCGAGAGGGGCCGGCATCTCCAGGCGTGCGGCCAGACTGCCGGTGGGTTGCGCCGGTTTCGAGCCGCCGCCTCCCAGCACGATGCCGTCATCGCCCGAGGAACAGGCAGCGGCGGTAAGCACTACCGCCGCTGCCAGAACATATCGGAGAATGGAGTGTACGCTGCGCATGGAGTTTACTTGACAATGACAGTACCGTCGGCCGCCGTCAGCGTGAAGTCATCCACCAGGACATCCTGTCCCGGATTCTTCGAATTCATGATGACCACGCTGTAGGTACCGTCGGCGGCAAGCGTAAAGGTATGCTCCACTTTCACCCATTCCGTATTGGGAATGTTGTTCACATATTCATCACTGTAAACATAACTGCCCACAGAGCCTCCCTTCACCGGAACGTAGCCCGGGCGCACACTGGCACCGGCTGCCGTAACGGCCTTGACATAGAAGGTCATGGTATATTCACCGGCCTTGAGTTCGGTTTCCTTATAGCCCAGGCGCTTGTTGGCACTGGTGTAGCCGCCCACGCAAACGGAATACTTTCCGCTGCGCGCGTCGGTGCTCTGCGTCAGTGTGGCATTGCCGGCCGAGCTGGCAGTCACCCAGTTGTTGGGCTTTCCGTCTACCCAAGCCTCAAAATCGCCGTTGGGCGCGGTGAGGTCGCCTTCTGTTTCGCCGCCACCGGTTTCACCGCCCACCTTTCCGGCCTGGATGGAAAAGTTCTTCACCTCCCAGGTGGAACCGCTCACGGCATCGGTGCTGTAGCGGAACGCCACGCGCACGGTCTTGCCCAGGAAGTCGGCCGGAATCTGCAGGTCGGCCTTGCTGAAGTTCGTCCAGTCGCGGCCTTCGGTATGGTCTTGCTTCAAAACGGTCCAGTTGGCCGTCGGATTGGCTGCATCAAAGTTGGACGTGATGAGGAACTGCTGGTTGGCGTCCTCGCGGAGATAACGGAGAATGTATTCGTAGACCACGTGCACCTCGGTCTGGTCCTTCAGGCTGATTTCCGGACTCACCAGATAGTAGGTTCCTGCCGTCGTCACCTGCGAAGCATTGTCATAGCCGGTAGCCTTGGCCGTGCTGAAGTCGATAATCCACTCGCCGGCACCGTCGGTGGTATAGTTGGTAAAGCCGCCCAGCGTCGAGGAGAAAGCCTCGCTGTAGGGAAGTTCCTTCACGGTTTCGGCTTCACCGCCTTCATTCTTCACGGCCCCCTTCTTGACGCGGAAGTTCTTCACCTCCCAGGTAGCCGCCTTGGTGGTGGCCTTATACATCAGCGCCACCGTCACGCTGGCAGCGCCGCGAAACTCGGCCGGCAACTCCACACTGCAGTTGTACCAGGTGTCCCAGTCGGCACCCTGCACCAGCTTGACGGGCAACACCGTCCAGTGGCTTCCCTCGATCTTTCCGCCGGCATAATCCTTGCTGGCCAGCACCTGATAGTGCGACTCCATCTGGTTGGAGTTGGCATAGCGCAGGATGTAGTCGAAGGAAATGTGGGCGGTATCGACCTCGGCCATGGAGAACTGCTTGGAAACGAGCCAGGTTTCAGCCTCGTTGTTGTCCTTCTGTCCGTCGCCGTCGGTATCCTGATAGGAAGTGACCTGCGCACAGCCGTAGCTTACGGCCCAAGGGAAGTTACCCACCTTGCTGACAGACTGAAAGCTGCCAAGGGTGGCACTGAAATCCTCGTCAAGCAGGATGTCGTCCATACCGGGTATCTCGGTATCGCCGCCATCGTTGATTTCATAGGGAGCAGGCACGTCCTCACAGGCTGTAAAACCGAAAGCGAGGAGAACGGCGGTTAGGTATGACCATATCTTTTTCATAAGTGTATCTTTTTTATTAGGGGATTGCTGTTGGGGGAAATTACTGATATTCTACTTCGGGAACGATGTCATGCACGGTGCGGAGCTGAATCTGCCAGGAATTATAGTAGGTCAGCATTCCGGTATAGGAACGGACATCGGAAGGAATGGGCAGGAACGAAATGGGGTTCTGCGTAGAGGTGCGGAGCGTCACGTTGGAAGTGTTGCCCTGCAGCGAAATCGTACGGTCCACGGCATAGCCTGCGTCATAGAGCACCTCGGGCGCGAAAATCTTGGGCAGCGGCTCATACTTGCCGGAAAGCGCTCCCTTCTCGGGAATGCCGGCTTCCTCGCCCTGCACCTCGTCGATGGTACCCGTCACCGTGGCCAGCATCGGCACATTCTTGTAGGTTTTGTTGGCCGAAGCGCGAAGCCAGTCGTCGTCGGGCACGACGGGCACCAGTTCAGGGGCATTCAGGTCGGGCTCACCCACCAGTTCGATGTTCGTGCGGCAAAGTTCGAGCAGCATCGGACCCAGGCGGAGATTGCCGCTGCTGGTACGATAAGGCTGGCCGATTTTGGGCACCTTGCTGTAACAGCCGGCATAAAGTCCCTTGAGGTTGATTTTAATGCGCTGTCCGAGTGGGAAATAAGGATAGAGGCAGGTATTCTTCACAGCCAGCACAATGCACTGGTCGGTACCGGCCGCCTCGTCAATGCTGCGAATCAGGAGCGTCTGATAAAGATTTCCTCCTTCGTCATTGGCCACCACCACGCCTTCGATGATGACATCTTCGTTTACCCGCTCGTAAAAGTTGGACGACCCGGCGGAACAATACTTGTCCTTCACCTCGCCGATGGTGCTGTTCACCTCGCCGATGGAGGTGGGGCTGGTGATGAGGTAGCCGTCAGTATCGGGATCATCCACGTCGCTCATGCAGGAAGCCAGCGGCAGCGCGGCCATACAAGCGGTCAGGAATATTGAAAATATATTTTTCATTTGCAAGTCGTATTTTAATGAAATTCTTTCGTTGATACCGGGAAATCAGAACTTGAAACCGACATTGAAGAAGAAGTTGAAGGCATTGGCATAATAATACTTGGAGTTCTTGGAGAACTTGTATGCCTTGTTTTCACCCTTACTGGCTTCGCCGCCGCTTTCCTTGTAATAGCTGTCGTCACGGTTCTGCTCATAACCGCCGGTGCGCAGGTTGCAGTTGTTCGTCACATTGTTCATAGAGAGATTGAGCGACAGGCTGCGGCCCTTGGGCAGGCGGATAAACTTGCCGATGGAAAGGTCGAGCATGAAGCCGCCGTCGAACTTCTCCTGCTCGGCAGCATACGATTTGACCACGTTGCCTTCCTGGTCGAAGAGCACACCGCCGTTCTGCTCGAGTGTCGCCTTGTCCACGTCGAAAATCAGATTTCCGTTCGCATCAGTACCCGTAGCCGTATAGAAGTGGCCGGCCGTGCGGTAAGTGCTGTTCAGACGACGATACTGCGAGAAGCCCACATATACGCGGTCATAATAATTAAGGTTGGCCTCGAAGAACCAGCCGTCGATGTTGTAGTTCGCGCCCAGGCTGACAGCGGTCAGCGGCGTCCCGCTCACCCGCATGCCGTCGGCAATGACACGCAGCGGCATGGCTTCGCCCGTTACGGGGTTCTTGCACGTATTGAGCTTTTCTATCTGTGAGCCCAACATGCCCTCGTAGCTGATTTGGGCAAACGGGTTGTTGACATACTTGGCATCGCTGAGCGTTCCGATAAGATTGAACGAGAGGTTGGAATTCACCTGATATTCAAAGGCGGCCTCCAGTCCGTAATGCTCCTTCGCGATTCCGTTCATCGTCAGGTAAGTAAAAGTGCTGTGCTGGTCGTTGTAGTAGGCCGTCTGCTCCACCTGGTCCATAAACCGGGTATAATATCCGGAAAGCTTTCCGGAGAAATTGCCGAGACGGAACTTATAGCTCAGTTCACCGCTCAGAAGCGTTTCTACCGTCAGGTTGTCCACGAAATTATTGTGCAGACGCGGAGCCACGAAACTGTTACGGGCCTGCGGTGCGCGGTTTTCAATGCCTCCCGAAAGGGTAAGGATGTGATTGGCCACCGGACGATAGGTCAGCGTCAGCTGGTTGCCTCCTCCCAGGAAGTAGGCAGCACCACTCTTGCCGTAGGAATTGTCGGCCGCACGGCCGTTGCGCATCAGGCCTTCACGCTCCATCGACGTGCCCTCCAGATGTCCGGCCAGGTTGACGCCGATTGGGCCGCGGTTGTGGTCGAACTGCAACCAGAGGCGGGCCTTGTTGACAAAGATATTGTAATTGTAGCCAAACTTGTCGCCTTCCGAAATCTGACGGTTCGGATGGTTCAGGTCGTTCTGCGCCTCCTGGCTGTTGGGGCCGTAGTCGTTGGCTGCAAACTTGTCGATGTCGGTGTAGCGCGAACCGCCCAGCAGGTCGTCCATCGTCTTGTAGTGCATGCCTTTCGTTGTGCTGAGCTGCAGACCCACCGCATATTTGTTGTAACTGTCGATTACCTTCGAGAAGGTGGAGCTGAGCCCGCCCATCAGCTGGTCGTTGTGACGGCGCTCCAGATAATAAAGGGCCTCGCCGCCCATTGCCTCATTCCGGCGGTTGACAAAATACATGCGGTCCCAGTTAATCTGACGGTTGGCCTCACTGGAAGTCCAGTAATCCACCAGCGTGTTGTATTGTTCCAGATAATAGGGATGCTCCGCCAGATATTCGGGATTGTTGATTTCGGGGTCGTAAACGTCGAAGATGCTGGAGGGGAAATTCTTGTAATAATCAGGACGCGGGTCGTAGGCATCGCCGTTCCAGCCCAGGGCCGACGTACTGTAGTTGCTGTATTTCACGCCGGCGGCGGTCACCAGCTTGCGGTCATCATCCATGTTCCAGTCCCAGGTGAGGATGGCCGTAGGTTCAAAGCTCTTCACCACCCTCGCATTACGCTTTTCTCCGTTCTGGAATCCCCAGTTAGGATTATAGTAGTGCGAGTTGGCCAGCCAGTAGGCTTCCTCGGTTGAAGCAGCCTGCTGCGCACGCTCCGTGGGCGACCCGAAAGTCACCAGCGAAAGGGAATGATTGTCGTTGAAACGTTTTTCGGCAGAAAGGAAATAACTGAGTGAATTGTAAAAGGTACCGTCAATAACGCCTTCGTTGGCCCACCGGTAACCGACAAGGCCGGCCAGCGCCCAACCATTGTCCATCAGTCCGGTTGAATAGGTGTACATGCCTCGGGCCAGGTAGTTCCGGTTACAGCCGGAGAGCGTCAGCTTGGAGCCTTGGGCAAACTGACTGGCCCGCGTGTTGATACTGGTAGCCCCGCCTACCTGGGGCACTGTGAAAGAGTTGAATCCAAACCCTGCAACGCCTTCCTTGTTGCGAACGGCATCGTTCATGCCGCCAATCATGCCGTAGCTGAAACGTCCGCCCTCGGCGTCATTCAGCATCAGGCCGTTCATGAAGGTTTGTCCGTACATGTTGTCATAACCACGAACTCTGAAACGCATCGGACTGAACAGGTAGCCCACCTCGGAAAGGTATGGATCGTCCTCCGGTCCGGTGTAGGACGATATCACCTGCGAAACGTCGTCATCCTCGTCCAGCTGTGATTCGGTAAAAGTAAAGTCAGAATTGTCATCCTGAACTTTTAGGGTGTCGGCCGGTTGCTGGGCATACGTTGCCGATGCAAAGCAACACGCCGTGGCCAATAGTTTTACACCTTTGTTCATATATACAAAAATATAGATTAGAAGATTTGCGGACTTTCTTCAGGCAAGTGCCGGAACAGGCCTCTGGCAGTCCGATAGCCCGGGAACCGGCTCTTCCGGATTTTTCCCGTTTCCGAACTGCTGCGGCCACCGACGGAGTTCCTTTCTCCCTGCTCCGGCATCCACAGATTCATACAGACAAGTCGCCACCTGCCTTTTCTTTTGCAAAACTAATAAAAAAAGCAGGTCCATAGCATGGAAATGTAAATGTTTTTGAATTTAGCAGGCTAATTCGGGGATATTCTCGTTTTTTTTTCGGAATTTTGTTGCATCGGAACGCACTCATACTTCGGCAGCAAGCCGGAAAAGAGTCAGGCGGTACCTGCTCCGCCCCTGCTGCGCGACACGCCGGTCTGCTCCTCCGGACTCTTCGGCGCCCCGCCGCAGACTGCGGCAAGCCAATCTCTCCGGTTTCCGCTGTCCTCATACCTATAATAAAAAACAGATTCGACTCAGAAACCCGTTTCAGTAAATACACAACATGAAAAGAATCACCTTATCGCTCATCGCCCTCGTGTTCGCTTTCTGCGTACAGGCACAGTCGGCTTCCGAAAAGCGCTATGCGCTCTATGGCGTCGCCTTTTACAATCTGGAGAACCTGTTTGACACCATTCATGACAGCAGCAAGAACGACTACGAGTACCTGCCCGAAGGCAGTATGAAGTGGGGTACGCAGAAGTACACCGCCAAGTTGAAGAACATGTCGAAGGTGCTCGCCGAGCTCTGTCTCGACAAGCTCCCCCAAGGTGCAGCCGTCGTCGGTGTATCGGAGGTGGAGAACAGCCGGGTGCTTGAAGACCTTCTGCGGCAACCGGCCCTTGCTGCCCGCGGCTGGAAATACGTGCACCACGAAGGGCCCGACCGCCGTGGCGTCGACTGCGCATTCTTCTATAACCCGAAGATGTTCCGGCTGGAAAGCAGCATGCTCGTGCCCTTCTACTACCTGGATGAAAAGCAACCCGACGTTGACCTCGGATTCACCGTAGGCCCCGACCGCAAAGTGGTGGCCAGCACCGATTTCCTGCGCGGCGACACCGCCTACACCACCCGCGGTTTCCTCGTGGTGAGCGGCTATCTGGGCGGAGAGAAAATGCATTTCATCGTCAACCACTGGCCTTCGCGCGCTGCCGCCAGCAAGGCCCGCGAACGCGCCGGCTACCAGGTATACCACCTCAAGGAAGCGCTGCTGGCACAGGACCCGGGCTCCAAAATCGTCATCATGGGCGACATGAACGACGACCCGGCCAACAAAAGCATGACGCGCGAGCTGAAATGCAAGAACAAGCTGGAGGACGTCAAGGACGAGCACGACCTGTACAACCCCTGGTGGGACATGCTCTACAAGACCGGACAGGGCTCGCTCCGCTACCGCGGAAAATGGAATCTCTTCGACCAGATTGTCTTCAGCGGCAACCTCATCGGAAAGGACCGTTCCACGCTCAAATTCTACCGCAACGAGGTGTTCCTGCGCGACTATCTCTTCCAGCGTGAAGGCCGCTACAAGGGCAATACCCACCGCACACACGCCGGCGGCGTATGGCTCAACGGATACAGCGACCACCTCCCCACTCTCATTTACCTGATCAAAGAAGCAAACTAAGAAATATGGTACAGAAACCCAGCATTCCGAAAGGAACGCGCGACTTCGGAGCCATCGAAATGGCCCGACGCAACTACATTTTCGACACCATCCGCAGTGTCTATGCCCTCTACGGCTTCCGGCAGATTGAAACGCCGGCCATGGAAAACCTCTCCACCCTGATGGGAAAGTATGGAGAAGAAGGCGACAAGCTCCTGTTCAAAATCCTGAATTCCGGCGACTTCAAGGGGGCGGTCAGCACGGAGGAATACACGGAAAAGACTTCGGCACAACTGGCCCCGCGCTTCTCGGAAAAGGGACTGCGCTATGACCTCACGGTGCCCTTTGCCCGCTACGTCGTGCAGCACCGCGAAGAGTTGCAGATGCCGTTCAAGCGTTACCAGATACAGCCCGTATGGCGGGCCGACCGACCGCAAAAGGGCCGCTACCGCGAATTCTACCAGTGTGACGCCGACGTTGTCGGCTCCGACTCTCTCCTCAACGAGGTGGAACTCATGCAGATTGTCGATGAGGTGTTCACCCGCTTCGGCATCCGCGTCCGCATCAAAATCAACAACCGGAAAATTCTCAGCGGCATTGCCGAAATCATCGGTGCGGCCGACAAGATTGTCGACATCACCGTAGCCATCGACAAGCTCGACAAAATCGGACTTGACAAGGTGAACGAGGAACTGCGGACCGTGGGACTCAGCGAAGAAGCTGTCGGGAAACTCCAGCCCATCATCAGCCTCAGCGGCACCAACGCAGAAAAACTCCAGACCATGCGCACCGCGCTGGCTGCCAGCGAAACGGGCATACAGGGATGCGACGAAGTGGAATACGTGCTCCGCACGCTGGGCTGCCTCGACAGCGACGGCGAATGGAGCGATGCAACTCCCGACGGCTGCCAGCTCCACAACCCCATTGAGCTTGACCTCACGCTGGCCCGCGGACTCAACTACTACACGGGCTGCATCTTCGAGGTTAAGGCCATCGACGTAGCCATCGGCTCCATCACCGGCGGCGGACGCTACGACAATCTGACGGGCATCTTCGGCTTGCCCGGCCTCAGCGGTGTGGGCATCTCCTTCGGCGCCGACCGCATTTACGACGTGCTCAACCAGCTTGACCTCTATCCCGACGCCGCCGTCACCGGCACGCGCCTGCTCTTCATCAACTTCGGCGAAAAGGAAGCCGCCCACTGCCTGCGCCTCGCCGCTGCCGCCCGCCGGGCCGGCATCGCCACAGAGGTGTTCCCCGACGCCGTGAAGATGAAAAAGCAGATGGCCTATGCCAACGCACAGCAGATTCCGTTCGTTGCGCTCGTCGGCGAAAACGAAATGGAGCAGAACGTTGTCAGCATCAAGAACATGCAGACCGGCGAACAGCAAACGCTGACGCTCGAAGCCCTGATTGAAGCTGTACGATAAGCCTCATCCGGAGGGACGGACGCGGCCTGCAGCCGCAGTTCCCGGCCTCCTCCCTCTTTTTATCCATAGCGGAGCGAAAAGACAGAACCCGGTTCTTTCTTCTCGCTCCCTTCATATCGGTTCGTCCCGGGGCGCATATCTGCGGATGCAGGCGGGCTCCACGGCAGCACCGCCTTCACCGGCCGGTTTCCCACCGCCGCCCTGCACAAAAGCACAGAAAACAAAAGAAACAACTATGAATCATACACTGTCATCCCAACGCATCGTATGGCTCGACGCCGTTCGTCTGGTCGCCCTCTTTACCGTAGTGTGCTGCCACTGCACCGACACTTTCAACTTTATTCCGCCACAAATCACGAGCGGCACCGAGGAACTCAAGTTCTGGGGCGCCGTCTACGGAGCCCTGCTCCGGCCCTGCGTCCCGCTGTTCGTCATGATTACCGGAGCCCTGCTGCTGCCCGTCCGCCAGCCGGCCGGCCCTTTCTACCGCAAGCGCATCAGCCGCGTGTTCTGGCCCTTCCTCATCTGGAGCATCCTTTATGCCCTCTTCCCCTGGTTCACGGGAATCATCGGCTGCGAACCCGAATTCATCCGCTACTTCTTCCCCTACAGCAGCGACGACATCCTGCGCCAGTCGTTCGACGTATCGCTGACCCACATCGGCCGTCTGCCGCTCAACTTCTCGCCCGTGGGCGTACACATGTGGTACATTTACATGCTCATCGGGCTCTATCTCTACCTCCCCATCTTCTCTGCCTGGGTCGAGAAAGCCAGCGAGCGGGCCAAGCTGTGGTTTCTTGCCGCCTGGGCCGTCACCACGCTGCTGCCCTACTACGTGCAGCTGGCCGAGCCCTACCTGTGGGGCACCTGCTCGTGGAACCAGTTTGGCATGCTCTACTATTTCGCCGGCTTCAACGGCTATCTGCTGCTGGGCCACTACCTCCGCCATCACGACTTCCCGCTGGGCCGCACACTGGCTTTCGGAGTGCCCCTCTTCGCCGTGGGCTACGCCGTCACCTTCTTCGGTTTCCGCCACGTCACGTCGCTGCCCGAATACAGCGAAGAGCTGCTTGAACTGTTCTTTACCTACTGTTCGCTCAACGTGGTCATGATGACGGTGCCCGTGTTCCTGCTGCTCAAGCACGTCAACATCCGCTCCGCCGCCGTGCAGCGGTTGCTGGCCCATCTGACGGCCTGCGGCTTCGGCATCTACATGGTGCATTACTTCTTCGCCGGACCGTGTGTCCACCTGACGCGGGCCCTCGGCTGTCCGCTGCCCCTGCAGCTGCCCTTGGCCGCCGCCATCGCCCTGGGTGCCTCCTGGATAGTGGTTGCTGCCCTGCGGCGCATCGCGGGACGCCGCAGCATTTATCTCATCGGGTAGGCGCAGCACCAGTTTCCCCATCTTTTTCCTCCCGCAAGCGAAGCGGGGCAACGGCGTGGTTTCACTTCTCCACTCCGTTGCCCCGCTTTGCTGCTATCCGCACCGTGCGGCAGCACAAAACATCAGTCCGAAGGACCTATCACCCGCCAGATGCAGGCGGCAAGCAAAGCCCCCAGGAAGGGACCGACAATAAACAGCCACAACTGCGACAGCGCCGCACCCCCCTCAAACAGGGCGGGACCGATGGAACGTGCCGGATTGACCGACGTTCCCGTATAACGGATGCAAGCCAGATGCACCAGCACCAGCGAAAGGCCGATGGCCAGGCCCGCAAACTTGCCGGCCCCGCGCCGCTCGTCGGTCGTGCCGAGCACCACCAGCACAAATACCATCGTAAAGAACACCTCGGCCAGCAGTCCGCCCATGAGGCTCACCCCGGGCTGGCAGACATTGGCCCCCGTGCCGGCCACCGCGTCGCCGCTGCCCGTCGTAATCAGATAAAGAACGGCAGAACCGAGCACCGCACCAAGCACCTGAAACAGCATATATCCCAGGCCTTCCTTCATGCTCATGCGTCCCGAAAGCACCACTCCCAGCGTTATGGCCGGATTGATGTGGCAACCACTCGTGCCGCCGATGGTGTAGGCCATGGCGACGACTGCCAGTCCGAAAGCCAGCGCCGTGCCCACCACGGTGGAGGCGAAAGCCGGATCGGAAGCATTGCAACCCAGACTGACGGCTGTGCCGCAGCCCATCAGAACCAATACCATGGTTCCTGTCATTTCTGCAAGATACTTTTTCATAACCCTCTGATTTATGTATTCAAACTATCTGTTTCAACCAACAGCACATTTGCAAAAATAAAAATCCCCGACCAACTCACCTACGGGAAAAGAAAAAATGTAGTGCGCATTAACACGACTTAACTCCGCACCCTGTTTCCACTGCCCGGCAGCCTCACTTCCCCGGCCGACGGGGGAAACGGCACCGCCGCCGACACCTTTCGCCACACCGCCTGCGGAAGGCCGGAAAACAGTCAGTACTTTAGAAAAAACTATCCTTACTTTAGAAAAAACAGTCAGTACTTTAGAAAATTCTAAAGTACTGACTGTTTTTTCGGGCAACCGTGGACCTCCCGCACCGGCCCGCCCCAGCACCCCGCCAGGCACAAAACCGGCTGCAACGGGGGCACTCCGCTCTCCCCGATGCAGCCGGTTCTCCGGCGTTCCGGCAATTGGTTTTCAGTCCGTCCCTCAGGGCCGGGCCGCCACAGAAGCGTCGGACGTAAAGAGCAGGCGGCCGCGTCGCGTCACCAGCCAATGCCCTTCCTTCCGCTCCACCTGATACGTGTCGTCGTCCTCCACATTCCACACGGGGCTACCGTCTGGGCGCACACGGCGGTCGAGCACCACCGTGACTTCGGGCAAGAACACTTCCACCCGGGCCGAATCGGGGGCAAAGACCACATAGCCGGCCAGTGTCGCCTCAGGGTCGGTAGCCGAATGCACACGTATCCCCTCCTCGAAGATGCGGATTTTCCGGTCTAGCACCTTTGAATAGGTATAGCCCATGGCCGCATCACTTCCGCCGATAGGGCCGGGGGCTTCCGCCGCCCGACGCACATACTGCCGCCGATAGCGGCCTTTGTTGACGGTCAGCGTATCGCTGTGCAACGATACGACATCAAAAGTATCGGCCACACTCAGCTGCGTTCCGCCGCGGACCACAGTCCCCGTCAGCACCAGTTGCTGGCAACTGCCTTTTGCGTTCTCCATGAGCTGCCAGCTGTCATAGTGCGGACCATTCTCGCCTACGGCAACTGCCTTTCCGCCACCGTTCAGCACCATGCCCTGCTCGCCGCCGGCCCGGCTTCCGGTCACTTCCACCCACCGGCCCTGCAGCTGCTCGTCCGTATAGGTTACGGCCGGCACGGCACACCCGGCCAGCAGCAGAACGGCTGTTGTCTGTATCATCATCCTTTTTTTCATAGTTGTCATCAAGTCGGCTGATTCTTTAACGTTTTCCTATTTTTACTACTTCGCGCACCAGATATACGCCGTCATAATCGGCAGCAAAGCCATCGGTCCATTTGCCGGCATATTCCACCCGCAGCGTAGCAGGGGCCGGCTGCCAGTCCTTGCGTCCGCCGACGGCGCGGTCGTAGCCTTCGGCCAGTGTCCCCGTCTTGTCGACAAGCCAGAATTCCTGATTGCTGCCGGCGGGACGGAACGAACGCACTTCATGCCCCAGCCGCACGGTGCCGCTGAGCGTGAGGAGCACATCCGTCGACAGACTGTCGGGAACGGCCTCCGACACGTCTATGTTCTGCTCGTCGAAAAGCGGAGCATCCTGTCCCACCTCCACAAAAATAGCCTTGTTCGGCCAGGCGTCGGGCACCTCAAAATAGCGGTAACCGCTATTGCCGATACCCCATCCGCTGCAAGTGTAAGGCACCGGCTCGCGCTGGAAAGTTTCCTCCATGCGACGGGCATAGTCGCCGTCGGGTTCCAATACATAACGGCTGACTCCACGGCGCCGCGAGGTCACTTTGCGGAAACGGCAGGTCTGCGAAGCATCCCACCCCTCAAGCGCCGCAAGCTGCGGCAACACCTCGTTGATGTCGCCCTTCTCCAGGCTGAACACCCGAATCAGCGGATGCGGCCGTGCATCGCCGTCGCGCACCATCACGACACCGGGCAGCGAGGGGTCGGCCAACAGCCGGATGTGCTCATTGCGCTGCACGGGCAACTTCAGCCCCGCACCTTCCAGTTCCTGCCATTCAAAGCCCTCGGCACTCTCCCGCGACGGACGGGGCACAGGTACAGGCCGGGATTCATTCTGACGCACATAAGTAGACTGCAGGCTGCCGCGCTGCACAGTCATGGTGTCATTTTCCAGGCGGACAATGTGCAAAGTGTCCGCAAACTTCGGGCCCTCCTCATTTCCCATGCGCTCTGCCATGAGCACCAGCAAATCCCCTTCCTGCTGCCAACTGCAATAATTCACCGTGTGCAAGCCAATGGAGACGGCCGTACCGTCGGCATTCAGTTCAAATCCCTGTTCAAAGGGGGCTGACAACTGACCCGCATCAATCCAACGCCCGGATAAATCCGGAGTTTCCGAACCGCCGCAGGCGGCAAGCAGGAACGGAAATAAAGGAAGTAGTCGTTTCATGTTTCCGAAGATTTTACATTATGTGGTTTGATTTTCAATCCTTTCTGTTGTCTGCAAGCAGACATCACTTTTTTCGTCCGGCAGGAAGCACTTTCCGTTCGTCTTCTCCCCCACCGGCCGAAACCCTGTAGTCAGCCACGCGGCTGACGGCATCCCTGTTAGTTAAATCTGCCACAAAATAATAAAAACCTGCGCAGACAACAAACAACGCGCATTATGTTCTAAAGCAGTTTTCCCGCTTCGCGACAGGCAGAAAAGCCTTCGGCAGCAAGTGGAAAGGAAGACGGACTGCCGGCGGAAAAGCAATTGTACACGGCCGGAAGCGCGGGCCGCCCCGTGCGGCAGGACGCCCTCCGCCTTTCCAACAAATGAACGGCACGCCGGGATGCGGAATCCTCCGCTCACGCATACAGAAAAAGGCGCGGCACGCCTTTCTCCTTTCAGAAAAGCATGCCGTGCCTCAAAAAGTTATCTGTAAGCGGACGGCGGAGGAATATCTCCCTCGCCCCGTCCTGCAACCGGCTTTACTTGCGGTGTGCCTCCACCCACTTGCGGGCGTTGACAAAGGCTTCCACCCAAGGTGTCACGTCGTCGGCCAGGCGATCGGCCGGATAATAGGCGTTCTGCCAGGGGAAGAAGGCACGCTCCAGGTGGGGCATCATGGCCAGATGGCGGCCGTCGGGACTGGCAATACCGGCTACGTTATAGCTGGAACCGTTCGGATTGCCGGGATAGCTGTCGTAATTGTACTTCAACACCACATTGTAGCGGTCCTCGGGCAGAGGCAGGTCGAACTTGCCTTCGCCATGAGCCACCCAGATGCCCAGCTGGTCGCCGCTCAGCGAACCGAACATCACACTGCGGTTGGTCGTCACGGTGACACCGAGGAAGGCACTTTCAAACTTGTGCGAATTGTTGTGCAGCATGCGGCTGCGCTTCTTGTGCTCCGGATTGATGAGATTCAGCTCCACCATCAGCTGGCAACCGTTGCACACACCGAGCGAAAGGGTATCCTCGCGGGCATAGAAGCGGTCGAGCGCCGCCTTGGCCTTGGGGTTATAGAGGAAGGCACCTGCCCATCCCTTGGCCGAGCCGAGTACGTCGGAATTGGAGAAGCCTCCGCAGAATACAATCATGTTGATATCGTCGAGTGTCTCGCGACCGGAAATCAGGTCGGTCATCATGACGTCCTTCACATCGAAACCGGCCAGATAAAGCACGTAGGCCATTTCACGCTCGCCGTTCGTACCCTTTTCACGGATGATGGCGGCACGCACACCGCTGGGCGTGCGGCGCTCGGGCGTAATGCCGTAGCTTTCAAACGTACCCTTGAACTCAGGATGGAAGTGGAACTCAACAGGCTGCTGCTTGTAGTTTTCATAACGCTGCTTGGCACAGCCGTTGAAGCTCTGCTTCGTGTCGAGCAGGTAGGAAGTCTCATACCACACGTCGCGCAGATAGTCGATGCCGAACTGGTAAGTGGCACCGTCCTTCTCGGCCAAGATGTGGCGCTCCTCGACGGGTTTGCCCAACTTGACATAAGCGATACCGGCAGCGTCGAGCACTTCCTTGAAGGCAGCCTTGTCCTTGTCGGCCACCTGCACCACAACGCCGGGGTTCTCGGCAAAGAGCGCTTTCACCAGGTCGGCCTTCTTGAAGCCGTCGAGCGAAATTTCCAGACCGCCCTCGGTGTTGGCGAAGCACATTTCCAGCAAGCAGGTAATCAGACCGCCGGCCGACACGTCATGGCCAGCCAGGAGCAGACCGCGCTTCACCAATTCCTGCACTGCGTTGAATGCATCGCGGAAATAATCGGGATTCTTCACCGTCGGCACATCACTGCCCACGAAGCCGAGACTCTGGGCGAAGGCCGACGCTCCCAGACGGAGCTCGTCGAAGGAGAAGTCGATATGATAGAGTGTGGATTTTTCCTGCTTGATGACGGGCGAAACGACCTTGCGCACGTCGCTCACCTCGCCGCCGGCACTGACAATGACCGTACCCGGCGAAACGACTTTCTTGCCGTCGGGATACTTCTGCGTCATGGAAAGCGAATCCTTGCCCGTCGGCACGTTCACACGGATGGCACAGCAGAAATCGCTCAAGGCTTCGACACCCCGGTAAAGGCGGGCGTCTTCACCCTTCTGCGAACGGCAGGGCCACATCCAGTTGGCCGAAAGGCTGACGCTGTCGAGGCCTTCGCTGAGCGGTGCCCAAACGAGGTTGGTCAACGACTCGGCCACCGAAAGCACCGAACCGGCAGCCGGATCGGCCAGTCCGGCCTGCGGAGCATGGCCGATAGCCGTTGCGATACCAGCCTTGCCGCGATAGTCGAGAGCCACCACGCCACAGTCGGACAGCGGCAGCTGCAACTCGCCCTGGCACTGCTGACGGGCCACCTTGCCCGTTACGGAACGGTCCACCTTGTTGGTCAGCCAGTCCTTGCAGGCTACGGCTTCCAGCTGGAGTACGTTATTGAGATACTGCTCTGTCTTGGCCACATCGTAGGTAACGTCGGCATACTTGCGCTCCACGGTTTCGTCGACCATCACCGTTTTGGGCGAATGGCCGAACATCTGGGCCACATCCAGGTCGAACGGACGCACACCGTCAGCCTGCTGGAAGGAGAAGTGGGCATCGCCCGTGGTTTCGCCCACCACATACATCGGGGCACGTTCGCGCTCGGCGATGCGGCGCACATGTTCCAGGTGTTCCTCCTGAATCAGCAAGCCCATGCGCTCCTGGCTTTCGTTGGCAATGATTTCCTTGGCCGAAAGCGTGGGGTCGCCAATGGGCAGCTGCGCCATGTCGATGCGTCCGCCGCATTCCTCCACGAGCTCGGAGAGACAGTTCACGTGGCCGGCACTTCCGTGGTCGTGAATAGAGACTACGGGGTTGACATCCTCCTCGCAAAGGGCGCGCACCAGATTGTTGGCACGTTTCTGCATTTCGGGGTTGGCACGCTGCACGGCGTTGAGTTCGATGCCGCTGCTGTAACGGCCGGTGTCAACCGACGAAACGGAACCGCCGCCCAGACCGATGCGGTAGTTGTCGCCGCCGACCACCACCACCTTGTTGCCCTTGCGCGGTTCGCCCTTGAGGCAGTCGCGACGGGTGCCGTAGCCCACGCCGCCGGCCAGCATGATAACTTTGTCGTAGCCATATTCCTCACCATTCTCCTGATGCTCGAAAGTAAGCACCGAACCGGTGATGAGCGGCTGGCCGAACTTGTTGCCGAAGTCGGAAGCGCCGTTGGAAGCCTTAATCAGAATCTGCTCGGGCGTCTGATAGAGCCACTGACGCACGGGCAGAATGTTCTCCCACTCGCGGCCGCCGTCAAGGCGGGGATAACTGGTCATGTAGACCGCCGTTCCGGCAATAGGCCAGGAGCCTACACCGCCGCCCATACGGTCGCGGATTTCACCGCCCGTACCCGTGGACGCACCGTTGAAGGGCTCCACCGTCGTCGGGAAGTTGTGGGTTTCAGCCTTCAGCGAGATAACGCTCTCGATATCCTTGATAACAAAATAGTCGCTGGTGGCGTGCTCCTTCGGAGCGAACTGTTCCACCACCGGACCGGCCGAGAAGGCCACATTATCCTTATAGGCTGACACGATTTTATGCGGATTTTCCTGTGTCGTCTTCTTAATCATCGCAAAGAGGGAGGACGGTTTTTCCTCACCGTCGATGATAAACGTACCTCCGAATATCTTGTGGCGGCAGTGCTCCGAATTAATCTGTGCAAAGCCGAACACTTCAGAATCGGTCAGCTTGCGGCCCAACTGGCCCTCTACCTTGTGCAGATATTCGATTTCTTCGGGCGAGAGCGCCAGTCCCTCCTGTTCGTTATAGCTCTCCAGGTCCTCGATGTTCACTATCGGGGCCGGCTGAATGTTCACCGTAAAGATATTCTGGTCGAGCCCTTGATAGAGGCGCTGCAACATGGGGTCGTGCTCGGCTTCGCCATCCTTCACCGGGAAGTACTCCTCAATGCGGCTGATGCCGTGCAGATTCATGTTCTGGGTGATTTCCACGGCATTTGTGCTCCAGGGCGTCACCATTTCGCGGCGCGGACCTGCAAACCAGCCTTCCACGCTTTCGCTCTGCAGGCATTCGGCCTCGCCGTAGAGCCAGCACAGTTCCTTAACCTCTTCGCTCGAGAGCGTGTGGTCGGCCGCAGTGGCTATCACGCTCTTTTGGGGTGTTCTAAAAAAGAAAATCATAGGAATTTATATTGTTTCGAAACTTTCTACAAATATACGGAATTCATTTGGAAAGCCATCCATGAAAACAGCAGAAAATCGCCGTTGCCGCCATATCCCGGCCGTTGCCGCAAGGAAGGAGCAGCAACAGCCCTGCTCCGACACGGATGCCCATCGTCCCGAATGAAGGAAAACAAGTCCGGCGGACGGCATACCTGACCAGGCATCCCGTCCGCCGGACCGTCGCTTGCGCAGCCCGTCAGGCGTTGCGTTCAAATCCGAGCAAACCGCAGGATAATCAGAGCACCACTTTTCGGCTTACTCCGTTGATCTTCACGACATAGACACTTCCTTCCGGCAACGGGATGCTGATTTCAGCGCCATTCGCCCGCAACTGATGCAAGAGCCGTCCCTGCAAATCATACACACGGAGTTCAGCCCCGGCCGGTGCCTGAAGCACCTTGACTCCACCAGCCACTGGCTGCAACTTCCAATCGTCCGATGCTTCCATGCCCTCAATTCCCGTAAGGTCTGTTTCCAAAATATGCTGGAATTTACGCCAGCCCAACGCTTCACGATAACGCTGCCCGCAACCTTCCGGAACACGAAGCACGGTGAGTCCGTAACCTTCTTCGTTCATAAAGAACACATCTTCCCAATATTGTTCGCCATCCTGTGTTCCACAAGCCGGCGGATTTATGCTCGGACAGACAATTTCCTCCAGCACCGTGTAATCTGTTGTCAAGGCAAAAGCTCCATACTCCACCTTTTCCAGTTCCGGATTCAAGATAATCTTTTTCAATGTCGGCTTACCGACAGATATATCCTCGGGATAGTTTTCCGGATGCAACAAATACAACAGATCAGCAAATGCCTGCGTATCAATTACGCGCACATGCCCGGGAACCGTAAAGGTATCTGCGCCGTATTGCAGGAACAGCTTCAGATGCGTCAGATCCTTGCTGTAGACCACATTCTCCCGCACCGTCAGTTCCGGATTATCCGGATGAATCTTCAGGTTGCGCAATTCCGTATAGAAAAACGCCAGCGGAGAGATTTTCCGGACACTGGCCGGCAAACTCAGTTCCTTCATGGAATTGAAAGAAAAGACCTGATGGCCAATTTCTTCCAGGCCTTCATTCAAAGTCACTTCCGACAGATTCACACAATAAAAGAAGGCATAATCTTCCAATTTCTTGATTCCTCCCGGAATATTGAGCGAACGGATTGAGTAGCAGGCTTGAAACGCATTTTTTCCTATTTCCGTCAGCCCGGCAGGCAACACGATTTGAGTCAATGAAGTACAAGACGAAAAAGCGTATGCACCAATTGACTTCACATTTTCCGGACACACTAACTCTGTCAGGCTTACACAATTGGCAAAGACCCAATCACCGACAACCGACAAAGATTCCGGCAACACGACCCGTTTCAAACTCCCGCATGAGAAAAAAGTACCATATCCCAAACTGTCATTGCTGGCATAAAAGTTATGCATAGCCCCGTCGCTGCCCGACAACGAAAAATACGGGTCGCCGCCCGCCACCATACGGGCCTCACTCAAATCCAAATTCTCCAGGATGCCCGGCGTAGCAATACCGTTCACGTCGGAACCGGCCATTTCCCGCAACATACGCAAGTCATCGCCGTTCAGCTCGCCCTTCACCGAAAGGCTCACCACGTTATACTTTTCCGATTCGGGAATAAGATGAGACAAAGCGCCCGGCACCAACACATCCAAATGGATTTCAGACTGGGCAGACCCTCCTGCCGGCAACAAAATCAAGGCCAAAAGCAGGGTCAGACACATACGACATCTCTTTACCAGTAAATTCTGTTTCATAAGCATTTTCTTTTTTCCCCTCAAGGATGAGCGGGACTGAGTTAAACAAATTCTACTATCATAGATTCTCTTACAAATTCATCTTCGAAGTCTCTTATTACCAGAAAGTTGAAAAAAGAGAAAAACCAAAGGGATTCAGAAATTGCATCCGCAACGCCTTCACCCACATATATCTCTTTATATTTTGCAAAATTACATAAAAAAAGCAAAAACAAAGACATATTTTTCCATCAAAAAAACCGTTTTCCGTAATTGGCCACGGAAAAATCCCATCTGCACTCCACACGCACAGAACAGGAATAATCTGCTGATTATCCGGCATTTCCAAATCAACTTACCCTGCTTTCCAGGCATCCGGCGCACACCGGCCAAAAACAGTCAGTACTTTAGAAAAAACTATCCTTACTTTAGAAAAAACTGTCAGTACTTTTGTTTTTTCTATCCTTACTTCTGTTCCGGCGGGAATCCCGCGGCCCGCCACTCCGGCAAACCGGGCCGGAAAAGAAGCCGGCTGACAAAAAAACAGCCGGGACTTTTTTCATTGTCACCGGCTGCAAGAGAGAGCATCTGCCCTCCGATAAACGGAACCAAAAGAACCTGACAGCGCCTTCTTTTTCTGCATTCTTCGTTTCGCCCAAGAAATTCCTATGATGAAAAAGATGCCTTCATTTTTTGTTTAACCCATTTTTCCCGTCAGATAGGCCCGTGTACGTTCATCGGCAGGCTGGGAAAACATCTTCTCCGTCAAATCATATTCAATCAAGTCGCCCAGATACATGAACATGGAACGTGAAGAGATACGCCGAGCCTGACCCATATTGTGCGTCACCATCAGGATGGTCACCTCCTTCTGCAATTCCACCACCAGTTCTTCTATGTGCTGGGTGGCAATCGGGTCGAGCGCCGACGTAGGCTCGTCCATCAGCAGCACCTCGGGCTTCATGGCCAGGGCGCGCGCTATGCACAGACGCTGCTGCTGTCCGCCCGAAAGGAAGGTTCCCTTTTTGTTCAGCACGTCCTTCACCTCGTCCCAGAGCGCTACGCTGCGCAGACTCCGCTCAACCGTTTCGCTGCGCTCGGCCCGGGAGAGCCGTATGCCGTTCAGCGTAAAGCCGGCCAGCACATTTTCGGCGATGCTCATCGTGGGGAAAGGGGCAGGCCGCTGAAACACCATCCCCACTCTTCTCCGCACCTCAATCGGCTCCATCGAAAGGATGTCCTGCCCGTCGAGCAGGATTTCGCCGTCGACCCGTATGTTCGGATAAAGCTCGTGCATCAGGTTGGCCGCCCGCAGCAGCGTGCTTTTGCCACACCCCGACGGCCCCATAATGGCTGTAATGGTATTCCGCTCCACAGCGGCCGACACATACTTCACGGCCATGGTCTGCTGCGAATAGGACACACAGGTATTCTTGAATTCGAGTATCGGATTTACGATTTCCATTTTCTTGCAAGATATTTAGCGGTTAGGTTGAGTGTAAGTACGAAAAGCAACAGGAAGAGCGAAGCGCCCCAAATGAGGTCCTGCAGATTGGGGTCGTTGAAGAATTCCCATATCAGCAGCGGTACGGCCGAAATCGGTTTGTCGATGTCCCAGCGGATAATGGAGCAGCCCAGTGCCGTGAACATCAGCGGGGCCGTTTCGCCAATCACTCGCGAGATAGCCAGCAGCACGCCCGTGAAAATACCGCCGAAAGCCGACGGCAGAAGCACTTTCAGCGTGACCCGGGCACGGTTGCCGCCCAGTGCCAGACCTGCCTCACGGAGCGACGCGGGCAGGATGCGAATTGTCTCCTCCGTGGAACGGACAATCAGCGGCAGCATCATGATGAAGAGCGCCACACTGCCCGCAATGGCGGAATAGCCCTTCATGGGTACCACAACCCACGTGTAGGTGATAATGCCGATGATGACCGAAGGCGTGCCCTGCAACAGGTCGGTCAGATAACTGACGGCCACGGCAAAACGCTTCTTCCCGTTCTCCGCCAGATAAACTCCGCCCAGGATGCCCACCGGAATGGCTACCAGCGCTGCCATGCCCAGCATGATGACCGTGCCGACAATGCCGTTGGCAATGCCGCCGGGCACCGGCAGACCGGCCGCGGCAGCCTTCATGGCCTTATAGGCCGTAGGCGTGGGCTCGGTAAAGAACGACCAGGACAACTGGTCGTATCCGCGCAGCAGCACCTCGCCCAAGATGGCCAGCAGCGGGATGGCCATGAATCCGGAAAACAGGCAAATCAGAAATTTGAAGAGCCGGTCCGACAGCAACCGGCGTTTGAGTCTTTGTTCATTCATGGTTAAGCGATTCTTGCACGTTTGATCATCATCTTTCCTATCATGTTGACAAGGGCCGTAATCAGGAAGAGAATCAGTCCGATGGCTATGAGCGAGGAAAGTTTCAGCCCGTCGGCCTCGCCAAACTGGTTGGCAATGATCGAAGCCATGGAATTGCCCGTCGCTGTGATGGACTGCGGTATCTGGTTGGTATTGCCGATGAGCATCGTCACGGTCATCGTCTCGCCCAAAGCCCGTCCGATGGCCAGAACATAGGCTGAGAAGATACCCGAACCGGCCACGGGAAACACCACCCGGCGAATCATTTCAAAGCGGGTAGCACCCAGGCTGTAGGCTCCCTCCTTGAGGTCGGACGGTACCATCTTGATGAATTCCGCACTCAGCGAGGCCGCATACGGCACTATCATGATGGCCAGCACCAGCGAAGCCGTCAGAATGCCCGAACCTTCGGGCGAAAGATTGAGGGCCATCACCACGGGACGGAGCGTAAAGAAGCCCCAAAGACCATAGATGATGGACGGAATGCCCGCCAGCAGGTCGACCACCGTCCCCAGAACCGCGGCGATGCGGGTTCCCTTGAAGTATTCGCCCACAAAGAGAGCAACCGGCAGGGAAAACGGTATGCAGAAGAGCAAGGCCAGCACCGTCGTCATCAGCGTGCCGACGATAAAAGGCAAGGCACCGTATTGCTCATGACCTTCCGTGTAGTCCCACTCCGAAGAGGTCAGGAAGCTGAAGAATCCGAAATGTTGGAAAGCATCGGAGGCATCAGCCAGCAAGGCGTAGATGATTCCGCCACAAATGACCGGAATGGCACAGGCCGTCAGGAGCAATACGATGCGGAACAGTTTGTCGTTCATGATTCTGATTTCTGAAATTAAAATCCAACCGTCATCGTCACTTCAGTACGGGAGTTCCGTCATAAGTCACCTTCGAGAGGTTTTCCAGACTCAGCTCCACGGCCTTTGCAGGCAGCGGTGCGTAATGCACTTCCGAAGTCATTTTCTGCGCGTCCTCCGAAAGGATATACTTTATCAGGTCGAGCGTAGCCTCAGCCTGCTCTTTGGAGCGGCCGCCATAATTCTGCTCCTTATAAATCAGCAGCCACGTGAAAGTGCTGATAGGATAGGCGCCCGAAGCCTTCGAATCGGTGATTGACGTGCGGGTATCGGCAGGTATTTCTCCCGATGCGGCCGCAGAGATGGAGGCTGCCGTAGGTTCTACAAGCTCACCGGCTGCATTCTGCAACGTTGCGTAAGGAATCTTCTGCGCGAAGGCATATTCCGAACCTACATAACCGATGGAGTTCTTCGTCTGCGCGATGACACCGGCCACGCCCGGATTACCCTTGGCTGCCTGGCCAACCGGGAAGTTGACAGATTTGCCGCAACCATAGTTGGCCGCCCACTTGCTGCTGACCTTCGTCAGGTAATCGGTAAAGACGAACGTAGTTCCCGAGCCGTCGGAGCGGAACACGGGCATGATTTTCTCCTCAGGAAGCTTCACGTCCGGATTCAGAGCGGCCAGCCGGGGGTCGTTCCACATCTGAATGTCACCGGAAAAGATACCGGCAATCAGTTCGCCCGAAAGATTCAGACGCTTCACGCCGTCCAGATGGTAGGCCAGCACAACGGCACCCATGCAGGAGGGCACATGAATCACTTCGTCCATCCCAGCCATTTCCTCGTCGGAGAGGAAGGCGTCACTGCCGGCGAAATCGACAATTTTGTCCTTGAGATTGCGGACGCCACCGCCGGAACCGATACCGCCATAAGCCACTTCGTCACCGTTCACGGTCGCAAACTGTTCAAACACGGCGTTATAGAAAGGCAGCGGGAAAGTTGCGCCAGCTCCTGAGAGCGACTGCGCTTCACGCTTACCGTTGTTATTTCCGCCACAAGAGGCCAACAGCACAATAGCGGTCAACATTCCCATCAGCATTCGACTTGTCTTTTTCATACGCTTCGTTTTTTTAAATATCACTGTTAAAGATTTTTCAATAGACTTATTTATATGTTTGGTTACAGTCCGAAATAACAGTTTACATATCCGTAGCAAACCGTTTCCGCGCCCGATGCCTTCGGACAGCTCATGCGGAAATTGGGCGAAAGCTTCACATACTTGCCCAGCTTGAACTCCGCACCGAGCAGAGCAGCCGACTCTTCCCTACCGCGGTTCCAGTCGCCTTTCGAAAACTGGTCGTCATAACGGGCAAACAGATTTGCCCAACGCGCCACCTTCACGGCCGCATAGGCAGAAAGTCCGCTCTGTCCCTCATCCTTGGTAAATCCGCTGTTGCGCAGGTAGTTATATTCCACGCCGGCCCGAAACTTTCCGTTGTCATATCCCGCAAAGGAAGCCACATTCACGATATTCTTCCCGTCGGGCTCGCTGCTTTCGTTCAGTCCTCCATAGAGGCGGAGCGTCAGCCCCTGCAGCGGAGTGAAGGTCAGTCCCAGACCATAATTCAGGCCGTCCTTCACCTGGATTTTACGATAGCCTTCACCGTTTACTACGATGGCATCGGCCGAAACCCAGTCTGCCAGCCGGTAGGCTACCGAAAGACCGAGGTCGGCACTGCTGCCGAACTTGTATTCGTCCTGAAAGGATTTTGCAACGTAACGATAGCCCCAGAATTTCTCCTGCAGGTTAAAGAGAGCGGTAGGAATCAAACCGCCGTTCAGCGTCCAGCGGTCTTTCTTCCAGCTTACCTGCGCATATTTAATGTAAGCAATACGATGATAATCGTCTACATCCGACGACTGGCCGACATTCATCACGCCCCGCACCGACAGTCCTTTGCCGAAATCATACTCATATCCCAGGTAGGAACGTTCCAGTTCAAATCCACGGTCGTTGTTCGCCGTTCCGAATCCGGTGTGAAAATTACTGAACACCTGCACGGTTGCCTTGCCCTTCGGGCCTTCCTCTTCCCCACCGGCCGGCTGGGCGCAAAGCCACAACGGCGCCATTCCGGCCACCAACATCCACTTGAATCTTCTCTTCAGGGTACTGCTTAGATTTTTCTGCATTGCTTTTTTTACTTTTCTTTTTTTACCTTTTTTTGACAGTGCAAAAGTACTTTCAGATTGTTTCATTTTTGTTTCAAATCGGTTAACTGTCCGTGAAAATGCAACCGCCGCAGAGCGCAGAAAATATTAAATTTCAATTAAATCTGTAACACTCCCGCCCGTCGTATGAAGGAAACTCGTACTTTTGCAGCATCGGTCACCAACCACAAAAAACAATAAAACAGGAAGCATTATGGACACCAAAAAAATTCTTGTCGTCGACGATGAAGAAATACTTTGCGAGGTGCTGAAGCTCAATCTGGAGAATGAAAACTACGAAGTGGACATCGCAGAAAGTGCAGAGCAGGCCATGAGTCTTAACCTCAGCCAGTATGACCTGATTCTGCTGGACATCATGATGGGAGAAATCAGCGGAGTGCAAATGGCAAAAATGATGAAGAAGAATCCGGCCACCGCACAGATTCCCATCATCTTCTGCACGGCCAAAGACACTGAGGACGACATGATTATGGGCCTCAACCTCGGAGCCGACGATTATATTACAAAACCCTATACCGTACGCAACGTCATCGCCCGCGTGAAAAGCGTGTTGCGGAGAACGTCAAAGACCAGCACGGAGAAGACCGAGCCGGAACGCTACACGGTGGAAGGTCTCGTGGTCGACAAGCTGCTCATGCGCTGCACCGTCGACAACGAGGAGGTGAAACTCGCCAAGAAAGAGTTCGAGCTGCTGACCTTCCTCATCTCCCATCGGGGACGCATCTACAGCCGGGAGGAAATCCTGGAAAGGGTGTGGAAGGGAGAAACCATCGTGCTCGACCGCACCATCGACGTCAACGTAACCCGGCTTCGCCAGAAAATAGGAAAATATGGAAAATATATCATCACCCGCTCCGGATTCGGTTACGGTTTCAACAACTGACCGCCTGCGCCGCTACCTGCCCTACGTGCTGCCCGTCGTCCTGCTGTGGGCGCTCGTCGTGGTGTTCCTGTTCCTGCAATATTCCAGCGAAAAGGAACACAAGGCCAAGGAGCTCGACCTGCAGCTCCAGCTGCTCAACCGCTCCCTGCTGGCCGACATCGCCGAGGGCGAATCCATAGAAAGCGCGCTCCAGCAATGCACCACGTATGCGGACGCCGTGAGGATTACGCTCATCGGCCGGAACGGGCGCGTGCTGTTCGACAACCGGGAGGACGCGTCGAAAATGGAGAACCACCTCAACCGTGAAGAGGTGGCCGAAGCCTTGAAACACGGAAGCGGACACACCATCAACCGGCTTTCCGAAACCAACCAGATACCCTATTTCTACTCGGCCACCCGCAGTGGCGACTACATCCTGCGGAGTGCACTGCCCTATTCCGTCTCTCTGCAGAACATTCTGAAAGCCAACAGCACCACCTGGTGGCTCGTGGCCATGCTCACCGTGTTTATCATGGCGGTTATCCTCGTGCTCATCCGCACGCTCAAGCAGAGGGACAGCCACTACGCCCGATGCCTTGAACAGGAGCAGGAAAAGATACGCATCAAGCGCCAGCTGACCAACAACATCAATCACGAGCTCAAGACGCCCGTCGCGTCCATTCAGGTATGCCTGGAAACACTCATCAACGCCCGGCTCTCGGAAGAACAGAAAGCGCAGATGATTGACCGCTGCTACCAGAGCTGCCAGCGCCTTCGCAACCTGCTGCGCGACGTTTCACTGATTACCCGCATGGAAGAAGGCAACAGCCACATCGGCAAGGAACCGGTCAATCTGAACGAGATTGTCAACGACCTGAAGGACGAACTGGCTGTTTATCCGCCCGAAAAACGGCTGGCCGTCGACATCCAGTTTCCGGAACAGGTGACCATCATGGGAAATGCCTCCCTGCTCATCTCCATCTTCCGCAACCTGACAGAAAATGCCATCGCCTATTCCGAAGGGAGCCAAATCAGGATTACGCTGCAGGAAAACAACGGGGAGGAATGCAGAATCGCCTTCGAGGACAACGGCGTGGGAGTGGAACCGCAACACCTGTCCCATCTGTTCGAACGCTTCTACCGGGTGGACAAAGGGCGCTCGCGCCAGACTGGCGGAACCGGACTGGGGCTGGCCATCGTGAAGCATGCCGTGCTCTTTCACGGCGGCGACATCACGGTGGAAAACAAGAAGGAAGGCGGGCTCCGCTTCGTCTTTTCGCTGAAAAAGAAATAGGTAAACCTGCCAGACAGGAACAGGACCGCTGTGCACGGCCCTCTCCGCCCGACCGCCAACCGGCCGGCCGGAGAGGAAACGGAACCGGAATGCCAGCCGCACCGCACCGCCGCACACATGACTTCGCCCCCAACTGCCGGCTGCTCGGGCCCTTGTATAAAAGCCCGGGCAGCCGGTAGTTTCATCATCGGCAGCCTCCTGCCGAAACACCCGGTTTCCTCAAAAAAAACAGTCAGTACTTTAGAAAAAACTATCCTTACTTTAGAAAAAACAGTCAGTACTTTAGAAAAAACAGTCAGTACTTTTGTTTTTTCTAAAGTACTGACTGTTTCGGAGGCACTCCCGGCTACAAAAAAAGAAGCTGCACCGGGAGATGCAACTTCTTTCGTTTCTTTCAGCCGTCACTGCTCTATCAGTGTTCCGTCTTCCTTAATCAGGACAACGGCTTCCGACTGCATTCTCTTTTCCAGTTCGATGCGGAAATAGCTGGTTTCGGGAGTTTCAATCCAGTCGGCATCATCCACGACATAGCCCTCATAGTTCAAGTCGAGGTAGCTCTGCACAGCCGCCGGGAAGGTGCCTCTGAAATCGGTTTCCGTGAACAGCCAGGTACCGTCGGTTTCAAACCAGGCTTCGGCCTCTTTGCCTTCGTTCAGAAACTCTGCCTTCAGTTTTCCATATTCCTTCTCCCAGTGGGCATTGACACCCGGGTACTTTGCCTTGAACGTAGCCACCGCATCCTCCAGATACAGGTTATCATCATCCTTGTCACAGCTGACTGTGGCGAATACGGTGAACATCGCGATGAAAATATACAAAATCCGTTTCATATGCTTCTTTTTATCTTATGTTGGGTACTTAATTTCTATCAATCATCAATATCTACCACCTGAAACTTTTTATTGAAAGTAAGTTCCATGCCGTTTCCGAGCTTGACTTCATACTCGCTGCGGCTCTTCTCGATTTCAAGAATCTTGGCCGATGCGTAATTCTTCTTCACGTAACTGCTGATTTCCGACGGAACGAGGCGGGCGGGAACTTCCGTATGGCTGCAGTTCAATTCTGTCCAGTTGCCGTTACGGTCGAACTCCACTTTGTCGCCGTTCGTGAAAATGACATCATAACTGGTATCAAACAGTCCCGTTTCCATCTTTGCCAGTGCCACCTTCATTTTCGGAAAATCCGTTTTCAATATCTGCTGCGCAGCCTGAGGCAACTGGGACACATTGATAGGCTTATCCTTCGAAGCAACTGCGTTTACACTCATGGTGAAAAGGCAAACAAGTGCCATAATGCTGACTTTTACAAACTTTTTCATACTACACAATTTTATGGTTACACTTAAATTTATTTCTGTTTTCGCTGTCTTTTCTGACTTTTTCTACTGCAAAGTTGTCATGCGATTCTGAAATAAATCTGAAAAAAAGGAGAAAGGCCGAATTTTAACATTTAATTAACATATATCTTCCAGAAATCCGGCCTTCTGTGCCTTGCGCCGGCTGCCATTCCCCGGCAAGAACGACGCTATAAAACCATGTTTACCAAAAAGTTATAGACTCAAACAGCCCGCCGACTGCACCACAGGCTTCAGGAATGGGAGAACAGCGTGAATACATGCAGGCCGTCCTCATATTTGTACGTCACCTTTATTCCGCAACTGGCACAGATGGCGCTGACGAGCGAAAGCCCGATTCCCGAAGAGCTTTTCTTTCCTTGCGTATGGTAGAAACGTGTAAAAATCTTGTCCTCCTCCAGCGGTGCCTGCACGCCCGTATTGGCAATCCGCAGGCCGTGCTCTTCCGTCGTCAGGACGATGCGGCCACCCTCCCGGTTGTGGACAAATGCGTTCTTGAGCAGATTCCCCACCAGCACAGAGGCCAGCATCGCATTCATGTTGAGGTGCCAGTGGGCTTTTCTGCTGACACTGACTTCTATTTTCCTGGAAGCGTACACTTCCTTATATTCTTCCATCAGCTCTTCCGCCACGGCATCCATGTCCACCGGCTCGACATCGGAAAACTGGCCGTTCTCAATCTTGCAGAGCAGCAGCAACGACTTGTTGAGCTTCGAGAGCGCGCCGAGCGTGTTGCGGATTTTAAGCAGTTCGCCCATCTGTTCCTCGTTGAGCCGCTCGTCGTCGAGCAACATCTCTATGCGGTTCTGGCAGATGGCCAGCGGCGTCTGCATTTCGTGGGAGGCATTCCCGATAAAGAGTTTCTGCTGTTCATATTGCTGCTCGTTCCGCGTCATCAGGCGCGCCACGGAATCATTGAGCTTTCTGAATTCGGTGACGGAAGTCGGATTGTTCAGCTCAAGGTTCGTTCCGCCCAGCCTGTAGTCGTCCAGCCACTTCAGCAGGATGTCCAAAGGACGCATGCAGCGCTTCAGCGCTATCCTGTTCAGCAGGACGAAGCCCAGCAATATGGCAATATACAGAAACAGGAGCCAATAGAAAATGGCTTCAATCAAATCCGTCTTTTCGATGGAAGGCACCGACACCTCCACCTCGCGGAATCCTCCTTCGTCGGTGCGGAAAATGTAGGAAATGACCCTCGCGGGTTCATACTCGCGCTTCTCCTTTATATATACGGTGCGGTCCTCATAGCGCACATGCGGATGGGTGGCAGCATATTCCGGCGACACGTCACGCAGATAATACTGATTGTTCGAGCCGCTGGTTTCCGTGGGCAGCGGCTCCCCGGCGAGCGACCTCATGATAATCAGCTCCGCATAATTCTCAAGCGAATCGTCCACTTCGTCATTGATTTCGTCGATAATGGCGAAATAAAAGAACACGGACCAAAAGGCCAATACAGCCGCGGCAATAACCGACAGCCGCAGAGAAATGAAATGCGTCAGCCTCATAATTCCACGAGTTTATATCCGAATCCGTAAACTGTCTTGATTTCAATCTGGGCCCCCGCCGCCTTGAGCCGCTTGCGCAGATTCTTCATTTGGGCATAGATAAAGTCGAAATTGTCCGCCCCGTCAATATAGTCGCCCCACACGGCCTCAGCCAGCATCTGTTTCTCCACCAGCCTTCCGGGGCGGCTCATGAAGTAAACCAGAATATCATATTCCTTTCGGCTCAAATCCAGCGGGCTTCCGTCTATCTCCACCTTAAACTTGTCCGTATGCACGCACACATTCCTTATCTGCAACACATTGTAGGCGCCTTCCCGGTGTCTTCTGATTACGCTCTTGAGCCGGGCGTGCAGTTCCGCCAGATGAAAAGGCTTGGCCAGATAGTCGTCGGCACCAAGGTCAAGCCCCGTCACCTTGTCCTCAATGGAATCCTTGGCCGACAGGATGATGACGTTGCATTTCCGGCCACGGGCCGACATTTCCCGCAGGAGGTCGAGCCCGCTGCCGTCGGGCAGCATGATGTCGAGAAGCAGACAGTCATATTCATACACAAAAATCTTCATGCGCGCCGCGGCACAGTCGGCCGCAGTCTCCACCACGTAGCGTTCCTTCTCCAGCGACTTCTGTATGATTTCGCGAAGGTCGGCGTCATCTTCAACAACAAGTATTTTCATCCTGCACAAGTTTTTCTTCGAAACAACGGACACGGGCAGCCGGCATGCCTCCCGCTCCCTTCAGGAAGCTGTATTCCCTTCCGGCACCGGCTGCATTCTTCCACAAAGATAATTGAAACGTTTCATATAGAACGGATTTATATTCATTATCCTGCACTCCGACTCCGGGCGAAAGGACTGCCGATGCCGCTTTGCCGTCCGCCAACCGTCCTCCCTCCCCGCCGGCATCCGGTTCCGGGCCGGCACAACCCGTTGCCAGTCACAAAAGCATGCGCCGGAACATCTCTGCAGGATGCTCCGGCGCACGCCATTCTGCTGTACCGGCATTCGGACAGGCCGGCAGCGGGGTTTTACTCAAATTTCACTTTGAAGGCATAGGTCTTCAGTTCGTTGACGGCCCGCCGGGGAATCCGTACGGACAGACCTTCCGCAGTCTGCTGCCAGTCCAGTTTTTTCCGGTAGCCCAGAAGTTCCACAGAACTGATTTTCCCGGCCTTCTCCGCAAGGCTTTCGGAAACGACGGTCTCATCCTGCCAGTTGCGCGCAAAGAGATATACGCAGTCGTCGCCCGCCGTAAAGCGGATGTCCTGCACGACGTCGGTTGTTCCGTCATAGACAGCATCCTCAAAGCCGGTCGACTGCTGTGCCTTCCTGGCCACAGGGGCCACACGGCTCTTTTCGCCATAAACCTTCCAGGGACGGGTGCCGTAAATCGCCTCCCCGTTGGCTTTCATCCACTTGCCCAGCGCGTCCAAACGCTCGAGATTGCGCGGCTGCAAGGTACCTTCGGGCGTGGGACCCACGTTGAGCAGCAGATTGCCGCCCTTGCTGACCACATCGATAAGCAGTCCCACGATTTTCTGCGGCGACTTGAAGTCATTGTCGGCCTTCATGTATCCCCAGTTTTTCGACATGGTGATGCAGGCTTCCCAGTAGCCGGGAATGATGCCTCCGCTCTCGCGCTGCTCCAGCGTGCGGTAGTCGCCCAGTCCGTGACCGATGCGGTCGTTGATGATGATGTTCGGGTCGAAGTCGAGTATCATTTTCCGGATGGCCTGGCTCTGCGCCTTGGGCGTCATCTCAAAGGTGTCGAACCAGATGAGATCGGGATGATACTGCTCCAGCAGTTCCTTGACCTGCGGCTTGACCTTGCGCTCCATGTAGCGGTTGACATCCTTGGCGTCCTCGTCCGGATAGTCCCACGTGTTGCTGCGGCCGCCCTTGGTGGGCCAGTTGGTAGGCACGTCGGGGTCGTGCCAGTCGCGCCCCAGCGAATAATAGATGCCCAGTTTGAGGCCATGCTTGCGGCAGGCATCGGCCAGCTCTTTCAGCGGGTCGCGGTGAAAACCGGTAAAGTCGTAGATGTTATACGGACTGCACTTCGAATGATACATGGCGAAACCTTCGTGATGCTTGGACGTGAAAACGACATACTTCATGCCCGCCTTCTTGGCCGCCACCACCCATTTCTCCACATCCATCTTCTCCGGACGGAACGTAGCCGCCACCTTTTCATATTCCGCCACCGGAATCTTGGCCTGCAGCATCACAAACTCGTTATACTGGTCGCTGCCGTTCCATACACCGGCAATTTTCGAATAGACACCCCAATGGATGAACATGCCCAACTTGGCATTGCCAAACCAGGACATCTTGTCGGAAGCATCCTGCCCGGCGGCATCCATGCGGAGCCAGCATCCCAGCAACAGGCAGAGAACAAACCATTTTTTCATATTGCTGTCAATTTAATTCTATCTTTATTTTCTGATTCTTTACGCTGACAAAATAGTCTCCCTTTTCCAGGAAACGCTTCCCTTCGTCGTCAACATAGCCAAAGTCTCTTTGCAAATCCACTTCAAAGACAAAATTCACCGTTTCTCCCTTGCGAATCCACTTCTTCTCGAAGAATTTCAATTCTTTCAGGGGACGGGAAATGCGGCACGACGGGTCGGAAACGAACCAGTGCACCGTTTCGTAACCGTCACAGTCGCCGGTATTGGTCACCGGCACTTCCACCGTCAGCCGGTCCTGCATGCCCACCTTTTCGGCCGAAGCCTTCAGTTTTCCATATGTAAACGTCGTATAGCTCAGTCCATAGGCAAATTCATATAGCGGCTGAGTGGGAATATCCTGATATTTTCCCGCATAAGGGCGGGAGCTCTGTCTTTCATTATAATAGATGGGAATCTGGCCCGTCGCATACGGAAACGTGATACACAATTTACCGGAAGGATTGGCCTTTCCCGAAAGGATACGTGCCAAGGCAGAGCCGCCGGCCACGCCCGGCTGCCAGATTTCCAGTATGGCATCCGCATATTTCTCCAGCCGCGAAAGTTCCAGCGGGCGTCCGTTCGAAAGAATCAGGACAACCGGCTTGCCCACCCGGCGGATGGCGGCCGCCAGGCGTTCCTGCACTGCGGGCAATGCCAGTGTGGAACGGCTGGCATTCTCCCCGCTCCACTCCGCTTTCTCGCCCAGACACAACAGAACGACGTCCGACTGCGAGGCTGCCTTGACGGCCTCGGCAAACAGCGTAGTGTCGTTGCCCTCAAAATCGCATCCTTTCGCATAAGTCAGACGCGCCCGTTTTCCCCACTCGGCCTCGATGCCGTCATACAGGCTTTCGGCATCCTCGGCCCGGCCGTGGCCCACCCAGGAGCCCAACAGGTTCCTCCGGTCCTTGGCCATCGGCCCGATGACAGCCAGATTCGGCTGCGGTCCCAGGGGAAGCACCCGTCCTTCGTTCTTCAGCAGCACCATGCTCTCTTCTGCCATGCGGGAAGCCAGCGCCTTGTCTTCCGGTTTGAGGATGCGCTCCTTTTCCGGGTAGACAGGCGTATAGGGTTTCTCAAAAAGTCCCAGTTCAAACTTCAGGCGCAGCACTCGTGCCACGGCTTCGTCGACCGTTTTCTCCTCCACCTGCCCTTCCTTGACCAGGTTTGCCAGGTGTTCCCGGAAGCAGCCGTCGGTCATGTCCATGTCCAGACCGGCCGCCATGGCCCGGCAGGCGGCTTCCTTGCGGTCGGCCGCCACTCCTTGCGTCACGAGCTGGGCCACCGCATTCCAGTCGCTCACGACAAAGCCGCTGAAGTTCCAACGCTTCTTCAGCACTTCCGTCAGCAAGTAATGATTGGCGGTAGCGGGCACTCCGCTGATGTCATTGAAGGCACTCATCACCGTAGCAGCCCCGTTCCTTACACAATACTCATAGGGAGGAAGATAGGTCTCCCACAACGACTGACGGGAAATATCCGTCGCCGTATAGTCGCGGCCGCCCTCCGAGCGCCCATAACCGGCATAATGCTTGAGACAGGCAGCCACAGTCGTTCCGCCGGCAAGGGTATCCCCCTGATAGCCTCTGACTGCCGCCGCACCCATGACCGAAGTCGTATAGGGGTCTTCGCCATATCCTTCAGCCACCCGTCCCCAGCGACCGTCCCGCGCAATATCAATCATCGGCGAGAAAGTCCAGTCGGTGCCCGACATACGTGCCTCCCGGGCAGCCACCCCACTGAGCTGTTCCACCAGCGACGGATTCCAGGAGCAGCCCTGCGCCAGCGGAATCGGGTAGACGGTGCGGAAACCGTGAATGACATCAAAGCCGAAAAGGATGGGAATCCCCAGCCGGGTGCTGTCCACCGCCCGGCGCTGCAGGCGGTTGCGCTGTTCGGCGTCAGCACAGAAATAGATGTAAGAACCGACACCGGCGGTCAGCTCCACGTTTTCTTCACCGATATTGTTCACATTCGTGTTCGGCCCGACTGTGTACTGGCACAGCTGGAGCACCTTTTCCTCCAGGGTCATCCTGCCCAGCAAATCCTTCACCCGGCTTTCCACATCGGCTTTCGGGTTGCGGTAAACGGGCAGCGAACGGGCGGCAGCCTGGGAAGACAGCCAGAGGAAACCTATACCTAAAATCAAACGACCGTATTT
>PPYF01102453.1_pt1 | contig 66759 bp, 63 predicted proteins | sample 1559871 | NCBI WGS metagenome assembly PPYF01 (sample SAMN08240021, study PRJNA423297) | Human gut metagenome, whole genome shotgun sequencing project. | reverse complement strand
ATATTATATAGCGTATAATATTGTTGTCAATGTAAAAATATATAAGAATTTATGAAGATTTTCTTAATGTCGTGCCAATTTCTGCCTGAAACCTCCCCCCATTTTCAGGCATACAGACAGGGGCGATACAGAATCATCTCTTGTATAAGAAACTACTTCTGTATCGCCCCTGTCCTTTATTATTCAATCCATCCATAACATCGAAAATCAGAATTGATTTCCCCATAAATACCATAGCACCAAACATTCTGCCACAAGTAATGCCGGCACACCAACATAAAATTTCGGTTTTCTTGTCTTGTGATGAAAGGTATACATTCCAAGAAGCGCCCCGGCTCCTCCTCCAAGCGCCGCCACCGTCAGAAGGGTCGCTTCCGGAATACGCCATTTCCTTTTCACTGCCTTTCTCTTATCGATCCCAAATAGGGAAAACGCAAACAAATTGATCAGAAGCACGTAACTGATTGCGATTTCTATCATACTCGTACCTCCTCTTTCCGCGCAAAGGAATATATAATTTTCTCTTTTACTCTCTTTCCGGTAAGTCGTTCCAGCACTTCTCCATAATAGCTAAGCTGTTTCTCATATCGTTCTGCAAGTTCTCCCCGAGATGCTGCCCGGTCTGTCTTATAATCCACGACGACAATTCCGTCTGCCTCCTCAAAATAAACATCTATGATTCCCTGCACGATCAGAAGTTCTTCCTCTTCTTCCTGTCTCTCGAACAGTTCCGGATAAATCGTGTCCGCCGAAACTCCAAGTACAAATGGCTGTTCCTTTTTCAGGCATCCACTTTGTGCGGCTTTCCGAAGTCTGAGACCAAGCGGACTTTCCAGCAATCCTAAAATATCTTTGTAGTAGATACTTTCCATCATCTCCGGCTGCATTTTTCCTTCCTCACAGAACTTTTCCGCCTCAGCATACAATTGCGAAATAGTATAACTGTTTCCAAAATCCAGCAGTTCCAAAAACTTATGGTATGCCGTCCCCCTGGATGCTCCGGACAAAGTTCCCGTGTATCCCGGCTCTGTTTTCTCCCGCATAAAGTTTGGAACCAAAGGAACTATCTCGGGCTCTTCATACAAAATTTCTCCTGCCTCTTCCTCAGGCTCTGACCTTTTTTTCAGTTCAGACACAGTAAATTTCAATTTCATCTTCTGCATGGATTCGTATGGATACTGATACGAAAACTGCTCTTCAATCTGCGCCCTCATTCTCTCATCATAGACATATGCTGTATCCCAGTTTCTTAAGAGCTCTTCTGTCAATGCCTGCTCCACTTCCTCCGCAGTTTCCTGCAAGATAAGATGTTCCGGAAAAATCTCTTCCACAACGAGCGGAACTTCCTTCTGGTACATTGCATTGGTAAATGGAACATTCATCCCATATCCATTCAGCAGATCTGCAAGCACCTGGTTCCGAAACAACGCCGGCAAGATCCAGTCAAAATACGATGTAGCCCTCGAAAGAACTCCAAATGGAAGCGCCGTTTGTTCTCTGGACTGAATGGAAGCAAAACTTTTCAATTTTTTCTCCAGATTGGAAATGCTTCCAATTAAAATCAGTTTTTCCTTTGCTCTTGTAAGTGCAACATAAAGTACTCGAAGTTCTTCCCCGAGATTTTCCAGCTGAACCTTTCTCTGGATCACTTTTTTCAGAAACGTCGGAATCTTTGTCCGGTACTCCAAATCGACTGCATCCACCCCGACTCCAAGTTCCGGATGGACTACAATGCTTCCCGTCGTATCCTGCATATTAAAACGCTTGCTCATTCCCGCCACAATGACGATTGGAAATTCCAGCCCTTTACTTTTATGGATGCTCATCAGGCGTACCGTATCCGCCTGCTCATCGGCAATGTTTGCCTCTCCGTAATCAATATCATATTTTCTCAGCTGTTCAATATAGCGCACGAAATTGAAAAGCCCTTTATAACTTGTAGCTTCAAAAGCAATCGCCTTCTCTACAAGCATCTCTAGATTCGCCGCCCGCTGCCCGCCTCCTGGCATCGCCGCCACATAATTTCCATAGCCGGTTTCATCTAGAATCTGCCAGAGCAGTTCGTGGATGGCCGTATACGGGAGCCTCTCCCGGAAGTCCTCCATCTTCTCATAACACCGGTCTAATTTTTCTTGGATTGCTCTGTCGTCCCCTATCCGCCGGTAATCCTGCACCGCCTGATAAAAAGGTACTTCCTTTTCCTCGCATTTGATCTTGGCAAACTCTTCACTGGACAGTCCTGCAAACATTGATTTTAACACAGCTGCAAGCGGAAGATCCTGCCGTGGATTATCCAGCACACGAAGATAATCTAACAGCAGACGGATTTCTCTCGTCTCAAAATATCCCTCTTTCGATCCGGTAAAAGTCGGAATTCCTTCCCGGTTCAACACTTCCGTAAAGACATCTGTCCATCCTTTCAAACTTCTCGTAAGAATGACAATATCACTGTATTTTGCCGGACGATATGCCCCGCTTTTTTTATCAAATACCGGGTGTGCTCCTACAAGCTGCTTGATCCTTGCCGCGATCGCACGCGCCTCAAGCTCCCGGTCAGACGCTTCCCTTACTTCGGTTTGTTCGGAAAAATTCTCCGCCGTATTGACCAGCAGTACCTCCGCCTTCATTCCCGGCTTCTCCTCATAGTCTGCTCCCACATACAATGCAGCTTTTTCATCGTATGTAATTTCTCCTAGTTCTTTTGTCATGATCTGCTCAAATACGAAATTGGTGCTGTCCAGCACCTCTCTTCTGCTTCGGAAATTTTTATGGAGATCGATCCGCTGTTTTTGACTTTCTTCTATATTATATGTGTTAAATTTTTCCATAAACAGTTCCGGTCTGGAAAGACGGAAACGGTAAATACTCTGTTTGACATCTCCCACCATGAACACATTATAGTTTCCTTCTGACACCGTAGATACACTTGTGAGAATCGCCTCCTGAATCAAATTGCTGTCCTGATACTCATCAATCATAACTTCCGCAAATTTGTTCTGATAATCCTTCGCCGCCTCAGAAGGGATGAGCCCCTCCTCTGTCTTTTCTGTCAGAATGCGAAGTGCATATTGCTCCATATCCGAAAAATCAATCAGATGTTTACTCCGTTTCTTTTCCTCGAATGCATCTGCAAAGGACTGCACCAACCCTGCAAGTACAGACATCGTTTTCCCTGCTTCCACCATATCTTTCCACAATTCCTCCGGTGCTTCATAGAAAAACTGATCCTTAAGCGCTCCCACAATGTCTTTCACTTCTTCTCTGATATTCTTTACCGAGGCAGTGAGTTCTTCCGATACACTTTTGTCTTTGTTCGCTGCAAACCGCTTCCACTTCCAGTCTGCAAACAAGTCATACATTCCCTGCATCGTTGTCTGCGCCAGCAGCTTTTGAATCCTCTCGCGATCCTCCTTGAGCGCATCGGCATACATATAAGGACCGTCCGGCTCCTGACACTGTCTTATCCCTTCTTCCAGAAGTGTCATTGTTTCTTCCAATGCTTTTCTCAAACTCTCTTTCGCATAAACAGCTCCTTCTGAAGCCTCAAATGCTTCCATCGTATCTACTTCATAGGATTTCACACACTGACGGAGCCACTTTTCCGGCTCCGGATTGCTTCGAGAAAATTCATACAACTGCAAAATAATCTCCTCGATCTTCTTGTCGTCCCTTCCTGCTGCAAAGCTTTCGATGCAATCCAAAAAAGATTGCTCCCCGGCTGTATAACAGTTCTCCAAAACTTCTTCCAGCACATCCTGCCGAAGCAGCTTCAATTCTCCCTCATCCGCAATCCGAAATCCCGGATCCAGATCGATCATATGAAAATAGTCCCGGATGACCGAAAGACAAAAGCTGTGGATTGTCGTCACCTGTGCATTGTGGATCAGTGTCGCCTGTCGCTGCAAATGGACATTTTCCGGCTGCTCCTCCAATTTTTTCTCAATCGCATCCCGAATACGTTCTTTCATCTCTGCTGCCGCAGCTTCCGTGAATGTCACGACGAGCATCTGATCTACATCAATCGGCGGCTCATCTACTGTCAGTCTCGTGATGATCCGCTCTACAAGCACCGCCGTCTTTCCTGAGCCTGCCGCTGCAGACACAAGAATATTTCTGTTTCTAAGATGGATGACCTGCGCTTGTTCCTTTGTCCAAGATACTCCCATCCGATGATTCTCCCCTTTCTTTTTTCATAATTTACTCTTTCACTTCTTGCTCCATTTGCTGCAATGCTTCCACATCTTTCAATTTGGAAAGTTTCCGATACTCATACCCCGGTATTTTCTTATCAAATCCACAGATTCCCTGATACGGGCAGTAATCACACCCAGTCTTTCCTCCCAGTTCATATGGAAGGATCTCTGCTTCCCCATCTAAAATCCGCTGTCCGATCCGATTTAAAATCTGATCTGTATATTCTGACAAAGTGTTAAATCCTTTTCCGCTCAACACTTTTGACGTCTTTGAGAGGCTCTGATCCTTATTTCTTCCAACCGGGATCACATCCGAGTTCCCCGAAAAAGAACGATCCAAATGGGTGATGACTTCCTCTGAGGAATTGACGATGCCATCTGGTTTTAATTCTTTCAAAACTGCCTTCTCCCCAAGATTTTCTCTGACTTCCTTTTCCACGAACGGATCTTTCATCTGATAGTAGAAAATTCCTGCCGGAACAATTTCCTTCTCCGGATGTTTCTGCTCTTCCATCTCCATCACCGCGTTCAAATAGACAATCAACTGTAGCTGCAATCCATGATACATTTCTCCTAACTGAAATGCTTTTGCTCCAGTTTTATAATCGATGACTTTGACATAGACATGCTCCTCATCCTCATACAGATCTACACGGTCAATCTTTCCTCTCAGCCGCATCCGTGCATGCTCTGACAGTGACAGATTAACCGACTCCAGATGTGCCAAATTTCCAAAGCTGATCTCATATCCCGCCGGAACAAAATCTCCCTTCTCCAGTTGCTTAGTCAACGCCCATACCGTTCTTCTAAGCAGACGTTTCATACGCGTGATCACATATTCATTTCTGGAAGAACTATATAACACTGCATTTCCATAGTTTGTAACACCTGCCTCCACACTTTCCTCGATGAGTTGTTCCCGCAATTCCTCAGAAACTGTCGTCCATGTCACTTGGTGCTCTTCTAATTTTTTTGAAAACTGTTCCATCGCACTGTGGAAAATATTCCCAAGATCTACCGGTTTAAATCCATAGACTGCACGCTCTTCCAACTTCATCCCATAAGTAAGGAAATGCGCATAAGCACAGGCAGAGAATTTCTCTAATCTTGTCACGCTGTTCTCTAAAATCGTGCCATAAAGCTTTCTAGCCACCTCTTCCGATAACTGATCGTGCGGACGTTTCAGATGGTTTGCCGCAAGCAATTGCTCCATCTGTGCATGCCACTTGGGGTGCTTCCGATACCAAGTATATAGCTCCTTCCATGCTCCTCCAAATGTCTCACTTCTCACCTGCAGCCCTTCCACAAGATACGGAAGTGCCGTCTCCGGTGTCAGTTCCTTTTCCCAGAATGGCTTGTCTTCCTCCTCTTCCACCAAAAGTTCTGGATACATCCTTTTTAGATCTGCGATCAGATAGGCAGGACGCAGACTTTTCCCTTCCGAGGAAATTTTAGAAAAAGTCAAATACAGATACTCAGATGGTTTTGTCAGATGCAGATACAGATAAAATTTCTGAATGTAAGCCTGCTCCTTCGCCCCCGGTGCCAGTGCCACCTTCTGTTCCTGAAATCTCTCCCGGTCATGCTCGGACAACAGTCCGCCTGCTCCCTGCTTTCCCGGAAGCCAGGTGTCATTTACTCCTGCCAAAAATAAAACTTTCACATCCTGAAGCCTTGTACGCTCAATATCTCCAACGACCACCTGATCGATTCCCGGAGGAATCACACCTACCTTTGCTTCCTGAAGCCCTGCATCGAGAAGTTCTCTGTATTCCCCGAGAGAAATCTGCTCTTCCCCAAGCAGCTCTGTAAACTTGTCAAACAGCTCCAGTACAATCCGGTAAATCTGGGCATATTCCTTTGCGAGTACCAACTGTCCCCGCTCCTGAAACTGCACTTCATATATGCCGATCTTCTGCTGCATCTCTTCCTGAACGAGAAATGCATAAATTGCCTCTGTCACTTCCCGCACCGTCTTTTTCCGGCGCTTCAATACTTCTGTAAGTCTTTCTAACTTCTCTATAAATTTCTGCCGGAATGCATTCCAACGAAGCATGTCCTCAGCGTCTGCATGCGGACTTTGCCTTACCCACATCTCTTTCCACTTCTTATATCCACGAATGCCGAGTGCCACCACATAGTTTTCCACATCGTCCACCTCTTCCCGTGTAAAACCGGTCAGATTTGTCCTCAGAAAACGGAACGTACTCTCATAGGAAAAGTTTTCGTCGATCATCGCCAAAAGACTTCTCAAGTATTCCACAAAGGAATTAAACAGCACACTTCGTTTGTGATCCATAAAAAATGGAACCCCACAAATCCGAAATGCTCTCTCCATGTATTCCGCATAAGTTTCCATATCACTGACAATCACAGCCATATCCCGGTAGCGGTACCCCTTTGTCCGCACCAGCCTAAGAATCTCTGAGACAATGAACACCGACTCTTCCTTTGGATTTTTGACCGCATGAAGCGACAGCATATCCTGCTTGTTGTCATACACCCGCTTCGTATAGCGGAACAAGTTCTGCTCTAAAAAAGCAAGCGGCGGATTTTCCCGGAATCTAACAGGAACTTCTCCCCGGTTTCCATACAACTGCACAGGAGGCTCTACCTCAATGTTTTCCTCCGCTGCAATGTGCACCAATCCGGTAACCATCTGCTTACTCAGAGTAAACAACTGATACTTATGCTTCAACTGGTAAGGATCCTCCCTCTGATCTATCGTCACAGTAACGGTTACTTTCCGGCAAATTTTTAAAAGCTGTCCAAGCACCCGGTTCTGTACCGGTGTAAATCCGGTGAATCCGTCAAGTACAACCACACTGTCTTTTAAAATCTCTGACTGCTGCACGACAGCACTAAAGACATCCAGCAATTCTTCTCCGGTAATATATTTTCCCTGCAGATACTCTCCGAATTTTTCCTGAAGTTTCTGGATATCGTGAAGCTTCCAGTAAAGCTGCGGGCCAATCTCTCCACTTTCCATTACACGCTCCAGTTCCTCTGCGCCAACATCATACTGTGTGAATTCTGAGATCACCGATTTCACTTCACTGATGTATCCAAGACGCCGGATATTGCTCCCCAGTACCTTTAATTCTCCTTCCATATCCCCTGCTGCCTTCCTTAGCAGCAAGCTTTTCCCGATATCGTCAAGCACGATTCTTCTGTTTCCGCCCACCTCCTCAAAAATGCGATGCGCCAGCCGTCCAAAGCTTAATACATCAATATTCATGATTCCATGCCGCGGATGCAGTCTGACTAATTCTTTCTGTGTCTGCATCGTAAACTGCTCCGGCACAAGCACAATGTAATTCCGATTTGGATTTTCGCATGCTCCTGCAATAACCTGTTCATACAGATATCTGGATTTCCCGGATCCAGAATTTCCAAAAATAAATTGTAACGACATCATTCACCTCTTAGTTCTTTCCAAACACTACGTTTCCCTTTTCATCCAATATCGCATACCATTCTGGCACACTCTGTGTCATATAAAGAAATGGCCAGTCTGCTATTTCCAATTTCCGTTCTTTCTTTCCCGTCTCTTTGACAATCAATGTTTTTAACGTCTTGCTGCAGATTTCAAATGCATATGCCCCATCATACTGTTCGATAAATCCATTTTTCTTTGCATTTCCAATCTTCACTGTCCGTTCAAGCTTCATCGTTTCTTTCCAGAATCTGTAGACATCTTCCTTTTCTTTGTAAGAAAGCGTTGCAATTTCCCTCTCTTTCAACTCTTCGGCATCTGCCGCCAATGCCAGCACTGCTTCTGTCCGGGATGAGAATCTCTGACATTCCTCCTCAAATAATCTCTGCAATACGGGATGCTGTGTTTCCTCTCCACAATCCAAAATCTTCCATACCCAGTTTGTCCGGATACTCCCCTCTCTTCGGATACAATGATAGATTTCATCCTTGTCACTTCTTGAAATCATCGTAGGCAAAGTCACCTTTTGGAAAGTTCCGTCAATCCCAAGTAAATATAATTCTCCAGTTTCACGCCCTGTGCTCACTACTCCTCCATTGTTTCTCAGATGTATTCCCATAATCAGCTGCTTGGAAATATAGTAATCAGCCACACGAAACCAGTTATTGCTCTCTTTGACATCCCAATGTCGATCCAAATCCACCACCGTCTCAAATACTTCCCCATCCAGAAGTCCGTCGATCTCTTTCCCATCCAGCAATCCTGATACGATCGGAACTGTCAGATATTTTCTGCAACAGTACTGCACCATCGGCTTCCAGTATGCTACGCACCCTGCCAACGCTGCCGCAAAGATTCCAAGCACCACCAGCCAGGATACCAGATCGTTTCCGCCAAAGAGCAACCACTCTGCCATCTGCATCGCCGCGCCCGCTGCGATCATCGCAATCAAAAGAAAGACGACCACCCTCATTAGCTTCCGAAACCATGTTCCATGTCTGAGTTCCTCCTTATAGATTTTTCTCATACTTCTCCTCCTTCCCGGACTTTCTGTGCACTCCTGGTCTGTTTCTTCCTGATTCCAAAACAAAATCCCCCGAAAATCATGTATTTCATTATAGCATGATTTTCGGAGGAAATATAGAATGATCTCCCACTATAAAATTAATTTTCCCGTCTTACCACCGTTTTTCTGATCAACAATATACTGACACCTGCCAGAATCACCAGACCTATTACACCGGATATCAGTCCATAGAATGGATTCCCATCGGTGAGGCCGGATAACTTCATGATCACATTCATGATTGCGATCATGCTCCTTCCACCAAACAGAAAATAGTCCGCGAGGGGATATACAAGCCATAAAACTGCCGGTACTCCAAATGCAAATATGATTCTTCCTATTTTATTCAGACGATACCAGATGATAGACACCATATACCCTGCCCCTGCAAAAAGTGCATATACTACAGACAGCAGTGCTACCGAGACGATTGCCCTCACAACGGAAGATGCCTGCTCTAAAAACTCTGGATAAAACAAGGGTAAAATTTCTCCTCCAAATTTGATATTTCCCCATCCGTTCAGCTTTTGATCTACTGTAGCAAGCAAGGTATCAGCCACTCCACACATACCGGCACCGGCTGCGAAGACAAGCATCTTTCCTGCCAGAATCTGCTTTCTGCTCACACCATTCTGCAATAAAAACTGGAAGCTTTCTGTAAAACTACACATTCCGATGATCAGCATAAACATCGCCGACATCATATTCATTCCGTTCATCGTCACATATCCTCCACCAATCTTGCTCGCAATCAGCAATGCCAGTAGACGCATTCCAATCTGAACAAGATATAGCATCCCAATTGACTGCCACACTTCTTGAAACTGATATTTAAAACTTTTCTTCGTTCTCATATACATCCCCCTCTAACGATTTGTCATCTGGATAAACATCTTCTGCAAGTCCAACTTCGCCACTTCCAGCTCTTCCGGTGCTTTCTTCCATTTTTCTTTGGAACTTCCGATCACATATGCCGTCTTCATCGTTCCGAGCATCTCCGTGCCGATCACATCCTCTCCCTGGCTCCATATGTCAACCATTTCCTTCTTCCCGGAAATTCTATAACCACCGGCAAGCAATTCCTCTGTCGCACAATCCTTCACAATCTTCCCGTCTTTTAAGATCACAACATGTTCGATCACACTTGCGACCTCTTCAATCAGATGTGTGGAAATTACTATCGTAAACGGTTCTTCTATATACTTCTCAAGAAGAATCCGATAGAACATCTCTCTGTGATTCGCATCCAGCCCAAGGACCGGCTCATCTAAAAACAGATATGGAACATTGACAGAAAGCGCAAGGACTAACTTAAAAATCGACTTATACCCGGTGGAAAGTGTCCGCACTTTTTTCTTCGTATTCAGCCCAAACATCCCTGCAAGTTCCATCGCATACTCCATATCGAACTTCGGATAAAATTCCTTCGACCATTGAAATGCCTGCTGGATCTTCATCCCTGCTGGGTAAAGTGTCTGCTCACTCATCAGATACATATTCTGCTGTACCTGATCATTTTCCCTTGCAGGCTTTCCATCTACCAGCACTTCTCCCTGATCCGGAAAAATCCGGTTACTGATAATATTGAGCATGGTGGATTTCCCTGCTCCATTTCGTCCTAGAAGCGCATATATTTTCCCATCCTCAAACTGTACACTGACATGATCCAGCGCCTTTGTGTCCTTATAGCCCTTTGACACTTCTTTGATCTCTATCCCTCTCATTTTGAAAATCCCCTTTCTATCATCGAAATGATCTCCACATCTGTAATCTCCAGCTTCTTCGCCTCCTCTACAAGACGACTTACAAAATTTTCATAAAACTGGTCTTTCCTCTTTTGTCTTAATTTCCTTACTGCACCTTCTGCCACAAACATTCCTACTCCTCTCTTCTTATACACGATCCCGGCATCTACCAGCAGGTTGATCCCCTTAAGCGCAGTTGCCGGGTTGATCTTATAAGTCACAGATAGCTCTGTTGTAGAAGGAATCTGACTCTCTTCCTGAAATACCCCTGTCAAGATTGCATCTTCCATCCCTTCTGCAATCTGCAAAAATACAGGCTTCTCATCATCAAAATTCAGCTTCATCTTTTCCTCCTCTCGTTATATAGTTAGTTACTCAAGTAATTAACTATATATGCATTATATCCACCACTCCTACTTTTGTCAATTACTTTGCTTCAAAAAGTTTTGTAAAAAACAAAAAACCTCGCAACGTTTTCTATACGTCGCAAGGCATCTTTCTCTATTCTTTCTGTTCTTTCTATATGCTATATTTACACCTATGCTGGAATGTCTTTTTCTTTCCTAGACCATCATTGCGATTAGAGAAGGAATCAAACAGACAAGCGCACACAACAAATCTCCTAAAAACCGGCACACAATCCGTTCGTCATCATCCAATTCCCCAAATGGAATCACCTTCTCATCGACAAAGTCTACCATATCTTTTGTGATATGTTTCTTTTTTTTCTCTTCTTTTTCCTCCAACAAATGATGGATCCGAACCCCATCCAGCCTAAGATATTGAATCCATGCCAACATAAGGAAAATACATCCTGCCACAAAAAGTGCATTCTCTGCAAGTGACCGATATCCCCCTTGATTCAAAAACTTGTCCCACAGAAGGCAGAGAACCATCGCTACAGCAAATTTTGCCACACACTGATATAACATTGGACGGATCATATATTTTTGAAATATCATACGGATTTTTTTAATCATAGTTTTTCTTCCTTTACCTAAGTATTACTTCATTTTCTCTGTCCAGATTATACTTTTTCACAAAAAATAAGTCTTGTCAAGGTTTTCCCAACAAGTTCTCCCCTCAACAAGACATACTTTTATCATTTTTATCCAGCTTTTAGACAACAGCTTCGCTTTTGCCTCAGCCGTGATACTTTTCTTATTTTTCGATCTCTCTGCGATATCCTTCCAGTTCTTTCTGATTTCCATAGACAAAATGTCCCGGCAGAATTTCTTCCCAAACCGGCTGATCCACACTGTAATCATGAATCGACGGATCATAAATAATAAGCTCTTTATTCTTCTCACGCTCCGGATCCGGAATCGGAACTGCAGAAAGCAGGGCTTTTGTATATGGATGAAGCGGGTGCAGGAACAACTCTTCTGCTTCTGCAAGCTCCACAATACGTCCCTTATGAATTACCGCAATACGGTCTGAAATAAATCTTACAACAGACAAGTCATGTGCGATGAACAGGTAAGTCAGTCCTTTTGTCTTCTTCAACTCATTCAGAAGGTTCAATACCTGTGCACGGATAGAAACATCCAGCGCAGAAATCGGTTCATCCGCCACAACAAACTCCGGCTCCATGATCAACGCACGCGCAATACCGATACGCTGTCTTTGTCCACCTGAGAATTCATGTGGGAATCGAGATGCAAATTCCGGTAAAAGACCAACTTCCCGAAGTGCATTCTGCACTTTATTGTATCTGTCTTTCTCATCTTTGTAAAGGTGATGATTAATCAGACCTTCTGAGATAATATAATCAACTTTCGCACGTTCATTTAAGGATGCCTGAGGATCCTGGAAGATCATCTGACATTTTTTGATCACTTCAAGGTCGAGTTCTTTGGAAATCTTACCACTGATGCGACGCCCTTTAAACAAAATCTCTCCGGCAGATACCGGGTTGATTCTCGTGATCGCACGTCCGATCGTTGTCTTTCCTGATCCTGACTCTCCTACGAGCGCGAAGGTCTCTCCTTTATAAATATCAAAGTTCACGTGGTCAACTGCAACGAACTTCTTCTTTCCGGTTCCGAAGGTAATCTGCAGGTCTTTCAACTCAATCAGTTTTTCTTTTTCTTGCATAATTCTTACCCTCTTCCTTCCATACTCGCACGAAGACGTTTAATTGCCTCCGGCTGTTCAATCTTCGGTGCACGCGGATCTAAGTACCACGTTTTCGCCTTATGCGTTGGTGTGATCTCAAAGAATGGCGGCTCCTCTTCAAAGTCAATTGCAAGTGCCTTCTTGTTACGAGGTGCAAATGCATCCCCCTGAATCTTATTGAATAAGTTCGGCGGTGTACCTTCAATCGTCGGCAACGGTTCCCCTTTCACTCCTAACTGTGGAAGGGAAGATAACAATGCCCATGTGTACGGATGCCATGCATCATAGAAAATCTCATTGACTGTACCATACTCAACAATCTGTCCCGCATACATTACTGCAACACGGTCCGCTACATTCGCCACAACACCAAGATCGTGTGTAATATAAATAACTGTCATCTTCAGTTCTTTCTGAAGATCTCTGATCAGATTCAGAATCTGTGCCTGGATTGTTACATCCAGCGCTGTCGTAGGTTCATCACAGATCAGAATATCCGGATGACAGGCAGCTGCGATTGCAATAACAACACGCTGTCTCATACCACCGGAAAATTCATGTGGATACTGATTGTATCGCTTCTCCGGAAATGGGATTCCTACTTTTTCAAGCATCTCCAGTGCCATTTTCTTTGCCTCAGCACCTTTAATTCCCTGATTCAATTCGATACTTTCCTGAATCTGTTTTCCTACTTTTTTCAATGGATTCAGAGAAGTCATCGGATCCTGCATTACCATAGAAATTTTCTTTCCACGGATTGTTCTCCAGTCCTTCTCTTTTTTATATTTTGCCAGATCTTTTCCATCATACATGATCGATCCGTGTGTAATACTTCCATTAGAGTCAAGCATTCCTAAGAAAGACTTCGTAAACACTGACTTTCCTGATCCTGACTCTCCTACAATTGCAAGTGTTTCTCCTTCATAAAGGTCTAAGGAACATCTGCGAATCGCCGTCAGTTTTTTGCCACGTAAGCTAAACTGGATTTCTACATCTTTCGCAGACAAGATTGGTTCTTTTGTCATAGCAGTCCTCCGTTCTATACGTGATTTCTCGGGTCAGCCGCATCAGAGAACGCATTCCCCACAAGGTAAAATGTAACTGTAATAAGAGATACAATTACCGCCGGGAAAATCAGCAGATACGGGTGTTCGAGGAAATAGTTACGGGCATTTCTAAGCAGAATACCCAGTGACGGTGTATCGATTCCAAGTCCAAGTCCTAAATAAGATAACGTAGACTCAAGTGCAATTGTCGACGGGATCGACAGTGCAAGTCTCAGAATAATGATACTGATCAAATATGGAAGAATGTTCTTTACGAGCACTCTCCAGATCGGAGTACCTAAGCATCGTGAAGCAAGATTGTATTCTCTGTCACGATACATCATAACAAGGTTACGCACATTTCTCGCCATGGTCAGCCATCCGAATCCAATCAGTGAAATACACATAATTGTAAAGGACTGCCCAACAAGAAGCGCAATCAATGTCATATAAATGATAACCGGTACGTTATTAATAATATTATAAACTTCTGTCAAAATACGATCGAGGCTTCTTACATATCCCCAAATACAGCCAATGATAACTCCGAGCACACACTCTCCAAGCGCAACGATCAGCGCCAGCTTAATAGATGTCTGTGCTGCATACCATACCTGGCACCAGTAATCACGTCCGAGGTTATCTGTTCCGAACCAATATTCACCATTCGGTGACTGGAATGCCATAGCCGAATTTGTTTTTAATGCAGCATAATCATATTTTCCAATGTGCAGTGCGATGAAAGAGAAAATTACAAGTGCAAAAAAGACAATGGCCATCACAACTGCTGATTTTTTCTTCAGAAAATTCTGGAACACGGATTTCCAATAAGAATAGTCTGAATATCCGGTACGTTCCGCTTCTTCTGCAGAATATTCCACGAACCGAAATAAATCATCTTTTTTCTCATTTTCGCCCATTATCGCGTTCCTCCTTTTCCTGTAAGTTTAATTCTCGGATCAAGTAACATCATAAGAATATCTCCGAGGAATACACCCAGTGTACCAAGCACTGCGTAAAGGACTACAAGTGTCTGCACGACATTTACGTCATAGCGGACAATCGCATCCGTAAGAAGTGGTCCCATTCCCGGTACAGAGAAGAATCTTTCTACCAAAAGAGATCCACCGATCGTGTAGAGAAATGATGCCGGAACATATTGAGCCAGCGGTACAAATGCGTTCTTAAAGACATGTTTAATCATAATTCCCGAAGAAGAAGTACCCTTTACACGAGCCAGCTTAATGTAATCCTTATTCAGTTCATCTACCATATAACGTCTCGTCCAGAGTGCATAACTTGCGATAGATGCCAGTGACAGACATACGATCGGAAGTATACTTGTCTCTGACGGATTCCGTGTCGAATAAAGCGACGGAAGCCCGAGCACTTTTGAACCAAATGCCAACACAAGTGAGTATGACACAAGGCTTGGAACCGCATTTACAAAAATTGTGTATGCTGTTCCTACATGATCTAAGATCCGGTCTTTGTTTAATGTCTGGATAATACCGATAAGGATACCTACAAAAAGGGAAATCACAAGTGCAGTACATCCAAGTTTCATAGAAATTGCAAATTTATCGCCAATTACCGATACGACATCAACACCGTTCTGAATTCTTCTGGATTCGCCAAAATCGAATTTCAGAAGCTGCCCATAATAACGAACGAGTTGTTTCGGCATCGGATCTAACAGTCCTGCTGCCTGTAACTGCTCTTCTTTCTGCTCTGGTGTAAACTTCATTAACTGATCTTCTGTAAAGAAATAGTCTGTCGGAAGCATTCTCATCAACAGAAAAACGATCGTTACAACAATCAGGACTGTCACAACAGATTGTAACAGTCGCTTGATTGTATACTTAAACATTATTTATTAAATTCCTCTGCGAATTTCTCGTAATCTTCCGTAGTATAGGCGTCTACGGATGTCTCCCAGTCCTTATATTTTGCATTCTGCATACCATAGATTGCATGAGATACTGAGTAATCATTGATTTTTGATAACTGCCATGAAATCTCAAGGTTGTATGGGATTGTCATCGCATGTTTTAACATATAAGCTTCTGCCTGTGCATATGCTTCATATCTTTCATCAAGATCTCCTGTAATTGCATTCGCTTTGTTTACAAGGTCTGTAAATTCTTTCCATGTAGCAATCAGTTCAGGATCTGTAGCATCGTTGATGTTTGTGTAGTTCATTGAATAGTAAGCTGTCTCTTCTCCGTATGTCTCCTGTCCGAGGAAGTTCTGCACATCACCGTAGTCAGCTCCCCATCCATTCATAACAACAGAATGAAGACTTGGATCAATAACTTCCTGAGTTAAGCTGGATACATATGTTCCGATGTTTAATTTTATATAATCATCTCCAAAACAGTCTGCAAAGTTTTCCTGAAGAACTGTTGCACCATCAAGTGCTAACTGAGAACCAGCTGGGATATAGTAGTCCATCTCAACCGGGAATTTAACACCTTTTGCAGAGAGTTCTTCTATTGCCTGTTTCTTAAGCTCTTCTGCTTTTTCTTTGTCAAGTCTTCTCATTGTCTTGCCGTTAGACTCTGGAAGTTCGATTAATTCTTCTACTCTGTCAACATACTCTGTACCATCTGAGAAGTATACAAGACCTTTCATTGTGTAAGCTGTGTTCTCGCAGCTAAGTGGATTGATCATGTTTGCTCTCTCATAAGTTTTTGTCAGGTCAAGTCCGTAGTAGATAGACTGACGGAATGCTTCGTTTGCAACTGCTGTATTCCAGTTTGTATCATCAGATCCGTCTTCGTTCTTCTTTGCATAGTTGAATTTCATCTGGTAAGAGAATTTCTTAGGAAGTTTCTCTGTCAGATAATCGTGATACTGGTTGTTCTCATCTTCGTAGATTGCTCTTAAGTTTGCTTCTGCGAGGTCGATTGTATCGATTTCTCCTGTATCATAGAGAGAGTATCCAACTGTTAAGTCTTCGATCAGTTTGATTGTAACTGTATCGAAAAGTTTACAATCTTTGTCCCAGTAGCTTTCGTTCTTTGTCAGAGTCTTTGTGTTACCCTGGATGAACTCTGTTAAGATGTATGGTCCGTTGTACCATAATTTATCGATTCCTACAGATTTTACATTTTCTACACCAACTTCATCGATGAAGCCCTGAGAAATCGGATACAGACATGCAGATACTGCTACTGTATCAAAATATGGTGTCTCTGCTGTACAGTGGTAAACTACTGTGTAATCGTCTGGTGTTTCGATTCCTACCATCTCAAGGAATTTCGATTTGTCAAGCTTTAATGCCTCATCTGCTGAAAGTGATTTTGTATATTCACGGTATTCCTTTGCACCTTTGATCATTGAGATCGGCATAGATGTGTTGTTACCAGCATCGTTCTTGTGTGCATTCAGGATCCACTCAAGAGCTGTTACAAAGTCATCTGCAACCATGTCAGCCTTCTCATTTCCCTGCTGGTCTACCCATTTCACATCGTCTCTCATCTTAAATGTCCATGTAAGACCATTATCTTCTGTACCCCATTCTTTTGCGATACCTGCCACTAACTGTCCTTTTGGATTTGTCTCAAGGAAACCTTCGTTTGTGTTACAAAGTACGTTTAAGTCAGCTGCCATCTCCGTATTCAGAATAAATACGTTCTCCATCTCACGCTGTGGCACTTCATAAGTCACAAGATCTTTAATCTCTTCAGAAGCCCCTTTTTCGCCTTTGGATTCTTTCTTGCCACTTCCACATCCAACAGTTGTCACTGCGAGTGCAGCTACCAGTGCAAGTGCAAGCCATTTGCCTCGTTTTTTCATAACTTTCTCCTCCTTTTATAATTTATAGCATTAAAGTTATTATAATTTTTCATCGCTGCATTGTCAATAAATTTTTTCATTTTTTTGCATGTTTACGCAAAATACTTTCCTCATCGTAATTCATCAGAATTTTCTATCTTTTTAGCATTTTTATACATTTTGTATTTCATCTACCCCTTTTTCCTTTTCTTTTGTCTATGCATCTACTGCCTATATTCTCGTATATATGATTTTCATATTCTTCATATAGTAGATTTTTTATGAAAACCGCATTGATCTCACAAGTATTTTTCTAGCTTTTCTCCTTATAAATATTTATTCACTCTTATATTGTATCATTTTTCTACATTTCAAAAAACATAGGATCTTTCTGATGCTGCATCCAGATATTCCTTCAATAATTTCAGAGAGTTTCCAAATTTTTGCAAGAAAAGATTTCTAATAATTCAAAAAACTGACTTTAACTGTAATTTTCTCTCGCAGGTATCAACCGGATTCTTACAAAATATGACTAAAAATACTCTTACTCATTTTCTAAAGTTTTACGGGGCAGAATGAAAATACATTCTGCCCCATAAAACTTTCTATCAATTTCATCTAAGCCTCTACCGTTCCTCTATGCTTGCCGCAGCTCTTAATCGCTCGCCAAACTCGCTGCTCAATGAAATCTTTCCTATATAAAATACTTCCCCTGTTGCAAATACTTCCCAGTCATCCTGAATCTCTACTTGAAGCTTTCCGCCCGGCATATGAACCGTCACACCTGGATTTGTCATGCCAAGCTTATATGCAACGCCCGCTGCTGCACACGCACAACTTCCGGATGCCAATGTATAACCGACTCCTCTTTCAAAGATCTCAATCTGGATATTCTCCTGGTCAATCACTTTTAATAGCTGTGTGTTGATCTTATTTGGGAAATATCTGGCAATCTCCGCATAATCACCAATCTTACAGACAAGTGGTTTAGAAATCTCTCGCATCGGGATCACACAATGCGGATTTCCAATCGACACACAAGTAACCGGATATAAAGTTCTTCCAAATACCATGTCTTCATTGATGACTTCTCTGCGCTCTCCCGTTACCGGAATCTCATCACTCCAGAAAGAAAGCTTTCCTGCCGAAGCGCGCAGCCTGCTTCCATCCTCATTCAGATATGTTACCTGAATCGCTCCGCCCAGTGTGTAGAAGGTTACATGCTTCTTCTGAATGTATCCGGCATCCTTCAAATATTTTGCAAAAATACGATCTCCATTTCCACTTTTCTCCGCTTCACTTCCATCCGGATTCCATACTTTCACATAAATTTTATCTTCCTGAAAAATAGGTCCTTCGAGAATTCCATCCGACCCCATCCCAAAATTTCTGTCACAGATCATTCGGACATTCTCTTTTGTCAGCTTTAACTCATTTTTATTCGGATCAAATACAAAGTAATCATTTCCCAATCCATGATATTTTTCCAACACAATATTCATCACTGTAACCGCGCCTCCTTTTTCTTCATCATAACAAGCATTATTCCGTAATAATATAGAAATAGTGCTTTCTATATTGCAGATAGTGCTGTATAATCATCATAACAGCTATGAAGCACAACCGTAGTACAATTGATTTTTTATGATCTGCTATTACTATATGGGAAATGATTTGTTGATATTCTTTCTCTCCCTAAACAGGAAAAATAATTTTAGGAATCCTCTGACCCGTGCGATGCAACACACTGTTTCCTAGCTGAAAATCGAACACAAGGAGACTGCCTTTATGGAAACTTATGAGAAAAAAGGATACTTATACAGCGATTTCCGCCTGTTTTACCTGACGGACACCGCTTCCAAGGAATTTGAATATCACTATCATGACTTTGATAAGATCACAATTTTTCTGAAAGGAAATGTCCAGTACACGATTGAGGGGAAATCTTACCAACTCCAGCCTTATGACATCGTCCTTGTCAGCCACAATGATATCCATAAGCTAAACGTACAAGATTCGGAACCATATGAACGAATCGTCGTCTACATCTCCCCGGAATTTATCAATACTTACCGGACGGCAGATTATGACCTCAGCGAATGCTTTCAAAAGGCAAAAAAAGAACATACGAACGTACTTCGGACACACTCCCACGCAAAAAATACGCTGGTGCGCGCCGTTGACAATCTGAAACATTCATTTTCCGATGTCGGATACGCCAATACGCTCTATCAGAAAATTCTCTTTCTGGAATTTATGATTCATCTAAATCGTGCAACCTTGAATGAACAGTTGGAATTTATCGACACAGACCATTGTAATACAAAAGTTGTGGAGCTTCTCCAGTATATTAACCGGAATCTGACCACAGACTTAAATATTGATGATCTCGCTGCCAGATTTTATGTCAGCAAATACTATATGATGCGTCTGTTCAAAACCGAGACCGGATATACGATCGGAAACTACATCAATTACAAACGATTACTGCTCGCCAAAGAACTGATTGCCTCCGGAGAGCCAATCACTCAAGCGTGTTACGACTGCGGATTTAAAAACTATTCCACGTTCTCGCGCGCATACAAATCTCACTTTGGAGAATCTCCCAGACAGATTCGCGATACCCTCTGACTTTCGTTCCGGCAATGAGACGCTCCTTGCCAAAAAATAACGTCTCTATAATTTAATCACAAATGCCGGAACTGGAGGATGATTCGGGCGGTTATAGTATTCACTGACGATCACAAGATATTTCTTCGGATCAAGTTCTTTCAGGTAAGCTAAAATCCGCTCTTTCTCTTCAAATCCACTGTCCCCTCCACTATAAATGCAAAGACTCATCAACCCATCTTTCTTCAATAATCGCAATCCTTCCTCGATCGCCTGCACACTCGTATCTGCCTTTGTCGCAAGTGTATGATCCCCTCCCGGCAGATAGCCGAAATTAAACGTGATGCAGCTGACCGTATTTTCCTTTGCGTAAGCTCCCATATGCACATGGCTGTCCAGCACAACTTCTGTCCGTTCTGCATATCCACATTCATCTATCTTTCTTTTTGTCTCCTGTACCGCCTGCTCCTGGATGTCAAAAGCAATGACGCTTCCCGATGCTCCTACAAGCTCTGCCAGAAGAAGGGTATCATGCCCATTGCCAGCAGTCGCATCGATACAAATATCCCCTTCCAGCACATGCCCTCCGATAAAATGATGGCACCATTCGGTAATCTGATATTTCTTCATCTCTATCCCCGCTTTCCCTTTTTCAAAATTTATACATGCATTATACTATTGATTCGAAATACCGTCACCTACTTTTGAGCATCTTACGGAAAAACATTACAAAGAACCTCAATCTATGTTATGATACATATATCTATATCAATTTGCCCTCCTTCGGGCAGAAAGGACTTTTATGCAATTATACGATTTAAAGGAAACAAAAGAACGTGTCATCCTCGTCGGTGTGCAGGCAGATGACAATGAAGATACAGAAAAATCACTGGATGAATTGGAAGAACTGGCACAGACTGCCGGGGCTGAGACAGTTGGACGGATCATCCAGAATCGGGAGCAGATCCACCCTGGCACTTACGTCGGCAAGGGAAAACTGGATGAAATTAAAAATCTCCTCTGGGAGACAGATGCCACAGGAATCATTTGTGATGATGAGCTCTCTCCTGCACAACTTGGAAATCTCCAGGATGCACTGGATACAAAAGTCATGGATCGCACTTTGATCATCCTTGACATCTTTGCAGAACGCGCCTCTACAAATGAAGGTAAAATTCAGGTGGAACTTGCACAGCTGAAATACCGCCAATCCCGCCTGGTTGGTCTTGGGAAATCACTTTCCAGACTCGGCGGCGGAATCGGTACAAGAGGTCCCGGAGAGAAAAAACTTGAAATGGACCGCCGTCTGATCAAAGGACGCATTGCCCAGCTAAACCGTGAGTTAAAAGATGTCAAACGGCACCGGGAAGTGACCCGTGAGCAGCGAAGCCGCAATCATATCCCGGTCATCGCTATCGTCGGCTATACAAATGCAGGTAAATCCACACTGCTAAATCGTCTGACCGGAGCCAGTGTTCTTGAGGAGGATAAGCTGTTTGCCACTTTAGATCCAACGACCAGAGGACTGAAACTTCCAAGCGGTCAGGAAGTGCTTCTGACAGATACCGTCGGATTTATCCGAAAACTTCCTCATCATCTGATCGAAGCATTCAAAAGTACGTTAGAAGAAGCGAAATATGCAGATATGATCTTACATGTAGTCGATGTTTCCAACCCACAGATGGATGAACAGATGTATACCGTCTACGAGACACTACAAAATCTGGATGTCAAAGATAAAGTGGTCATCACCGCTTTCAACAAGCAGGATCGACTGACAGAAGTTCCGATCATCCGTGATTTCAAGGCAGATCACATCGTAAATATCTCTGCGCGGACCGGTCAAGGACTGGATGCCCTGCAATCTGTCATTGAACAGATTCTGCGCGAGCGAAAGATTGAAATTTCAAGAACCTATTCTTACGCCGATGCCGGAAAGATCCAGCTGATCCGTAAATACGGAGAACTTTTGGAGGAAGAATACCGGGAAGATGGCATCTTTGTCCACGCATTTGTCCCAAAAGAACTTTATGGAAAAATAGAAGGCAGGGAGTAATCTCCACTGCCTCTTATTTTTATCTTGTCCGCAAAAATTCTGCTTCTTTCTTTGCCACTTCATCGTCAGGGTATTTTGCAATATATTCTTCTATCTTTGCCTTTGCACTCTCCCAATCATACAACTTTTCATAGGCGGCAATCTGATTAAATTCCATTTCCTGTGTCAGTTCTGCACTGTTTCCCTCTGACTGTAACCCAAGATTATAATGATTCAGTGCACTCTGATAATCGCCAAGCTGCATCTCACAGGAAGCCAGCAGATTATAGAGTGTCCCCGTCTTTTCTGTCCCTGCATCCAATGCTTTCTGAAATGCATTTCTCGCCTCTTCATACTTCTGCTGTTCCCAGTAGACAAGTCCCATTCCTAAGTATGCCTCTGCCTGCTCCTCCCCTGACTCTGCTTCCTTTTGAAAAAGTTCCAGTGCCTCATCATATTTTTTCTGCTCAAACAGTTCCATACCTTCCTCCGTCGCTCTGGTACATCCGGCAAAAACTAGAAGCATAAATACCAGCACACACAGCGCCCATTTTTTACTTTTCAACACAATTCCTCCCTGATTCATTATTTTTCCACATACATTTCGTCATGCTGTGGATTCCCCATATTCTTTCTTTTCCTGACAACTTGCAGACATTTTCACTATCCCGGATATTTCAGCAGACACAGCGCATTAAACAATGTAACTAGCATAATGATCACATCTGCGGTGATCGCCGTCCACATAGAGATCAACCCCGTTGCCGCCAAGGTCAGTAAAATCAATTTCATGCCGATTGACAGCACGGCATTCTGTCGGATTGCTCCGATTGTCTCCCTTGCAATCCTGAGGATTACAAGAATCATCGACGGATCATCTTCCATCAAAACGATATCTGCCGCTTCCACCGCCGCAGCAGCTCCAAGTGTTCCCATCGCAATTCCGATATCCGCCCGCTTTAATACCGGAGCATCATTGATACCATCACCGACATACACTAACTTCTCATCTTCCTGCTGAGAATCAATAAACTCCTCCACCTTCTCAACCTTTTCCGCCGGAAGCAGATTCGTATAAATGTGATCCATGTTCAGCAACTTGCCAACAGCTCTTCCTACAATCTCATTATCCCCTGTCAGCATGACCAATTCCTTGTGATACCGCCTTTTCAGAATATCCATCGTCTCCCGCACTTCTTTTTTTAACGTATCACCGATCACAATATATCCAGCATAAACTCCATCGAGTGCAACATACACGATCGTACCTGCTGCCCGCACTTTTGGAACAGCAATCCGCAGTTCCCTTAAAAGTTCTCGATTTCCTGCATATGCCGCCTTCCCATCGATCAGAGCATAGATCCCCTGTCCCGGAATTTCCTGAACTACCTCGATCCGCTGCTTCTCTACTTCCTTTTTATACATTTTCTGCAGTGACATAGAAATCGGATGATTCGAAAAGTACTCGATATATGCTGTCAGCTCCAAAAGTTCTTCTTCCGTCATTCCCTCCGGATGAATTTCCTTTACTTCAAACACTCCCTCGGTCAGTGTTCCGGTCTTGTCAAACACAAACGTATCTGCCTTTGTCAGAAGTTCCAGCTGATGGCTGCTTTTGATCATTACACCTTGTCTTGCTGCCGCTCCGATTCCTCCGTAAAAGGTCAGCGGGATTGAAATAACAATCCCCCACGGGCACGCAACGATCAGAAAAGTGAGCGCGCGGTAGATCCATGTGTACCAGTCACTTTCTGCAAATGTATTTGGCGGAACAATCGCCAAAAGAGCTGCCGCCAACATGATGATCGGCGTATAAATCGACGCAAACTTTGTGATCGTCTGCTCGCTGTCTGTCTTCGTATCATTGGCTTTCCGCACCATCGCCATAATCTTCGCAGCCGTAGAATCTTCATATTTCTTTACCACTTCCGCTTCCAATGCCCCAGTCAGATTAATGCTGCCGCTATATAGCATAGCGCCTGCCGTCACAGTCTGCGGAAGAGACTCTCCAGTCAGTGCCTTGGCATCAACCATACTTTCCCCTGATAACACTCTGCTGTCCACCGGAATCCTCTCTCCCGGACGGATCAAAATGACATCGCCACATTCCAGTTCCGATGGCTCCACTTGCACTTCCTGCTCATGGCTCTTTCGATTTGCAAACTCCGGGGCAATGTCCATCATATTTGCAATAGATTTCTTTGATCGGTACAGCATAACTTCTTCAAGAATCGAACCAATCTGAAACAATAATAAAACAGAAATGCCTTCTACATACTGAAAAATAAGAAAAGAACATGCTGTCGCAATAAGAATCAGCAGATATTCATTAAAAATCCGCTTCTTACAAAAACTCCGCACAGTCTTTTCCACCACACCAGCTGCGATTATCATATAAGTCGCCGCAAACAAAATAACTTCCTGCTGCAGCGTAAGATCCATTTTCTTTAAAAACACCAGTTCTCCCAAAAACGCTGCTGCCCCGATTCCTGTCAGCAACATATTTCTTCTGACTGCTCTGATTCCTCCCACTTTCACTCTCCTCTTACTCACGAATATGTTCCATTCCCTGATTCATAATGGTTTTGATATGGCTGTCCGCCAGCGAATAGAACACGGTTTTTCCTTCTCTTCTGTTTGTCACAAGCTTCATCTGCTTCAAAACACGCAGCTGATGCGAAATTGCAGACTGTGTCATCTGAAGTACCTGCGCAAGATCCCGCAGTTCATCTTCCACAGGCATATCCCTTTTCACTTTTTCCACCGTTTTCTCGTGCACATGTTTCAGTTCGCACTGCTCCACTTCCGCTTCCTCTATTTTCTTCATAATGATATCCATCTCCTTCATTTCTGTTTCATTATCGTTCACTTCGATTTTGTTTGTCAATACTTTTCTTACATTTCACAGAAAAGGAAGTGCTGCTTCCATGGATTTCCACTTTCGCATCACTTCCTCCTGATATATTTCTATTTTTTCTTATATAAAATACGGATGGAGTTTAGTACACAAAGCATTGTAACTCCTGTATCCGCAAACACAGCCAGCCACATATCCGGTCAGCATTGCAGTGCGTATCTTCTGCCGTTTCAGTTCCTGTACTGCCGAGACATTTTGTTCTTTCCTCTATTTTCATGCGTAAGCACCTCCTAAACATATGAATAACTATTTGTTTAAATATTTTTCAACTGTTTTGTCAAGGCTTATCTCCTATTTTTTATTTTATCTTTCCGTTTTACATATAACGGACAGAAACTGTTGGTCAAAAAACATAAGAAAAGCAGCTAATCCGAAAACTAACTGCTTGTCCCTCATCTGATTTCTTCAAATTTATTTCTGTAATTCTTCTTTTACCAGTTTTATCACTTCACCCAAGGCAATCTCGCGATTCTCTGCTGCTGTTCTGGCACGGAATTCTACCTTCCCCTCTTGAATACCTCTTCCGACAGTAATGCGATATGGGATCCCAATCAGTTCCATATCTTTGAATTTTACACCCGGACGTTCTTTTCGATCATCCAGAAGTACATCAATGCCTTCTTTTTTCAATGCCTCATACAATTCATTTCCAATACGCATCTGCTCTTCATCTTTGCTGGATACAACGACCACTGCAACCTCAAACGGCGCTACACTTGCCGGCCAGATAATTCCAGCCTCGTCATTGTGCTGCTCTACAATTGCCGCCATACAGCGTTCCAAACCAAAACCATAACAGCCCATTTCCACCGGATGAAGTTTATTATCCACATCTTGATATTCCAATCCAAGTGTCTTTGCATATTTTGTTCCCAGCTTGAACGTATTTCCAACTTCGATTCCCTTACAGAATTTTAATGGCTTTCCACAAACCGGACAGATATCTCCCTCATGCACCTGTGCGATATCCGCAACAATCTCCACCTCAAAATCCTTCAGATTTACATTAACAATATGGTGATCTGTTTTATTTGCTCCAACGATAAAGTTCTTCATGTTTGTGACCTCACGGTCCATAACGATCGGACACTCTAAACCAACCGGTCCCGCAAATCCAACTTTTGCATGTGTAACACGTTCCACTTCCTCAAACGGCGCAAGTTCCATTTCATTTGCCTTTAGAAGCTTCAACACTTTTGTTTCATTCAATTCCCGATTTCCTTTTAAGAGAAATGCCATTGTTTTTCCATCTACCGTATAGATCAGTGTCTTCACAAATTCATTTACAGACTTATGGAAAAATGCAGCGACTTCTTCCATCGTGCGTGCATTCGGTGTTTCCACAACTTCCATCACCTGTTCCTCTGCATCTGACGGCTCGCTCGCATCAATCACCTCTGTAATTTCTAAATTGCTTGAGAAATCACAGCCATCGCAGGTGACGATCACATCTTCACCGATATCTGTAATTGCCTGAAATTCCTCGGATAAAGAGCCACCCATCGCTCCTGTATCTGCTTTTACAATCTTGTAATTTAACTTACAGCGCTCCATGATATTCTGATAGGCATGGAACATTTTCATATAAGATTCATGGAGACCTGCTTCATCAATATCAAATGAATAGGCATCCTTCATAATAAACTCACGCACACGGATCAAACCATAACGAGGTCTTGTTTCATCTCGGAATTTCGTCTGAATCTGATACAGATTATAAGGAAAATCCTTATAGGAACTTCCCTTCATCATAGCTGCCATCGTAAATAATTCTTCATGAGTCGGACCGAGAACATAGTTCTTCTGATAGCGGTCTTTCAGCGCAAACATGTTGGAACCAAACGCCTCTCTACGTCCACTTTTCTCATAAATTTCTTCTGGGATCATAGCCGGCATCAACAGTTCCTGCGCTCCTGCAGCATCCATTTCTTCCCGCACGATTTCCTCAATCTTTTTCAGAACACGTTTTCCCATCGGCATGATCATATAAATTCCGCTGCTGCTCTTTTTGATCATTCCTGCCCGCACTAATAAATTTCCACTTGTACTATCTTCTTCTTTTACATTTTCCCGCAGTGTATAAAAATACGAATTACTTAACTTCATTTACTTCCTCCAATAATCAATTGCTCATTTACTGCATTTAGACCTATTATAGCAAAACTGAGATTTGAAAACCACCTCTGTCTATATGTAAATTTTCATTTTCCCCAGAAATATGGTCAGATTTTCTTCCTGGGTGGCGAATCCATAAACTTTTTTTATTATACGGAACATAAAATGTCATTGAATCATCTCCATTGAAAACGAAAACACGGCCACTAATAAGAAAAGCCCGGAAAGAAGTTCCAGCCGAATATCGCTGCATTGGAACACTTCCCGGCCATATTTTTCATTCTTGAATACCCAAATCTCTTTTCCAATCTTTTTCCTTCCTAGAGGTAAAATTAGGCATCCATGTGCTGTATAGTATTGCTTTTGACCGATTTTTATTCGATAGGCGTGCTTCTTAACAGCAACACCTCTCACTGTGTAACCACACTTTTGTTCCACAATGCCTGTGATCTTTCCTTTACACCGTTCTCCAGTCAAGACAACCCTATACTTCAAGTACAAAGGGAAGAATGAAGCTGCCATGCAAAACAATCCCAACATCATCATATCACTTATCTCCTTATGCAGACATTATAACATTTGCCCGATCTCGTGTCATCCTTTTTCTACTGCCTGATTTGGAAATGAATGGGTGACAAATTGTGAAGAGATATCCCTGATTGTCTTTGCAAACAACATGATTTTTATAGAATAGACGATATCATCATTTGCTTTATGTGGTCTGTATGATATGATATTTCTATATCTAATACAAGGTATTTTCGCCCTCTTCCATGACAGAACCAGTGACAAAATCCTTTCACATACCTACTGATTGATTTCTCCGGCAAACAAATGAGATGCACATTCTGATTCTCCATACCTCAGAAGCAGCCACACAGAAACAAAAGGAAAAAGAAGCAAAAAAGGAAAAAACGAACATGAAAAACTCTGAAAAAAAGAAACACATCTACTTGAAAAACTATCCCAATGTCTATCGAATCTTTCAAAAGACTTTACGATTCTGGTATGCAAAAGTCATAGGAAGTATTATTCTCTGTATCTTCATGACAATTATTTCCATCCGTTTGCTTCACAAAGGATCCATCGAAACAGCGATTCTCTTCGGATTTTTTACGTTACTTATCGGGGTGACAACGCTGCTCTATTTTCTCGGGAAATACCAGATGCTTACTTCCTCTGATCTCACGAAATTAGAAAAAGCATTGCAGACGTTACAAAAGACCGTTGGAAACCGTTTCTTTTTTACAGAATCAGCAATTATCATTCTGAATGATTTTTCTCTTTGCTATTATGACTGCCGAAAACTAAAACGAATCTATTTTTCCGATGAACGGGAACGTGGTAATCTTTACCAGAATGCAGTAATCCACTTTGTCAAAAAAGATGGCAGTGAAGAAACCATTTCCCTTCGGTGCGATTGTTCTGAATTTCTCAGAACAATCCGGACTTACTATCCAAAGATTCAATTGCCGAAAATACCTCTGACTTTCCAGCCTATTTCTGAATCTTCCTGGAAACGTCCTTAATCTTCTCTTTCAGAAGTTATTTTGATTTTTTATGCCAATTTCCCTTTCACTTTTTCAACTGATTCTTTATCATCCAACACTAAGGAGGTGTTCGCATTGTCATCCAGACAACAACATGATTATAATTATCTCGAAAATGAGACAGTCTTGCTCCAGAAGGAGCAGTTGATCAAACAAAATTCTCGGAGTGCCCGCCTTGTAGCAACAGGAAAGTTTTTGGAACGGTCTTTCTTTGTGCTTACCGCAGCAGGTATATTCCTCCTTCTTCTGGAAGGCGGACAAGTACACCACGACTGGGCAAAGATTCTACTGCTTATCATTTCTATCGCTCTGCTGCTTTCTCTGATTTTCAGCGCTGCCCTGCTATATTCCTCAGATATTCTGCACCATCGTTTCTGGAAATGTCCGAATTGCGGCGGTGAACTTCCGCTTCTGACCATGCCGCGGACATTTCTAACCAAACAGAGATCTGTACAGAATCCTGACCTCTATGATCTATGTATAAAAAAGCAGATTCGATGCGTACGTCTTCCCGGAAGTAATCTTCTGATTCCTTCCCGCTGCCCGCACTGTGGTGAAAAGTTCTGGAAATACAAAAAAAACGTAACAGACAATGATACTTCTCCCTCATAATACGAAAGGAGTGATCTTCCATGCAAAAAATATCCGCTGGAGTTTTTAAAAATTTTCCCCGCTTCTTTTTCATTCCATTCCTTCTGGAATTTTTATTTCTTACGCTAACCGCCTGCCAGTTTGAGGATTCCTCCCTGCGAGAAGATACGACTACTTTTTCAAAAATTCCTGAACAATATTTGTCTAAGATCCAGGCTTCCGACATCAAACAAATTGAACGGATTTCCATCACCGGTGGAAAAGATTCTTCTGTCTCTCAGGACCTTTCCAAAGAAGAAATTTCTGCCTTCACTGACTGGATGCATCAACTCCGTTTTCACGAGGAGATTTCGCGCAAGGAAGCGCTCTCTTCCGGTGCTGCCACTTACTACCATATTTTCTTCTTGGACGGAAGCAAGTTGACGATCAGCCCTGGGGAAATTATGCAGATGAATGACACTTACTACCACCTGAACACGGAAGTTTCCACGATAAAACCTCCATGTTAACTTGCGTTGCTTGCCTTTTCTTCCCCTGATTTTTATACTGGCAGTGGAACATCAATCTACATGTGAAAGGAGACTTCGATATGTTAGGAGATCAAATTAAAAAATATCGAAAAGAGAAGAAAATGAGTCAGGAGGAACTGGCAATCCCTCTGAATGTTGTCCGGCAGACTGTGTCAAAGTGGGAAAATAATCTCTCCGTACCGGATGCGGAACTTCTGATCCGTCTCGCAGAGGTGTTGGGAATTTCTGTTGCAGAACTGCTTGGGACCGACGAACAACCACATTCAGAATCCCTCTCTGCAGAAACTCTTGCTATAGAACTTGCTCGCCTCAATGAAGAGCTTGCCAAACAAGTGCAGGAACGGAGTCTTTCTTCCCGCGCCGAGCAAAAACGGAATCTGATTCTCTTTTTTTCGATGCTTTCTATGCTCTTTGCACTGATCATCGACAATACTATTGTTTCCGTTTTACTGACCTTTGCCTGCCTTCTGACATCAGTTATCATTCTGTACCGGAATACTGCTCTGCTCACCCGCACGACAACCTCCGTAAAAAAACTCGGTGCCGTTCGAATTACAACCCTTTTTAATATTGGCGTCCTCACTGTCTGTATTGTAACCTTTGTCTTGTCCGAGATGGGCATCCTTCCTTTTTCCAATACCGATGGGAAATTTTTTGCAATGCTGCTCGTATCTGCCATTATCCTTTTTACTGGCATAATATCGACAAGACTTCCCTTCAACAGACATACCGGATTGCGACTTCCATGGACCGTACACGACGAAGATACCTGGAATGTAGCTCATCGTGTCCTTCATGATCTGTCCATCCCGATTGTGCTTCTCTATCTGGGCTGCACACTGACTGTCCCGGATTTTGAGACTGTCACATTATGTGCGGTGGCACTTTGGGTCGGTCTTCCTTCTGTAATCTCCGGCGTCTTTTTCTGGAAAAAGATGCATGGCCGCTAAAAAAGTACACGCTTCAAAAAAATGGGGGATTTCTGTAGCATGATTACATTCTCTACTGCATCATGCTACAATACAAGAAAAAATATTCTATTAGATACAGGAGGTTCTACGCCTATGTCACAACTACAAGCAAACCATTCCAGCCATATAACACTTAGACCTTACACCCCCGAAGACTGTGAAGAAATCAGCATTCTTTTCTATGAAACCGTACACACTGTCAATGCAAAAGACTACTCCCGCCAGCAGCTGGATGTATGGGCGACCGGCTCCATAGATCTTGCTGCATGGAATAAGTCTTTTCTCGCACATACATCCTTTGTCGCTGTCGATGGAGAAACAATTGCTGGATTCGGCGATATTGATTCCTCCGGCTACCTAGACCGTCTCTATGTCCACAAAGATTATCAGGGAATCGGTATTGCCACTGCACTCTGCGAGAAACTGGAAGCATCTGTGGAAAGCGCGACAGTTACCACACATGCCTCCATCACTGCAAGACCATTTTTCGAGGACCGTGGATATGTTGTAAAAAGAGAGCAACAAGTCGAACGACAGGGAATCCTACTGACCAACTATGTAATGGAAAAACATCAAAAAAATACAACCTCGCAACGTGTACTTTCTAATTCACTCTAGAGGTTGTATTTCTATCTTTATATTCTTAAGATTTTGAATAACTTTTATTTCAGATTTTTTCTATTCCCTGCTGTCTTCCACTGCCTTGGAGACCGCCTCATTAAAAGTCGGATGTGCACGCATCGCATACATTAGCTGTCGGGATGTCAGACCATTGGCGATCGCTGTCGCCAGTTCCCCGATCATATCTGTTGCCCGCTGACACATGATCTGTGCGCCCAGCAGTACGTCACTGTCTGCGGCAAACAGTACTTTGATAAATCCCACTTCCTCTTTTGATAAAATCGTCTGTCCATTTGCGTCCATCCGGTAACGCCCACAGCGCACTGGGATGCCTTTCCTCTCTGCCTCTTCTTCAGTCAGTCCGACCGTTGCAATCTCCGGATTCAGATACAGACAGTTTGGGATGATCGACATGGAGACAAACAGACAACTTGGCACGATGGATAAGATGACTGACGGTTCTAAATTGTTCATGCGCTCCACAACATATTTCGCCTGAGCGGAAGCGACATGCGCAAGCTGAACTCCTCCGATCACATCTCCAATCGCATAGATGCCCGGGATATTTGTCATGAAGAATTCATTGACAAGTACTTTGCCGTGATCCATGCGAATCTTCAAGTCTGCTGCAAACAATTCTTCCGTATAAGGTTCCCTTCCCACAGATACCAGCACTGCATCCGCGGGAAGAATCTGCTTTTTCCCTTCGGACATCAAATGACAGCTTACACCATGCTCTTCTTTTTCGAACCGCTCTATCAAACTTTTCTTATACACATGGATTCCACGCCCGACAAGAATCTTCTCCAAAGCCTCAGCAAACTCAATGTCCATCGACGGAAGCAACCGCTCTCCCAATTCTATCACTGTCACTTCTGAACCGAGCGCCTGGAATACAGTGGCAATCTCCAGTCCAATGACACCGCCTCCTACAACAACCAGTCTGTCATAACATCTGTCCTTCGCCTGAAGCAGTTCTTCACTCGTCATTACTTCCGACAACTCCTCCCCAGGAAGCCCAAGTTTCCTCGGCGCTGCTCCGGAAGCAATTAGAATTTTATCTACCTCATAGATAACGGTATCTGGTATATCGGCCGGGTTCTTTCCATCATCTGACAGTCCACTGCCAACGGTACGCTTCTGCATGTGTGCCATTTTTACGACCACTCGTTTATCTGCCTGAACCTGTGCAGTTCCCTGTACAAAAGTAACACCAAGTCTTAAAAATTCTTCCTCGATTGCTTTCCGCATTTCTACGACAGATTCCTCTTTATATTGATATAATTTCTGCAAATCAAATCCGATTTCCTTGGCATAAAGTCCGAATTTCTCACAGTCTTTCATATCTTTATAAATCGTGGAGGCATGCAGCAATGCTTTTGTCGGAATGCACCCTCTGTTTACGCAAGTTCCCCCTGCCTCTTTCTTATCTACAACAAGTACCTTCATTCCCCGTTTTGCTGCCTCAAGCGCCGCTACATATCCCCCCGGTCCGGCGCCGATAATCAGAAGATCATACTTTTCCATAGTCACTTTCCTCTCTTTTCTTTTATTTTTCAATCGTTCACTCTATCTTATCAATCTGCCAGTCAACCGGTTCCACTCCGTTTGCCTTTAAAAATGCATTTGTCTGGCTAAACGGTCTGCTTCCGAAAAAACCACGGTAGGCAGAGAGCGGACTTGGATGTGGTGCCTCCAAGATCAGGTGTTTCGGATTATTTAACATTGCTTTCTTAGTCTGTGCCGGTCTTCCCCACAAGATAAATACAATTGGCCGATCCTGCTCATTCAATACCCGAATCGCTGCATCTGTGAATTCTTCCCAGCCGATTCCCCGGTGCGAATTTGCCTGATGAGCGCGCACCGTCAGAACCGTATTGAGCATCAATACGCCCTGTTTGGCCCATTTGACAAGGTATCCATGATTTGGAATCTCACATCCAAGATCATCATGCAGTTCCTGATAAATATTCACCAGTGACGGTGGAATGTCTACTTCCGGTTTCACCGAGAAGCAAAGTCCATGTGCCTGTCCTACGTTATGGTATGGATCCTGCCCTAAAATGACTACTTTCACTTCATTTAATGGTGTCAGATGAAATGCATTGAACACATCATCCGCAGGCGGAAAGATCTGTCTCGTCCGATACTCCTGATTGACTGTCTCAAATAATTTCTTATAATATGGCTTCTTAAACTCTCCTTTTAATGCTTCTAACCAAGCTCCGCTAATTGCCGCCATCTTCTTTTCCTCCTGCTTTTCCTAACTTTTCTTTTGTTTCCTTTTTCCTGCCGGTATCTGTTATTTCATATCCAGCTCGAACCAGAATGCTACCCCATTGTCATAATTTTCTACCCCAAATTTTTGATGAAAGGACTCCATGATCGCCTTCACGATAGAAAGTCCGATTCCATTTCCACCATACTCCCGCGAATGCGCTTTATCTACTTTGTAAAACTTATCCCAGATCCGTTCCACATCTTCCTGTGGAATAGATTTTCCGGTATTGAAGACAGAAATATGTGCTTTCTCTCCTGTTTCTTCTACTTTGATCTCGATAATCCGCTCTCCCTCCACATGGTGGATTGCATTGCTGATATAATTTCGCAGCACCTGCTCTGTCTTAAATTCATCTGCCCATACATAGATTGTCTCTTGCATTTTCAGGCTCACCTTCGCCTCAGCCTGCTGGATCAAAATCTCACAGCTTTGCAGCACTCCGCGGATTAAGCCTGCCAGATCAAATCTTGTCATGGACAATCCGTCATCTCCGGATTCCAACTGATTTAATGTCAGCAGATTTTTTACCATCTGGTTCATCTTATTGGCCTCATCGATGATGACGTCACAGTAAAATTCCATGCTCTCCGGATCATCATGGATCCCTTCTTTCAATCCTTCTGCATAACCCTGGATCAGTGCAATTGGTGTCTTCAACTCATGGGATACATTTCCGATAAATTCTTTCCGGCGCTCTTCCTGTTTTTCCTTCTGTTCAATATCTTTTTGCAATTCAAAGTTTGCGGTCTTTAACTGAGAGATTGTCTGCTCCAGTTTTTCCGACATTCGGTTAAAGCTGTCTCCCAATACCCCAATCTCATTGTCACCGCCGCTTGTATATTTTGCATTGAAATCAAGATTTGCCATCTTCTGTGAGAGCATAGCAAGCTCCATGATGGGATCTGTGATCTTTCTGGAAAAATACCAGACGAGAATACAGCTCACTCCGATCATAATGCAGCCCACATACGCAAGAAATCTCGTAGAAAGTTTTGCTCCCTCCCGAATACTGTCAAGCGGTGTCCGAATCAGAAAATGGTATCCACTGTCAAAACTTCCCCACATTTCAATATATTCTGTTCTGCTTCTGATATCCTTCGCCTTCCGTATTTCATAATAGGATGTCTGCTCTAAGATCTTTCCGTCCTGCTTATCAAGAAGATAGCCGTTTAACTGACTGTTCAGCTCATCCTCTCCCTCTTTCATCATACCGATGACCGGATTGCCTGATCGGTCGCGCACGATAAAAGATATATTTGCCCGCTCTGCAAGGCGTTTCATAGCTTCCAAAGACTCCGTGTAAATCACACTGCTTCCGACAGACTCATTTAACATCTGGTACATATTTTTTAAGTCCTCTTCCTTGTTTGCAATGTAATAACCTTCCATGAATCTTCCATTGATCAAAAGTGCGATAATCATAGTAAATGCAACTATCCCGACACTTAAAATAGTAATCTGACGTTTGATCGAATCTCTCATTACTCTACCTCAAATTTGTACCCCATCCCCCAGATGGTCTTAATGTACTCACCTTTGTCCCCCAGCTTATTTCTCAACTTCTTGACATGTGTATCGATCGTTCTCGCATCCCCAAAATAATCGTAATTCCATACATTATTCAAAATCTTTTCTCTCGAAAGTGCGATTCCCTGATTTTCAATAAAATATGCCAACAGTTCGAACTCTTTGTAACTTAAATCTATCGGAACTCCGTCAATCTTCACCTCGTGTGCTGCCTTATCCACAGAAATGCCACCTGCATCCACAACTTCATCTGCCGCAAATACATTCGTTCTTCTTAAAATAGCCTCAACTCTCGCAACAAGAATCTTTGGACTAAACGGCTTGGAAATATATTCGTCTACCCCAAGTTCGAATCCTTGCAACTCATCCCGCTCCTCTCCTCTGGCCGTCAACATGATGATCGGTACTTTCGAGTGCATACGCACCTCCCGGCACACCTGCCAGCCATCCATCTTTGGCATCATCACATCGAGAATGATCAGTGCAATATCATTCTGCTCATAGAAAATATCCATCGCCTCCATACCATCTGCTGCCTCGACAACCGTGTATCCACTTCTTGTCAGGAAATCTTTGACAAGCTTTCTCATTCTACTCTCATCATCCACCACCAATATTTTTAATTTATCCATCAAACATTCGCTCCTTCGTTTTTTCTCATCATAACAAATACTTGTGTCACTTTTGTGAAAAACAAAAATATCCCCAGGTACGATACTTATTATACCATACCTGGAGACATCCCCGACACTTTTTTCTAAATGTAGTCTGAATTTTTCAATAACATTCTCATCGTCTTCTATTTCTTTCTATTCAACACTCTTTAATGATTCCACCATATTGATCTTCTTCAGTTTGAAATACATCACACAATTTACAAAAACAGAGAATCCACATGTAAGCAGTGCGCTGTACAGAAAACTAATCCCTTTGATCGTTCTTGCAAACATCACAGTATCAATCTCAACAGTCGTAATCACGAACCGGTGAAGGATACTGCCCAATATCACTCCGACAACTGTTCCAATCAGTGTCAGAAGAATATTTTCACGGTATACATAGGCAGAAACTTCATTATCATAAAATCCAAGTACTTTGATCGTCGCAAGCTCCCGCTTCCGCTCATTAATGTTGATGTTATTCAGATTGTAGAGCACGACAAACGCTAACAGCCCCGCAGAAATAATCAGCACAACGATGACAATATCCAGACTTTCCAGCATCTCATCCATTTGCTCCTCTACATTATAAGTATAGGAAACATTGAGCGCCGCACGCTCCTCGAGCACTTTTTCTCCGATTTCCTTTAACTTTTTCTCATCAAATTCTTTCATCTTAAAGTAAATATTATTTGCTTTTGGAAGTGCACCAAACATTTCTTTGTAAATTTCAGGAGATACATAAAGATAATGCTCCATATAATTTTCACATACATTTGTGATCGTCAGTTCTTTTTTGTCACCATTTTCCCCTTTCACTGTAATCGTATCGCCCTTCTTTACCTCGAGTGTCTTTGCCATCTTTTCTGTCAAAATGACGTCCCGCTCTCCAAGCTCAAATGTTTCCTGTGTCTTTCTGTCACGGTAGACTAAAAATTCCTGATTTTTCTCTAAATCTTCCGGCACATACAGATATACGTCTTTCTTTATCTTTCCCTTCTCTACATTTGTTTTCTTTAAATATCCTTCTGAAGCCTGACTGATCTCCTTCTCCCCTTGCAGATACTGCTCCAGTGATTCCTTATCCTTTTCATCTGCATCTGTATTTAAGATAATCATCCCATCATATAAATTCAGTTCCTGATATTGGATCCTTCCTACATCAAAGATAGAATCCCGCAGTCCGAATCCGACGATCATCAGCGCCATACATCCACCAATTCCAAAGACCGTCATAAAGAATCGCTTTTTATATCGGATCAGATTCCGGATCGTGGATTTCCATATGAAACTTAATCTGCTCCAAATAAATGTGATACGCTCTAAGAAAACTCGTTTTCCCTGCTTCGGAGCCGGTGGGCGCATCAACACTGCCGGTTGGGATGCCAGTTCTTTATAACATGCAAGAAGTGTCGCCGCACTTGTGCAGACCACTGCCGCACCTGTTGCCATCGCCGCATATCCCCAATGGTAAGGGATCACAATATCCGGCATATGTATATAAATGATCTTATATGCAGTTACAATAATATACGGAAATACTTTCTCTCCGAACAATACTCCGAAAATACTTCCTCCGATCGTTGCCATCAGCGCATAATTCAGATATTTCCCTGCAATACTGAATTTCCCATAGCCAAGCGCTTTCAGCGTTCCAATCTGTGTACGCTGTTCCTCAACCATCCGCGTCATCGTTGTCAGACTGATCAACGCCGCCACAATGAAGAATAGTATCGGAAATACTTCTCCGATCGCCCGCATACGGTCTGCGTTATCTCCATATCCTACATAGTCAGAAAGTGTGCTTCTGTCATTGACATACCACTTGGCATCTTCAATATCCGCAATCTTCTGCTCTGCATCTTTGATCTTATTTTCTCCATCCTTAATCTCGGCTTCGGCTTCTTTTTTTCCATTTTCATACGCTTCTTTTGCCTCAGCAAGTTTCTTTTCATTGACTGCGATTTCATTTTCTCCTGCCGCAAGCTCAGCCTCCCCGGCATGGATTGCTTCCCATCCGGCATCAATCTGCCGCTGTCCTTCTGCCGCCTGCGCTTCTCCGGCATACAGCTTATTTTCAGCTTCTGTAAGCTGTCCTCTTGCTGCTTCGATCGCAGTCTTTCCTTCCTCCAACTGTGTTCTAGCCGCCGAAAGCTCCTGCTCCTTCTGTACAATCACCTGTTCTGCCTGCGCGATCTGGTCTGCTGCCTGCGCTAACTGCGGCTCCAATTGTGCGATTGTCTTCTGAAGCGCTCCAATCTGCGCCTCTGTCTGTGGAATCTGTTCCTCTGGGATCATCCCATTTTCCAGCGCCGCCTGCAGTTCTGCCAGCGTGATCTTCATCTGATCTAATCCGGCTTTCCCTGCCTCGTACTCGGATTTCTTTGCGTCCAGTTCTGTGCGTCCGGCTGCAATCTGCTTCTCTCCGGCTGCGATCTGTTCCATACCTGTCTCGTACTGACTTCTGAATTCTTCTTCTTTCGCCGAAAACTCCGCTTTCCCCTGTGCAAGCTGTGCCCGCCCATCTGCAATCTGTGCATAAGCTTCATCGACTGTCGTCTGGCTCACGAGAAGTTCATTTCTTCCTGATTCCAGTGCTTGTTTTCCACTCTCCAGCTGTTCTTTTGCACTTTGTAACTGCGCCTCAGCATCTGTAATCTTTGCTTTTCCGTCAGAAAGTTCTTTCTCTGCTTTCTTCTTTCCTTCTTCCAATTCCGCTTTTGCATCGGAAAGTTCTTCCTTGGCATCTTCACGGATTTCCTCTGCGCGGAGCGCTCCCTGCCGTTCTCCAATGGATTCAATCCGCTCTGCAACCTTCTCCACCTTCTGATCGTATTCCTCTGTAAATGCGGTCTCCTCTTCTGCTCCCTCCACTGAAACGTAACACTCTGTGTATGCTTCTGTCACAAAAGATTCTTTTGGCACGGCAAGAAAACCGCTGACCTCTCCATTTCCGATCATACTGCTTCCACGGTGAAAAGAAATATACTCCGGACTGCTTCCTGCACCTACAATCCGAAATGTTTCCTTCGTAAACGTATCTGTAACCGGATCCTTCGTTCCACTGATCAGCGTGATCTCATCCCCGACCTTTAAATCAGATCCCTGGATAAAATCTTGATCGATCAGACACTCTCCGTCCTTTTTCGGCATTCTTCCTTCTTCCACAGTATACTGGTTCATCGAATCTAAAATCGACGATACATGAAGTACTTTCTGATTTCCATCACGCTCAACCATTACATCCGCGGAGTAGCCGGGTTCTGCCTGTGCCACTCCTTCCAGTGACCGGATTGCTTGCACATCATTCTCTGTCAGCCCAAGCGTTCCCATCACCTTCAGATCCATCAAATGATTCCGGTCAAAATAAGCATCCCCGGAATAGCGCAGATCCGGCTCAGATGCCCGGATTCCTGAAAAGAACGCGACACCCATTGCCACGATAAAGAAAATGGACAAAAAGCGCCCCAGACTCTTTTGTATTTCCATATAAAAATCTTTTCTCAATGCTCGTTTCTTCATCTGTCTCCCTACCATTCAATCGTTTCTACCGGTACCGGATGTGCATTCATCTCCATACTCTCCACACGGCCGTTTTTAATATGGATCACACGATCTGCCATCGGTGCAAGTGCAGAGTTATGTGTGATAACGATCACGGTCATCCCCTTATTTCTACAAGTATCCTGAAGCAACTTCAAGATCGCCTTCCCGGTATTGTAATCAAGCGCTCCCGTCGGTTCATCACACAAAAGCAGCTTTGGATTTTTTGCCAGCGCCCGGGCGATCGACACCCGCTGTTGTTCCCCTCCGGAAAGTTGTGCCGGGAAATTATTTAATCTTTCTCCCAACCCGACTTCCTCAAGTACCGTCTTTGCATCCAGCGGTTCCTTACAGATCTGAAGCGCCAATTCTACATTTTCCAACGCAGTCAGATTCGGAACAAGGTTATAAAACTGAAAGACAAATCCAATATCCTCTCTGCGGTAGCCGATCAACTGCCGGTTTGTGTACTGTGCCACATCATTTCCATCAACAAGCACTTTGCCGCTCGTTGCCGTATCCATACCGCCAAGAATATTTAATACCGTTGTCTTTCCCGCACCACTCGGGCCGACGATCACGACAAACTCGCCTTTTCCAATCTCAAAGTCAATGCCATCCACTGCTCGGATCTCGACTTCTCCCATTTGATATATTTTTCTTACATTTTCCAGTTTTACAAAATCCTTCATGTTATGCCCCTTCTTCTTTTATGATAATCCCAAGCCGCTTTGACAGTTCCACTGCCTGAAACAAGTTCACTTCCGCCCCATCTAGTTCAGAATTGTCATCCGAAATCAGGATTCCTCCTATCTCACAAGTTGTAAAATTCATCTTCCGCAGAGAAGTCTTAAAGAAATTCACTTCACTTAATTCCACATGCTCCCACCGGATCTCCCTGCAAAAGCAGTCTGATATGCCTGCTGCACGAAAACTGCTCTCTGCCGCTTCCAGATATTCCAGCTTGGATCCATCCAGATTCGCATAGGAAAACATACATCCGGAAAATCTCACATGGGAAATCAGACATTCCGTCATCTTCACTCCAACTCCTTTGCAGTTTTCAAACAGACACCTCTTAAAATAGCCGCGTCGAAAGTTTGTATTTGAAAAGTCACATCTACGAAAGATCACATCAGAAAACTCACAGCGTTCCATGTCACACGCCAAAAAGCGGCAATTCTCAAACACGGTCCTTCGTGCCCCGATTCTTTCGTAATTCTCCTCTTCCACAACAATTTCACTTATCTTTACACCAGCAAGCGGAAGTTCCTCCCGAAGCTGCTTCTCCATCAGCTCTTTGCCATCGGCAACTTCTACAAGAGGTTCCGTTTCTATCAATGGTTCCTGTCTCTTCATACAGTCACCTCCAAAATAGCGCCTTCCAGCCCTTTTGTCATCAGCTTTCCGGTAAGCTCCGCCATCTCCTTCGGACTTTCCATACAGCCCCGCTCAATCCAGTACAGCACAATTCCGATCACCCCGGACGTACAATAGCGAAACTGTACCTGAAATGCAAATGCCTGACGATCACAGGAATCTTCAAACGCAGTCAGATATTTCTCAAAAACTGATTCCAGCACTTTCTGCCCGACTGAAATCCGCGTGCGGTTCTCCAGCATCAGCATGCAATATTCTCTTCGCTCCTTCAAATATGAAAAAATAATCTCAAGCACATCGCTTGCATTCTCCCGCAGCTGCTGCGGAGTAAACTGCTCTGTGGCCTCAGCTGCCACAGTACACATGTGATTTTCCAGATCATCCAGAATCCCATAAACATCTGTATAATGAATATAGAATGTGTTTCTGTGGATCTTGGCGCGCTCTGTCAGCTCCCGGATGGAAATCTCATTGATACTCTTCTCTTTCGATAGTTCCAAAAGTGCCTCTAATATTTTCGCCTTCGTCCGCTCCGTTCTGCGGTCTGTTCCCGTCTTTTCCATTGCAAGCTCCTTCAATTCATTTCTGTGTATTTTCCTATGCATTTGCACAGTAAATATAATTTTATAGTAAAATTTCATTTAGGATTTGTCAATAAAGGAAATATGAAATTTCTATAAAAGAACAGCGCAGGCAATTCTGACTGGATAAGCATATCTATGCGATATTTTCTTATCTTTCAGTCAGACAGCCTGCGCTGCTCTATTCACTTTCTACTCTTATCACAATCGTAAACCTGTCTTTGGTTCTAATTATTTAAAACCGAAATAAATTCAGCCCGATCTCTTCATCATGATATCGATCGACTTTCCCATCGATCACATGGATCACCATCTCACAAGTCGCGCTGATCACTGCCCGATTTAAATGTCCTCCAAACACTTCTCCCTTTTCATTTCCTGCGCTCATATGAAGGTGGCAGTAAAACTCGTCATGCATTGTATTGATCGTTCCGGTCAGAGACACAATCTCAAAACTTCCCTGAAATTCATTCGCCAGATATTCTTTTTCCTCTGTCTTAAATACGCCGACCGTAAACTGGTCAACCGCGCCGAGTGCCTGCACACTTGCAAGACTTATTTTCTCTCTCAGTGCAATTTTCTTTACCTGCTCAAGAATTTCCTCTCCTTTATCCATCCGTGCAATGATCGTATTTCCAAATCTTCTGTAGTCCATCTCTCTGTTTTCCTCCTGCTCTTTTTATATTTCACATTCTGTTTCTGTTGTTTCCTCCGGATACACAATTCTCCAATGTCTCCTGATTTCTGTCATAATGTCCATCACGTCAGAAGTATCAGACAGATTCATCTCATTCTTTCCGCCTAACACCGCCTGTTCCATATCCTCCACCTCATAAAGCAGTGCCTCTTCCTTTCTGCCGCAAGCGACTATCTCCTTCCTGCCATCTTCGGTATAAGTGATCACTGCCTGATCTGCCCTTGGATAATCATAGATTTCCACATACCCTTTCTCAAAGATCACAACCCCTCTTTTTGGTTGTTTTGCATGGAGTGTCAGTGTGACTGTAACCATCTCGTTTGCTGGATTTGCCATCAGAATTCCGACCTGCTCGTCAACACCACTCGGTGCAGTCCTCACCTTGGATAAAATCTGATCTGGCGCCTGAGACAAAAATATCCTGGCAAATGCAAGGGCATAGACACCAATGTCCAGCAAAGCTCCTCCTGCCAGTGCCGGATTAAAAAAGCGGTTGCTCATATCATACTCTTTATAGCTTCCAAACGATACCTGGATCATTTGCAGTTTTCCGAGCTTCCCATCTGCAACTACTTCCCGTAGCTTTTTATAAAGTGGCATATGATAAATAGTCATTGCCTCCGCTAAAACTACGTCCTGTTTCTCTGCAAGTTGTCTTGCTTCTTTCAGTTCCTCTGTATTCAATGTGACTGCTTTCTCACAGAGCACATGCTTCCCGGCTTTCAGTGCCTCCCGCAAATATTGGATGTGCGTATTATGCGGTGTTGCAATATAGACAATATCTACCTGATCATCCGCAAACACCTCCTCAATCTTCCCATATATCTTTTGGATTTGATATTTCTCCGCAAATGCCGCTGTCCGCTCTTGATTTCTCCCTGCCACTCCATAGAACATCCTGCCATGCTCTGCCAATGTCTGCGCCATCTCATTTGCAATGGCACCATAGCCAATCACTGCCCAACGATATGTTTTGATCATTCCTGCGCTCCTTTCTCTGCTCCTGTTTTTTTATTTTTATTTACAGATTACAGGCAATGTCCCACATCTGTCAAGAAGCTCCTTTTTCCATCGGAAGTAAGCGCGAACCCTATAAAATAGTCAATCCCCCTCTGAAAGTGGGATTTGATTCATCAATCCTCTAAAACCTCACAAAAACTTCTCCCCCTTCTTCCCAGTTGCCTAATACCAATTCTCCTTTGTGTGCGCGGATCGCCTGTGCGGCTGACCACAACCCCAGACCATGGTGTCCATCTGTCCTGCGGGACTTTTCTCCCCTCCACAGCCGCTCAGCCGCATGGCGCACTGCCTCCTCATCAAATCCTATCCCTTCATCTCTCACACAGACCTGCCATCCGTTGTCTGTCATTTTCCCTTCCAGATAAACTGTTTTTCCCTTCGGCGTATATTCCACTGCATTCAGCACAATATTAAATATCCCACGTTGCAAACGCTCCGGCTGAATTCTCCAGGATCCTTCCAGTCTGTTATCCGTTATCAGATTTACTCCCTTTGCTTCCGCAGCAGCCAGAGCATTTTCCCGCAGTTTTTCAAACCATTCCCCCAACTCCATTTTCGTAAATGCTTCTTCTTTTCCCGACGAAGTCTCCAGAAGACTTGCGACATACTCCTTCGCCCGAACAGTTGCCTCCAAAATTTTTCTGATCAGTCTCTCGTGATTCTGCGGCAATTCTTCCTCAAGCAACAGCTCTGCATTTCCACCTGCAAGCGTCAGCGGTGTCTTCAGGTCATGAGCCAGCGCAGCAATCTCTGCCTCGCGCTGCTGCTGCGCCGCCCACTGAGAGGTCAGTGCCTGATACAGCGCTTCCCGCATCTCTTCCATCGCATCCAGTGCTTCATCGTACTCGCGGATTCCCGCATGCGGAACTGTAAAATCAAGTTCCTGCGCCGCCACCTTTTTGCTGATCTCCTGAAACAGTTTCAATTTTTTCCCAAGAAATTTTCCAAGCCATATCGTATGCAGAAGCAGTGACAGCAAAAGCCCCATCCCAAGCAAAATCAACCCGAGTGTTTCCGCCGGAGGGAGCGTCTGTCGAAGCGACGGATCGGTAAATTCCTTCCGGAAATGCCAGCGGATCAGTGCAGTGCTCCCATCTGCATAAGTGCGCCTGGAAAGGTGTGCCGCATATCCGGAAACGTATGAAAACTTTTTCTGGTCTTCTGCGATTTCTCTCTCCACATTCGTCTTTAATATAGTTCCTTTGGCATCATACAACGCATATTCGCCCGGAAAGCACTCATCCGGTTCTGTGAATCTCCCATTACTTGTCCCAAGGATCTCTTCTACCTGATGATTGATCTCAGATCCAGAACAGATAATCCCTTTCTGCTCAAGAAGAGACATCACAAGTGACCAGATCATAAAACACAACAGCATCGTAACAAACATTCCCGCCACAAATCGGAGTAACACAAAGGAAAGACTTAACGTATGTTTTCTTTTTTCCATTTATATCCCATCCCCCAGACTGTCTCAATCGGACTTTTCCCATATTTCTTTAATTTTGCGCGGATATTTTTAATATGCTCTGCAATCGTCCCCGGATCCCCCTCCGCATCGAAACCAAAGACCGCCTCATACAACTGTTCTTTGGAAAACACCTGCCCGGCATGAAGCGCCAGATGCTCACAGATCTCATACTCCCCTTTGGTAAGCGGAAGAATCTGCTCCTCAACCATAGCTTCTTTTGCCTGCATGTCAAAACGTACCCCGCCGCGTGCCATCGCCCGCACTGGTTGCCGTCCTTCTCTCCGCAAATGTGCATTGACCCGCGCCCGCAGTTCTGCGATGCTGAATGGCTTTTTGATATAATCATCTGCTCCGAGCCCAAATCCCTGTACAAGCGCTGCATCTTCTGTCTTTGCCGTCAGAAATAAGATTGGACAATCCACTTCTGCCCGGATTCTGCCACAGAGTGAAAACCCATCTTCGCCTGGCATCATCACATCCAACAGAAGCAAGTCATATATCCTACAGCGCTCTGCCGATACCCGCTTTACATCTTCTTCTGTATCCACCTGATGTCCATCACGTTCCAGCGCCATCTTCACCAGTTCCAGCATCTCTTCTTCATCATCTACTGCCAGTATTTTCCCCATTTCTTTTCCCCCTTTTTATCTCCCTGCATCTTGACTGTTTGAAAAAGGAAGCACTGCCGCAAACAGTAAATATGCAAGGATTCCATTTGGAAACAACAGACACAACCCAAAACAAAGAATCCTCACACTTTTTGGAGACAGTCCCAGATAGGCCGCAATTCCTCCACATACTCCGGTAATCTTCTTATCTGCTCTGCTTTTTCCTAACCGTTTTTCTTTATTTCGTTCCATTTCTTTTCTCTCCTCTTATCATATCACATTTTTTCCATATCCAAAAGATGCCCAGACATCCACATAACAGCAAAACAACCACACTGATCATTCTCCTCTCCAGCGATGCAATCTGATATCCGGATACATTAAACACTGCCGTGATCGGATAAAAATCTTTCACGCGATCCGCCATCCCTGCAAATAATCCAAATACCGAGTAGATTTCCGTAAAAAGAAAGACGGACCAGCAGTTTTTCTGTCTTCCTGCTGCAAATGCAATGATCGGAAATACTGCAAAGAATATGCCGATCCCGCCAAGAACATATTCTTTCCACAGCATAAACACGAATGATGCCGACAGATCTTCTATATGTAGCACGGCCTCTGTCAAAAAGGTGATTCCAAAACACAACATGGAAAGCCCGATGCTAAAAAGTAGTGTCAGAATCATTTTCACCCGCATCAGGTCAATTTCCTGCAGCGGTATCAGGCGCAAGGATTTCATCGTGTCCTCTTCTTGTTCCCGCACACTTAAATAGCTCCCAAACAGAGCTGTCATACCCGGAATCACAAAAAAGAACGCCCACGGTTGCATCTCATCCATATACCAGCCCGCATTTTCAAGGTACCGCATCCCATCTCGCATCACCTTCAGCCCATAATGCACCTCCGATCCATGATACACTTCCAGTCCGCCCACAAATAGAATCCCTGCCGTCAGAAAGACTGCTGCTACCGCGATCAAAATCACTTTTGAACGGCGAAGCTTCCTGCACTCCGCCCAAAACAAATTTCTCCAGTTCATATTCCTATCCCCCTATTTTCTTTTGGACAACTGATATTTTACAAGCCCAAAGGAAATAATGTCCCACACGAAAATACAAAGAACCGCCTTTCCCACACAACTCTCCTGCGTCACAAGCAGCCCCGGAATGTCTTTCTTTCGGATAAGGATCGCTCCCATACTTGTGATCGGATGAACATACATATTGACCGGCATCAGGAAAAAACCTGCCAGCGCATATACAACTGTCATACAGGCAGGCATCACATAGCCACTTCCCACTATCGCCAGCGCCAAAATCGGCAGCATTGCAAATGCAAGCAGAATGCCAATTTCCATACATTTCTCAAATAAATACATCATATCTTCTAGACGAAACGGTACAAATCCCGGAAGCACACTGCAAAGAACAGATGCCACTGCTGTCAGCATCATAAATCCGACTGACAAAACTAATACCATACAAAATTTACTGAAAAAGTAACTTTCTTCCTTCACCGGCACAAGCCAGATCTGCCTCACAATCTGCAGTCGTTTCTCTTCATACACGATCATCGTTGCAAAAATCCCAAGGATCACCGGAAGAATGATCCATGTCGTATATCCAAATGCAGACCATTTATAAAATTGTGCCGGCTCCACCTCTGCCTGCCCCAGATATCCGAAATAGCAGACCGACAACGCCGGCATAAGAAATGCAGCAAGAACCATCATCCACACGCTCTTTTTCCGTCTCAGCTTGTAAAATTCCGTCTCGATCAGTCTAAGCAATGCCAACACCTCCCGTCACATTTCTAAAATATGTCTCCAGTGTCTCTTCACCTTTTTTGAGTTCTTTCATGTTTTTCTGTGCCAGCAGCACTCCATGATCCATAATTCCAACGCGGTCCGCCACCAGCTCGATTTCCGAAAGAATGTGGCTGGAAATCAATATCGTCTTTCCCTGCTCTCTGCTAAGCTTTACGAGAAATCCTCTCATTTCCGCAATCCCAATCGGATCCAGCCCATTCATCGGCTCATCCAAAATGAGTAGCTTCGGATCATGTAAGATTGCATTGGCAATGCCAAGCCGCTGCTTCATGCCAAGCGAATAGTTTCCAAAAAGCTTTTTATCCCGGTAAGGAAGCCCCACCACCGCAAGCGCCCGCTTGACCGTCTGCTCCCTCTTCAGACCTCTCAGTCTTGCAAAAATCTCAAGATTTTCTGTCCCGGTCAGATTCGGGTAAAATCCCGGCGCCTCGATCATCGCGCCAATCTGCGGATAAATCTGCTTTTCCTGCCCTCGCAGCTTTCTCCCAAACAATTCCACCTCACCTGAGGTCTCCGGTGTAAGCCCGAGAATCATCTTCATCAATGTCGTCTTCCCTGCCCCGTTCCTTCCGAGCAGCCCGTAAATCTCACCCTTTCTTACATGAAGATCTACTTCCTTTACAACAGTCTGTTCTCCATAACACTTCGTCAGCTTCCGCGTTTCTATCACAAATTCTTTCATTCCATTTTCTTCTCCTTCCTTGATTTACAAAAATCATAACGGAGAATTTTAAAGATTTTATAAAGCTGTGATATTTTTTCATAATAGAATCTTTTTTATGATACTCTGCTCACCAAAGAAATGATTGAGACTGGCTCATGAGATAAAAAAAAAGGATATGTTACCTAATATGGGACTTTTATATTTCATCGTCCTATACGATAGTATCATATCCTTTTTAATCGTTTTACTTTTTCGGCTTTTCCACTACGATCAGCGGAACTGTCATCTCTTCTTTTGTCATTCCTGCATGTACACCGATGATGTTCTCTTTCTCCTCATTCGTATCAAATAGATTGAGTGCTCCGACTGCGACAGCAAAGTAATCACCGATCGCCTCCTGAAATCTCGGATGATATGCTCCTTCTCCAAATAGCTGGCTCTCCGTGATCTCTTCTCTGGAAAATAACAGGAACTCTTTCCCAAAATGTTTCTTGAAACTCTCAAGAAACTGTTCTTCCATTCCTTCCTTCAGATGAAAGGAAAGCGCCCGCGGTTCCACTGCCGGAAGACATTTCAGACATTCCCTCAATTCCGGATAATTTTCCATCGATACATTTCTTCCGTCGATATGTCCATGATCTGCTGTCACAAGCAGAAGTGTATCAGAAAGCTCTTCACTTAATTTTTCCAATTCACGGTCAATCTTTTTCAGCCATTCTCCCGCCTCTCTGCAAGTACAGCCACCTTCATGCATTACATGATCCGGCTCCGGCCAGTATACATACAGATAATTTTTCTCATCTCTTCTGCATAACGTCTTCACACCGCTGAGTAATTCCTCAAAGGTATCTATATGGTAATCTCCAAACGGAGATACTTCATATGCCTTTGCCTCACAGGCATGCATAATCTGGCTTCCCAGCTTTTCATACGGCATCATCCTATAAGCCAGCAATTCTCCTTCGATCACTCCGCCACTTCCGGTCGTATTGAGAAATACATTGACCTTGTCCTGGATTTCCGGAAAATACATGCTCCACCCAAGCCATCCGTGTTCTGCCGGTGCAAGTCCACTCTCCAGTGTTGTTGTGGCGGCAACCGTTGTAGGCGGAAATACACTGGAGATTTCTTTTTGAAAATGACTGCGAAGGAAACTTTCCTCCGGCAAAAACCTCTCAAGGACACTGACACCCATTCCATCCAGCACAAGAAGCACCACATGTCTGTAATCCTTTTTCAAAATTTCATCCGCCTCCGGAAGGGTAGTATATCGATGCGGTGCGCCATAATTGTGCAAAATCGAATTGACTAAATTCAAAATACTATTTTGATAATCCGGCTTTTGTACCTGCATGTTTACATCTCTCTTCCTACTACCTGCGCGATCATCCTTCCTTTTTCGATGACCTGTTTAAATTTCTCTGGTTTTAATGACTGTGCCCCATCACTCCATGCCGCTTCCGGGTTGTTATGCACTTCTACGATCAGTCCATCTGCTCCTGCTGCAATCGCCGCAAGACTCATAGACTCAATCCATTTCCAGTTTCCAGTTGCATGAGAAGGGTCGATGATGATCGGCAGATGTGTCTTCTCCTTGATGATCGGAACTACACTGAGATCTAATGTATTTCTCGTATATTTTTCAAATGTACGGATTCCTCGCTCACAGAGAATGACGTTTTCATTTCCGCCTGCCATAATATATTCTGCTGACATGATCCACTCTTCGATTGTATTGGAAAGTCCTCTCTTTAATAGGATTGGCTTCTGAATCTTTCCGACTGCTTTCAGAAGAGAAAAGTTCTGCATATTTCTTGCCCCAATCTGAATCAGATCCACATGCTCCACAAACTCTTCAATATGCTCTGCATCCATCAGTTCACTGACGATCGGAAGTCCTGTCTGTCTTCTTGCTTCCACCATATCCTTAATTCCTTCGGTCTCCAGTCCCTGGAATGCATATGGGGAAGTACGCGGTTTGTACGCTCCGCCTCTTAACATATCTGCTCCTGCCGCCTTCACTTCTTTTGCAATCTCACAGATCTGTTCCCTGCTCTCCACGGAACATGGCCCTCCGATGACAACAATCTTCTCCTGACCACCGATCTTCACTCCTGCCACATCTACAACTGTGTCTTCCGGATGAAACATCCGATTTGCTTTCTTATACGGCGCTGCAATTCTTGTCACCTCAGAGACAAGTGGATTGGCCTGAATAATTTTTTCATCCAGACTCGTGGTATCTCCGATCAGCCCTAAAATATGATAATCTGTTCCCTGAGAATCATTTACCTGAAATCCTCTCTCCTCAAATGTGTGGACCAGTTTTTTCACTTCTTCCTCGGGAATCCCTTTTTTCACTGTAATGATCATAATTTTTTCTCCTTCTCTCTACCCTTTGTCACTCTGACTTGTTCCTATTTTCTGCACAGCTTTTCAGATGTCTGCTTCTTTTTGCATTTTCCTAATATTAAATATCTCTTCCGATCACCTGTGCGATGACTCTTCCTTTCTCAATCATCGTCTTGAATTTTTCTGGCTTCAGCGATTGTGCTCCGTCACTCCATGCCTTCTCCGGATTGTTGTGTACCTCCACGATCAGACCATCTGCACCTGCTGCAATCGCCGCAAGGCTCATAGATTCTACAAGATCCCAATCACCTGTTGCATGAGAAGGATCAATAATGATCGGCAGGTGGCTCTTCTTCTTTATGATCGGAACAACACTGAGATCCAGCGTGTTTCTCGTATAACGCTCAAAGGTACGGATTCCCCGCTCACAAAGAATGACATTCTCATTTCCGCCGGACATAATATATTCTGCAGACATCAGCCATTCCTCAATCGTATTGGAAAGTCCTCTCTTTAATAAGATCGGTTTGTTGATCTTCCCAAGTGCTTTGAGCAGATCAAAATTTTGCATATTTCTAGCTCCTACCTGGATCAGATCTACATACTCTACAAATTCATCAATTTTATCTGCGCTCATGATTTCAGACACGATCGGTAATCCTGTTCGTTTTCTTGCCTCTACCATATCTAAAATACCCTCAGTTCCAAGTCCCTGAAATGCATATGGTGACGTTCTCGGCTTATATGCACCACCTCTTAACATGCATCCTCCGGCTTGCTTTACCTCTTCGGCAATCTCGCAGATCTGTTCCTTTCCTTCCACGGAGCAAGGTCCGCCAATGACAACAACTTTTTCCTTGCCTCCAACTTTAATTCCCGCCACATCGATGATGCTGTCCTCCGGGTGAAATAACCTGTTAACCTTCTTATATGGCGCTGCAATCCTTGTCACATCCTCGATCCACGGATTGGCACGCACCATCTTCTCATCTACAACTGTCGTATCTCCAACGATTCCAAACACGTTGTAATTCGTTCCAAGAATCGTGTTGACTTCCAGGCCTTTCTCTTCAAATCCTTTTACAATCTTCTCTACCTCATTCTGAGGAGCTCCTTTTTTACATGTAATAATCATTTTCTTCTTTCCTCGTCCTCTAACCTATTTTCTTTCTCTCTATGTGTATGGCATCTGTCACCTGCAGATCAATGCCCCAGTTTTTCTTTCAATGCCTCAATCGCCATCCGGTAACCTGCGATTCCCTGTCCGGTAATCGTACGGAAACACGCCTGCCCCGCATAGGAAATCTGCCGGAATGCTTCTCTTTCTTCTACTTTGGAAATATGTACTTCCACACATGGAATTTGTACCGCTTTGAGAGCATCCAAAATAGCAATACTCGTATGTGTGTATGCTGCCGGATTGATGACGATTCCGTCCATCACTCCATACGCCTGCTGGATTTTGTCAACGATCGCTCCTTCATGATTGCTCTGAAAACACTCAATCTCTATCCCATAATCTTCTCCGGTTTTCCTACACAGTTCCAAAAGCGCTTCATAATTCTCTTTTCCATAAATCCCCGGCTCTCGAATCCCGAGCATATTGATGTTCGGTCCGTTAATGAGCAAAAACTTCATCAAATCCCTCCTTCACTTTCTGTACAGCCAGCTTAAATACTGTATCATTATTAATTTCAATATCACTATATTTCTGATAAAGCGGCATCCGCTCCTGCTCCATCTGTCTTAATTTTTCTCTGCTTGTGCTAAGTGGTCTGTTTCCGCCGACTGCCAGCGCATTCACATTCCGTCGGATATGGAATACAATCCCATTTTGCCGGAGTTTTTCCATATTTTCAGCGTTTTTGATAATTCCTCCTCCGCAGGAGATCACTTGTCCATGCTCTTTTGCAATTCTGGCACAGACTTCCTGTTCAATTTTCCGAAACCGACTCTCACCATATCTCTCAAAAATCTCAGGAATCGTCATCTTCGCTTCCTTTTCAATTTCCTTATCTAAATCTACAAATGTCTTCCCGATTTCTTTTGCAGTCTTCTTGCCAATCGTAGACTTTCCGCATCCCGGCATCCCGATCAATACAAGATTCATCATATCCTTCTTCATCTCAGCAACTATGCGGTCTATCTCCCTGTCTGCAATCTTTGTATCCAAAAAAAACTCCACTGCGTATTTTGCCTGCGCCACAAGCATTTCCAGTCCATTGACTGCCCGCAGCCCCTGCTCCTCTGCCTGCTGACAGAGCTTTGTCTTCATCGGATTGTAAATGACATCAACTACCGCCTCTGCATTCGGAAATTTCTTCAAATTGATCAGGCATTCGTCATTTTTCGGATACATCCCAACGCTGGTCGCATTGATAAACACCTGTATTTCCTGATACTTCTCCAAATCCTCATAAGAGATTATCGGATCCGTCTGATTTCTCCCTACAATATAAACCTTCTCTGCCCCCATATCATGAAGGACTGCCTCCGCGGTCTTACTTGTCCCCCCGGTGCCAAGAATACAACAAACTTTTCCACAAATCTCTACTCCATTATGTTGAATCATCTGCTTCAATCCCGCAAAATCAGTGTTCGTTGCATATAATTTTCCATCCCGATTGACAATCGTATTGACCGCATGGATCGCACTTGCTTTCTCATCGATCACATCACAATACTGCATCACTGTTTCCTTATAAGGAATTGTCACATTCACCGCATCAAACTCTTTCTTTTTAAAAAATTCATGAAATTCTTCCTCGGTTAATGGAATCAGATCGTATGTATAATCTGCAAGTTTCTCGTGGATTGGTTTCGAAAAACTATGTCCAAGTTTTCCCCCGACAAGCCCTACTCTCATCTGGTCACCTCCTGTATATTTTTATCAGCAAAATTTCCTCATATCCTCGATCTTCATATCGATCAGCTCCGCCTTTCCAATTTCACGGACCTGAACGATTGTAATCTGGTCTCCGCTTGCCTTTTTATCTTTCTTAATAAAATCAATGACCTCCTGGATTTCATACGGAACATCCAGCGGAATCTCCATCTTCTTTAAAATGCTTTTCAAACGCTCTTTCAATTGCTCATCCTCGAGAATCTTCATCATCCCCATTGCTACACATTCCCCATGATAATAATCATGCAGATGGTAAATACTCTCGATCGCATGCCCGATCGTATGCCCAAAATTCAATATCTTTCGGAAATTCTGCTCCTTCTCATCCTCTTCTACCACATGCTTCTTCACGATCAGCGAGCGGGTGATGATCTCCTCAAGCGCCTGATCGATCTCTTCCTCCTCAAACAGTCGGAAAATCTCCGGATCTGCAATCATTCCTGCCTTGACCGCCTCCACAAGTCCATTGTAATAATGACGTTTCGGCAATGTCCGAAGTGTATTCAAGTCAATCAACACTACCTCCGGATGATAAAAGGTCCCGATCACATTTTTCACTTCCCCGAGATTGACTGCAACCTTCCCTCCGATACTGGAATCAATCTGCGACAAAGTCGTTGTCGGAATGGATGCAAACTTCATCCCACGCTTAAAGGTCGCTGCCACAAATCCACTGAGATCTCCAATCACTCCGCCTCCCAGCGCAAGGATCCGATCCTTTCTGGAAAAATTCAGCTGCAGCAGTTTTTCGCAGATCTGCTGATAGACCGGAAAGCTTTTTGCCCCCTCACCGTGTCTGCATACATGTAGATACCCCTGCGGACACTGTGCAAGTACTTGCTTCTGATATCGTTCCGGCACTCCATCATCGGTAATGATCATCACCTTACAGTTTACATCTATATAATCTGCCAGATGAAGCATGGCATCTCTTTCTATAATAATACGACTTTTCTGTTCTGTCAGATTAACGGATAATTCCATCTGCCCACTCCTCCCACTTTCTCTGTTTAAAGTAAAAAAGTATCTGCCTATTCTTATAAAATAAGTTCTTCATGCACCCAAAAGAAACAACTCGAATGTTCAGGGTTGAAAGATACTTATCTATAAAAATAAAAGACAGATACTAAATAGTTCATTCTCATTATTAATCACTCCAAGTAGTTTGATTTTATTACTTTTTTAATGAGAACGCAAGTATATTATGAAATTTTTCTAAAGTTTTTCGATATTAGCTTCCGATTACGGATGGCAGTTGCCACATGGAGCATATCCCTGCTCGATCACTTCCTCCCGCTTTCCGGTATAAACTTTTTTATTCTTCTCTTTCATCGACTTGACACCGGAGCAGGATTCTTTGTGAAACTTCTTACTGCTCGTATTTAATATATAAGTCTGCTCACTCACCGGATCTGAACTGTCCTTGTCAGAAGCAGTTCCTGAAGCAGCGTTTCCTGCTTTGTCAGAGTTTTGGGAAGCTGGCAGAATTTCTTTTGCCTCCCGGCTTTCTCCGGTTTTATAATCAATCTCCACTCCCGGCTGTACATTATACACATATACATTAAAGGAAAGATCTGCTCCCTGATCTTCCACCGATTCTGCTTCCATCTGCACTCCCGATGCCACAAGATTTTCCCCTTCAAACACCGGTGTGACACGGTACATCACATGATTGCCAGTTTCTTTGATGTAGTCTGCAACCATATTTTCAAATGGAAGCATCCCTTCCGTGTTCATATATCTCGTCCCTGTGATCAAATTTTCCTCATTGGCATTTTCGGCAGTCAACTGATAACCGATTAAATGACAACGGTTATACAGATATTTTCCCTCCACCATATCATACTTTACAGTATGCCATCCAGTCGGTTTCACCTTCCCGATCGCTCCACGCTTCTCCGTCGGCATCAGTTCCTCCCCGATACTTGCCTCTGCAGTACTGCAACGCCCAAGTGCATCCAATGTTCCATAGGTCTCATATGCTTCTGGCTGCAATTCTTCTTCCGTAAAATTTGGCTCATTGTCATCAATCACCACATACGGTTCCCCATCATATTCTGGAATGGTCTCCATAGAAATATCTGACTGCTGTGTCCCAGACACCGGAACCGTCTCCTGCTGCGCATTTGCTGAAGTTTTCTCCTGTTCTGCCTTGCCTGCACATGCTGACATAAAAACCATCACACTTGCAGTCACGACACCGAGAAGCCGATATTTCCCATTTTTCTTCCATTGCTTCATCCTGATTCCTCCTATTATGCTTTTCCTTATCTGACATAAACTTCCTTCGTAATTTTCTCATGAGAATGCCCCGAAAATTCCACGCATTCCACCATCTTCCACCTAGAAAGGTCCATAGCAAATCTTATGTCTGCCGGATATTTCCGATTCCATCGATATAACACCACAGTTTGTATTTCATCTTTATATTCCTGGATCGGCACATTTTCCACAAAACAATACTCATCTTCGCCAGCTTCTTCCAAAAATCTTTCTGACACTGAAATATCCCCTGAATACGTTCGAAACAATTCGGAGGAATATTCGTTCATCCAAATTCTTGCTCGTCCATCTTTCTTCACTTCTTGGGACACCATCCGAAGAATATCCTCTATTACAGCCCTGTCTCTGCTGATACGACGATTATGGAACAACATGGCATTGTTATCCCCCACACATACAATAATCTTCATATTTTTCCACTTCCTCCCGAATGCTACCTGAGGCTTTCCTCTAAATACTTCAGATATCGCTCAAACGCTTCTCTCTTTTTTAACTTTCTCTGAATCTTTTTTCTTTCACTTCCAAAATCATCCAGCGCTGCAAACATCCATTTGAAAAATACTATCATCCCGAGTACTCCGACAATAAGACTCATCCCCAAAGGGAAAGATCTTGAGACAGCAATCCCGATACAGCCTATGCACCATACCAGTAACCCTGCTGTCGTACATGGATATCTCTGCCCAACATATACAAGGTCAAAAAGATTATTTTTAAATAAATCATTATTTTTATCTTCCTTATTATTCATCCCAACAAGCTTCAAACCTTTTGCAACACAAAATGCTATATAAAAACAAAAACCCCAGTGTACACTGAGGTTTTACATGGACCTGAGGGGAGTTGAACCCCTGTCCGAAAGCCCGTCCATTGCGGCATCTCCCATTACAGTCATTATTTTGACATTCCCTCCATGAATCGCCTAATGACAGGCTCTTCACTTTAGTAGCTTCATAAATTCTTCCATTCCCTCAAAGCTTTGGAAACGAAGTGCCTCACCTCTTTGAAGCCGGTGACTTAAGCAGTGAGTGACTTAAGGCCGACTGCTGCAACTAGGCAGCGTACGCTAAATTTTCGTCTGCGTTTATATTTAAATACGGATTGATACGCGGTCCCGCCCCGCGAATGGCTTCCTCAACTTCAGAACCCCCGTCGAAACCAGTACAAGCCCTAATCATGACTTCTCTGTCTGGTATGACTGCAAACGATTCGTGTCATTATTATATTCCATATATAACACAAATGTCAAGGATATTTTATTCTGAGCGCTCTACTGTACTCTCCCTTACGACAAGTCTTGGCTGAAATGTAATACACTTCTGAGAATTCACTCCACTGCCTATCTCACTGATCAGCTGCTGTACTGCCTCCACTCCCATATCATAGACCGGCTGACTGACTGTTGTCAGCGGGACATCCAAAATCTCTGAAAAGAAAATATCATCATAGCCAACTAGCGAAATTTCTTCCGGCACAGCTATTTTATGCTTTTTCAGACAATTATATACCCCATATGCAGACATATCGTTAAACGCAAATACTGCAGTCACTTTTTTAGGGATAGACAAAAAATATTCCATGGCTTCCATTCCACTTTTTCTGTCATAATTTCCTTCGTAAATCAACTCAGGATTAAACTCCACACCGTATTCTTCCAATGCTTCTTTATATCCTCGCAGACGATATCTGGAATCCTCCAACTCAAGAGGACCTGCCACACAGCCAATCTTTCTATGCCCCAGTTCCAACAGATGCTTTGTCGCCGCATATCCTCCACTCCTGTGATTGACAATTACAGAGCAACAATCTGCCTCCTCTAAGAAGCGATCAATCATAACAAATGGCACTTTCAGTTTTTCCATCAATCGCACACTTTCCAGTGCTTTTTTCTTATCGCTATCCAGCGACATGCAAAATAAAATCCCATCTACTCCTTTATCTGCCAACACTTGAATATACTCCAGATCTCTCTTATGCATATCGTTTGTATTGCATAAAATCAGATTCCAACCATTTCTGCGGCACTCATCTTCCACACCTTTGGCAAGATTAGAAAAAAACACGTTACTGACATCGGAAATCACTAGCCCAATCGTCTTTGTCCTTTTCTTTACCAGTCCGACAGCAAGCTGATTCGGTCTATAATTCAATTTTTCTACTGCTTCCAGAACTGTATCCTTTGTCTGTTTTGAGATCTTATCTGCTTTTCCGTTTAAGACCAGTGAAATCGTTGTCACGGAAAACCCTGTATAATTTGCAATATCTTTAATTGTAGTTCTCACTATACTTCTTCTCCATTATCCTTTATTTCTCCACAAGCATGCTTGCACCACACTTTTGCTGTCTATTCTCTATGCATTCTGGAACCTCTGTATTTCTTCCTATTATACATGATTTTTTTTACTTTTGGTAGTTTATGGAAAATATTTCACCTAGTATTTCAATATATTTCTCATACTTTTCAAGCTCTACAAACTCGTTTGGCTTATGTGCTAACCTAGGCTCCCCTGGTCCAAAAAGCAGCACTGGGATTTCACTTTCTTTTTTTGTCAAAATCGAAGCATCTGTAAAATAATTAATACCTATTTCTTCTGTCTCCGCACCATTCTGTTTAAGATATGCTTTGAATTCTTTGAGCCATCTTTCTTCCTCTGCTATTTCAATCGCCCTGCGTGCATTTTTGATTCGTACTTCAAATTTTACTTCCCCATTCGTCTCTTCTACTTCTTCCTGGCATATTTTTTTAATTTTCTTTTCTACATCTTCAGCAGAAATTCCCGGTACAATCCGAATGTCCAGCAAAATCTCAGCAAAATCTGGCGTCATATTCGGTGCAATACCACCTTGTATCATTGTTACCTGCGCCGTTGCTGTACCAAGTAGCCGATGTTCATACTCTGTCACCCATTTTTTTATCCTGCACACGATTTTCATTCCATACTCAACCGCATTATATCCTTCCTCCGGATAAGCCCCATGACTTGTTTTCCCACTTATATTCAGCTGTGCCCATATGCACCCTTTCTGCGCCACTCCCAGTTTGCATCCGGTAGGTTCCCCGATCAGCAAAAGAGATCCGGACGACAAATCTATTTCCTCTAATATTTTTTCCGCCCCAAGACCACTTTTTTCCTCATCGCAGGTTCCCAAAAACAACATTGTCTGCTCTGGTTTCTCTCCAGATTCTCCAATTTCCCCAAGAAGGTATGCCATTGCCGCCAGTCCACTCTTCATATCACTGGCTCCTCGTGCATAAATTCTTCCATTCTTCTCCACTGGAATAGAAGGATCTGTATTCCACTCTTCTGTGTTTCCATATGGAACTGTATCAAGGTGTCCATTCCATACAACAGTTTCTGAAGACTTCCCCTCTAGTTTTGCGATAATATTGGCATGTGTCTCATCTATTTGCTGTACGAAAGCATCTATATGTTTCTCCTTCAGATAATTTGCAATAAATTCTGCAACAGCCCCCTCATTGTCCGCTCCATTCACACTCGGAATTGCGAGAATCTCTTTTAGCAGTGCGATACTTTTCTTGCCTCTTTCTATATACATGTTGCTTTTTTCTTCTCCCAGGCTATCTCTTATCATTTTCAGATACCTCCCCTATCTTCCTTTTCTAAAAATGCTGCCGGGCCAGCTTTTCCGGCTTCGACAGCATCTTGATCTCATTGGCATACGAACGATACGTTTTCCACTATTTTTTTACAAGCCAATCTACGATTCCTTTCCAGATTTTATCGTATTCACTCCATTCGCAAAATTCCGGCGGTGCCCAGTGTGGCGCACAGTCTGTTGTGAAAACAGCGCTCTTTCCTTTCCCATAAGTTCCGAATGCAATAAATGGATCTCCATCGACCAAAGCAACTACATCCGCCTCTTCTTTTGCCACTGTCCGGTTATATCCAAGCACTTCCGGCCATTCTCCCTGAATCTCTTTTAATGCCTCATGTTCCTTGACTGTCACCGGGCGCACTCCATCACAATGTTCCATTCTGTCATCTACCGTAAGCACCTCTACAGGAAGTACGTCCTGAACCGCCGTATCATGCCATTTTCCCTTCGCATCAACACCAGAAAAAGTAAGATAGCCACCAATCATCAACAAAGATCCACCTTCCAGAACATAATCCCGGATCACTTTGGTACGGTCCGGCTTCTTTATACTCTTTGTAAATGTTTCTGCCGGGAGTAATAAGGTATTGGCTCCGATATCAGATAAAATGACACAATCATATTCCCGTAGCTCTTCCACAGTATATGGAAACTCCTCCGCCGCAATATGATTCGGAAGAAACGTTACTTCATACCCATTTTTTTTCAACGCTTTTTTCAGCCATTTTTCACCAGTTTCATAAGTGGATGTATAAAAACTGTCAAACCCTTTGACATGAGTTGTATAACTCATCCACGATTCACCTGCTAATAATACTTTTTTACTCATTGTTTTCTGCCTCCTATTCTTGATTTCCCCATGTAAGAATCAGTTCTGCATAAATTAGAACCGCACTCCAAAATGCCTCCATCTCCACATATTCATTCGGAGAATGGCATTGTTCCAAATTCCCTGGTCCAAACTGTATCGTTGGACATCCTGCTATATTTTTCCATATTCTTGAATCACATCCAGCTGGAGAACCTGACACTTTCATTTTTCTTTTTTCTACTGCCTGATATGCAGCCCCAAACGCCTTCACAAACGATGACTCCTGCTCCATTTCAAATGCACCTCCCGCCTGATAAACATCAATGACCGGTCTGTGCTCTCTCAACCACAAGTCACCTTCAGCTGCTCTTTCTACCGCTTCTGTAAATTCCATGACTACTTGTTCATAGCTCATTACCTGCGGAAGATAATGCACGCATGTTTCAAATGTGCATTCTCCCGCCACTGTAGATCCTGCTGTTCCACCTTGTATGACACCTACATTCAGATTCGGTGCCGGAAGAAGTGGATGCTTATATTTTAATAACCAGCTATGCTCTACTTCTTCTAATTCTCTGATTATCTTCATCGCCTTTTCAATTGCACTGACACCAAGCCACTTAGCACCCGAATGATTTGCCTTTCCCTTAATCTGCACCTTAAAAAATACGAATCCCATATGTGCAAGGATCACTTCATCACTCGTCCCTTCGCAGACGACAACTCCATCTGCAGTCTTCTTATTCATTGCGGCGACAATTGAGCCGTTTCCACCTCCCTCTTCATCACATACGGACGTAATCATAACATCTCCTGGAAGTTTATACCCTGAATCCTGCAATAATTTCACTGAAAGAATTGCCGCCATCACCCCCGCTTTCATATCTGCACTTCCAAGCCCATACAATTTCCCTTCTTCTAGGACAGCTTGATGGGGTGGCCTGTTCCACTGGCCGAGGTCTCCCGGAGGCATCGTGTCCATATGTCCATTAAACAGAATACTCTTTCCTCCTTCCCCATGAAAAGTTGCATAAACATTATATCTTTCTTCATAATTATGCCCTGGATTTCCTTCATGGTGGATTTTCATACACTCCTGTACCTTTTGTTCTGTCAGGTAATCTTTTTCAATGGAATCTGCGTTCATCTTCTCGAATAATCTGATTATGTATTCTTGTCCTTCTTTTTCCAAGCCTCCCTCTATTCCATGCCCAATATCATGTGTATCGATTTCAATCAGTTCTTTCAAATAGGTAAGATACTCTTCTTTCCGTTCGTTTAATACCGTTCTCAGTTCCCGCATGTACACACCTTCTTCTTTAAATCACTGCTATTACTCTGCACAATATTCCTTAATGCCCTCTTCAATAATATCCCAGAATTTCTCTGTATCAATATCAACAGCCACCTTGCTATTTGGCTTTTTCCCAGAATTTCCAAAAAAGTCACAATTAGTCCTTCCATAGCTCTGTGTTCCACGAATATCAATTTCTGTATACATTTCTTTTGTTTTTAACACTGAAGAGTCAATTAGGTATGCCACTGTTACCGGATCATGAAGAGGTCCCCCTTCCCATCCAAATACTTCTTTTTGACTTTTGTTAAAAAATCTCATAAGTTCCCCAAATAATTGAGATGCCTTGGAGTTATTTTTTTCCATGCGTTCTATGATGCTTGGGTAACAAAGTACCTTTCTTGTCACATCCAACCCAACCATAACAATCGGACAGCCACTTGTAAATACGACATGTGCAGCATCTCCATCTGCAAGAATATTAAATTCGGCCGCCGGTGTTACATTCCCAAGCTGATAAGTTCCACCCATCAAGACAATCTCTTTGATTTTAGAAACTATTTTTGGCTCCAGTCTCATGGCCATTGCAATATTGGTAAGTGGTCCTGTTGGAACTAATGTAATATCCCCGTCAGAATCCATTAATGTCTCTATCAAATACAAGACTGCATGTTTTTCCTCTGCTTTTCTTTCTAATATTTCAAAAGCAGGCCCATCCAACCCCGATTCTCCATGAATTTCTTCTGATATCACCTGCTTATCACGAATCATCGGTTGTCCACATCCAGCATAGACTGGTACATCTAATTCTAAATACTGGCAGACATTCAATGCATTTTTTGTTGTCTTTTCTAATGTCTGATTTCCTGCTACAACTGTGATTCCTAACAATTCTATATATTTGCTTTTTCCTGCCAGCAAAATAGCAATTGCATCATCATGTCCCGGATCGCAGTCTAAAATAATTTTTCGCCGTTCCATATATACCTCCTTACAGACTTTTTACATATGCTAAAGAGCTTTTCTTCTTTTTCTCCGATATCTGCTTTGAAATCATAGAAACAGACAAAACAACAACTGTTACTACATATGGCATCAGTAATACAAACTGAGACGGAACACCATATGCCTGCAATCTTGCTCCGATTGAATCTGCAAATCCAAATACAAGACATCCTATTGCCGTTAATACTGGATGTGCCCCTCCAAAGTACATTGCCGCAACTCCCATAAATCCTCTGTTACTGGTCATATTTTCTGTGAACATCTGGCTATATCCAAGAGATAAATGCGCCCCTGCCAAACCTCCAATCAGACCTGATATTAAAATTGCCTGATATTTCATGGCATTTACATTAATTCCTGCAGTCTGCGCTGCCATCGGGAACTGTCCAACTGCTCTCAGTCGTAATCCCCATCGTGTCTTATAAAACAAAAAAGTGATTATAATGATTAATACAATGACAAACCATTCTGTAATTGTCCAATTATTAAAAATCTGATTCAATACCGGAATCTTTTCCAAAAATGGAATATGCACTCTTGGAATTGAGCAAATTGCAGGATCTGAGAATGTTCCACTCGTCCCAAAAATCACGTTAAGCATAAACTTTGTGATTGCCAGCGCAAATAAATTAATTCCCATACCAATCGCACAAATCTCTGCCTTATATCTGATATGGGCAAGCGCCATAATTCCTGCCATGACAAATCCAGCTGCCATCGCGACCAAAATCCCCATTAACCAGCTTCCCGACATATAACTTACTGCGACTGCCGTAAAAGCTCCCGTCAGCATAATTCCTTCTGTTCCGATATTCAATATATCCGCTTGTTGTGTAATTGCTGCACAGAGGGCCGCATAGATAATAGGTGTTGCTGAACGGAATGTTGCATAAATTAACGAAACGCTGAATATCTGATCTAATTTCATAAATTCACCCCCTTATCCTTTCTGCTCCGCTGCTTTTTTCCATTTTTTCGAAACTGAAAAAGTAATTCCATTGTAGCTATAATAATAAATACCGCACTGATTGTATCTATGATTGATTTTGGCACACCCGTATTTTGCTGCATTCCCATTGCTCCTGATTTCAATGCTGCAAGGAAAAAAGACATAAATGGCGCAAGTACCACATTATTTTTCACAATCAACGATGCAAGCATTCCATTCGTACCTAGTCCCGTTGCAAAATTATTTAAGAAATATCCATGTACGCCCAGTACCTCAATACATCCTGCAATCCCCCCGATAGCACCACTCAGCATCATTGTCTTGATAAATATTCTTTTGGGATTAATACCCACATATTCCGCATGTTTTGGATTTAATCCTACTGTTCTAATCTGATAACCGAACTTCGTCTTCTGAAGCATCCACACAATTCCTAAGACAAAGACAATTGCAATAAACAGCCCTGCGTTTGCACTGCTTGGCTTCATAAATTGTGGAAGGGTTACTGTAACCGGATCTGACTGTGCATTTGCAACTCCTGCACTCATCGGTCCACTCACAAGATAAGAAGTAATAAATAGTGCTACACTATTCATCAAAATTGTTACACACACCTCATTGACATTGAAATATGCTTTTAACATTCCTGGAATATATGCCCATGCTGCCCCGACAATAGCTGCCCCCAAAAAACATACCACAAGCAAAAGTGGCTTTGGAAGAAACGTCCAGTGGATTCCGATGTAAGCAGCCACAATTCCTCCCAGGAAAACTTCTCCTTCCACTCCGACATTAAACGCACCTGCTTTTGCAGCAACAGCAAACGCAATTGCTGTCAGCAACAGAGGAGTAAAACTCGCTAACGTTGTTCCAAAAGCTCTTTTACTAGAGAAAGCTCCATTAAACAATGCAATATATGCGTCGATTGGATTTTCTCCAATACAAAGAATAATAATGGCACCAATTCCCAACGCTAGCCCCAGTGTCAGCAATACTTTTCTTAAGTTCTTCATTATACCATTCAATGCTTTTCCTCTCCTTCCCTGACTTTATTTCCACCCATCATAAGAAGTCCAAGATTCTCTTCATTTGCCTCTTCTGCATACATACTTCCTGCAATTTTTCCCTCATGCATTACAACAATCCGGTCTGATAATGACAATATTTCTTCCAAATCCGCTGACACCAACAACACTCCCAATCCCTTTGTCTTTACATCCTGCAAAATACTGCGTATTGACTCTATTGCACCAATATCAACACCTCTTGTCGGCTGCGATGCGATTAACAGCTTTCCTGCAACCGAAACTTCGCGTGCGACAACAACTTTCTGTGCATTTCCTCCGGACATAGACTGCGTAATAGTATCTGGATTCTGTGGACGAATATCAAACTTCTTAATTAACTCTTTTGCATGCTCTGTAATTCCTGATTCATTTAAAAGAATTCCTTTGGAAAAAGGCTTTTTATCCAGTTGTACCGCTATCAGATTTTCTTTTATGGAAAGATTTCGGTTTAACCCTCTTGTATTTCTGTCTTCCGGTATATGATTCATTCCTGCTTTTCTTATTTTTTTGACTGACAGATTTGTAATATCCTTTCCATCCAAAAATACTTTTCCCTTCTCTATCTTTCGCAGCCCAGTCAAAGCCTCTATAAATTCACTTTGTCCGTTTCCATCAATTCCTGCAATTCCCACAATCTCTCCACTTTTTACTTCTAACGAAATTCCTCTTATTTTAGAGATCTCCTTTTCTCCCGATGTCCACAGTTCCTCTACTTTTAACACAGGTGCTCCTGCTTTCGCCTTTTTATGCTCAATATTTAAAAAGACCTCTCTTCCAATCATCATCTTTGTCAATTGTACTGGAGATGTATCTTCTTTCTTTACAGTTCCTATGTATTCTCCCTGTCGCATTACACTGATTCTATCAGATATTTGCATCACTTCATTCAATTTATGAGAGATAAACACAATTGATTTCCCATCCTGTTTCAAATTTTCAAGGATTTCAAATAATCTTCTCGCTTCCTGTGGTGTAAGTACTGCTGTTGGTTCATCTAAAATAATTATTTCCGCACCTCTTGTTAATGTCTTGATAATTTCTACTCTCTGTGCTTCTCCCACAGTAATCTGATTTATTTTTTTATTAAGCTGAATATCCATTTGATATTGATCTATATATTTTTGTACGTTTTCCCGTGCTTTTTCAAAATCAATCGTGATTCCTTTTCTTGGTTCAAACCCCAAAATAATATTTTCTAAAACGGTCAGTTCATTCACGAGCATAAACTCCTGATGAACCATGCCAATTCCCCTGTCAATCGCTATTTTAGGAGTAAGATGTTCCACTACTTGCCCACCGACTTTGATTTCTCCCGCATCAATAGCATACATCCCATATAACATTTTCATCATAGTGGACTTACCAGCTCCATTCTCTCCGATTAGAGAATGAATTTCACCTTTTTTCAGGTTAAAATTTCCGTTTCTGACAGCTTTTACCTCGCCAAAACATTTCTGTATTCCACACATTTCTACAGCATACTCATTCACAATATCACTTCCTATTCAAAGGGAGCTGAAGGTTAGAAGCTCTAACTTTCAGCCCACTTCCTTGTCTTTTATTTGTTGGAACCAAAACCTTTATAGTTGTCTACTACGATTTCCCCATTTTTTATCTTTTCTGCCAGCTCATTTACTTTGTCAATAATTTCCTGTGGGAATTGATCGCCTAAATGCTCTTTCATCACACTAAAATCAGTCAATCCTACTCCCTCATTGGCAACTTCCAGATACTCTGTTGTATTTCCTTCAAACTTATCTTTCACCACAGATTCAATAACTGTGTATGATGCTGTATCTACACGCTTTACCATAGATGTCAGAATGGATCCCGGTTGGTCATTATCTTGATTTAAGTCTACTCCGATTGCATACTTTCCAGCTTCCTTTGCCCCTTCTAATACTCCGGCTCCTGTTCCTGATGCTACATTCATAACTATATCAGCACCTTGATCATACTGTGCCAGTGTCAGTTCTTTTCCCTTCAGTGGATCTGACCATGTTCCTGCAAATGACTGAAGTACCTCGATATCTGGGTCAATATATTTTGCTCCCTGCTCGTATCCCACATAAAAATCATGCAAAACCGGAACATCCATTCCGCCTACCCATCCAATAATATTTTTGTCATTTACTCCCTCTATATCTGTACACTTCGTGAACATAGCAGCCGCAGCTCCTGCTAGGAAAGATCCTTGATTCTGGGCAAAACTGATTGACTGTACATTTTCCCCTTCTACAACTGAATCAATAATCGCAAATTTTACATCTGGATAACTTGGGGCATACTCCTTTAAGTATTCTTCCAAATTAGAGCTAGAGCAAATGACAAGATCATATCCACCTTCTGCTGCTGCCAGAAAATTTGCTTCCCATTCTTCCGCTGTCGTTCCTTCTAGATTCTTAACTTCGACTCCAAGCTCTTTTGCTGCCCTTTGAGCCCCTTCATTACATGAATCATTATAAGACTTATCCCCAAGATTTCCTGAGTATACTACTGCCACTTTGATTCCACTGTCTTTCTTACTTCCATCTGACGCTGTTTTTTCTTTTTCCGTTCCACCATTCCCACACGCCACTAAACTCAGACACATTGTTGCTGCTAGCAAAATACTTACTACTTTTCTTTTCATCTTCTTCCTCCTTACAAAACCCTTCTAAGTTAATTAGTAAAACGTTTTTCTAAACTATTAAAAAAAATAAATCGATTTATTTAATTCTTATGACTGATGATAAATCAACTTTCACAAATTGTCAATTCGTATAATATACCGATTATTTTTATATATTTTTATTCATTTTATATAATACATTTCTGTTCCATAACTATTTTATACAAATTTTTCTTTCTGTTTTTAGATATATTTACAGTATATCCGATATTATTAAAACG
>PPYF01026682.1_pt1 | contig 66766 bp, 80 predicted proteins | sample 1559871 | NCBI WGS metagenome assembly PPYF01 (sample SAMN08240021, study PRJNA423297) | Human gut metagenome, whole genome shotgun sequencing project. | reverse complement strand
TTCCCCACTGTATAATTAATCCTCCGAAAAATTCACCAAAGCATACATACCCATTTGTATCAATAAGATACTTCACTCCGCTCGCATTAAGCAGTAACTTAATAAGCTTACCAAGTACTGAATCCGTAGTAATAGCATCCACCACGGTCCCAAGTGTCTTGCTTGCAAGGCTTGCCATGATTCCGGAATGCCAGTCTGTAATCTGTGCGGATTCAGTCTCCGGGTGCAGTATGTCATAGCTATTCGTTGCCTTATTCCACCGATGAAGAATGGATTTCAAGCCGTCTTTGATTTCTACCCAAAGGCCTTTCTCATCCATACTTGCCGGCTTTCCTGCCGTAGCGGTCACTTGCAGTCTATCGTCAAGGTCACTCATGTGGGCGTAGACGATGGAGGGGTCCACCAGCACATTAATATTCGCCGAAGAGCTAACGATGAGGTTTACCACCAGCCTGTTTTCATCTGTCGGTGTGTCCTTGTTCGGAATATAGTCATAGTCGTTTCCTGCATTGGAGTATGCGTAGAGTGTTTCAGCCCCGTCGTCCAGTTTTGCAAACACGCCTAATTCTCTGCACACAAATCCTTCTTCCAATGCGGTGTTCGATGTGTTGAATGTCAAAGCGATTTTTTCTTTCTTCGAGTCGTCTTTCTTGACCACAGGAAGCTCCATTTTAGGAGCCTTCAAGTCCGTGAATTTGGTAATATCATCGCTGTCTGTCAGAACGCCGCTTCCCAGCTTACCTTTAGTAAAAGTGAGCGTGTGCCCATTCTGCGACTGAACCAGCATCTTCATGCCTGCTTCGGTAAATGTTAAACTTGGAAATTTAGCCATGGTTTAGTACCCCCCCCGAAATAGATAATTTTCTATAATTATGGACTACCTGTCCTGCATAGTGGATTGTGGTATCAGCGGCCTCCAAATGAACGCTGCTGTCCATATCAACTGTAATCTTTTTGTAATTCTGGACAATTCCGGCTGCATGGAAATATAAATCTCCAGAAGTGAACGTAACCAGTTTGTATCCCAGATGCGCCGGTAAATATTCTCTGATTGATTTCCGAAGATTATCATAATCAAGGATCTGCCCACCGTGATATAGGATCTCAATTCTGTATTCGTCTATGTAGCTTACGATTTCGGCCTTCTTATCAGCAACATAAGCATTGACCAGCCTGTCCATGAAAGGCTCATTAACAACGGATGGAGGAACCATTTTAGCAAGCACAACATCACGTCTGCTAATTAGGCTGCTTTTACTTCTATCCTGATTGATCGCGTACAAGTCTTCCCAGAGATTTATCCCCCAGTCTACTGTTTTGACATTAAACTGCTTTTCTATGTCAAGCAGTGCAATTCGCATTCTCTCATGCTCTCCGCTTTCCGCATCCAGCCCGGCTTTATATTCGGCACTTTTTGTAAGGAATCCTGGTAGATATAATGAAATGTCTACCGGCCTACTTCGTATAAAACTCATTCATTTTACCTCCAGTGTAAGCGTCCCAAGCCGTGGAACATGGTTATCATCTACACTAATGTTGCTGATTCCTCCGTTAATTGTGAGCGATTCATAGTCGCTGATAGCTCCTGTCTCAAGCATTATCTTCCCGATGTGCGCAATGGAAACATAATTCGAGTTGAACCCTTCTCTTCTGAAATATTCATTAATGGCTTCCGTAATTTTAGCAACATAATCTTCAGATGCTACAGTAACTTTAGCTGCCACGCTAACCTTCAGAATTTCCGGCGTTATAACTGTGACTGAAGCCCCGATTGGCCTTACTGTTTCAATGTAATTCTTTACTGCATTCAGTAACTCATCATTAGCTTGTTCATTGTTCGCATCCACGATGATAACCTTGACTGTGCCATTCCCATTCCAAAGCGGGATGCACTTTGCAGCACCTACTCCTCCGACGGATTCAGCCCAGTCAACGTATTCATTTGCATTCCCGGACGTAACTGGATGTCTCAGCCTGAACAGAAGTCTTTCTCTGAGTGAATCGTCCGTCTCTTCGTCATAGCCATTATAGGCATCTTCCTTATTAGTAACTGCACTCACACCATAAATGGAAACAGGGATTTTGACGATAGTTCCTGCCTTTACATTCCCTTCTTTCCCATCCGTTTTGGCCTCTGCTTTTACTGTGCAGGAGCCGTCTTCTCCGATAGTGCATGCCTCGGTCGTGATGAAGTTAATTTTCCCATCGGTGGCAAAGAGTGCTCCGGAACTCACTTCGGTTCCAGCCATTCCGGAAATAGTAAGTAAAACCACAGCCTTTGTTGCGGCTCTCCGCTTCATGCCGTTCCCTAGTTCATCTGCCAGAAGGTCAAGGTATTCTCCCCAGGATGACTGCGGAAACATCGCTTCTATCAGTAGCTCCATTTCTGCCTGGATGTTCTGGAATTCTACGGAGTTGGCCGCCAGGTCATCGAAAGCGAATGTGCCTTCCACTTCGCTGGCATTGTTCTTCCTATATTTTTTATAGGCTTCAATGAGCCTTGCAAGGATGACTTCCCGGTCTTCTGCCTGAAATGCCATTTCACACCTCCACTTCTACTGACTGGCTTCCATAATCCGTATCCAGGGTAACGGTCAGCGTGACTTTCTTCTTATCCTGCTCCATGAAAACGTCATTGACTGAGCGGATGTGAGGATTTACAAGAAGAGCTTCTTTCACGTATCGGTAAAGCTCCGTTCCTTCCGTCCCATCATTCGGCTTCCCGATGAATTGTTCCAGCTCGGCCCCGTAATCATCGAAATAGGCCCGGTATCTGTACCGTTCTGTCATTAGGCATTTATATATCCACACCTTCAGCGCTGCATTACCTTCCAGTATGATGTACTGCCCATTGTCGTCGCGGATGAAATCATTCCTTTCAAAATCCCATGCAAATTCCCGAAATGTCTTATGAGACGCTTTTGTAAGGTTATCACTCTGAGGCCCCGCTATAAATGGATTAGCCATAGTCAATTACCGTCCAATCTTACCAGTTTGCACAGCACCACAAACTGTGCCGTGGTCTTTTCATCTTCTGTGGTAATCGGCACCAGAAGAACCTTGTCACCCGGTTTCCATGTGTCAGTCTTGGTCTGTGTGTCTGTGTAATCGTTGTCTATATCATGGGTATGGGAAGCGAATTCAGCATCTCCGCTCCCGCCTGCCCTTGGCTGTGTCTCACTTACAATGTGCCCTTTATGGGTTCTTGTATGTCCCTGCAGCCAGTATTCATCTATGTAAATGTTCTCTTTATCCAGGATGAATCCATGGTAGCTGATTTGAATTCCCGGAGGCGGCGAAATGATTGTCCCTATTCCTGCGGTCGGCTGCAGAGCCGCTCCTTTGGCTATCCGCCGGTGAAGCTCAAGCAGACCTTTGTATGGATCTTCTGTCAGTTTCATTTCTCAGCCTCCCCGATGTATTCCAATGTCAGGTCCATGGTATGAATTCCGTTTTCAAAATGGTGTGTATCCGATTTGATAGTGAATTTACCTTTAAGCTGCTCTTCCTGAACCGTGATGGCATATCCGGAAATGCACTGGATGTTCCCCAGAGCCTTCAGTGATGATTCTTCCTTTAGTGCTTTGAGGAGCGCCTTTGCGGCTGTTACATTGTCCACAGATTCACCGCTTTTCGGCGGCTGGATTTTATAAATTTTCTGGATAGTACCATACTTACCGATTCCATCTTCTGTAGTAAAAATCTGCCCCACTGAACCGTCATCATTGACTGCCACCACTTTATCCACCATGTCTTCCAGTGACTCGGAGTGTTCTGCTGAAATCACATTGACGGAGCTGTCAGCGATGTAGTTTTCTATGGTCTCTCCTCTTTCCACTACTGTGATTTTCCCGCCTATGGAAATTGCCCTGTAGCTTTTCCCCTGGTCCGCTTTGGCTTTATCAAAGAGCATCTGCAGTACTTCGGTGCCGCTCTTGTCATCTGCAATGAAATTCACTACTGTTGGAATTGACGGAATGTTGTCGGCTGTTTCAAGTCCGATGCTTCCGCAGACCTGCTTCATTGCGCTGGTAACATCAATGTCTTTGAAGTTAGCCCGGATGTTGCTTTTGGCCAGATAGACCATGTTGTCATAGCAGGTAAATTCAAAGGTGAATGAATCGGATGCCCGCTTTCTGAAGAAAATCCTTCCAATGAAAATCGGTGTTTCCGTCGTTTCTTCCACATCAGATGCTTCGATTGTTCCTCCCAGCAGCAGATTCAGCGGTACAAATGCAGCATCTTTCTCCGCCGTGTTGTAAGCGATAGTGAATTCAAGCTTTCGTGCCGCCTGGTCCGTATCACCGCTCCATGTAGCATGAATAACATAGTTGGAAATGTCCTGGCGGCTGACTGCGTTTTCTATTCCCGGCGGGTCCGTATAGTACAGTTTCAGCATGCTAGCCTCCAAACCTCTTGATTAACTGCCCGTTCTTCATGACTTCAGATGCCGTGATGGTCAAAACGTCGCCTGCAGTGATGCCTCCGGATTTTACGATGGCCTTATAGGTTTCTATCTGCCGTCTGGCATTTCCAACCGTCCTGGTTACCTTCTGAATTTTCTGCACGGCCTTCTGGGCAGTCTCCATGGCTTCCGTCGAGTAGGCTGTGACGCTTCTGGTCTTCTCCGCTTCTTCCGTACGGCTCTTCAATCCGGTAACATCATTTATTAAGTCGGAGTCAGGCCGCACATAGCGGTATTCCTTCAGCTCAATTGAGAAATAAACATCTCCAGTTCCATCTTTCTCGGAATAGCTGAAATCATCAATGGTACATGGCATTGAAATAGCTGTTCCCGTGATATTGATTCGACATGGCTGGCCTGCTTTGGCCATCTGCGCAATTTTCTCCACATAACCATAGGGGCTCATTGAGTAGTTCAATGAGAAATCATAATCATTATTCGGGAAGAAGGCCTGAAATTTTACGGATCTGAGGCCCTGCTTTCCCAGCATGTTGATTTCTCCGATGGAGTTTATGGTTACTGTAGAGTTATTGAATTTCTGCGAAACTTCGAAGGAACCCGGAGTGACAGGAAATATGACCGCATCTCCTCCGCAGGAAAGTGTGAAAGAGCAGTATGAGCCCAGGGCGTTGAAAACGCTGTTCACCGCCCTCAGTGCGCTTTCGATAAAGCTTGCCATTAGACTGCCCCCTCATTCATGTTGATGGAATTCTTCGCCAGTTCGTAGTAAATGCGCTTTGCTATTCTTCTGGCCATTTCATTGATATCTCCCGGACTGTTAATCTGCGGATTGTAAATATTTACAGTGATGGATGCGTTTCCGGAATTGGCTCCGGCCATTCTTCCCTGCCTGTAAGCCTGGTTCAGAGACTGCTCATGCGGGATGACTCTCGCTCCGGATGGAAGGTCTACCACTTCACCGCCACGGTCATTGATGACTGCAGGGCCGCCTCTCCAGTTCGGAGTACCGGTATAGAGCATGGGTATATTAAATCCCAAATGTCCGCCACCCACTCCAGGCACCCAGTCAGGGATGTCCACACTGATGCCGTTGATTCCTGAAATTACGGAATTGATGGCGCTCTTGATTCCATTCATAACCGAAGAGCACACTCCTTCAATCCCGCTGAAAATTCCAGAGAAGAAACTTACAATTCCATCCCACGCCGAATTCCACGCGCTGGCGAATGGCCCATTGATGAAATTCACGATGCCATTGAAAAGGTTTCGGAAATAAGGCCCTATAGCGTCCCAGTTTGCATAGATGAATGCGGCGGCTGCCGCAATGGCCATAATGGCCCACACCACTGGCCCGCCTGCAATGGCAGCAGTAATAAGCGCCCTTGCAACCGCAAGTATTCCTCCACGAAGAGCAGTAAGCAGTCGTACAGCTCCGACGATAGCCGAAGATGCTGCGCCTCCCAGCACTTTCACAATGGAAAATAGTCCGGAGCCTACCACCGGCAGTACCCTGGCCAGTCCTCGCACGGAGTACATAAGGAGCCGGTTTTGGATGGTTCCTCCATGAAGTGCGATACCGATATCTCCATAGACTTTGACCAGTTCCCCTGCCACTCCGATGGCTTTACCTGCTGCCATGTTGAATGCCACGAATCCTATAACAGCTTTCCCAACATTCAGAATCATCTGCTTCTGGCTATCATCCAACCCATTAATCCAGTCGGCGGCACCTTTAATGACATCGGTTATCTGCTTCATTGTTGGCGCCAGTAATCCACCTATGGAAATGGCAAGAGATTCCACACTGCCCAGCATGGACATGAACGAGCCCTTGGCAGTTTTATTCATGACGTTGAAAGCCTCTTTGGATGAGCCGCTGGCATTCCGGATGGCATCTTCCATTGCCTTGTAGTCCCCTGGAGCCGTCTTTATGAGTGCCAGCAGTCCGGAATAAGCATCTTCGCCGGCAATGGCTTTTGCCAGTGCCACCTGCTGCGTGTTGCTCATCCCGCTCATAGCAGTCCTCATCTGCCCGATAATATTATCCAGTCCCACGAAGTTCCCTGATGCATCTTTGGTCTTGAGCCCCAGGAGTGCAATGGCATCAGCCGCTTCTTTTGGTGGATAAGCAAGCCTTGAGAGGGTAGATCTAAGAGATGTACCAATGGTTGACGCCTCGATGCCGTTGTTAGCCATGACGCCCATAGCCGTTGCCAAGGATTCTATGTCTACGCCCAGTGCGTTTGCCGGAGCGCCGGCATACTGCATGGCAGTCCCGAAGGCAGCCATATCCAGCTTTGACCTGTTGGCAGCCATCTGGATGATATCCGCCACCTTGGCGGCGTTTGCTCCAACGTCTCCTGTCATCATCTTGTATGTGGACATTGCGGAAGTAATGACATCAGCTGTTGCACCAAGGTCTTCCCCTGATGCTACAGCCGCCATCACGATGCCTGGTAATGATGCAGTAGCCTGGCTGGCGTTGAGCCCACTGGCAGCCAGTCTATCCATGGCCTTGGCAGCGTCATTGGCCGAAATCGGGAAGTCTCGGCCCACTTCAGCCGCAACCTTCCTCATCTGTTCCATTTCTTCTGCTGTAGCTCCTGCTTTCAGCCCTGCCATAGTGATAGTAGAGTCAAAGTCCGCAAAGGTCTTGAGCGCCAATGCTCCTGCTCCGGCCATTCCTTCAGCCATAGGGAGCATGGCCCGGCCAATGTTCTCAATGTTTCTTCCGGTCCGGCTGATTTCTCCTCCCAGACGTCTGTGCATCCGCCCAGTCTCTTCCATCTGTCTTCTGATTCTACCCAGTGTCCCGGATACCTGGTCCTGCAGTCTCATAATGACATCAATGATTTTTGCCATCAGCTCACCTCCCCATGGTCTTCTTCATCCTTGCCTGTTCTTTCAAAGTTTCTTCGATTTCTTTTGCATAGAACGCTCGGAGCACGACTTTCTCCCCGGGGTCCATGTTGGCATACACTGACGGGAGAATATGATGTTTGGCATAGAGCCAGTACATCAGCTGCGTTTCCCCGTCAGTTTCAATCAGTTTTTTACTTTATCTTCCTGGTCTTCATTATCATCGAATCCGGAAAGCTTCTGCACTTCTCCGGAAGCGTCTGAGAGCTCACCGGCATTCAGCAGCTTTGCCAGAAGGTCCTTTTTCGTTGCCGCCTTAAAGTGCTTCAGCACTTCCTTGTCCGCAAATTCCGGATTAGTCACGCCCTCGCATACATACAGCATGTTCATGGCGTATAAATCGCCCTGGCTGAGTTTGCCTTTCCCGTCCATTTCGAATGCAAGAGACTGGATCTCAGCCACCCTTTTGGGCGGGATTTCCTGTAGATGCAGGATGAACGGAGTCTGGAATTTCTTTGTAAGCCGCGGGATTTCATAGTCCTTTGTCGCTTCTTCTGTGACGGATGCAACATCCGCCTTCAACAGCGCTTCAGTAAGATTCATGGCCCCTCCTATTCATCTGCCGTATCCAGCAGGTCGAAATCAGTAAAAGTGAAATCATAGTCATCCTGGGCCAGTTTTTTAGCCTCCCAGTCCATGAGAGTCATCTTGTCAAAGGTGGCATCCCTGATGACTACCCGTTCTGACCCAATGGCATCCGGATCATCCAGTTTTGCTACGATTGTGCAGACAGTCTGATGGGCGTTCTTGATGTTTTCAGCCATAAGGTTCAGGAAGAAGGAGGACATGTGGTTCATCTTCACGTTGCCTTTGCCTTCCCATCCTGTCACTTTGTACTGTTTAGCCATTTTCTTGACCTGGTTCACTTCTTCCTTGGTCAGATTGACTTCTGCCTTGAAAGCAGTAACCTGGGCCATGTATTTGTCGTTAATCCACACTTCACCCTGGGTGCCGGACATGACCTGCTGGCTGTTAAATGCTTCTGCCATTTTCTAACCTCCCTCAGATGTTAATTGGAAGTTCAATGTCTTCCATAGCATCCAGAATCTTAATCTTTGCTGTCAGGAATACCTTCTTCTTGGTATCCAGCTTCTTGATTTCAAGGTCGCTCATCTTCGCCAGTTCATCCTTGGTATAAAGGCCATGGGAAATCTGGTAATTCTTTACCGCATCCACGTCGATATCCACCTGAGAATAGTCCTTCTGCAGCAGACGTCCTCTTTCCAATTCAAGGAAATATCCCTGGATAGCGGAAATCAGAAGGCACTTGTTGTCGTAGTCATTGGTATATTTACCGATATAGCTGTCCTGCGCGGTCTTCCTGATGTCGTCGTAAATCATATCCATGATATCCACGGTCTTGATGGTCTGATAGGCCTCCAGCTTTCCCTGAGTGGTGGTTACCAGGGAGTTCATGGCACGGGACATCTTGAATTTTTCTCCGTCGAACCAGATGAAGAATTCGCCCTTATTGACCTTCTCGTCGTTTTCATCCAGTGCGTGACGGTCGCAGTCAATGACTTCAGCAAGCGGTGCATAGGTAGCGGAAATTGTCATTGGAGTACCTGCGATGAGTCCCGCGATGCGCGCCGTGTATTCCGCAGGTAAATAGGTCTTGGTCTTCGTCTTGATTGATGTATTGCCAAAATCAATAATGCCTTCATAGTCTCCGGCATAATTTGGAAGGACGGCCTTCACCTTCTTGAATTTGTTTTCTCTGTTTGTTTTCACCCAAGTGGCCACAGCTTCACACTGGACGTCGGTAATGGTCGGAATGGCCAGATAGTCCCAGCGTTCTGTTGCCAATACGGAAAGATCGTCGGCGAATTTATCGGCCTTGGTGTCGTTTTCCGCATTCTTCGCCACCAGCAGCACTTTGACCCGGTACGGTGTTTTTGTGTAACCGATTAAGCACTTTGTGATGTAGTCCTTGTTTTCGTCAGACAGTTCTGACGGGATATCATCGGTGGTGTAGATTGTAAATGGATTTTCAATTGCCTTGACCGTATCGTCTCCCACCGTGTGGTCGGTCTTCAGCTTTGTAATGGTATCAGCAGCTTCTTCCAGAATCAGCGCCACAATGCCGCGCTGGCTCCTCTGGATAGCTTCAATACCTGCTTCAATGAAGCTGATATTAATACTGGGCATACCAAGTTTCGCCATGAGTTATTTCCTCCTAACTGTTCTTATCAATGAAATTATGGACGGTCTCATCTCCATTGAGCCCGTTCACTTCGATTTCCTCCATCATTTCCGCTCCGGATTCCGACTTCCCTGTCTGTTCCAGATAGATAATCTCAATGGTTATCTGCAGGATATCCTGTTCTTCCCCCACTCTGTCCGGAGTAACCCGGTCAACATGAAGGAAACGGCCTCCCACCTTCATTCCCAGAGCAAAATGACTTTGAATTCTGTCAAAAACATCAAGATAATGCACCTCATCCCTCATGCTGTCCTTTGGGAAATAGGTCAATACGATGGAAAGGTGTTTCTCCATGAAATTGATAGTCTGCGGAATGGAAACAGGGATGGCGGCGATAAAGAAACAGGGCTTTTTGAAATTTTCCAATGCTTCATCGGAGTACACTGTGCACTTGAATTCATCTTTCAGAATCTGCGTCACTGTCTTTACGATATCAATCATCTTTACGATTTCAGCCAAGTTCCACACCTACCTTTTCCGCCAGTCTTCTTCCCATTTCGTCATAAATGACAGGGCCTTCCGCATTCACGGTCTTTTCCATGAAGTGGGTGCCCTGCTTGTAGCCTTTTATCTTGCCATGAGGCGTCTTCCATACGTGACCGCGCTCCACCAGGTGGAAGTGAGGAGCCGTGCTGTAGATGTGGGCTTCCAGCGTTTTGGCGGATGTTCCCGCCATTTCCATCTTCCAGCTGTTCTTCAGCTTATGAGGATGTTTGGCATGCCCAACCGGGCTCGCGGCTTTGATTTCCCTTCTGAGCTTTTTGGCCCCTCTCTGAAGCTCCGCTTCGGCTTCCGCCGGAAATTCCTTCTGCACTTTCTCAATGAGTGCGGTGTATTCCTCAATCCTCATCTTCCGCACCTCTCTGCAGACGCTGGCACATGATTTCCAGTTTCACGTGAGCCATATAGACATCGGAGATGGTCTGGATTTCATACAGCACGCCCTGGTAGTAAATCAGCATGTTCGTGTTAAGGCCTTTCCTGTAGCGGATAGTGACCTTGATGGTCTCCTGTACCTTGTCCTTGAACTGCTCATAGTATTCTTTCCCGCGAAAAGGCTCCATCCTTGCCCAGATGGAATGCCCTATGACATCTACCCTCTCCTGGTGCGTCAGCCCGTATTCGTCTTCCTTGTCCACATACTGCAGAATGTGAATCTTTTTATCCATGGAACCGATTTCATGATTAATCATGTCTCAACCTCCGGATAGGATTCGCACTGAGCAATATGTGTAAGAAGCGCTGTCACAGTGTGCGGCAAGACGTTGATGGCCCCGGGTTTGGAACTGTACACAGCACGGTTCTCATACCAGTGAGCTACCAGCTGCTTCACGCACAGTTCGCAGAGCGGGCTTCCGTCAGCCCTTTTCCCGGTTGTCCTTTCAACGTAATCACTGGCCGCACTGATTAGGGAGGAAATCAGTTCATCGTCGTCGGTGATATCTTCATCAACTTTGAGATAGTTCTTTGCCTGTTCCAGTGTTACGGCCATGATTCATTACCTCCTGTCAGGCAGTGGCGTTCCCGGCCAGCATAACCAGAGAGTTAAAGTCTACCGGCTTACCGTCGGCAATCATAATGGATTTTCTTACAATGTCGTCGGTGTCGTTGTCTTCATATACCTTCATGGCCACGCTGTAGTTGCTGTTGAGTACGTAGTCCTTCATACGGAAAATGAAGGCGAACACGTCGGTTTTATTCAGCGTAGTCGCAAATGCCGGCAGATAGTCGCAGAGCTCTACGTTGCGGCCCAGAAGGACTCTGGAAGGAACGCCATTGATACCCGCAGTCACTCTTGCAATCGGCTGGCCATTGGAATCGGTCATTCCGATAAAAGACATGAAGGTAGCCTTGCTCATTACCCATACAGAACCTGCTTCATATGCCTGGGGAATGGCGGCTTCTGCCTTGATAAGGGTATTATAATCAAGCTTTGCGGCGTTTATGGTGACGCCCTGAGACTTATCCGCCAGGATGCCGGTGGGCTGACCGGAGCCGGTGCCGTTGATAATAGATTCTTCCAGAGCTACCGCCATAGCTTCTGCCACATTGTTCACAATGATATCTTCAAATGCGGAAAGCGTCATGTTCTCGGTTTCAAGGGTTACAGCGACCGCACAGCGCAGTTTGAAATGGCTGAAAGTAATGCTGCCCAGCACCTTTTTCTGCTTTTCGGAAGTAGCCCCTTCTGCCACCCACTTAGCCTCCGGCTTTACGTTGGATGTCGGGATGGCAAGGCCTGTCTTATAGGCCGTGCGGGTTACCAGGGGCAAAATATTGCCATAGGTACGAACCTTTTCAATAACGCGGTTCAGAGTAGTCGGCGGAATCAGCGCGCCTGCATCTGTGGTGGTAGCGGCATCGCGGAATTCAGCAGGAATCGGCGTACCCTTGGTTACATATTCCATGAATGCGGAACGGTATTCGTCCGATTCATCGAGATTTTTCTTTACGGCGGTCTGGGGCTTGCTTCTTTTCTGCACGCCTTCCGGTTCCTTGCCGAACTGGATGCCCTGGGCAATCTTTTCACGGGCTTCGATTTCTTTCTGTTCAGCGTCAAGCTGTTCCAGTTCTGCCTGCAGTGCTTTCAAGTCTACTTTTTCATTACCCTGCAGAGCGGTGCGGATTTCTTCTTTTCTCTTTCTGATTTCTACAAGTCTCTTGTTCATTTCAATTCTCCTTTACAAGAATGTCTCTACAATGAGCTTTTTTCTAAGCTCAGATTCTTTTTCACGGCTTTCAAGGCTCTCAATCATGCCTTTATTGTCACGGGCCTCTACACTTGTACCGTCATACGCCGGAAAATCAACAGGGCTCACATCTACCACTGCATCGATGTGATTGATTGTCCTAACTTCGGTTTTGGCCACGTTGTCCGTATCCCAGTTGTCTTTATCCACTGTGAAGGCAAAGGACATTTTAGAAATGTCTCCCCGCTTAATGAGCTGGTAGATATCTTTTCCCGCCGTGGTCGGTGCGATATCGGCATCAAACCGGATGCCTTTATCGTCAGTGGTTAATCTCAGTGTCGAATTGGAGGTTCTGGCCAAAATCAGCGCGCTGTCTGAGTGGTTATAGCGCAGAATCACGTCAGTCATATCGGTATTCCCGTCAATGGCCCCGCGGCTGATTTGTTCGTAATACTTCACGCCGGAATAGGGAGATTCCCACAGCAGCGTTCTTTCTTCAAAAGCAGCCGCATACCCCTCAATGTGAAGATTCTCATTCCCCTCATTGGACGCCCTGATTTCCATACTGCGAAGTTCAACTTTCTTCTTCATCTTCCCCATCACCCCCTTCCTCTTTCTTTTTCTTTGGCTCCTCGTATTCCCCTGTCTGGTACTTCGTCTGATCCGTAGTCTTCACGTAGTTCAGGGAAACAACGATTTCATCGCCTTCAGGTCCTGTCAGTCCTGCATATCCGAAGAGTTCACGGATTTCATTCCGCTTGATGGCGCCGGCAGGAATCATGGCCTGCGCAATCTTTACCTTGGACGATGTGCTCATGTAGGCAATCCGGTTCGCTTCGAAAATGACCTCATTCCCGAAGCCTCTTCCCTTCGGAGTGAAAAGCTTTTCCGTGAATTCCTGCGACAGCTTCACCGCAATAGGAGCGATGACGGATTCATAGAATGCCTGGAACTCTTCTTCTGTATACTTTCCGGATACGATTTCTTCAGAAACGCCGAAGTACTTATACAGGTTATCCCTGGCAAACTTCATCTGACCCGTTTCAAAGGTCTGTGTGTCAGTCGTCAGCTGCTGGAACTTACCCCTGTTATCCAGGGAGCCAATACCGGAACCATTGGAAGGCCCTGCAAAGGAATCAACAAACTTTTTCCACATGCTCTCCTGGTCTTCCGGACGGACCGTGCCGGTCCACTGGATGATGCCGCGGAGCCTGTGGAAATTCTTCACCACGTTGATGACCGCCGTTTTGACAGCCGTCAGCAGGTTGATGTCCTCTTTCAGCACATTCCCTTCCGGATCGCCAAAGACATCATCCCTGTTGAAGTGCCGCCGGATATGAATCATTTCTTCATAAGGCACCGTGGCCTGTTCTCCGGTCCCGAAGGTGAACTTGCAATATAAATGGCCGCTCTGGTCCTCATACAGTTCCAGGTTATTGAAATTAAGCGGCCACAGCGCCACAATGTTTCCATTCATATCCCGCTGGATATAAACGAAGAGGTTATTGTAGCAGTAATACTGGGCCACAATCTTTTCAATGAATTCCGAAGTGGTCATAAGCCAGTTCGGACGGACAGAAAGGATATACTGCAGCCTGCTGTCAGCATTCTTCACTATCACCCCATTCTTCCGGATGATGTGTTTCGGGTGAAGCTTGCCGGCATGACGTGCAATAGTATCAATGCAGTTTCGTCCCGTTGCGTTGTCGTAGGCGTCACCATCCCATGGCACATAGTCATTGGAGTAGCCATTCAGCAGCTTCGCCCTTGTGAGGCCTGCCTTACCGGGATTTCTTCCGAAAATGCTTGAAATCATGCTTCTAGTATTCAAGTCTTCACCCCCTTTCAAATAACATTCATGTAATCTTCCTTGTTTTCTTCATAAGCCGTATAGGCATCCAGCAGGCTTGCAAAGCCGTCAATCCGTTTCCTTGGATTTGATGTCTTGCATGGCTGGATATTGTCATTCCTGTCCACGTCTACGGCAACATTGGCCATACACCACTTCAGGATAGGATTGTTATTGTAGATAATCCGTTTCGCGGCCATGTCAGCCGCCAGATTCTTCATGGATCCCGACAGTGTCTTCTTGCCCTGGGCAACAGGCACCATGATATCTTCCCCGAACCGTTCTGTCATGGACTGCACCAGGTACTGGGCGGACCATCTATCATAGCCGCACTTGAATAGGTAAATATCTTCCTGCTCCATTTCATCCACAAACCACTGGAGAATGAGCCTGTAGTCATTCCGGAAGCCCGGGGAAGTCCGAAGCCACCCCTTCTCTTTCCAGATGTCATAGGGCACCTGGTCTTCATGCACCCTCTTTTCCAGTAAGTCTTCAGGGATCCAGTACATCTGCTTCACGTAAATGTTCGGATCGTCCTTCACACACCAGAGCATGGTGGCGCATGTGAGGTCCGTGGTTTCGGACAAATCAAAACCACCTATTCCATACTTCGGCTTCAGAGCCTTGATATCATAGGTGGCTTCATTATTCAGCTGTTCAAATGTGAAGAAGGCTTCGCCCGATGTTTCACGGATATTGAAATCTTTACACAAGAGATTCTTTACACGCAGCGCATCATGCTGAGCCTGGTAAACCTTCTGGGCTAATGTCTGGGCATTTTTTATGTTCCCAAGGCCCGGATTGGCCTTTTTCCACATGGCAGGGTCCGTCCATTCCTCCCTTTTATCCAGTTCATAGACAAAAGGCAGGATGGTTTCATCCTTGTAGCCTTCCGGATCATCGTATCCCTTGATAATCCGCTCACATTCATCGTATTTGAGGTCGAAGATGTTATCTCGCACCGTGCCGGCCGTGGATGTGATAATGCATAAAGGCTGTTCCCTGGCAGTCATACCGTCGATGAGTACATCGTAAAGGTTTTTATCCTTCAAGGCGTGCAGTTCATCGATAAGAGCGCCGTGAACATTGAGCCCGTCCAGTTTATCACTGTCAGAGCCAAGCGGTTCAAAGCTTCCCTCATTGAAACGGGAGCGGATGGTGGAAACACGGAGATCCAGCTTCTTGTTCAGCGCCGGCGACTTCTTCACCATGGACCTAGCTTCATTCCAGATGATTTTAGCCTGGTCTTTTTTGGTGGCCGCCGAATAGATTTCCGGTCCTGCTTCGCCATCAGCCACCAGAAGATAGAGCCCAAGGCAGGAAGCAAAGGTGGATTTCCCGTTCTTTCTGGCAACGATTAAAATCAGCTGCTTGTATTCACGGAGTCCTGTGTTTTTATCCACAAAACCGAAAAGCGCCGCCGTGATAGCCTTCTGCCACAGTTCCAGGATGACAGGCTTGCCGCCCCATTTCCCTTTGCTGTGCTTACAGAACGTCTGGATGAAATCAATCACGTACTGCGCTTTTTCGTCGTCATAAATGTAATTGGAATTTTTGTCATGGAGCTTCGATACCAGGTGCCGCATCCCCCGCCGGACCTTGTCTGACACGGTTATCCTGCCTGACTCAATCTCTCCATAGTACTTCTCTATGTAATTCAAGGCTTTTTCTTGATGAACGCTGTCAGTGCATCTTCCGCTTCCTGTGGAGCGGATTCCGGCAGGCACTGCAGCAGGGTCCTGATGGCATTCACGTAGTTCTTGAACAGGGAAGAATAAGCCCGGGAAACAGTGGACTCCTTCGTGCCGCTCTGGTTCTCACCATTCTGGTACGTCTCAACGAATCCCGTTTCCTTCAGATCAGCCTGCAGGGTCTCCAGCTGCTCTTCCATATTGGCCACCTGGTTAATGAGCGGAGTGACGATTTTAAGCCGGTCTTCATTAGCCAGTGAAAAAATCTTATACAGCTCTTTAATTCGTCTTTTCACTCTATTTTCCGGTTTAATCGTCCTCATTTACTCATCTCCCTTTAAATATTTAAAGCTTTAAATCTATACTTGGCAGTTTTCCGAACTACACCCCCCTCGCGGAGGCCGTTTGTGTTACGCGTTTCCCCGCCCCCGGCGTACTTTTTTGAGGTAAACAATGCCGCACCCGGGGGGATGGCAGACAGAAAGCAGAGGCATCTCAGCGCCGTTCATGGTCAATAATGGCGATGGGATTACCCTCATCATCAAAGCGGCACTCACGGTCCAGCCCCTGGCTGTGCACAGCGTTGTGGCAGTAGATGCACAGCAGCTCAAGGTTATCCCAGCCATAGACTACGTTGTCATCGTGTACATTCTCAGGCGTCAGATGTTCCTTGTGATGGACGATGAAGTGCGGCGGCCTGCCTGTCCCTACAAATGACCGGTTCTGACAGCGCTCGCAGATGTAATGCTGTGACTCGGCATACGCCCTGGCCACGGCACGCCAGCGCCTCGAATTGTAAATCCCTTTTGAGAAATCCTTTGCCATTTCCGAATTCCATTTCCAAAAAGAAAACCATTCCGGAATCCCGAAATGGTTTGTGATACGAAAAAACACGAGCCTATCGACATCAGCCCGTGTTTCTCCGTGAAAACCCTGAATATAGAAGGAGGTGACAACCGTGTGCGATGAACTCTTCCTTCAATCTCACACTATCATAATACTCCCTTTTCTATGGAACTAACAGGAATTTTATGGAACTCTTTCTCTAAATCCCGCAATGCCTGCCCGTGGAGCTTGGTCACCCATCGCAGAGAAAAATGCATTTCCACCGCTATCTGTTCCCACGGCTGGCATAAGATGTAGTATCGATAGATAACGCATTTCCTGTACTCATCCTGTTCCATGTTGATTAGGGAAATCGCCTGGTCTTTGACTTCTATGTAAGACTGCCATGCCTTGTTCACCTTATCCGCCTGGGATTCAATCTTCTCAACGATTTCATCAAGTGATGACTGGTGATTAGACTGTACCCTCTCCCCAAGCGTCGGGCTGGAAATGTTCACTGCACGGATGCGCAGGTCCTTTAGCTCACTTTCATAAGCGCGGATAACTTCATTCTGCCGTCTGACTTTCTGTAGAAATATCTTTACCGTCATCAAATACCAGCCCCCTGTTTCCGATGGACAATAAATTCAAAATACTTGTATGGATTATTTCTTATACTCTTTGCAATCGCTTCTGCCTGCCTCATCTTAAGCGGAACCATGTAACCCTTATCATTGGGTGCATACTGAATCCTAAGCAAAACAGGCTCCTTTTCTCTTACGCATTCTTTATGCACGATCACCTCCCAGGCGTCAGGATATGTGGCATCGTTCCTTTCCCTTGCCGTTATCCTGATATAGATACCCGCCATGACATCTATCGTATAGACAGCCTTCTGTGCTGCCTTTCCAACCGCTATACCCACAATATACCTCCGTTCTCAAACCTTCATTTCAGATACCGTAATAACCATTTGCGGTGTTTCCGCATATGCCTTAATGCATTCACAAGAAATAACCTGTTTATCATCTGCATACGCGACGCCGTTTAATGCATCAAGACCAAGTTTTAAGATATTATCTGCATCCGGCTTCTTAGCCGGCTTCAATATGCCATCTATGGCCATGGCATGCTTGGCCTTGCTGAAGGCCTTAGGGATAGAGAAAAAAGCCTCTATTTTCACCCTTAGATAAACATCCTTAGGAAACATCATATAACCGCCAGATCTCCAGGCCTTTTCAATCTCCTGTTCTTTCTTCTTTGTAGCAGATGGAGTATACACCGTTCCGCTCCTTCTAGAAAACCGTGGCCGGGCCTTTCCGACCGGCTCCCCGATGATAACGATCGTTGCTCCTGTCATAAATCAATCCCCGGCTTTATTTCTTGCTTCTTCGGCGTTCTTTCCGTATCAATCGTTCCGAAAAGTTCGAGCTGTATTAACCATTTCAAATACGTCAGCGCCTTTTCATAATCGACATGGGCCGGTGCGCCTGGCTTCTTCCCGGCGCGTGACACATACTTTAATACATTTCCTTCAAGAAATCCTTTCATTTCATCCGTCGACATAATTTCCATCATGATCTGTATTGGTTCTTTACCTTTTCCCGCGTAATACTCCGGTCTCAATCCTGAATCATTCATACTTTTTCATCACCTCCGAAGAATAAGTAATGCTTCATGTCAGTTGGCGATACGCCGTGATTCAGAAGAAACGTTTCTGCCTGCTGCCGCGTTTCAAACTCAAACGGCCTGCCGCTATCACCAAGAAGATAAACCCAATACGGCTCCGAGAATTTAGCAGGGTCTTCAACTTCACAATACAATCCGACAGCCATCATCATTTCACCTCCGGGAAGATTTCATCCAGCATCCCTGCTCTTCTTTTCATGTCATTCTTTTTCGCTTTAGCATCAAAGGCAGCATACGCTCCGGTTCCCGCAAGGTCTAAAACAGTATCATCCTGCATCAGTTCCGGAAACACTTCATACAGCGCTTGCAGCACAAATTCTGATCCAGAACGAAGTCCTTCCAGTTCATCCATTGAAATTAAGTGATGCTCTGGAGCCTCTATTCCGGCCAGTGCCATTGCTTGCACTTTGATTGCAATCTTTTCGACATATTTGAGATTCTCTACGATTTCCTTTTTCTTCATCGTTTCAATCTTGTTCATTTCCTTTTTCCTCCTTCACGTTCCGCCAAGGATTTAGGAATAGGGAAAGGTTGTGGAGGAGTATTAACGACTCCACACCTTTACCCCTACAATCCTTTACCGATTCAGGTCTATCATTTCTATATATATACGAATGATAGACCTTTTGATAGCCCTATCGGGATCTTGAAATTCGACCCAATTCACCAACTAAATAAACCGGTTCAATTGCCGAATTATTGATTGCTTTTAAATCTCTTCTTACGGTTAATATGCTTACTTCAAATTCTTCAGATATGCCTTTTTGCGTAACAGTTTCTCCTGCTCTGATTTCTTCAACTAAACCATCATATTTAATATTCGTCATACTTCTTCCTTTTTCATCTTGGCAGTACCTAATCCCGGAAATCTGTAAAAAAGGTTTTAATGTAACAGTGAAGAGAGCGCGCTTTTATAAGCGCTCTCTTTACGTATTGAAACCTTACCTTTTTCAGGTAGGAAATTTAGGTAGGAAATTTATAGTTTTTCTTATATACAAATTTCCGCCTAAACTAATTCCGATAAAGTGCCTAAACTTACAAATTATCTGACTCTAGTAATTGCCCCGAGCATGTCTGTTTTATAAACCTCAAGAGGCGTATTGATTTCTGTTAAATCGTTTCTAATGGTACGAATAGAACAGTTAAAGCGTTCTGCCAGTTGCTTCTGCGTGATTTGATTTCCGCTCGACAACGCTCCTTCAATCAAAAGAACGATCTGTTCCCGGCGTGAATTCTTTCCTGCCTCTCTGACTTTTCGGCTACTGTCTCGCCCACGCTCCTGAAGGTCTTCCAGACTGCCTTCGACGGATGCCATATCCAGGAACCCCGAATGGTCCACAGTGTGGATCGGATAGTGATAAACAATGCAGAATTCCTTGAACGGAGGAAATTCACGGAGGATTCCAGAAACCTTGAATGCGCTGAGTTGTCCAGTTTCTTCTTTGACAGACAGCAGTGTCACGTCGATGACGGCATCCGGGTCTCTTGCGAATACGCCGGATCCGCTCGCCCTGTCCATGGCTTTCTTCTGTCCTTGCGGGCCTTTGCTGTGATGATGACAGTAAATCGTACTGCATCCGAGGTCACTGCAGAGCAGGTCGAACTGGTTGCAGAATTTTGCCATATCGCCGGCTGCGTTCTCATCGCCCATGATGACTTTGTAGATAGGGTCAATGATGATTGCTTTGAATCCGTATTTCTTCGCCCGGCGTATGATTTTTGGCGCGAGTTTGTCCATCGGGATAGCCGCTCCTCTCAGATTCCAGATTTCAATGTTCTGCAGGTTTTCTGGCGGCATGCCCAGCGCGTTATATACATCAATGAAACGGTGGATGCATGAGGCGCTGTCGATTTCCAGATTGATATACAAAACCTTGCCCTGACTGCATTGGAAGTCCAGCCACGTACCGCCTTCTGCAATCGCTATCGCCAATTCAATCAAAGCGAACGATTTCCCTGCTTTCGACGGCCCGACGAAAAGCATCTTGTGTCCCTGTCTAAGAACGCCATGGATCAGCTCGGGAGCAAGCTCCGGAGGATTACTGAATACTTCTTCCAGGTCTGTGAATGGAGGCAGGTCATCAGCTGCTTCCTCCACATACTCGAGCCATTCTTTATAAGAGCCATGCCCGATGTTTGTGGCGATTAAGAACTGTTTCTTATCGCCCCTGTATTCGCCTGGCATTCTGGAAAGCCTAGAAGGGTTCTTGTTCTGCGTATCGACGTCAAATCCATTCTTTGTGCAGATTTCATACATCATTTTCACGCGCTGCTGGTATTCCTTCAGCGTGTCTGCATCAATATGGACAATGGCATGGACAGACTTACCGCCAGAATAAACCAGTGCCTCCACCGGAAGCTCTAACGCCTTGATCATCGCTATCTGCTTTGATACCGGCATCTTGTCTGATTCAATCAGCGTATACCTGTAAGAAGTGACGTCAGAGTTCTTTGCCCCGTTTCCATTCATCGGATTGAAGCGGATCCAGGCACCTCCGGAAAGAGGGCTGTCATCTTCATCACTGGAAATCGTCTGGGAACCGATAGCCAGGTCGATGCGTCCGTACTGCTTCAGTCGTTTGACCATATCCCCTGCGTATATGTGCAGGCCTTCTTCAATCGGCTTGAATTTGCCGTCTTTATCCTTGAATGATTTCGTTGTGTAACTGACAATTTCATCATCATCGAATAAGGCTTTGACGTAATTGATCAGTTCCTCAGCGCGGGCCTTGTTAGTCCATGCTGTGTCCGTCGGTACCTTCAGCTGCTCTGGCTCTATATATTCAGGGTCAAGTATAGTGAGGTCATCCGGAAGCCTTGCATTCATTGCGATTGGTGAGTCCTCATTCTTCAATCCGCCAGATTTTGCCAGATTGGTGATTGTTGCTCCTGTTACGATGGTGTCTGTTTCTTCTCCGAAAGAGTCCCATTTCCTGGAACATTCCCCGTCATGAAACTTATTCCCTTTTCTTGACCAGTCCTCCCAGATGGTAAGAGAATAGCCCTCGTGCTTGAGGGCCATTCCTACTTGTATCCACGTTTCATAGGATTCATCCGGATCGATATAAGAGAGCAAGGGAACAAGGTCAAATTTCCCACTTGCCATGGCCTTTTACCATTCGACCGTTGCAGGCTGCTGATTTGGCTTTGTGACTGCCGGAGTTGTCGTGAACAGGTATTTTGCTACCTGATTGTAGGTCTTTTCGTTGTATACCCTGTGCTTCAGCGTGAGACGTCCGGAGCGGTCCGGAACGTGGTCCCAGTTCATGCCGCTCGTCTGGGCTTCTTCGAAAAGTCCGATGGATTTGAAGAAGGAAACCAGCTTCCACTGTGCTTTGACAGTGAAGATCAGACGGTCATCGACATGGACATCATTTTCACCCGGGACCTTGATGATGAGCTTTACTGTGACCATGTTGTTTCCTGTCTTCGTTCTTCCGTAATTGACATCTTCGACAGTGAAGTCGTAGTCACCCTCCGGGAGGAGGCGGTACAGGCTGTGGCTTTCGTCTTCCGGCACATCTTCCAGCTTGGCGTTCCATCCGATGGAAGCAGAGCCGAACTGATCAAATCCCTGCGCTGTATTCTGTCCGTTTACCTGTGATTCAATAGCCTTAGTATCCATAGTTTGTATTCTCCTTTTAATTAAAATGGCATTGTATCTAAAATGAAACGTTTTACACCGTCCCATGGTGCAATGAGATTTGTTTCGATAAATGCATCATTGAAATCAGACAGTTTGGCTGTGCTGAGGCAGATGCCTTTCAGGACAAGCGCTTCAATCACATCTTTTTCCTTGATGTTTGCCTCATCCATCAGCGCATACAATTTCTTGAGCGCTTCAGACGGCTCTTTCTCATGTACTTCCGGCTGTTTCTTCTTCCTGGTCTGTTTAGGCTTGGCTTCCGCCTTTGGTTCTGGCTTGGTTTCTGGGTTTGGCTTTGCCGGCTCTTCTGATATCACATTAGCCGGGACAAGCCGTGAAATCTTGTCATAGTCGAAATCAAGCATGTCATCGAGGCCAAAACGGTTTTTTGCATCGGCAAACGGTGTATGTGTCGTGTACATGACACGGCGCCCGCCTTTCGCTTTCTTCTTGCTGCCAAATCCATCATTTGCATCAATCAGGATCGTCTTGTAATCAGCAAACAGAAGAAGGTCTGACCATTCTTTGAGAAGAGGGCCCAGCTTGTTGACAGAGCTTCCGGGGAGTTTCAGTTCCCAGTGGTCATAGTTGCCGGTAGCATCTGGAAGCGTGACTGTCCGCATGATGGCATGAGCCAGAACGACCACGTTGTAACCGCGGTCTACGCATCTTTCGAGCCAGATCATCAGCTTGGAGAATTCTTCCGCCAGAATCTTGTATCCTCTGCCGTATCCGAAGTCCTCCATACTGGTCTGCCCCTTCGAAGCTTTCGTTTTGATTACATAAGCTTCACAGAGCCTTGCAGCTGCATCAGCAGTATCAATGACCAGTGTCTGATAAGGATTCCCTGTACTTTCAGAGAAATCCTGCACAATAGAGAGGAGATCCTCCCATGTTTCCACGCCCTGGATGCGGTTTACGTCGATTCTTGCTGACCCATTATCCAGGTCGATGAATAACGGCTTTGAAAACTTTGATGCAAATGTAGTCTTCCCGATGCCCTCGACGCCGTACAAGACGACTTTCAGGGGCCTTTCTACGATTCCCGTAGATACCTTGAAATTCATATCCTTTTCTCCTTTCATTTGATTTGGATATTCTGCTTTTCAGTCAAGACGGCACCATCTACAAAATTGCCTTTCTTCAAAGCATCCTTGATGCCTGCCTTGTCGACGACTTCCGTGATCTTCTGCTTCTTGAATGCCGCTGGAATGACGTTCTCATCCATGATGGTGACTGAAGTAGATTTTCTCCACCTTACTTCAGAGCGTTTGAGCTTCATGTTTTCACCGCCCACCCAGAAGGTAAGATAATCTTTCAAAGAAGCGGCTCTTCTTTCCGCCCTCTTCCGTCTTACTGCGAAACCTTCTTCCTGCTTCTTGAGAGCTTCCGCCTCGGCTTCAAGCTCTTTGATCCAGCAGGCAATGTTATCCACTTTCGCTTCCTTCTTCATCTTCAGCTGGTCAAGATAATCAGCGTCGAAGACTTCCCCTGTTTCTCCATTGACGACTGTGTTTTCATCAACCTTGAAGCAGTTTTTGATGCCGTTAGCGATACGATAAAGCTGCATAATTTCCTCCTTTATTCTGTTTTTGATATAATATTGGTGGGAATAGTGGCTTATTTATCCCCATCAGCGTCGAGATGGTCCAGATCTCGACGCTTTTCATTTGCTGGAAATCTTGCATTGAACCAGTTCCACACCCTGAACGCCATTTCCGCTTCTCCTGCCGTGAAACCTCCAAGCGAGGAGCTTGCAGGATAGTGTTCACTCTGGCTGAATGAAACTCTTACAAGCCGTTCCAGGTATCTTCTTGTTCTTTCGATTTCTCTTTCTGTGTCTTTCATGGTTACTCCCATAGTTACTCCGGGAAATTGTCTAAATACTTGCTAAGTGCTCTGTTTACGAGCTCGCTTGCGCCAATGTCAAGGAAATTCATGATTTTCTGCATCTTTCTGTACTTTGTTTTGCTGATGTACGTAAGAACTGGATGCGTGCGCAGATCGTCTTTATCAATACGATGCCGTCCCATTTACTCACCTTCTTCCAGTTCGAACGTTTGGCAGGGTTGATAGGAACGCTCGATTTTCGCATCGTCCGGCGCAGGTTTCTTTGTATCCTTGCCCCGGTATGCGACGCGGCATATGATTGCGCCATCTTTGAAAATCGACTCGATCCATCCATGCCGTATTTGTGGATTCCTGAATACGACCTTGCGGCCTGTCAGGTCTGTTTTATGAAACCCTTCTGGTGTCATACTTTGCTCCTTACATTGGGATGAAATCTGAATCGCTTGGGTATACCATGCAGATGAGTCCGTCTATCCAATCAAGGTACTTCTGTCCATCATGCATGTCATATTCCATGCCTGCCAGTGCTCTGACTTCTTCACGAAAGTCTTTGTCTCTTCCCTCGGTGTAATATCTAACTAACTCATAGATACTCGTCCTCAGCATACAGATTTCTGCTTCGGGGTCTTTCCTTTCTGTGTCTGTCATTCTTCTTCCCTCTTCATCTTGATAACAAAGAATGCGAGCGAGTGCGCCAGATCATCAATCATGGTGATTAATGTGTTCCCATCGCTTTTCATGTCGCTGTAAGCTTCTTCAAGTTTTGCTGCAGGAATGTCTCCGTTGTAGTAGTAGTTGCACATACGGACGTATTCTTCATAAAGTTCTGATAATTCAGCGACGTGAAGATGTTCCTGGATGAATTCCGGGCGGCTGATCACTCGTCCGAAATAACCATAACGGAGAGCTGATATTACAAGAACGATGAAATCAGCGTACTTCACTTTCATGCCCTCCATGCTGTATGCATAACCGCTGTTGATGAGCATTATCCCGGCTTCTGTCTTTTTAACCTCCATGATGTATGCATCACCGCTGTTTGCCATCTCGATGGCGTCATCAAGCTCTTCTGCCTGACTGATGCAACGGGTTTTCTGCTCCAGAAACCATTCCTGATAAGTTTCCTTGGTTTCTTTCATGACTTCCGCGCTCTCTGGACATTCACAATGATTTTCTGTCCGGGCTGTAAGTCGGCAGCGTTCTCGATGTGGTTGTCTTTCATCGTCTGCCACACGAGCTTGTTCAGGTCGTCTTCGTCAGTCGCAATCTTTGCGCAGATGCTCCAGACCGTGTCGCAGTAGTCCGCTTCCTTCTCGTACCGGATGATTTCCGTCGTTGTCGACGCTTCCGAAATGATAGCGAAGGCAAACGTTACAATGCAGGCAGCTCCCAGAATCGCGGATGCGATTTTCATCTTGCTGTACTTGCGTTTCATCCCTGGGCCCTCCTCTTAAGAATTCTCATCACTCTCGTGCTTTCCATCCCGACGCGGTTCTTGCACCGGTTCCGGAGCCATTCGTGAAGAAGACCGGTCTCGATGACATACTTGCTTCCAATCTTGAATACAGGGAACGTGTCATCTGTCTTTGCCCAGTCATAGATCTGGTCACGTCCGATGCCCGTCAGATTGGATGCTTCTTCGATAGAAAGTGTGTACTTTTGTGTAATAGGTACTTCCATTTTTATCTCTCCTGCCTCTTCCCATCCACAAACACATCGTCGCCGTCATAGCTCATCCTGTGCCATTTACCTTTACCTTCCTTGAATGCTACAGGGTTCACGATGTGCGAATCATTGCTGATTTCATGACCGATGCAGATGATTGAATCGTTGAATGTGCGACTGCTTGACGCTTCTCTCTTTGCTTTCGTGAGTGCGTCCGGCGTTCCATCGTCCTGCACATACCACATCTTGCTAAGCGCATGCCAGCCATGGTCTACTGTTTCTTCCATGTACCACATGTTCTTCACCTCCTTCCATCGGCGGCTTTCCTGTCCGCCGGAAATACAGATTCTCTTTATTCAAACAATAACCGGAAGGTTTCTCTTCCCTTCGGAGTGACCATGGTCTGTACTCCGGACCACTTGGTCTTCTGGTTGAAACATTCCTTGACTTCAAAGAGCCCTTTGTTCTTGTCCTGATAGGGCATGAGCTTTCCTTTCTGGTCCCGGAAGATGTATTTCTTCTCCAGCAGCAGTGTGACGAATTTCTTTGGCGCGATGCCAAGCTGCTTTGCCGTGTCTCTGAAGTTGGTCAGCAGGTTTCTGTCCACCAGCTCATCGAAGTAGTCTGCCTTGGGTGCCATCACCTGGTTCTCTACCTGCAGATGGCTCTTTTCGATTTCCAGGGCACCGATTTTCCTGTGCTGTTCTTCGATGGTTCTCTGGGAAATCTGAAAGGCTTTGGCCATGATTTCCGCATCACTCATCTCTTCATCGTGAGGAATGTATCCGCCGGTCTTCCGGATCGCCGGAAGGACTTCACTGGTCACCCAGCGTTTGAACTTCTTGGCAGTGGGAAGCTTGCTGGAGAGGATGAGGCTGTAGAGGCCCGATTCGTTGATGATGGTTGCTCCTCTCTGTCCAAAACTCGGCGACGTTTTGTCGTTGAGTTTTTTATCTTCATCATCTACATGCATTGCAATAGCTTTATTGACATCTGCATATCCCAGTACCAGGGCGACATCCTTGCCAACGAACCATGCATCACTATCAATAACAACCGTGCGAATCTGCCCGAATTCAGGATTTTTAAAAATCATTTCATTCATTGATAACACCTCGCTTTTGTTTTGGTGATTATTTATCACCTTTCTTGTCAAAAAAAATAGCATCTCTTTTGGCCGAACTAAGATGGAGCAACTGCTGAAGTGCCAGAATTTCTCCAGCTTTGAATTCAACCATATTGTTGATTTTCTTCCACAGTGTCTCTCTTGCCAGTCCCAGCTTACTTGCAAGATCATTTTTAGATTTCCCAGACCTTGCAATTGCCGCCTCAAGCTCACTTGTATTGGTCATCTTTTCTTCGCCTCCTTTTCGTGATTATTTATCACGTCTTAACTATACCATCACTGTTATTAAAAATCAACACTTGATTATAAAAATTCTTTTCTGTTGTTTTTTCGTAACATTACCTATATAATGAAGGTACAAAATACTACTTAAAGGAGCGATGCAATATGTCAGTCGGCCAGAACATAAGAAAAGCAAGAGAAGAAAAACAGATGACCCAAGATGAGCTTGCTAAACGTATGGGGTATAAGTCACGATCCACCATTGCCCGAATCGAAAACGGAGATAACGATGTCTCTCAATCAAAGTTGAAAAAATTTTCCGAAATACTTGATGTAAGTATAAGTTTCCTTCTTGATGGATATGATCCAACTAATCCTGCATCTGAATCGGATGAGCCTTCCCCAACCCTCAACGAACGGGATAAACGGGACATCCAGAAGAGACTGCAAAATATTTTGGACGACATGACAAAGGATGACACCATTGCTTTGTATAATGGAGGAGAGCCCATGGACTCCGAAACCCGTGAGCTTATGAAAGCGTCTCTTGAGAATGCCCTCCGCATTTCCAAGCTCACTGCGAAAAAGAAATTCAATCCGAAGAAGTACAAAGACAAGGAATAAGATGATCCTATGAACCATGCACAAATCAAAAAGACGGTGAATGACCTGGTAATCCGTTACCAGACACGGGACCCCTATCGCATCGCCTGCGCCCTGCAGTACCAGATTCTCTTTGAACACCTGGGCCGCGTATACGGCTATTTCTCCTGCTTCAACCGCACCTCGCTCATTCACATTAACCGCGACATCAACGAATCTCTTTGGCCATTTGTTTGCGCCCATGAACTAGGGCACTCCCTCCTCCACGCTCACACCGCAGGCACCCACGCCTTCAGCGTCAACTCCTTCCTAATGAATGCCGGCATAGAACGGGAAGCCAACCAGTTTGCCGTAGAGCTCCTTCTTCCTGATGAATTCCTGGAAGACCACCCCGATATGGGCATTTATAACCTCTGCCACCTGGTAGGCATCCCCAAAGAACTTGCCTGGATGAAGTAACCTGCCCGCCGGAAGAATCCAACCTGTCGGAATTTCCGAACAGTTCAATGGCAACTATTTCCAAAATTGCAAAAGTTGCTATTTCAGTTGTTGCAAAAAATGCAATAACTGATTTAAGAACGAAAATTGCAGAATTTCTGCACTAAAGCCCCTCTAAGTTTCAGAAAATGCCCTTTTCAGGACTTAATCATTTGCCTACTTGAAACGATTTTGCGAAGGTTCGCAAAATGGCACAATAAAAAGCCTCATCTATACCGTCGTATGGATGAGGCTAGTGGTCACGAAGCTTTGCAGAGCTTGTGGCCGTTGTAATCTATCCCGCGTGAGGCTGATTACGCTTCTATTATAGCAGAATCAGCCCCTGTCTTATCATTAGGAGGCTGATTTTATTATGGCACTCAAAAAAAGAAATGATGGAAGATATAAGGTTACTTACTCATCACATGGGAAAAGACACTATTTCTATGGATCAACAAGAAACGAAGCTTTAGCAAAACGTGAAGCATTCATCCTGGAGCTTCAGAAGGCGCCAAATATTGACCGAGAAATCACGGTTTCAGAGTGGTTAGATGAATATCTCTTAGATGCAAAGAACCGCGTCGCCAGAGCTACGTATTTGAGCTATGAGAGCATTTCAAGGAATCACATCAGGCCCATTCTTGGAGACATCGTCCTGGCTAAACTTGAACCATTCATGATCCGAGACCTTTTGAACAAAAAGCAGGAAGACGGCTGCTCAACAAGGACCATTGAATACATCTATGTCGTTTTGAAAGCAGCGCTCACACTGGCAGTCAATGACGGCGTATTGTATCGAAACCCTGCAGCAGGCATCAAGAAACCGAAAGTCACCAAAGAGCCATCTATCGCCTTGACACTTCCGCAGCTGAAGACTCTGCTTCATGTAATTGACGATCCGGAATACTTCCGCCTGATCTATCTTACCGCGAGTACAGGAATGAGACGCGAAGAAGTCCTTGCTCTTAGGATCAGCGACGTCAACACAAGGAGGCATACAGTCTCTATCAATCAGACAGTACACCACGACAACCGCCAGACATACATCACAAACACAACAAAAACAGACAGCTCCCAGAGGACCATCCTCTTGGATGACGAAACCTATGAACTCGTCAGGGAACAAATAAAAACCGTCCAAAAACGCAAGGCCAGCACCTTTGGGTATAAAGACTTCGACCTCCTCTTCCCGGGCCCCACAGGCCGTCCTATCTCACCCACACAAGCGTCCAAACGCCTCAAGACCTACGCCAAGAAAGCCAAACTCCCCTCCGGCTTTACTTTCCATGGACTGAGGCACACCCACGCCACATTATTGTTAGAAGCAGGAGCAAACGTAAAATCCATCCAGGTACGCTTGGGCCATTCTTCATTCAAGACCACAATGGACACCTATTCCCATGTTACGAGCAACATGGAAGAAGACGTATTAAAGAAAATCCCCAAGCTGATCTGAACCAAGAAATTAAAAATGTGTGGTCAGGATGGGGTCAAAAGTAACATGATTTTCTGGGGTCAGACTAAAAAAGCAAAATAAAATAGAGCCTGATTTCTCAGACTCTATCGTGTTTCATGGCGGAGAGAGGGGGATTCGAACCCCCGTGACGGTATTCGCCGTCAACATGATTTCCAATCATGCACCTTAAACCGCTCGGACACCTCTCCATGCTGCTTTTCCCTGACCTTTCGGCCAGCCTGTATGAGCCGTGGTTTTCGGCTTTTTGGGCTCGTCAGTAACAACTGACTTAATCATTATACACATCAAAGCAGCATGTGTCAACGGAAAATTTACATTTTTTCAAAAATTTCCTGAAGTCTTTCGTTTTCGTTTGTTTCACCAAGGGCAAGGGCGAGGAGAAGGCGGGCTTTCCAGCCGGAGAGGTCTCCGCCCAGGATGATGCCGCTTTCTTTCATGGAGAGGGCGCTTCCTTCGTAGCTGTATTCCTGCATGACGCTTCCAGAGGGGACGCGGGTGGTGAGGACTACGGGGATGCCCTGCTTGCGGAGGGCAAGGATTTCTTTTCTGCAGAGGGGCGGTACGTTGCCGCAGCCCAGGCCGTCTATGACGACACCTTTGACGCCTGCTTTTCCTGCGCATTTGACGATTTCTCCATCCATACCGGACCATGCGGAGATGAGCCAGACGTTTGGTTCGATGGTTTCCGGATGAAGTCTTGCATGGGGCATAGGTCTTCTTCCATAAATGATTTCCTTGCCATAGACAGCACCAAGGGGTCCGTAGTTCAGATCGCGGAAGGTGTCCGGATTGGTCGTATGGGATTTTGTGACGTCTTTGGCTGCGTAAATGCGGTCCTGCAGGCAGACGAGGACGCCCATGCCTTTGGACATGTCGTCAGCAGCAGTGCGGACGGCGGAGAGGATATTTTCCGGGCCGTCAGCAGAGAGTTCGGAAGCTCCTCTCATGGCGCCTGTGACGCAGACTGGTTTTTCTGTTTTCAGGGACATGTCGAGGAAGAATGCGGTTTCTTCCAGGGTATCGGTCCCATGGGTGACGACGAAGCCGTCTGCTTTCCCCTCTTCAGATAGTTTGTCGATCAGATGAGAGAGGTCGAACATTTTCTCTGCGCTCATCCAGCCGCTCGGCACGTTGGAGAATTCGACGACGGAAACGTCTGCCCAGTCAGAAAGTCCGGGAACGGCAGCTGCCAGATCTTCTCCAGATACAGCAGGAACGAGGCCGCCGGTTTCCGGGTCTTTTTTCATGGCAATGGTGCCGCCGGTTGTAATGACGATGATATGTTTTTTCATGATTTCATCCTTTCAATCGTTATCGGTTTTTATTATTGTATCACCGCCATACAGAGTCATCGCATGAGAAAAGGAGCGGATTTCTCCGCTCCCTTCCTCTGGATCGTGTTGCAACCTGTGAGGGTTGATATATGGCTACTGTTTTTTCTTTCCGCCCAGATAGGCCGCCATGACATCCGGGTTGCTGGCCACTTCCTGCGCAGGCCCCTCCATGACGATTTTGCCCGTCTCCATGACGTAAGCGTAATCGGCAATCTGGAGCGCTTTGCGGGCGTTCTGCTCAACCAAAAGAACAGTAGTACCCATTTTGTTAATGTCTTTGATTACATCAAAGATCTGCTGTACGACCAAAGGCGCAAGGCCCATGGAGGGTTCATCAAGAAGCATGACTTCCGGTCTGGCCATCATGGCGCGGCCGATGGCGAGCATCTGCTGTTCGCCGCCGGAGAGTGTGCCTCCGAACTGGTTTTGTCTTTCAAAAAGTCTGGGGAAGCGTTCGAATACCTTAGAGAGGTCTTCGCTGATTCCCGCTTTGTCTTTTCTCTGGAAAGCGCCGAGCTCCAGATTTTCACGGACGGACATGTTCTGGAGGATCTGGCGTCCTTCCGGTACGAGCACGACGCCGCCTCTGACGATTTCGAAGGGCTTCTTGCCGACGATGGATTCGCCTTTGAAGAGAACGTCGCCTGCGACTGGCTTCATGACGCCCATGATCGTTTTCATGGTCGTGGACTTGCCGGCGCCGTTGGCACCGATGAGTGTGACGATTTTTCCTTCCGGTACGGAGAGGTTGACGCCTTTCAGCGCTTTAATGTTCCCGTAGGAAGATTCAATGTTTTTCAGTTCAAGCAGCATCAGTTGTCATCCTCCTTCCCGAGGTATGCTTCAATAACCTGCGGATTGTTCTGCACTTCATCCGGCACGCCTTCAGCGAGTTTCTTGCCGAAGTTGACGACCATGACGCGGTCGCACAGGCTCATGACGAGCTGCATGTCGTGTTCGATCAGGACGATCGTGATGCCGAACTTTTCGCGGATATTTCTGATCAGTTCTGTCAGGGCAGCTGTTTCGCTGTCGTTCATGCCGGCTGCCGGTTCATCGAGGAGGATGAGTTTCGGCTTTGTTGCCATGGCGCGGGCGATTTCCAGCTTTCTCTGCTTGCCGTATGGAAGCTCGGTAGCCAGGCGGTCCGCATCTTTATCCAGGCCGACAAAAGCAAGGAGTTTCATTGCTTCTTCGCGGGCTTCTTTTTCTTCCTTCTGCTGGGAAGCGGTATGGATGATGCTGGCCAGGAGGCCGGATTTCATGCGGTCATGGACACCGACCAGGATATTTTCCAGTACGGTCATACCGGTGAAAAGGCGGATGTTCTGGAATGTACGGGCAATGCCCAGGTTGATGATCTGGTAAGGCTTCTTCCCTTCAATGGACTGGCCGTTGAAGATGACGTCGCCTTCGGTGACCTGGTAGACGCCTGTGATCAGGTTGAAAATGGTGGTCTTGCCGGCGCCGTTTGGTCCGATGACGCCATAGATTTCTCCTTCATCGACATGGAAGGACATATTGGAAACGGCTGTCAGGCCGCCGAACTGTTTAACGACATCTTTCATTTCGAGCAGCATTAGTCATCTCCTCCTTCCACTTTGACTGGTTTTGCTTTTCTGGAAAATTTAGAGGAAATCCATTTCATAGCATCATAGGACAGGATGCCGTCCGGGCGGAAGCCCATCAGGACGACGAGCATGATGCCGTAGATCATGTCTCTGTATTCAGAAAGAGCACGGAGGGATTCCGGAACGATGGTAAGGATGGCAGCGCCCAGGACAGAGCCCCAGAGAACGTTGCTGCCGCCGAATACGGTGTAAAGAAGGATGTCGACGACTTTGTGCCAGTCGAAATCGGTCGGTGTGATGAAGAATGTGGCATGTGCATAGAGTGCGCCGGCTACGCCTGCGAAGAATGCACTGAAGAGGAATGCCATCATTTTGTAGTAAACGACATTGATGCCTGTCAGGGATGCTGCGTATTCATCCGCTTTGACAGCTGCCATCGCGCGGCCCACGCGGGAGTGTTCCAGTCTGTACCAGAAGGTGACGATGGCGATGACGATGAGGAGAAGGACGATGCACATCAGGAACTGGCCGCCTGTCTGGGAGTCCATTTCCAGAGCATCGAGAAGGCCCCAGTCGCTGGCATAGTCAGAAAGCGTGGATGCCATGGACGGAATGCCGGAGAAACCAAGCGCGCCGTGCGTGATGGTCAGGTTTAATGCGATAACGCGGACGACTTCGCCAAAGCCCAGTGTCGCGATGGCCAGGTACAAGCCGCGCAGGCGGATGGTCGGAAGGCCGATGATCATGGCTACGAAAGCTGCCATGAGGCCGCCGCAGAAGATGCCAAGAGGCATCGGGAAACCGTAATCAGCCGTCAGGATGGCTGAAGTGTAAGCGCCGAAGCTCATGAGACCTGCATTGCCCAGGGAAAGAATGCCTGTGCAGAGGGTCATGTAAATCGTCAATGCAAGTATAATGTTGATGCAGACGAAAGTGAAGACCTGCAGGAAATACCCGTTCAATAACTCTTCCATTACGGTCTGCCTCCTTTCCCCGCTTTGGAGAATAACCCTTCGGGACGAAGGAACAGAATCAGGATGATCATGCCGAATGCGACAGCGTCCCTGTAGGAGGATGCGCCGTATGCGACGGTGAATACTTCTGCAATGCCCAGAATGAAACCACCGGCCATTGCGCCTTCTACGTTGCCGAGACCGCCCATGATGAGGACTGCCAGGCCCTTGAGGCCCATAGCCGTGCCCATTGTCGGTTCGATGGCGTTGAAGGAAAGTCCGATCAGCACGCCAGCGGCTGCGCCCAGTGCGGATGCCAGCATGACGGTGAAGGTGATGATGCGGCCTGTGTTGATGCCAAGCAGGCCTGCTGTTTCAGCGTTTTCAGAAGTCGCTCTGACTGCTTTGCCGACTTTTGTACGGTCAAGTAGCAGTGTCAGGAGAACCATCAGGACAACGGCCGTGCCGAGGCTGATGATCTGGATGCCTGAAATCTTGAAGAGGCCCATATCCATCAGGCTGTTGTCGAATGTGGCCGGGAAAGACCGCGTCTGCGGACCCCAGACCATGAGCGCCACGCTTTCAAGGAACGTGGATACGCCGATTGTACTGATTAAAGGCGCAAGATGGGTGACCTTGCGGCGGCGGAGAGGACGGAGAGCAAAGATTTCCAGTCCGTAGCCCAGTACGGCTCCGCCGATCATAGCACCGATAAGTGCAGGAAAAATTCCAAATCCTGCTTCTGTGACAAGAAGCAGTCCGATGTAAGCGCCCATCATGAAGATGCCGCCATGTGCCATGTTGACGATATTGAGTACGCCGAATACCAGCGTATAGCCGATGGCAATGACCGCATAGGCGCTTCCCAGCGTTAACCCGTTGACAAGCTGTTGAAAGAACACGATCTCTATCCCCTTTCTCAAATAGAAGGCAAGCCTTCTTCTCTTAACAGAACGAATGGTACAAAAAAGCCCCTGCTGCAATCTGGCGTCATTGCAACAGGGGCGAAAGGATTCGCGGTACCACCCTACATTATACTCAAGTGTTTTCATCCGTAACGTGGACAGACGCCTTCATCTACTTATTTCGACAAAGGAGCTCACGGGTGATATTAAATCCTGGAATGCACCGGTTTGCACCATACACCGGCTCTCTGAGGCATGGACCACAATTTACTTTGTCCCATTCATCGCTTTTCATATGCCTGTAACGCCGGCCGCGTCGAAAGCTAATCTGTTCACTTTCGAGAACTCCCGGGTGAGCTCGCATTGTGATGTCTGCACCGGCTTTCACCATCCGCCGGTTCTCTGGAGCATATTATCAGAATGCTTATCCCGATCCTTGCCATTCGTTCTGTCGTTATTGTTGATATTATACCCTTGCCAAATGAAATGTCAATAGATTTCTTTCGAATTCTGAAAAATCATTTCAACAGAGCTGCCTTATCAATAAATCGTATCTTTTCGTACCGCTTTTCCTTTTCTATGATACAATACAATTATCAATCAGGAGGCAATCCGCATTCCGCCGTACTTTTTTTCAAAAAAGGAACCGACGGGCTCTTTCAAAGGGGGAATTTCTATGCTGCAGCAGATCTCCATCTTCACTGCCAACCAGAAAGGCGCGCTGAGCAAGATCACAGCCATTCTGGAAAAGAACAATATCAACATTTACACGATGTTGGCAACCGACAGCGCCGAATTCGGTATCGTACGCCTCATCACGGACGACGCTGAAAAATCAGAGAAAGCGCTGAAGGACGCAGGATACCAGTGCCGCCTCGACCGCATCATTGCCGTCGACATGGCATCGGACAAGCCTGGCACATTGAATCACATCCTCGCCGATCTCAATGATGCCAATGTCATGATCCGCTATCTCTACATTTCCTTTGACCGCCAGACCGGCACGCCGATCGCTGTCTTCAATACGAATGATTCCGAAACGGAGACATTCCTTCGCGGCAAGGGCTACAAACTGCTCGACACGCTGTAAGACATGCATTCAAAAGTCCGGCCGCTTTCGCAGTGCCGGATTTTTTTCAGGGCCCATGGTATATAGAAGCATACCATGTATCATATTTTTGCGTACTTGGAATCCATTTTCACTCTGACTATAATGAAAACAGGAAATGGAAATGAAAGGAGTCATGATGACAAAGGATATCGATGAGAACACGCTCGGCCTTTCGGAAAAGGAAAAAGCATTCCTGAAGGCCGAGGAAGAACGGATGGGCATGAAGCTCAAGGAGCTCGTGAGCCCTCCTGTTTACAATATGTGCTTCGCCTGCGGATCGGCAAATCCGATCGGGCTGCACCTTCATTTCTTTGCCATCCCTGACGGATGCATTTCCTTTTTCACGCCCAGAAGAGAACACCAGAGCTACAATGACCGCATGCACGGCGGGCTCATCATGACGCTGATGGATGAAGTCATGGGCAATTACTTATTTCTGACCGGCGGCGTCCCCGCTTATACCGGCAAGATGGAATCCCGTTTCCGCTCCCCCATCCTCATCGGAGAGACGGTCGAGATCCGCTGCCATGAAGAAAAGCGCAGGGGACAGCTCGTCATTATGACGGCCAAGATCATCAAGGAAGACGGCACGGAAGCTGCCGAGGCTGTATCCCACATGATGCTTGAACCGCCTTCGAAAGGATGATGCATAATGGCAAAGGAAGAAATTATTCAGAAGGTCAAGGAAACAATGGAAGCACCGAGCTGCTTTGCAGGATTAAAAGCAGTCTGCCAGGAATACCTGGAGGCTCAGGGAACTGGCAAGGAAAAGGAAGCTGCTGAAAAGCTCTCCGCTGCTTTGAAGGACTGCGTCCAGTCCATCGACACTGTCATTCCCTTCTTCAAATCCGAAGCTGGCGTGAAGTACTTCGGCAAGGAAACTGCCGCAGCTCTTGCAAAGGCTGCTGATGAAGCCAAGGCAAAGGGCTCGAAGTACTGCATCTGCCCGGCGTGCACTGCCGGCGGATACCTGCTCGACCATATCCATGAACTGTAATCCATTGAAAAATGCATTGAAAAGAGGCTGTGAATCCGGTGATCCGGTTCACAGCCTCTTTTTATGCCCTCGCCGCAAGGGCCTTACCTGCTGTTATCCGAAAGGGTTGCGGCGAATACACTTCCATATCTTTCCGTCTCTTCGTAAGCCCTTTCGCTTGGAGTAAACACTTCCCTTTTCTCTTCCTTCAGACTGTACTTCTTCAGGAAATCCTGCATGCTGACGGGCTTTGAATAATAGAAGCCCTGGAAATAATCACAGCCCATCCTTTTCAGACCGTCAACCATCTCCTTCGTCTCGACGCCTTCCGCCACGACCTTGAATCCCATGCGGTGCATGCTCTGGATCAGGTTTGGCAGGTATGAATCCGGATGCGCGAAGTGGCCGCGTACGAGGGACATGTCGATTTTGATTTCTTCAAAAGGAATGTCCTTCATGCGGGACGCGTTCGAAAATCCCGTACCATAATCATCGAGAGCAAGATCAAATCCCATATTTTTCAGAAGGCCCACCTGCTTGAATCCGGCGGAATTCAAGGTGCCCTGTTCCGTGAGTTCGAGGCGGACTGTCGATACCGGCACGCCGTAGTTTTCACGGATGTCATTCAGGCGTTCTGCCAGACAACGGCGCAGACACTGCACTGGCCCACATTGACGTGCACCCACTTCATGCCGCATGCTTCGAGGCCGCCGTCACGGATGAATTCGCATACCTTGGCGAAAACCTGCTCGCCCAGGATGCTGACCGCACCCGTTGCGGAAGCCATATCGATGAACTCGGCAGGTCCCACGATGGACCCGTCCTTGTCTTTCATGCGCACAAGTGCTTCAGCGCCTTCCACACGACCGGAGGACGCTTCCACAAGCGGCTGCAGGAACACTTCCAGAGAATTTCCCGCAAAAGAGATTCTTCAAGAAGTCCGCGTACATGAAACTGGCGTTTCACGCGTTCCTGGTACCCTTTGTCAATGATGACGTCTTCATGCTTCGGAGAATCGGCTGTTTCAAAAGCGATGCCGATGCACTGCTTCAGCTCATCCACGCTGCTGAAGACAAGCGTATCATCCAGAATGCAGCAGTTGATGTCGAAGTAAGCGATCTTGCCATCCCTTCCCCAGGGCTTTCTGAATCGCTCATGCACCTTGCTGACTTCCGCTTCCAGATCCATGGGCAGCGTCGAAATGATAAAGAAACGGCCGCCTCCCATGTAGAAGAGGTACTGCTTTGAAAACTCCTGCCTGAGATACTTCCCGAAATATCCCAGGAAACCGTCTACGAATGCACCGCCGTAGGCCATGCGGCATTCATCATAATCACGAATGACGAAGCCGAATCCTTCGAAGTCGTTCTTCTCCAGAAGCTGCCTCATGATCATGCGGAAAGCTTCTCTCGTCATAAGTTCCGTCTTATGGTCGAGGAAGAGGTCCGGATTTCTGACCGTCAGGTAAATGACTGCGATGCCCATCGTGAAGCTGAAGGACAGAAACAGTTCCTGCCAGTAATATCCTTCCAGAAGGATACCGGCCATGATGAATGCGCCTGCAGTGAGGATTCCTTCCACCTGTCCCTCATTGTCCTCTGTACGGAAAACAAGCGCCGTAGCAAGGCAGAGCACCAGATAGAAAATAAGGAATCCATAAAAAAGAGGATACAAGCTTCCTTGATGGATACCTGTCTCAGGATCGACACTGATCATCGAGCCGAAGAACTGGGACACAAAGATCACAAGCGCCATCGGCAGAACAGGGACCGCGGCAAGCCTCATCCACTTCGGATTGATGCGGTCGCCTGCATGAAGTGTTTCCATCACATAGCGGAAACCATTATAAGCCGCCAGAAGAACGAAGAGATGGTAACCCACGTTCAAGCCATATATGACCGGAACCGAAGTCGTTTCCCATCCCGCACACGCGGCTGCCGAAAGAATACCTGCAATCATTGCTGCCAGATTGAAGTACATCAGGTTCGTGAAGTACATGGTGTCTTTCAGTGGAAGCTTTCTCTTCCGCATGTAATAAACCAGGAACAAAACCTGAACCGGAATAGCAGCCAGATAGAAGTCCATATCGTAGCTGCCACGAAGGAAATCGATCATAATAAAGTCCCCTTTATATAAATACGAAGAATCATGCGGATCCATCGTCGAGATTTAAAGCGGGATGCCCGTACTTCTAAATATATGCTTGTTTCTATATCTAATTTTACTACTTTCCCCAGTACTTATCCATGATTATTATAATTGTTTGCTTTTATGTGATAAGCTTTACCCATTCCCATTATATATTTATATAGCGGAAATATTTCGAAATGGAGAATTTACACGCAAAAGGGGCCGTGGCAAAATGATTGCACATTTTGTCACAGCCCCTTTTTTATTACGCATTATATTATTCCCATTCGATGGTGCTCGGCGGCTTGGAGGTGACGTCGTAAACGACGCGGTTGACTCCTGCCACTTCGTTGCAGATTCTTCTGGACATTTCGTCGAGGACTTCCCACGGGAAGCGGAAGTAATCAGCAGTCATGCCATCAGAGCTTGTTACAGCGCGGATGCCTACGGTGTAGTCATAGGTTCTTTCGTCGCCCTGTACGCCTACGGAGCGGATAGCTGCCGGCAGTACAGCGAAGGACTGCCAGATATCATTGTAGAGGCCATGCTGTTTGATGACGTCTCTGACGATGAAATCAGCTCTGCGGAGGATGTCGAGTCTTTCCGGGGTGATTTCGCCGATGATGCGGATAGCAAGACCTGGTCCCGGGAACGGCTGGCGGTTGATGACTTCTTCAGGAAGTCCAAGTTCGCGGCCGAGCTGGCGGACTTCATCCTTGAAGAGTTCGCGCAGCGGTTCGATGAGTTCGAACTTCATGTCCTTCGGAAGGCCGCCTACGTTGTGGTGGGATTTGATGGTCGCGGCGGTGGCTGTGCCGGATTCCACGACGTCAGGATAGAGTGTGCCCTGGACGAGGAATTTCACGTCATCAAGCTTATTGGCTTCTTCCTGGAAGGTATGAATGAATTCAGCGCCGATGGTCTTTCTCTTCTTTTCAGGTTCGGTTACGCCTGCAAGAAGGTCCATGAAATGCTTGGATGCATCGATGTGGACGAGTTTCATGTTGAATTTGTTTGTGAAGGTGTCGACGACCTGTTCAGCTTCGCCAAGACGGAGGAAACCGTGATCGACGAAAACGCAGGTCAGCTGATCGCCGATAGCCTTGTGGACAAGGACAGCGGCAACGGAGGAATCAACGCCGCCGGACAGTGCGCAGATGACGTTGTGATTTCCTACTTTTTCACGGATGCTTTCTACAGCAATATTGATGTAGTTGCCCATGGACCATCCGCCTTCACATTCGCAGATCTTGAAGAGGAAGTTCTTCAGCATGGTGGTGCCTTCCGGAGTATGAACAACTTCCGGATGGAACTGTACGCCGAAGAAGCGTCTTGCTTCATCTGCCATAGCTGCGGTCGGTGTCAGGGCTGTATGACCGGTCAGGCCAAAGCCTGCAGGCATGTCTGTAACGGAGTCGCCGTGGCTCATCCATACGGCTGTCTTTTCAGAAACGCCTTCAAAGAGTGCGGAGCTGCCGTCACGGAAGAATTCAGTATGGCCGTATTCATGCGCTTCTGGCTTTACGACTTCGCCGCCCAGGGTCTTTGCCATGAGCTGCATGCCGTAGCAGATGCCTAAAATCGGCACGCCTGCCTTAAAAACGTCCGGATCAATCTGCGGTGCATTTTCCGCATTGACGCTGGACGGGCCGCCGGAGAAAATAATCCCTTTCAGGTTGGGGACCAGAATCTCACTGGCTGGCTTGTTGTACGGCAGGATTTCGCAGTATACGCCGCATTCGCGCACACGGCGCGCAATGAGCTGGGCATACTGTCCGCCGAAGTCAACAATGATGACTATTTCCTGATGCTTCATCTGTTTCCTCCTATGGGAACCTAATCAGTCAAAAGATACAATTCGTATCGTTTATTATATCACATCCGGGAAGCAGATTCACCGCTTCCCGGATGTTAAAAGAATTATTCGTGTTCAAAAAGAGGGAGTTTTTCAAGGAAAATGATGTCGTCTCTCTTTGCTGCATTTCCTTCTGCAAGGATGGCAGCTTCGCCAATGACATGAGCGCCTGCTTTTTCAGCAAGGGCCTTCATGGCTTTCATGGATCCGCCTGTGCTGATGACATCATCAAGAAGGAGGACGTTTTTGCCGTGGAGCATTTCCACATCCGTGTCCATGAGGTAAAGGCGCTGCTTGCCCTTCGTCGTGATGGATTCATCTTCCACCCAGATCGGGTTCTGCATATACGCTTTGACAGACTTTCTTGCAACGATGTAGCGCTTCATGCCAAGGACACGCGCCAGTTCAGCCGCAAGGGGAATGCCCTTCGTTTCAGCGGTCATTATGATATCTGTGTCTTTCGGAACCCTGGCAGCTAGTTCTTCGGATGCCCTGGTAACGATCTCCGTATCCCCGAGGATAACGAAGCCTGCAATCGACAATGTGTCGCTGACTGGAAGGATTGGAAGCTGTCTTGTGCAGCCTGCCACATGTAATTCATAGTAGTTCTTTGCCATGATACTCCTCTTTCTTATCGATTATCGTTCGCCCTTCTCTTAATTCCCGTTCGGGGAAGGTGGAGCGGGTGTGATGTCCACCTGTACAGGCGGTGTCTTGACGATTTCGACTTTCGGCGCTTCGGTGATGGTCACCTTGACGTCGGAAATATCGTCTTGTTTCTTTGCTGCATCTGGATTTTCCGAAGGCTTTTCGTTCTTTCCAGCACTGCCTTCCTTCTTTGAAGGTTCCTTAGCGGAATCTTCTGCAGCAGGCGTATTCTTTTGGGAAACGTCAGTGGAAGATGATTTTACGACTTCTCCCTTTCGCTTGACGCCGCCGTCAGCGGCAGGAAGCTTTGCATCATCAGAAGGTGCTGTTTTCCCCAGCGCCTCCTTCTTGGATGCCATGATTTTAGAAATCTGTGATGTAAGGACGCTCCTTCTCGCATCGTCGCCCATTTCTTCACGGACAAACATGACGGCAAGCGCAGCAGGATCGTCGAAATTTTTGGAAACTTCGCTCCATTTCCCATCCGTTCTCTGTGCCCATACCCTGCCATCTACGTCAAAACGGACATGAACCCATGCCTCCCCTGTTTCCTTATTGGAGACAAGATTCATGAGCTTGACCCTGGCTGCAAGGCCGTCCTCGAAGACATCCTCGATCGTCACGGTGGACAGATCCAGGAAAAGTCCCGTGGTGCCGTCATTGTAAATGCCGCCTGTATTCTGGATCATGGGATAGTTCTTATCCCCGTTCAGGTAGTAAGGGTCGCTCGCAGCTGCCTCGGAAAAACTGCACACGGCCAGGCAGAAGCCCAGCGTCATCAGGCAAGTCCTGAATTTTCTCATAGGTATCCTCCTCTGGCAGAGATATCCGTTTCACCTCTGCTATTGTACTATAAACAGGCAAGAATTAGTACCTTTTATGGCATGGAAAAAGCAGCGGTCCTGCCGCTGCTTTCCTATTACTGACTAAGCGCCGAGTTCATCAAGGAGTTCTTCGGATGCTTCCAGAGCCTCGCGGATTTCCGGACGAAGGTCTGCGCCGTCTGTCAGGAAACGGACTTCCGAGAGTGCGCGGATCAGGCGGGCAATCTGTGCAGTACGGCCGATCAGGATCTTCTGAGCAGGTGTGTACTTCTTCCAGTCATTGCCGGAAGTAGACTGGATGCGGCGGATATCTTCAATACCGTCTTCAAAGTAATCGGAGAGGTCAAGAAGCGCATCTTCTGCCTGACGGGCTTCGCGGCGGATTTCCTGCATGCGGGTGCAGAGTCTCTTCACTTCCTGCTGGAATGCCTGCAGACGGATGCCCATTTCACGAAGGGCTGCCGTATCATGCTTTTCAGCGGCTGCAATGTCAAGGCCTTTGATCTGCGGAACGATGGCGAAGGTATCGAGGACGCCTGCGCCGAAGCCTACAGCGTCCATAGCACCGGTCAGAGTGACGACGCTCATAGCCTTGGCAGACAGGTTTTCCAGTTCCTTCCAGTTCTTTCTTTCCTTATTGAAATGATCAAGTCCGGTCAGATTTTCGCAGTCATGGAAATCTACATTCTCGAGCTGGGAGAACAGGTTCGTGAATTTCTTCATGTCGCCGGACATCAGTGTGATCCTGACGCGGTCGAGTTCCCCGAGTTCATCCTGAGCGCGCACCTTAGCTCTGTTGATTCTTTTCGTAGCTCTGCGTCTGGCTCTTTCGACTTCGCCATTGATGCTCTCTGGTTTTGCCGAAGAAGAATTTCCGCTGACGGCGGAGGAAATCATGCGCAGAATAAATGAAATAGACATAACTTGGCCCCCTTCGAAATATGATGTTCTGGTATCGTTTCACTTCTATAAATTATAACATATCTCTAAGGAATCATACAGTTCGAATCATATCGTTATATACTTTTTACAATTAAAAAACGCCAACCTAGGTTGACGTTTTATTGTGGCGGAGCGAGGGAGATTCGAACTCCCGCACCGGAAACCGGTCTAACGATTTAGCAAACCGTCCTCTTCAGCCACTTGAGTATCGCTCCATATAACTGACTTTAAATACTTTACACTATATGAGGCGATATTGTCAAGTGAAAATTAACCGGTTCTTATAAGACAGATGCTATTCCATCATTTTTGTTCTTCATTCCGCTAAGGAACCACGCTGATGTAAAGAGAAAGATATCCTTATTTCGAGTATTTTTCAGCAGCTTCCCTGACCCATTCAAAGCGCACGGGGTCGATATCCTTGGGGACGGTGCAGTCAGCGCCTAAGATGACGCCCTTCGTTCCCGCCTTGTCCAGGATCTTCTTCGTTTCTGCTTCGACCTCTTCCCTGCTTCCGCTGTAGAGGACGCCCTCAGGATTGTTGTCGAATCCTCCGATCACGCAGCGGTGATCAAAGATTTCCTCTCCCTTTTCAAGCGGCACGCCTTCAAAAGCGACAGCCCAGTTGACGGCCTTGAACGGATAGTCCTTATACCATGTCAGATCATTGTGGCATCCCATGTAGCCGCAGATATGAAGAAGGTTGTAATCAGATGATTCATTGGCCGCTTCGAGGACCGCCTTCTCGGAAGGCGTGATGAATTCGCGGTACTTTTCCTTCGTCATGTCCGGATGCGGGATATTCTGTACGGAAAGGTAGATGCTGTCTGCATGGCCTTCTGTGATGACAGCGCGGGCCAGTGTTGCGATATCTTCCGTCAGTACGGCCATGACTTCCTTCAGGGCTTCCGGATCTTCCTTCATGAAACGGGTGATGACTGTCTTCGCATCGCTTCCTGTCTGCTGGAATTCAATGCATCTTGTCGGCGCGAAAAGATTGTAGAAAACCATGACGTCTTTCCCGTACCGCTCTGTCAGGATGCCGCAGAGCTCTACCTGCTTCTGGACCCATTCCGAATCCCTGCCAAGCGGTCTGATGCCGGCAGCATCCCTGATCGATTTCAGGTCATGAAGCTGCTGGTGCGGATAGAGGAAAAATCCATCCGTCATGACTTTCATGAAATCCGGATGCCATGACTGGTAAAACGATTCATGGCCCGCCAGATTGTCCTTCCATGCCGAAGGATCGGCCAGTGCGTCTGCGTGTCTCTGATCTGCCAGGAAATGATGCCAGAAACCTACCGGCACGCGGTCTGCCGGTCTGCAGTCAAGAGCTGCCTTTACGAGTTCTCTCTTAGTCTGTGCCATATGAAACTCCTTTCAAAAACAGGAAACATCCTTCCCGGCTGCTTCCATTCCTGCCGTATTTCAGCTTCTCTCTATATTACGCCGCGGCGCGTCCTGCCGCAAATGAAATATGGCATCGGAGAAGATTTCCATAATAAAAGAGGCCGCAGTAATGATTACATCTCTGCAGCCCCTTTATGATTATTAATTATTCAATTCCGTTCATTTTCTTGATATCTGCCAGAAGGTCTTCGGCGGATTCCATGGATTCCTTTTCCCTTTCAGGATTTTCGGTGAATTCCATGTCGATGGCCATGCCTTCATGCATATCGTCGAACCAGGCAGCAGGAATATGGATTTCCTCTTCGTCGTCTGTCAGGAGAACGGCAACTTTCCCTTCAATGCGGTCTACAATGGCTTCTTTTTTCATGTTAGTGCTCCTTTGCAATCTGGTACGTGCTTCCGTCCGTCGTGAGTATGACAGTGCCGTCGCGGTCCGTGCGGAAAATGTGGATGCCTGCATTTTCAAGCTTCGTCATCGTTTCCTTGTGCGGATGGCCGTAATCATTGCCCTGTCCGCAGGAAATGAATGCTTCCTTGGGAGCGACTGCTTTCAGGAAAAAAGGCGTCGTGCCTGTGCGGCTGCCGTGATGGCCGACCTTGAGGACATCACTCTTCAGACCAAAGCCGCTCTTGAGGATGGCAGACTCTTCTTCCTTCTCTGCGTCCCCTGTAAAGAGCATGGAGAAATCTCCGTATGTCAGCTTTCCTACGATGGAATTATTATTGAGATCCGGGCGGCCCTTCTGGTCCTTGATTTCACTGACCGGTCCTGCTACGTGGAAATCAACGCCGTCAAAGAGAGCAATCGTTTCGCCGGCCTTCGGAATATGGAACGGGATGTTCTTTGTCTTGATATTCTTCAGGTAAGTCTTGTACGTATTCGTATTTGTCGGAACGCCGTCGTCATAAATGTTGTCGACTTTGATATTGTCGAAGACAGCCTTCATGCCGCCCATGTGATCGGCATGCGGATGCGTGATGATGACATTGGATAATTCCTTGACGCCGTATTCATGAAGGTACTTCACGAGTGCCTCTCTGTGTTCGACATCGCCTGTATCGATCATGGCAAACTTGCCGTCCTTTTCAAGAAGGAAAGCATCGCCCTGCCCGATATCGAGCATGCGGATAATGAGCTTGTCTCCCGGTTTGGCCGGCGTCTTTGCAGCGCCTGCTGCCGGCGCTTTCGCTGAGCTTGATGATGCGCCGCTTCCCCCGCAGCCTGCCAGTGCAAAGCCTGTGACAGCTGCCAGAAGGATGATCATAAATGCTTTTGCTAACTTTTTGAATAAATGCATAAAATCCCCCAGTCTTTAATACCCCCAACTACTATTCATCCATTTCAGTGATCTGCGCCCTTGCCTTTGGAAGGAGGCGTGCCAGATCGGTCACGCGGTAACCCACCGCCGTCGTTTCTGCCGCCAGATCTCCGGCAAGGCCGTGAAGATAGACGCCGATCGCTGCCGAGGAAGACGGGCTCATGCCCTGCGCCGCCATCGCGCCGATGACACCTGTCAGCGTATCTCCCATGCCGCCTGTCGCCATGCCTGGATTTCCCGTCGTATTGACGTAGGAGCGGCCGTCAGGAAGGCCGATGACCGTAGGCGCGCCCTTAAGGACAAGGACGAGACGGTTCTTCTTGGAGAAATCGGACGCAGCATCAATCCTCTTCTCCTCGATTTCGGAAGCAGAAAGGCCTGTCAGCCTTGCGAACTCTCCCACATGAGGCGTCAGGATCAACCGGCCCGGGCAGGACTTGAAATCGATCTTCGCCTCGGCGGCCGCGTAGAGCCCGTCCGCATCAAGGATGATCGTCTTCTCAAAGTTTTCGACCATTTTCTTCACGAACTTCACCGTTTCCTCATCCCTGCCGATGCCGGGCCCGATGGCGATGACGTCATACGCCTTGGCCTTCTCAAGGGCAGCTTCCGCCATGTCTTCCGTGAAGTGCGGACCGTTTCCGATGGAGGAAACCATGATTTCAGGGAACTTTCCTGCCATGATGGGTGCAGCATCGCCTGTCGTGATGATGGCTGTCTTGCCGGCCCCTGCATAGAGGGCGCCCTGCCCCGCAAGGAGGGCTGCGCCTTCCATACCGGACGACCCTGCAAAAATGCCAAGGAATCCGTTCTTTCCTTTATGGGAAATCTGATTCCTTACAGGAAGAAGAGGCGCGATGTCTTCCCTGAAAAGAAGGCGGACAGGGAAATCCTCGGATGCTTCCTCAGGAATGCCAATCGGCGAAAAGAGAAGACGGCCCGTATGCTCGCTTCCCGGATAAAGGACATGCCCGCGCTTCACCGAACCCAGAGCGACGGTGAAATCCGCATTGACAGCCGTCCCTGCCGGTCTTCCCGTATCCGTCACAAGGCCGCTTGGAATGTCGGTCGAAACGACGAGCGCATCCGTGTCATTGATGATATCGATGAGCGCTGCCTTCTCGCCCTTCACTTTGCTTGCAAGGCCCGTTCCAATCAAAGAATCGATGATGATATCCGCATCATAGAGGTAGGGAACCGCTTCTTCTGCTTCCATCACCTCAATGACAGGAATCCCCATCTTCTCAGCCGTCTTCCGGTACATCTTTGCCGACTCTCCCATGTGGGACGGATCCCCCATGAGGATGACCAGGACCCTGGCGCCTGCGCCTCTTGCATAGCGGGCGCTGACAAATCCATCCCCGCCATTATTGCCCGTGCCGCAGACAATGACAGTGAATGCGCCTTCCCAGTCCGTAAACTCTCTCATGCGGCTGACGACAGCGCGTCCTGCATTTTCCATCAGGACAGCTTCCGGCAGTCCGTACTCTGTCATAGCGATCTTGTCCAGCAGCCTGGACTCCGCCGTACTTGTCAGAATCATGATTTGCCTCCTGCCATCACGACCACCGCGATGGACATATGATCTTCATGCGAAATGGAAATCGACATTTCCGTGACGCCAAGCTCCCTGGCCCGCTTTTCAAACGTGCCCTTCAGATGAAGCTCCGGTGCTCCCCACTTGGACCATGTGACATAGGCATCCTGCCAGGCCGATCCGAAGATGCCGATTCCCAGCGCTTTGCCGGCCGCTTCCCTGGCTCCCCAGAGAGCCGCATAGGACTCAGCCCGCTTCTTTCCTTTCTTTTCGCAATGGGCAATTTCATCCGGCGTGAAAATTTTCTCTGCCCTGGCAGGAAATTTCTCCAGAATCCGTTCCCAGCGTTCTATCTTGACGAGATCTACTCCGACGAATAGCATAAGGTCTCCTTCCGAACCGGAACCTCCGGCTCTTACATTTCTATTGTACAAAAAGACATACTTCGATTCAAACAAAATTCTCCTGTTCGCCCTGACTTTTCCCGTCTTTTCCGCAAAACATCGTACCTTTTGAATTTTCAGAAAATTTCTTGCCTTGATTGATGAAATATGATAGAATGTCATGGTATGAATAATGCAGACGGGAGGTGAAATCATTGCCACAGATTAAATCCAATATGAAAAGCATGAGACAGGACGCTGCAAAGAAGGCTGCAAATTCTGCTATTAAATCCAGAATCCACAGCTCCGTTAAGAAAGCTGTCGCTGCTGCTGCTACGGAAAACCAGGACGAAGCTATCCGTGCTGCTGTAAGCGTTATCGATAGCGCTGCTCAGAAAGGCGTCATTCACAAGAATGCCGCAGCTCGTAAGAAATCCCGTCTGAACGCGAATGTACAGGCTGCTGTTGCTAAAATCCAGGCTGAAAAAGCTAAATTAGCTGAAGAAGAAGCTAAGGAAGAAGCAAAGGAAGCTTACAAAGAAGCAATGGAAGAAAAGGCTTAATTCTTTTCCGAAGAAAAACCGTAGTGATGGCGCTGCGGTTTTTTTATTGCCTGAAATTGATACTGTTCACGAAAAAAGGACTGTGACAAAATGATTGCACATTTTATCATAGTCCCTTTACAATTGCTTTTATGATTCAGAATCGTCAGCTGCTTCGCTCTGTCTCCAGATCATGAATGTCGAGATGCCGGTCCAGATGAGTGCCAGTGCTACGCAGTACATGAAGATGATGCTTGCTGCATCCGGTCTCAAAACAAGGGCTGCGCCGATCAGGATTTCAATGATGGCTACAGGCATGTAAAGCGAAGAGTGCTTCATTTCCTTTTCTTTCTTCTTCCGGAGTACGATCATCAGGATGCCGCGGAGCAGGATGTAGATGGCAAACATAAGCGGAAGCATGTAGGCAACCAGCGTGAATACCATGCTGACAAGCATCCAGATGCCGAATACTACGTCGAGCAGGGCAATAAGCAGATGCCAGAAGGAACGGTAGCCCGGATCAATCTGGAAAAAGCGGATTATCTGGAGCGCGCCGCCCAGGACGAGTACGAATCCGATATACCAACCAACGATCAGAAGCGAGATCTCCCGCTGCAGGATGCAGAATATGCCTGCGCCAATGAAGAGCAGACTCCCGAGTATCAATACAATTGAACTTAACATGATCATCGCCTTCTTCTTTCCGAAATCATTTCTTTATCTATCTATATTATAGGACTTTATCGAAGGCGTTTCCATAGAAAAGAACAAAAAAATAAAGCCTCCATAAATAATCTATAAATTACGGGAGGCTTTATTTTTTTATTGATCAGGTTAATTTCAGCATGCTTTCAAGGTCCGTCGGATGGAAGAACGGTGTTTCGGGCTTTTCTGCCAGAGCTCTTGTGACATAGGCAAGAGCGGCGGCAACGCCTGTGACGAGGCCGTCTTCTGCAATGTCGAATTTCGGTGTGTGGTGCGGGCTTCCGCTTCCGACTTCCGGATCATTGATGCCGGTGAAGAAGAAGACGCCCGGATATGTCGATACCGTAATGGAGAAAGTTTCCGTGGCCATCCACATCGGGCAGTCCGGATCAAGCGCATCGCTTCCAAGGGCTTCAGTGACAGATTTTCTGGCAAGATCGACGCATTCCTTCGTATTGACGGTAACCGGGAAGTACTGGTCTTCGACGATTTCTGCCGTCAGGCCGTGGAGCTCGGCAATGCCTTTCGTCACTTTGAGGAAGGTATCGCGGAAAGCAAGGCCGTCGTCATTCTTTGTGCAGCGGGCGGTGCCTGCAAACATCAATTCATCCGGAATGATATTCGGTTCATGGCCTGCCTGCACGCATCCGAAGGAGTATGTCAGGCTGTCGGACGGATCGACGGCACGCATGCGGTAGGAACGAAGTTCGCTCGCAATGGAAATGAAGCATTCGATCGGGCTTTGTGCCATGTCCGGACGGGATCCGTGGCCGCTCTTCCCGTGAAGCTTCACGCGGAAGAAGTAAGCTCCGGCCAGTGCACTTCCGTAAAGGATGCCGACCTTTCCTGCCGGAAGATTCCACATGACATGGGTGCCGAAGCAGGTATCGATATGGATTTTGTTATCGCGGAGGTAGCGGAGAAGCGGCGCAATGCCTCTTTCCCCCATTTCCTCAGCCTCTTCGAACATGAAGACGATCTTTCCTTCCCATTCATCCTTGTGCTGGGCAAGGATTTTGGCTTCGGTAAGGAGCATCGCCATATGGCCGTCATGGCCGCAGGCATGCATGATGCCTTCATTTTCTGAAATGCAGACTCTTTCCTTTGCCATATTGACGGGGTCTTCCTTGATGGGAAGCGCATCAATGTCTGCTCTCATGAGCATCGTCCAACCCGGTTTCCCGCTGTCCAGGAAGCCGAATACGCCGCCGTGCGGCACTCTGACTGTTTCTATGCCATACTTGTGCAGGAATTCCTCGATGGTATCCATCGTCTTGAATTCTTTCTGCGATAATTCCGGATTTTCATGGAAATGACGGCGAAGGCTGACTACCGTCTCTTTTTCCTGCCATGCTAATGTTTTTACATCCAAAAGAAATCCCTCCTTAGGGCCAGGCCCTTCTTCTATGGGGCAGCGCCCCTCCTACCTTCTTCTCCATAAATGGAGACAGGAAAGCGAAAATGCGGCAACGACGATGGCCGTTGCGCAAAGTGTCAGAAAATCATAATTTTCATGCAGCCGATACAGGCTGAAGAGAGCCAGAAGGCCCAGAAGCAGTAATTTGAACATATGACCATCTCATTTCTTTTTCGGCTAATATATACTATCATAGCACGCTGATGAAGTGATGAAAATAAAAAGGTCAAAATGAATCGTTTTCAATGACCATTGACGAATCTTCCAGTCATATGCTAAAATAACTCTTGTTGATATGCCGGAGTGGCGGAATGGCAGACGCACCAGACTCAAAATCTGGCGATGGCAACATCGTGCGGGTTCAAGTCCCGCCTCCGGCACCACAGAGAAGATCCCAATGCGGGATCTTTTTTATTGCCTTCCCAGCTTCTATTACCGCTGAAAATGAAAAAGAGGATGCAGAGCCTTCCAGCCCGCATCCTCTTTCTGCTTTTCTTACTTTTCGATGCCGACGAACTTGTAGTCCTTGTCTTCGACGGCCTTCTGGATATCAGCGTCTGCGACTGCCTTGCTCACGGAGAGGACGGCAGTACCCTTTTCGTGGGATACTTCAGCGCTGTCTACACCGTCCAATGCTTCGAGAGCTTTCTTGACGGTGGCTTCGCAATGATTGCACATCATGCCTTCAATCTTAACTGTTTCTTTCATCTTGTTTTCCTCCTTTGGGAATTCTATTCCCTGATATTCATAATCCGCTTTGGAAATGACATCTTTCATCTCTTCCTCTACGGGTTGTGAGCTGTAAGTAATGACCACATGCCCGGTCGTATGATCGGCACTGGCGCTTTCGATGAACGGCAGAGATTCGAGTGCTTTCTTCACATGCTTCTCGCAGTTTTCGCACATCATCCCGCCTACGAGGACTGTCGCCTTTCCTTCAGTGGAAGGTTCGTCTTTCAATGTATATCCTGCTCTGGAAATGGCATCTTCCATCGCTTTTCTGTCCGGCTCCCCGTCGGAGGTAATATCTACCGTGCCTTTCACATGATCGGCCTTTGCGCTTTCTATAAATGGCAGCGCTTCTAAAGCTTCCTTCACATGACGTTCACAGTTTTCGCACATCATGCCTTCGACATGGAGCACTTCTTTCTTGAGATTATCTTTGGAAGGAGCGCTTGCTGTTTTCGGTGCTTCTTTCTTAGGAACAGGAGCTTCCTTTACAGGAGCATTTCCCTTCGTAGCTTCCCCGCTCTCTTCCCCATCCTTCATCTTGAAGAAATTCAGACGGAGCGAGTTCATGCAGACAGTGAAGCTTGAAAGGGACATGGCAGCCGCGCCCCACATCGGGCTCATGTGGATACCTGGGTAAAGGCCGGCTGCAACCGGAATCAGGATGACGTTGTAGGCAAATGCCCAGAACAGGTTTTCATAAATATTCTTCAGCGTCTTTCTGGAAAGGCGGATAGCTGCCGCCACATCCGTCAGGCGCGAATTGATAAGTACGATACCGGCAGAATCGATAGCTACATCCGTGCCTGCACCGATAGCTATGCCTGTATCAGCACGGGTCAGGGCCGGCGCATCATTGATGCCGTCGCCTACCATGGCAACCCTGCCGCGTTTCTGCAGCTCGCGGATGACTTCTTCCTTACCAGAAGGAAGGACGCCCGCAATGACGCGGTCAACGCCTGCCTTTTTGGCAATCGTTTTCGCTGTCTTTTCATTATCGCCGGTCACCATGACGGTTTCGATGCCTATATCATGGAGCATACGGATGGCTCTTGCAGAGTCTTCCTTGATCGCATCGGCGACAGCGATCATGCCGAGGAGTTTCTTTCCTTTTTCAAAGAAGAGAGGCGTCTTTCCTTCATCGGCAAGCGCTTCTGCCTTTTCTTTGAGACTGCCAAGGCTTACATAGGAGGAAATATAATCAAGGGATCCGCCGTGAACAGAAACGCCTTCATCGCTGGCAAGAAGCCCGCTTCCTGAAACGATGCGGAAGTTATCCATAGCATGTGCTTTAAGGTTTCTCTTCTCCCCTTCTTCGACGATGGCGCGGGCCAGAGGATGCTCGGATTTTCCTTCCAGAGAGTAAGCAGTCGTAAGGAGTTCTTCCTCGCTGACGCCTTCGGCCGGAACGATGTCCGTCACTTCAGGACGGCCGGTCGTAATCGTGCCTGTCTTATCCAGGGCAACGATCTTGACCTTGCCTGCGTTTTCAAGATCCTCGCTCGTCTTAAAAAGGATGCCGTTCTTGGCGCCCATGCCGTTTCCGACCATGATGGCAACCGGTGTTGCCAGGCCCAGTGCGCAGGGGCAGGAAATGACGAGTACGCAGATTGCGTATTCAAGAGCAGTCGCCGTATCAGCACCGAGGAATTTCCAGATGATGAATACGACGATGGCAACCCCGATGACGGCTGGAACAAAGACAGCGGATACTTTATCTGCAATGCGCGCAATCGGCGCTTTCGTAGCAGCTGCATCGCTCACCATGTGGACGATCTGGGAGAATGTCGTATCTTCACCGACACGCGTTGCTTTGACGCGGATGAAGCCTGTCGTATTGATTGTTGCGGTGCTGACAGTATCGCCTGCTCCCTTGTCGACAGGAACGGATTCGCCGGTCAGGGCAGATGCATCGACGGCCGTCTCGCCTTCTATGATTTTCCCGTCGACCGGAATGGATTCGCCCGGTTTGACGACGAAGATATCGCCAGGCTTGACCTCGCTGATACCGACAGTCACGACCATGCCGTCCCGCTCGATATTCGCCGTCTCCGGCGCAAGTTTCATAAGCCCCTTCAAAGCATCGGTCGTACGTCCCTTGGAGAGCGATTCCAGAAGCTTTCCGACGGTAATCAGGGCCGGAATCATGGCCGCAGACTCAAAGTAAAGCTGCCCGCGGTAAAGCATATCAATCGATTCCCCCTGCATCGCAAAGTACGTCATCTTGTAGAGGACGGAGAGCGACCACAGGAAGGAAACGCCCGAGCCGAGAGCGACAAGCGCATCCATATTCGGCGCTCCCTGGAAGAGGGAACGGAAACCGGACGTGAAGAATGCACGGTTCACGAACATGACAATCAGCGCAAGAATCATCTGCGTGATGCCAAGCCCGATGTAATTTCCATCCAGGAAGGACGGAACAGGAAATCCCAGCATATTGTGTCCCATGGAAAGGTACATGAGGACGGCCAGGAATACGAGCGAGAGGATAAGTCTCTTCTTCAGCTTCGGCGTCTCCCTGTCCTTCAGCGCTTCTTCCTCGGCTGCGAGCGATCCTGAAGTAGATCCGCTCTTGACCTCACTATCCATGGGTTTGGCCCCATAGCCTGCCGCTTCGACAGCAGCAACGACGGAATCAGCACTGGCCGATCCTTCGACAGACATGGAATTCATCAGAAGGGAGACCGTCACTTTATCGACGCCCGGCACTTTGCTGACGGCTTTTTCCACATGAGCCTGGCAGGCTGCACAGGTCATGCCCGTCACCATGTACTGGCATTTATTTTCTTTCTCACTCACTTGAATCACCCCTTCATAGCGGCAAGGCCGCTGTATTTGGACCAGAAATCACTTCATTAGTTTCTGCAGCATGGTGCAAAGTTCATCGACCTTGTCATCCTTGCCTTCCTTGATGTCTTCCGTAACGCAGCCGCGGATGTGGGCCGCGAGAAGAAGTTTGTTGAAACTGTTCAATGCATTGGAAACGGCGGAAACCTGCATCACAATATCCGGGCAGTACGCGTCATTCTCGACCATCTTCTCAATGCCGCGGATCTGTCCCTCAATCGTGCGAAGCCTCTTCATCAGATTGCTTCTTTCTCTTTCCGTACGTTCCGTATGGCGGCAGCCTTCGCATGCCATTTCTTTATCTTCTGCCATTTGCATCACCGATCTTTCTGAAATCCTTACTTCTTACGGCTATATACTACACCCCCCTGGGGTGTTAGTCAATAGAAAAATTTAGAAATATGGACATTTGGCAATGCAAAAGAGCTGTGGAAATGCCGCCATTCCTACAGCCCTTCTTGAATTCTTGTTTCGATTCTTATTTTTCTGTATCAGCGATTTCCTTGACTTCTGCCAGTCTATCTGTGTCTGTCATGTTCCATGTGAGCGCTGTCAGTGTCGGGTATCCCCTGTGGATCCAGAATACATCTGTATCCGGAACGGCATCAGGAAGCATCGTGCCGGAAAGCCAGAAGCCCAGATGGCCGGACGGATCCTTCATTTCACGGATCGCATTGTCATAGCGCTGGATGCCGAGCTTTGTAATTTTCAGATCCTTCCATCCGATATGTTCCTCTTCTTTCGGGATGTTGAGGGAAAGGATGCCCTTGTAGCTGGAGTCGACGAAATATTTCTTCACGACTTCGAAAGCAAAGTCTGCGGCCTTGGCCAGGTATTCCGGTTTCTTGACCGTTTCTGCGGAAAGCGCAATCGCAGGGATACCGAGGAAAATGCTTTCCATGGCGCCTGCGATGGTACCGCTGTAAAGGCAGTCGCTGCCGTTATTGAGTCCGTTGTTCATGCCGGAAACGATGAGATCCGGCTTGTCATTACGGAGCCAGTGTTCCAGCCCCAGCTTGCAGCAGTCTGCTGTCGTGCCGTTGCAGGACAATACCGTAATATTTTCTCCATAGCTTTCCTTCTTCCACATGCGCAGGTACGTCTGGAGAGAAAGGGAACTGGAGCAGGAGCTTCTCCCGCGGTTCGGTGCAATGACCGTCACCCTGCCCAGCCTGGCAAGTCTCTTTGCCATTTCAATAATACCGGGAGATTCAAAGCCGTCGTCATTTGTCATGAATATATGCATAGTCCACCTGTCACTTCTAAAAAAAGCCTCAAAGGCTGTACTTTGTTTCGTATCTATTTTAACAAAAACATGGAAAAGATTCTATACAATTTCGGTCAAGAGTTGATAGAAGCATGTAAAAAGAGCCGACCAAATGAATGAATCACTTGACCGGCCCTGCCATTACTGCCCTATTTCTTTCTTTCGTGTCAGACTTGCCTGTTCAAAATGCATGCTTCTGGTATGAATGGTATGAACCCATCCTTTTTTATGTCTGTCCTTCCATCCAAGGAGTGTGACAGGAATCCAGGAGTACATGAAGATCGGGTAGATCAGCCAGTAAAGATAAATCTTAGGCGGAACTTCGATCTGCAGAAGAACGATGAGTGGGACGATGGACTGAATGAATCCGATGACGGCCCAGAACTGCTTCGGCACGAGCACATCGTTGTAGAGGATGACTGTGAAGCAGGGATAGAACATATTGATATATGTCATCACCAGGTAGAACGTGGAGAGGACGAGGAAATAGTTCTGCAAAAGCTGCATGATGCCATCTAAGATGACGATGCTGTGTCTCTTGATGCCTTCTTTGAAAAGGATCGGGATGTAACGCTCGGAGCAGTCGAACTGGCCCTGCGCCCATCTCTTTCTCTGACGGCAGGATGCCATGAATCCGAGCGGCTTTTCATCATAGATGATAGCGTCATGGACCCAGCAGGTGCGGATGCCGTGAGAGAGGCACTTCATGGAGAATTCCATGTCTTCTGTCAGGCAGTCGCAGCCCCAGCCGTATTTCTTGACGATGTCGGCGGAAATGCACATGCCTGTGCCGCCAAGGCAGGAGGACAGTCCCATATTGTACTTGCCCAGATGCCAGAGGTGGTTGATCGTCCAGAAGGCAATGGCAAATGTGCCGGATACCCATGTATCTGTCGGATTTTTGGCAGACAGGTATCCCTGAAGGACTTTCTGGCCTTTGAGAAGACGGTTGTTCATGACGGCAAGGAAATCCAGGTGAACAAGGTTATCCGAATCGAAGACGCAGAACGCATCGTAATTCTTATTCAATGCGAAGATCTTCGGGAATACCCAGTCCATGGCATAGCCTTTGCCGACGAGTTCCTTATTGGTTCTTTCAAAGACGAAAGCTCCGTGCTCGCGGGCGATGTCTGCCGTATTGTCCGTGCAGTTGTCCGCGATGACGTAGACGTCATAGAGTTCCTTCGGGTACTTCAGGAGCTTCAGGTTTTCCAGAAGGTCCGACAGTACGGCCGATTCATTGTGCGCTGGTATGACGATCGCAAATTTGCTGGCGGGATCCGCCAGATTTCTTTCTTTTCGATGCCACATGCCGAATACAGCGATGACCGTGTAGTAAATCGTGAAGAAGGCCACGATCAGCTGTATAGGGAACATGATTATATCGAGGTAATGGTTCATTGTACGTTTCCTTCAGCGTCTCCGTTTTGAGCCTGCGCCCTGCGTTTCATTCTCAGACGGCGCTGTTTTCTCTTAGCCTTGCGACGGTTGAGGTATGTATTGACAATACCGAAAATAATGTAAGCTGCGCAGAGAGCGGCTGCCCATGCAGGCCAGTAAATAATCGTGCAGATCAAGAAGAATGCCAGGCATCCAAGAAGAGCCGGCAGGTGAAGCTGATCGGCGCTTGCGCCTTTGTTGTCCGGATAGTGGATTTCGCTGACCATCAGGAATGCGAGTGCGAGGACGCAGAGCATGGCGAGCCAGTTCCAGATCTTGATGCCGGAAAGGACATAAGCAGCCACGATGACGCCTGTCGTCGGACATGGCAGTCCTTCGAAGTAGCCGTGTACAGCGCTGACCTTCACATTGAAGCGTGCCAGGCGGAAAGCGCAGAATGTGCCGAGAAGCGCACAAGGAATGAATCCCAGAGCTCCCAGATCTTTCAGCTGGTATGCATACATCAGTGTTCCTGCGGCAATGCCGAAGGAAATATCATCGGACAGGGAATCGAGCTCAACGCCCATCGGTCCTGCCGTATGCAGAGCGCGGGCTACGCGCCCGTCCAAAGCATCTGCCACCATGGCAATCAGTATGAATACAGCTGCCAGCTGGTAATGTCCTGATACGGACATCATAATGGACAATCCGCCGAACAGCGCATTCGTTGCTGTCACGGCATTGGCAATCCAAGATTTATTCACTTATTTCAGCCTCCCTACTACTGTCAGTCCGCCCTTGACTTTGTCTCCCTTTTTCACACAGATCTCACACTCTCCCGGTATGTATAATTCTGTGCATGAGCCGAACTTGATCATCCCGTACAATTCTCCTTTTTTCAGGGTATCGCCCAGGTTCTTCCAGGTAACGACCCTGCGGGCAAGGATACCCGCGATCAGAATGACCAGGATGGAGCGGTCGCGTCCTTCTATGCCGATCGCGCCTCTCTCGTTTTCAAAGCCGACTCCGTCCTTATAGGCAGGAATGAAGCGGCCCTGAACATACGACTGGTACTTGATTTCCCCTGCCATCGGCGAGCGGTTGCAGTGCACGTCGAAGATTGAGAGGAAAATCGTGATCTTATGGCATTTTTCTCCCAGGTATGTGTACTCATAGACATCATCAGACACGTCGACGACGGTACCGTCGGCCGGAGAAACGAGCACATCGTCTCCGGGCGGGATTTTCCCGTTGCGCGGCGGGCATCTGAAGAAATAGGTGAAATACACTGAGATCACGAGGGGGATCACCGCCAGGTAATACCATTTCATCCAGAAGAAGAAGCAGGCCAGAGCCATCGTCGCCAGGATGAACGGAAACCCCTCAGGCAAAATGAGTGGTTTTTTAAGCATTATTTTCTCCCTTGTTCCTTTTTCCATTTTTTGACAGCTCTCATGAATTTAGGAAGAGCCGCCATTCTTCCGATCCGGCTGGGCTGCAGATACAAGCGGTAAGCCCATTCCAGCCGGTGGTTTCGCATCCACATCGGTGCGCGCGGCAGTGTGCCGCTCATGACATCGAAGACGCCGCCGATGCCCATGGAGACCGGTACGCCCAGTTCATCCATGTGATCGCGGATCCATTTCTCCTGCTTTGGCACGCCCAGACCGGCCAGAAGGAGTTTGGCTCCGCTTTTCTTGATGTCTTTTATAATCTTTTTCTCTTCTTCGCTATCGAAGTAGCCTTCATGGCATCCTGCGAGCTTGAAGGGAACGTGAAGTTCCATGAAACGGGCTGCGGCTCTCTGGGCAATGCCCGGCGCGCCTCCCAGGAAATATACCGGCCACTCTTTTTCCGAGGCAATCTTCAGAAGTTCTTCAGCAAGGTCTGCGCCCGCCACCCTTTCCGGGAACGGCGTGCCAAGCTTTTCGCCTGCCCAGAGCACCCCGGCTCCGTCCGGAACGACCAGGTCGCACGTATTCAGGATTTCCTTAAGCTCGGGATCCTTCTGCGCAATCATGATCATTTCCGCATTCGCCGTAGCAATCATGCGGGGCTTTCCTTCAAGAACAGCTTCCTTTGCCCACTCGAGAGCGTCCTCCATGGTGACCGCATGCACGCGGACATCCATGACAATCTGCTGCTTTTTACTGATATCTGTCATTTGGCACTGTAGTTAGGCGCTTCTTTGGTGATCATCACATCATGCGGATGGCTTTCATCAAGGCTTGCGCTCGTAATCTGAATAAACTGCGCCTCTTCCCTCATAGCTGCGATGTCTTTGGCGCCGCAGTAGCTCATGGCTGCCTTGAGGCCGCCAGAGAGCTGGAAGAGCACGTCTGAAACATGACCCTTGTAAGGAACTCTTCCCTCAATGCCTTCGGGAGCTGTCTTTTCAAGGACGCCGCCGAAGAAACGGCCGCTGCCTGCTGCCCTGAAGGCGCCGGCAGAATCCATGCCGCGGTAGAGTTTATAATTTCTTCCCTGGAAAATCACCATCTCGCCGGGGCATTCATCTGTCCCTGCCAGAAGGTTTCCAAGCATGACGCAGGAAGCACCGGCTCCGATTGCCTTGGCAATATCGCCGGAATAACGCATGCCGCCGTCGGCAATAACGGGGATGCCCGCTTCTTCGCAGGCTCTTGCGCAGTCATAAATGGCTGTCACCTGCGGAACGCCTACGCCTGCAATGACGCTCGTCGTTCCCACCGATCCCGGGCCTACTCCGACCTTCACATCCGAAGCGCCGGCTTCAATGAGAGCCTTTGCCGCATCATAGGTCGCAGCATTTCCTGCAACGATTTCTGCATCAGGAGCGGATTTCCTGAGATTTCTTACGATTTCAAGCGTCCTCTTAGCGCCTCCGTGGAGAGCTTCCACGAAGAGCACGTCAGCGCCTGCTTTAAGGAGTGCTCTTCCGCGTTCTTCTGCATCATCGGAAGATCCGGTCGATGCACCGACGAGAAGGCGTTCTTCCTTATCCTTCACTGCATTCGGGTATTTCTTTGTCTTTTCTATATCACCGATTGTGATCAAACCCTTCAGGTAACCCTTGCTGTCAACGAGAGGCAGCTTTTCAATGCGGTGTGCCTGCAGGATCTTCTTCGCATCACGAAGCGATGTATGTTCCGGAGCCGTTACAAGGCCTTCCGAAGTCATGACTTCGCTGATCGGTTTTGAAAGATTTGTCTCGAAACGCATATCACGGATCGTGATGATGCCTACGAGCTTTCCGTCTTCCGTAATCGGAACGCCGGAAATATGGTACTTGTTCATGAGATCATCTGCATCAGACAGCATATCATCGGGGGAGAGGCAGACCGGATCCACGACGACGCCGTGTTCGGACCGCTTCACCAGCTGGACTTCGCGGCATTCCTCGCCGATGCTCATGTTGCTGTGAATGACGCCTAAGCCGCCTTCACGAGCCATGGCAACGGCCATTGCCGTCTCAGTCACTGTATCCATGCCTGCGCTGATGACCGGAATATTGAGAGAAATATTCTTTGTCAGACGGGTCGTCACATCGACCTGTCCGGGGAGCACTTCGGAATATGCAGGGACCAGCAGTACATCACTGAAGGTCAGTCCCTTCCTGCCAAACTTGTCTGCTCTCATCACAGCCTCCATTCCGGAAACAAAGTTTCCAATGTTGCCATTCCTAATTATCTGTCAATTTAATTATTATAGCATAATGCAAGTATACTTGTCATGGAACTTGCCCGCCCGCTGTCAAATCCGGCAGGATCTGCATTCCAGCGTGATTTTGGCTTATAAAAAATAAATTCACTATGACCGAAACCTTGACCGGAAATTGACTTCCTTTTACAAATTCCGGGGCCGGTCTCCTTCTCTCAATATATGCTGTTTTCCCTTCACATGCAACACGAATTCAAATTCAGCATGCGATTCTAATGAAACAATAAAAAGCGCTCCGAAGAGCGCCTTATAAAAAAGTTAAATAAAATATTCGGACTCCTTATTCCTTCTCTGCTTCTTCCATTTTCTTGAAGAAGGCACCTCCGAAGCGGTGGCGGAGTTCTTCGGTGAAGTCCATGCCCTTATCGACGGCTTTGGCGGCTTCTCTTCTTGCTTCTTCAAGAAGGGGCAGGTCGCGGATGATGTCGGCGGCTTTCAGGTCCGGCATACCGTGCTGATGATAGCCGAAGAATTCACCGGAGCCTCTTAAGAGGAGATCCTTTTCTGAAAGGAGGAAACCATCGGAGATTTCGCACATGAGGCGCATGCGGAGCTGCGTGACTTCGTTCCTGTTATCCGTATAGAGGATGCAGTAGGACTGGCTGCTGCCGCGGCCGACGCGGCCTCTCAGCTGATGGAGCTGGGAAAGGCCGAAGCGGTCTGCGCCATAAACGAACATGATTGTCGCATTCGGTACGTTGATGCCGACTTCGATGACGGATGTCGCCGCCAGAAGTTTGATTTTCCCGTCCTTGAAGTCATTCATGACCTGGTCTTTTTCTGCGCCCTTCATGCGTCCGTGGACGAGGCCCACTTTGAAATCAGGGAATACTTTGTCCCGGAGTTCTTCATAGACGGCAACGGCCGAAGCCAGGTCCTGCTTCTCGCTCTTTTCAACGAGTGGGCAGACGACGTAGATCTGGTGGCCTGCCTGCATTTCCTTTCTCATGAAGTTGAAGACGCGCTTCAGGTACGAGCCGTCAATGGCATACGTTTTGACCGGATGGCGTCCGGGCGGCATGCCGCGGATGGCGGACACGTCGAGGTCCCCATAGACGGAAAGCGCCATGGTGCGCGGAATCGGCGTCGCTGTCATGACAAGGATGTGCGGAGACTCGCCCTTGCTTTCAAGCGCTTTTCTCTGCTTGACGCCGAAGCGGTGCTGCTCATCCGTGATGACAAGACCGAGGTGCGCAAAGATGACGTCCTTTTCAATCAGGGCATGCGTGCCAATCAGGACGTCGATTTCCCCTTTCGCCAGTTTCTCAAGGATTTCATTTCTTTCGGATGTCTTCGTCTGTCCGGAAAGGTAAGCGACGCAAATGGGAAGGCCTTTATAGAATTGCTGGAATGTTTCATAATGCTGCCCGGCAAGGACTTCCGTCGGCACCATGAGCGCTCCCTGATAGCCGTTTTCGACGATCTTGGCAAGGGCAAGCGCCGCAACGGCCGTCTTGCCGCTTCCGACATCGCCCTGCACGAGACGCTGCATGGGGACGAGCCCTTCCATATCATCCTCGATATCACGGAAGGCGAGCTTCTGCCCGTCAGTCAGCTCGAAGGGGAAATTCTTAAGGACAGCGCGGACGAGCTTTCCCGAAGGCGCGCACTTGACCGAGGACGCTCCCTTTTCCCTCTTCCTTTTAAGGAGCAGGAGGCCTGCCTGCATGAAGAAGAGTTCTTCGAATGCCATTCTCTTCCTTGCCGCCTGCCGCATCGTTTCATTTTCAGGATTGTGCATGACGCGGATGGCTTCGGCGCGTTCCATGAGATGTTCTTTTCTCACCGTTTCGAGCGGAAGATTTTCGTCAAGGTCCTCCACGCGGTCGAGCGCTTCCTGGATCATCTGCCTCATGCGGTTGATCTTGATTCCTTCTGTCAGAGGATAGATCGGGACAAGCTTCTGGAAAGACGGCAGCTCTTCAGGTGTAACGGCTTCCGTTTCCGCATTGCCCATCTGTATTTTCCCATAGCCATATTCTGCCCTTCCGTAGGCAAGGACGTTCAGCCCACGGGAGAATTCATCCTTCTTCCATGGCTGGTTGAAGTAAGTGAGCGTCACGGCGCCCGTCCCGTCCGTCATGGTGACGTTCAGAATGGAAAGGCCCCTTCTTGGATGGATTTCCTTCACATCAAGGATTCTTCCGTAAATGACGGACTCTTCCCCGCTCACAAGGTCTTCCATCTTCGTGATCTGCGTCCAGTCCTGATATCTTCTCGGGTAAAAGGAAATGAGGTCTTCCACAGTGCGGATGCCAAGGTGTTCCAACCTTTCCGCCATTTTCGGGCCTACCCCTTTGACATATTTAACGGAATCTGATAATTTCATAGTATCTCCTTCTTGCCGGCGGAGGAACGCGCCGGCGGAAAGCGAATTAAGTCCGGAAACCAGAGCCGGTTTTCCGCTGACGGCGGATGGTACGGCATAGAGAGATCCAGAGCTTTATTTTTTTATTATAATTCTCTCTATATACTAATGTAAAATACTTGATTAAAAAAATGAATTGTGATATATTATGAATGTTGCAATCACGGAAGTGCAAGGAGGTGTGGCACATGGCTAATTATTGTGAAGTTTGCGGAAAGAAAACCGCTACAGGATTCAACGTATCCCATTCCCATTTGAAAACAAAAAGAACCTGGAAACCAAATATCCAGAGAGTGCGCGTACTGGTGGACGGACAGGTCAAGAGAATGAATGTCTGCACTCGTTGCCTTCGTTCTCATAAGGTAAACAGGGACATCTGATTTCTGCATGATCGGCCGGCAGCGGAGCCGGCCTTTTTTGCGCCTTGACGAGCGAAGAACAATAAGAATGGGGCTGTGACAAAATGGTTAATCATTTTGTTGCAGCCCCATTCTTGCGTGAGTATATTTGATTAGTGGATTATCCAACACATTTATATATTTTTGTTATCTGAAAACCTCGCTGCGCTCGAAGGAAATGAACCTCCTCAGGCGCTTCCAGCACCAGCTCCCCCTACAGGGCGAGCTCTGACACCCTTAAACCGAACTTCGTTCGAGAAAAGAGAAAGCAGTGCTTTAGCGAATTTTGTCACAGCCCCTTTTTATTTCCCCTGCTACGGATAAATGAACCCGAGCACAGGAGGCGCTTTCGTGATGGCCACAGGATGGACGTCGGGCAGAAGCTGTCCGTGGGAAGTCATCGTGCCAAGCGTTCCTTTGACGCGCACCCAGCTTCCCATCGGAAGCTTTCCATGATCGCTATAGGCAGCAATGCCGAATCTTGATGTATCGGCAATGCAGCAGGTCATGGCGACTCGCCCCACTGTCACGACGCCTTCAGGAAGCGAACGGTCGTCGCGGCTGACTTCGCCGGTCAGCAGGATCGTCCAGCCTTCATATTTCTTCGGGTCTTTGGAGATTTCAAGGATCGTCTTGTAGAAATTATCCGAGGACAGCTTGATCGTCTTGTTCCATTCATCGACGCTCCCCTCTTCCTCAACGGGCGCCTGCACGGCTCCCGGTTCAGGCGACTTTGCCTTGACGGCAGGAGGCGGAAGGAAGGGCGACGCAGCAAGGAGAAGGATGAGCGTCAGCGGTGCAAAGAGCGCGTGGTAATTTCTTTTATACGACCTTCTTCTCCATTCCCTGATAGCCAGAAAAAGCCAGGCAGCAAGGGCGAAAAGAGAGGCAAAAAGCGCATATCATACGTAAGGCACCACATAATTCTGATACCCCTTTGCTGCGAAAAGTGCGAGAAGCGCAATCAGGAGAAAGGAAATGAAGACGCCTGCCATTCCCCTTTTATTAGAAAACAGTCCCATCATACCCCTCCTTTCAGGAATACGAAGAGCATCGAGCAGGCAAATGTCGTAAGGATCGTTACCAGTGCCCAGCGGATGACGAAGGATTTCCTGCACATGGAAGACATGAGAAGGACATTCCTGAGATCCATGACAGGACCTAAGAGAAGGAAGCCCATGACGGATGACGGTGCCATGGAGAGCGAAAGGCTCTTTCCGATCATGGCATCCGATGTCGCACAAAGCGAGAGGCAGAACGCGATCAGCATCATGCAGAGGACGGATGAAACACCGGACGTAAGGCCTGCGCCTTCGAGAATCGGTCGTATGGATACCTGGAATATGGTGGCGAGCCAGGCGCCCATGATGACATAGCGGAAGGTGTACCAGAATTCATATCGGCTGTGGAGAAGAAAGAGCGAGGCCTTCGAATCTTTTTCTGAAGGAATCAGCTCTTCTGTCCCCTGCGGCCCTGAAAAAGCCTTCAGCGGATTCTTCTTGTAGAAGGCAAAGGTAGCGCCGACGAGGACGGCATTCAGCCATCCAAGAAGAAGCCTTCCTCCCACCATCGAAAGGTCGCCGCCAAATGCATACCATGTGCTAACGAGGACGACCGGATTCGTCAGAGGGCCTGCCATGAGGAATATCATGGTAATCGCAACGGGCACGCCCCTTTTGCAGAAGCCCCTGAAAAGCGGCGTCAGCGCGCAGTCGCAGAAGGGAAAGAAGAACCCTCCGATGAGCGCAAGCGACACAGAGAGAACCGGGTGCTTCCTTAGATAGATTTCCCACGGCGGACGCGAGCTGTACAGCTGCATGCCCGTCGAAAGGAGCACGCCGATCAGGACAAAAGGCAGTGTCTGCAGCGTGATGCCGACCGCCAGAAGAGAAATACGGAGAAGATTTTCCCCCCTCGTAAGAAGCGCTGCTGCCAGGAAAAGAAATGACCACAACAGGATAAAAATATCCAGCCTTCTCTGCCAGAGTTCCTTGAAATGGTCTGTGAACCTTCCGGACCTGACATACAAATTTCCGGCAGACTTCGGTGTCACGATGCGGAAAGAGGCGGAAGGATTCCATGCGGAAAGCTTTTTCCCGGCTTCCTTCACACCTTTTCCCTTTTCGTCATTGGCAAAGAAAAGAATCTCATCGGCAGATTCCAGCTGCGTTAAGATGGCTGTCCCCGTCTTTCCCAGAAAGAAATTCACAAAATTTTCATCGGCGGAAAAGTAAACGCGTTTCGGCTCCATCAGGCGGGAAAGATGCGTCTCATAGATAAGGTGCTCCCAGTCGGAGAAGGGACGCATGCCGTTCCATTCCCACCAGATTTCTCCGATCCAGTGGTCACGGATGATGCGGCCTGCTTTTTCAACAAGCTCTTCATCCGAAAGGGAACTCGCATCAAGGACGATCTTGTCCTCTGTCGAAACGTCCTTCCTCCCCTTTTCCGAAAGGATGACCAGACATTTTCTGTACCGCCTCTGGGCAAGGATATCGTTCAGCCGATGGCTCTTTCCGCTCCCCAGAAATCCCGTCATCACATAGACGGGAATCCTATCCATGAGAAGCTCCTGAAAGTTCTCCGGCCGCCTCCTCTGTCTTTTCGCTTCCGATAAGGACGAGTCCGGTCGGTTCCTTATCCGTACCTTTGATCAGGAGACTTCCCGGCGTCCCCTGTAAAAGAACCGGCTTTCCGCCAATGCGTATGATGCCCTTGGCGCGGATGAGTGAATAGCGGACCATAAGGCCCCTCAGTTTTCTCTTGAAAGATTCCACGGATTCATCCGGGAAATCGACCGTCACGATGGACTGCTGCAGCACTTTCTCTTCATGGTCATGGTCGTGTTCATGCTCGTGGTCGTGATCGTGCTCGTGTTCATGCTCATGGTCTGCTGTAACGGATCCAAGGTACTGGAAGGTCTGGTCTTCCTCAACTGATCCTTCCCCGATGAATCCTTTGACCCAGGCAGAAACTTCTTTTTCGTCCCAGTCCTTCATGAAGAATTCTGCTTTCTTTGCATGTTCAGCAAGAAGTTTCTGCAAGAAGGATTCCTGTCCTTCCGGGCAGCTCCTGACAAAAACGGCATCGGCTTCCTTGAGCTGGTCTTTGTAGAACATCCCGAAATTATGGATGTACATGGGAGCCGCTTCTCCGTCGACAAGCGTCACGACGCCTTTGACTTCACAGAGCCCTGCTTCTTCCGGTTCCTTCAAAGCGGACAGGACATCGGATGCCATAGCGACGCCGGACGGCTCGATCAGGAGCAGTTCAGGCGATGCAGCGGCGGCGACAGCCCTTACCGCATCCCCGAAATTTCCGCGAAGACTGCAGCAGATGCATCCTGCCGTCAGTTCATACAGAGAAAGCGGTTCGCCTTCCATCAAAGCGCCGTCCACATTGACCTCGCCGAAATCATTCTCTATCAGTGCCAGTTTCCCCCGCACCGGATTGTGATCAATCAGCATTTTGATCCACGTCGTCTTGCCGGCTCCGAGGAACCCGCTGACGACTAAGACTTTCATTTTTCCAGTACTCATGATAACCCCCTTTATCATTTTTCTTGATGATAGCACATGATGGAAATGATTTCCATTTTCTAAATAAACGATACTATTGGCCGATTTTCCCGTATTTTCCTCTTCTAAATTCTTGTCAATTCTTCGTATTTTCCGCGTAAAAAAGGGGCTGTGACAAAATTATTACACATGTTGTCACAGCCCCTTCGTATTTATTTCCTGATCGTTACTGCTTTTTCATAGAACTTTCTGGGACGCATGCGCGGTGATTCGTCCGCATACCCGATGGCAAGCGCGGCATAAAGCTCGCCGTCTCCGCCCTGCCAGTCCCTGAGGCGCTTTAAGGCAAAGCAAATGTCGCAGATTCAGAGGCTTCCAAGCCCCAAAGCTGTCGCCATGAGGGCCATGTGCTCTACGGCAGAACCGATGGAAAGCGCATTGCAGATTTCCGACTCTCTTTCATCAATGGCAAGTTTCTCTTCCAGCACCTTCCCCAGCTTGTTTCGGATGAGGATGATGACAGGCGCTTCCTTCATGGCTGAATCATATTAAGAGCGGCTGTGAACTGCTGAGAGAAAAGGTCGCACAGGAGGTCGTGAAAATCCATCAGGAATATCCGGATATGGGATACCGCCGGAT